>JACXTT010003987.1_pt1 | contig 22205 bp, 23 predicted proteins | sample 9270951 | NCBI WGS metagenome assembly JACXTT01 (sample SAMN15532306, study PRJNA645909) | rock metagenome | isolation source: weathered quartz diorite | place: Puerto Rico | collected 2017-06-21
CATAGGTTACCACTTTTCCTCTGGGCACTTGAGCAACCAGACGATAAACATAGGTGAAAAATCGTGGAGTGCGGCTTCCTGACTTGGCGGCAGTAGGTGTTCGAGCAGGCGGCATTTGTGTCAGTAATGAAAGGTCACGAACTGTGGCGAGTTATGCCTCATCCTCAGGCGCATCTTCTCCAAGTTGACGCATCAGTCCCAGCGCGTCCCAAGTAAACCAGGCTTCGGCGATCTGACTATTCACGACGCGGTACACCGCGATTCCCATGACCGTGGCTTTTCGTCCCGAGGCAGGGATGCCCATGAAGTCCTCTTCCTGCACGCCCTCGAAGGTCCACCGACAGACGACTTTTTCTCCTTCAGCAATGAGATCCTCAACAGTGAATTGCACGTCAGGAAAAGCGCGTCGCACGCTGGAGACTATTTGGCGAACGTCTTCAGGTCCCCCTCCAAGGACATACCCTGCTGGATAATGACTGACATAATCTTGAGCAATAAGCGTGTCGATTAATTCCAGGTTCCCGGCGGTTAATACTTCTGTGAAGTAACGGCGGACGATCGCTTTGTTCGGGGTGGTCATGCGCACTCCTTTCCTCTAGCTCAGGTCTCCGTGAACTCTTGTTCGTCCTCTTTCTTTTGCTGTGTCCCCTCTGGAACGAACTTTGAAATGGTGGTGGCGCCAACCCATTGTCCATCTTTCGCAGCGGCGATCACTGTCACGCGCACCATTTCGCTATGTCCTTGTAAGTTGGGCAGCAGATGCGCACGCAGGACGCCATCTTCAGGCAAAGAGGTCAGAATGTCTGGGGGTGGAAGCACGGTGGGGTCTTCGATGTAATTGCCGACCATCACTTGATATTCAAGCTGGGAGTTTCGATGGACGGTCACAGTCACGGGATACTCCAACTGCACGGGGAGTTGTTCAGGCACGTCGATCTGGACATTGGGAGGTTGTGGACCAAAGCGCCCTTCTCGATAGGTCGAAACACGTGCATCCGCGTAGATTTTCCAACCTGTCTTTTCTTTACGGAGAGAATGTCTGAGCACGTCGGTAACGACCACCTCACCTTCACCGAGGTCGCGAAACCGATCCAAATAACGTAAGCGCAACTGGGTGCGGAGAAGCGCTTCTCCGCCATCGACTTTTTCGATTGTCGTCTTTTCTACTTGAATCTTCACGTGATTCTTTTCCAGTCGCGTGAAGACCTCTCGCACCTCATCCTTGGTGCGTCCAGCACCGCTGCGAAAATCTTCAGCGTACGCGGCCAGGATGGTGGGAATATCAACCGTTTCTACAGCGTGGACCAGCGCATTTACTGTCTCTTGGAGATCTGTAGGAATAGTCGTTACTTCTTGCGGGGACAAGCTGGAGGTTGACTCCGAAGGGGCATGTTTACAGCCAGTGATACTAATCAAGCCAGCCGCTAAGAAACAAATGATTCGGGAAAAGAGTATCCTCTGTACCATGCTGCCGCCTATCAAAGCATGAACTTTGACGGGCAGCAAATTATTCCTTTCCGCTTACGAAGGAATATGCACAAACTCTAATTTGATGCCGTCTGGGTCAGCAAAGAACACGGCATAGTAACCCGGTACGTAGTCGTATTCACGCGGCGCATCGAGAATGCGGCCCCCGCTCGCTTCAATGCCTTGAGCTAGCTCATCGATCTGTGCGCGGCCATCTGCTTGAAAAGCAATTTCACATAACCCGACACGATCTTTGTTGAACGTATCTGCCGCGAATTGTGTATTCGCCTTCTTAATCCAGAAGCTGCCGCTTTTGGACGCCCACCCGCGCATGGCGCCGTAGTCATGCATATCTGGGTAGCCAAGCTTGGGCATAAGCCACGTATAAAAGCTACACGCCTTATCGTAGCTGTTGACGGTTACGATCATGTGGTCGATTCGTCCTGCCATAAGTAATCCTCCTCTGCCAAGTTAGATAAGTGAAAGTGGGTATATATCCGGCCGACAGACATCACACGGCGCATATCCTAAGGCTGTAGCGCGGTCGCGCGAAGGAATAAAAGCACGGTCGCCAGCGGACTGGTCTTTGAGACACGAACAATCTGGCCGGCAAAACGCCCGATCATGCCGCCAGCCCACGTACATTTGGGCGCGAGAAATCATGAGCCCTTTCCCGGTTTCAATGACGGGAATCCCTTCGACTTCAAGAATCTTCTTCTTAATTCCCACGAGATTGCCGGCGTAGCCTGTGAGGGCTCCATCGCTGCCAATCACACGATGACACGGAATATGGATCGGTACAGGATTATGGCGAAGCGCCTGAGCGACCGCACGCACGGCTTTGGACTGGCCCAGCGCATCTGCGATGCTTTGATAGGTGACCACTGTACCGTATGGCACTTCAGCTGTGGCGCGCAGCACTTCCCGTTGAAAATCGCTACGCATGAGGACATCGTCCACAATCCAATCCAGGGTAGCAATTTCTCCACTGAAATAGGCCTCAAGCTTTCGTCTAAGGGCGGCGCCGACTTCACCGCCAGGTTCCACGGCAAACTCTGTCCGCCAGCGTGGCGGTGAAGACGTGGATTCTTCGGGTCGGATGAATTCCACTAACGCGACGCCTTTCTCTGTCGCGCCAATGCGCAAGTCTCCCACCGGAGAGCGCCAAACTTCAACCTGGAGCCGTGGGCGATGGCTTTTGCCAAGTTGCGCATCAAGCCGACGTCGAGCAGCCATGAGCCCGTGCTCTTCTCCTGCGGCAGTAGACAAAGCCTGGAGATGGGCACATAGGCGACGGTACTGTTCGAGGAGTTCCTGACAAGATTTGCATGTAGCAAGATGGGCAGCAACCTGTTGGTTGGCGACGCTCGTATGTTCTCCTAAAGCTTCAGCAATGAGGAAGCTTTCAGAAAACCCGCACGGCAACTGACGCGTTTGTGTATGATGCATGGCATTACCCTCTCTGTTCGTCTTGATTCGTCTGATCAAGTGCAAGGCGCAATTTGCGTAAAGCTTGATAGACGTGGGCCCGCGCGCTGTCTTGAGAGCATTCAAGATTGGCGGCAATCGTCGAGTATGGCAGCCCTTCAAACTGGTGTTGTACGAGCGCCGCGCGCTGATGAAACGGCAACGCCTCGATCGCTGTCCACAATGTCCGTGCAGTTTCCTGTGAGATCATGAGACCCTCCGTATCAACATTCGCTACTGCTTCTCGATTCTCGTGCTGGGTAGTTTCTGAAACCGGCTCAACAAGGATGCGCCGCTGACGTTGACGGTCCCGCACGTAATTTTTCGTCAGATTCACCGCGATTCGCATCAGCCACGCACGTACGTTGGCGTCTGCCGGCAAGGCCGCGTAGGCGCGATGCGCGCGCAGAAACGTGTCTTGAAAGAGGTCTTGGGCATCGTGCTGGTTACGAGTAAAGCGTACGAGGTAGCGATACACGGCTTCTTGATGCAGTGTCACAATCTCTGCAAAAGGCGGACGCTTATCCGTGAATTGCACTGCGCTCATTCCCATCGTTAAAAGAAGACACCTAAACAGCAGGTTTGTGAAAAAAATGGAGCACCAATTCATAGCATGGTCTGTCTCATTCTAATTGCACCCTTGAGCCAGGATTAGTATAGTCTGTTCATGCAAAGGGTGTTTCCTGCTGTTTGTACGCTTTTTTTAACTGTTTTGGCGCTAACGACTCTCTTTACGCCGCAGTCGCCTACAGTGAGCGCAAATTATTTCCCCCTCGCGCTTCATAACTCATGGACTCACTTGGTGACGTTTTCCGGAGATTATATCTACTACATGACGGAGACGGTCATTAAGGACGATATGCCGCTCTTTGATGGCGCCTCCTATGTGGTGGCGGAGAAATATGAACCGCTCACAACCGCCTCACCGGACGCGAAGAGTACAGTAGCGTATTTCCATAAGGATGGTTTTCTACTCCGTTACCCCTGGCTCGACTCTGAGGGGGATAGAGTGTGGGACACAGAACTGGGTTCTGGAGCAGAACAAATTCTTCCGAGCCCGTACCAAGGCGCTGTGACGTGGCAGATCGGCACCCAGACGACGGCGTGGCCGCTCAGCGGTGGACAAACGAGGACGGCTTCAGCCAAAGCCTGGATTGACCCAGAGGAAGTGCGAGTTCCAGCAGGAGTTTTCCGCAATTGCTTGCGAGTCGAAACAACTTCAGCAAACGCATATCTTGATCTGCGAAAGAAAACAGCTTCTTATCAACTCTACCATGTAGAATGGTATGCGGCGGGAGTCGGGCTGGTCCGCGCCATTAGCAGTGAAGGCGAGGGCACGCCCATCAAGAGCCTGACGGAGCTCGTCTGGTATAACGTGCAATAGGAATTGATCCGCCCAAAGATTTAATCACTCCATGTTTTTAATGATGCAACTAGCATCTTTGCCTCAGCTGGCGCACGATGGCCGAACAAAAAGTGCGCGAGTAGTAGCTTTTCTTCCTCTCTCTTGTGGTATGCTGGAAGAAAACGAACGAACAAATGAGGAAGATGTTTTCATGTTGCTGATCCTAGATGTCGATTATACGCTCAATCGCTTTTATCCTCCTTCAATCCGAGAGTTTGCACCGCCGGAAATTCTTGACAATAGTAATCCCCAACTGTGGGACTGGATTGTCGACCATCTGAGCACGGTCGAATATCCCGTCCATGAAATTGCTGTGGAAGTCCTGCAACAACTGAATCGCTACGATCCGCTCGTCGTTGTCAGCACTGGACGACCAGAAGCACTGCGCGAGGTCACAGAGCGTTGGCTGCGGCAATTTTTTCAGTTCGAGCATTTATTCATGCGCCCCACGGGCGACTTTCGTCTGAATGCAGACGTGAAACGGGATGTGCTCACGCGTGAGATTTTCCCGTTGGCCGATGGGCGACAAATATTCGCCTTTGAAGACGACGCCGGATCGCTGCAGATGTACCAAGAATCCGGGGTGCATCCCTTTGTGGCTCCAGAGTGCTGGGAAAAACTTCATCCCTATGTACAAGAAGAGCGTCATCTCGCTGACCTGCAGTCGATTTTAAAAGACTTCATCCTCTTTTAACAAAAAAGAATTCTGGCGAAAGGGACAGGGTTGTCTGTCCTTCTTCGTTGTCGAGCAGGAAGACGACGCGCAGCATGAATTGACTCACCACCTCAATATGTGTATATGCTCCTATTGTGAAAGAGCAGAGTAAGAACAGGGACTTGGCCGCAAAGGCGCTGAAAGCAGGGCAGGGATGCGTCTGTTTTAATGTCCGCAAGACAGCCCGCGCCTTGACGCAAATCTATGATGACGCCTTGAAGCCAAGTGGATTGCGAGTCACCCAGTTCACCCTGCTTATGGCGACTACCCTTCACGAACCTGCGACGCTTCATCGACTGGCCTCGATAACAGTAACGGATCGGACGACGTTAACCCGCAACCTCCAGCCATTGGAGACGCAAGGACTCATTCGTATCGAGTCCGGGGCAGATCGCCGTGAACGGCAAGTCACTATGACTGCGCGCGGGCGACAAGTGTTGGCGACAGCCATTCCCCTTTGGGAAAATCTGCAAACCCGTTTTGCCGAGACATTTGGTTCAGAACGACTCCAACAGTTATTTGGCGACTTATCAGAGTTGCGTGGGGTCAGTCGCAGTCTCTGAAAAATTTTTGCGTCAATTCGTGCATATACACATGATGAGTAAGGAAAACGCTATGGAAACGTCACAAAAAGAGCAGAACTGGAAAGCGACTGCGTGTATACTGTGTTACGTCAACTGCGGCGTTGAAGTGGTGACGCAAGGACGTGAGATTGTGCGTGTGCGCGGCGATAAGGCGCATCCCAGTACGCACGGGTATCTGTGTCAAAAAGCGCAACGGCTCAACTTTTATCAAAACCACGCCGACCGGTTGACCATGCCGTTGCGACGCCGCGCCGACGGTGGATTTGACGCGATTGACTGGGAGACTGCGCTGACAGAAATTGCTCAGCGACTCACTGCGATTCGTGCAGAACATAATAGTGGTCGGGCATTTGCGTTCTACGGCGGCGGCGGGCAAGGGAATCATCTGGGCGGGGCCTACGGCGTGTCGCTCATGCGTGCGATGGGGTCGTCTAATTATTACAGCGCTCTGTCCCAAGAAAAGACTGGAGACTTTTGGGTGAATGGTTATCTCTTTGGCGCGCAGAACACCCATACGACTGAAGATGTAGAGCACTGTGACTTACTGGTGGTGCTGGGCTGCAACCCGTGGCTCGCGCATGGCTTTCGTAATGCGCGTAATCTCATTAGCGAAATAAAAAAAGATCCTCATCGCCATCTGCTTGTGATCGATCCCCGTCGTACTGAAGTTGCGGAGGTGGCCGATCTCCACTTGCAACTTCGCCCAGGAACAGACGCCTTTCTGCTTGGCGTCATGCTCGCTTTAATCCTTGCCCGCGGCGGTGAAGACGCGCAATTCCTTGCGGAGCATACCTTGGGATTCGCGGAAGTCCGCAGCGCTTTACTAAATATTCCAGTTGATGAGTGGGTCGCACACGCTGGCGTGCAGCGGGCCGACGTGGAGCGTGCAGTTGACATGATTCTCGCCGCGCACGCCATGTCGGTTCGGGTTGAACTCGGCATCCAACAAGGTCGCCATTCCACCCTGAATTCCTATTTAGAGAAGTTGCTTTTCTTAGTGACTGGTCACTTTGGCCGTAAAGGCGCGAACAATCTGCACTCATGGTTACAGCCGTTATGGGGAAACTCTCGCGGCGAACGCTCTGCCGTGACAGGACAAGAACAAATCGCCGGTCTGTATCCGCCCAATCGGCTCCCCGCGGAGATCCTCACTGATCATCCAGACCGTCTTCGCTCCGTGTGGGTCGATAGTTCTAATCCGCTCAACACTGCGGCAGATACGAGAGCTGTGGAGGCGGCGTTCCGAACATTGGATCTTGTAGTCGTCGTGGATGTAGCGCTGACGGAGACCGCGATGTTTGCGAACTATGTTCTTCCCGCCGCATCACAATATGAGAAGTGGGAATACACATTGTTTAATTTCGAGTTTCCTACCAACTATATGCACCTGCGCGCGCCCCTCTTTGATCCGTTGCCGGGCACGCTTCCTGAGCCTGAAATCTACACACGATTGCTGCGAAAGATGGGAGACCTGCCGCTGGAATCTGATCTTACTGCACTCCGCACCCTTGCCCTCAACGACCGTATCGCTTTCAAAAGAGACTTCATGAAGTTTTTGGACAGTCACCGAGAGTTTGCTTCCATTGCCCCGGTCGTTCTCTATGAAACTCTCGGGCGTACTTTTGCTGACGGCTCTGGCGCGGCGTGTCTCCTGTGGTTGGCGGCTCATCGTTTCGCCGCCGAACAACCCGAAGCTGTCCGTGCGACCGGACTTACAGGCGAAAACGAAGTGCTCGGCGAAGCACTTTTCGAAAAAATACGAACAAGTCATTCTGGGGCTGCGTTTAGCGCGCATACTTATGAACAAGTGTGGACTTTGGTGAAACATAAAGACCGCAAAGTACATCTTGCTGTGCCTCAATTGCTTGACTGGCTTACTTCGCTGGACCCGAAGCAAAACGAAGACGATCCTGAATATCCTTTCATGTTAATCGCTGGACAACGACGTTGGTACAACGCGAACCAAATCATTCGTACGCCAGAATGGAGGAAGGAAGACAAAGATGGGGCGCTGTGTATTCATTCAGAGGATCTTGCAGCGCTTGGCGCCGTTGACGGCGGATGGATGACTGTGGAAACGCGCACGGGCAGTATAGTTGTACGGATTGAAGCGGATGACTCATTACGGCGTGGCGTTGTTTCCCTGCCCCACGGATATGGGCAAGCCTATCCGGCTGGCGAAGAACGCATCACCGTAGGCCCGCGCATTAACTATTTGACTTCAGCTACAGATTGTGATCCGATCGCCGCGACTCCTTATCACAAGAATGTTCCGGTGCAACTCACGCCGGCAGAGCCTGCCCGTGCGGCGGAAGCAGCAGCGCACGTTGCATGGACGACTGCGAGGGGATAACGCTCGCGCTGTACCGCCGCTCCATAGGCGACCTATTTGTGCGCCTATGTAACGAGACCGTCACAATTCAGCAAGCTCAGCCATCTTGAGGTACTTTGGCTCATTCAGAATTTCCGCGACTCTCGCCTTGAGTTGCGCCACATCCTTTTCAGTGAAGGGCTTCAGGTGTCCCTCGTATATCTTATGCCCTTTGGGATAAAGGAACATGTGATGCCCTCTGATCTGGTGGATTTGCTCTCGCGATCTTCCGAAAAAGTGGAGATGCATCTTGGCTCCGCCAGGCTCATCGATGCCCCAGTTGCCGAGGTCTTCATAATTCATTCTTTCGATTCCAAGCACGTCGTACATGGCCCTCCCGACGGCCATGGAAATGCGCATGAAATCGATTGCCTCTTGGTAGGTCATGTCGGACCGATCCGTGACCTTTTCCTTCTTTAGCATGATCAAGTGCCCGCCATCGTCGCGACAGTTGAGCGGAAACGCCGGGTTAACGACTTGAAAGTATTTGTCTTCGTAAACGGTTGGGTCCATCGGTATCCTCCCTCCATTGTCGCTCAACGTCTCTCACTCAGGGGGCAGCCCCAAACCGAGGCTTTTCATACTCACCCTGAACTGCAAGATGGGCACCCCGCTTCCATCCAATATCTGCTCGCTTGACAACAGAGGCCTGAGAGGTGGTGTTGGGCTACACCACCATCCTCTTACTTCGCATACTTTTTAAGAAACTGCCTAAGGGTCATGCCATCAACTCGTGGTTCAGGAACTATGGGCATCTTGCGATTTAAGGCAATTCCTATACATCGTGCAGCGACTTCGCAGATTTCCAATGATACGAGATGAGCTTTAACCGCTTCCTCAACCGAAACGGTTACTTCTCCATACCGGACGCCTGCCGGACACTGAATATCATCCAGATATTGTTTTGGTGGAGCGGGAAAACCGAATGTTGCAGCGTAGGCCGCAAGGTCTGGTAATAAATGAATGCGTTTTACGGTGCCCCCTTTTTGAGAAATGTAAGCCTTAATGAGTTTTTCCACAGCTTGTAAGGTCGCCCATTTACTCAAACCCGCTTGGGGCCGATGTTCCATAAGATGAAAGACTGCAGCGTCAAAGTCACCAACTGCTTCACTCATATACTCTACGTCATTTACAACGCGTAACGCGGAATATGCTCCCATTCCATTTACGAAGGCTATGCCTATCTTGACTACTTCCTCCGCAGTTAGAGAACGAGCGAAATCAGACGTCAGATCCTCAATTAAGTCAATTATATTGCAGGTTGGAGGTGCATCTGTGCCTATCTTTTCGCGCACCTGACCGAAACTGTGAGGTTCACAAACAAACTGAACAGTTCCATATGTAGTCGGACAATTAATTATGTATAAGTCCCCACGTAAAGGCATGACAACGCGGCCAATGTGAAAAGGAATATTTATCTTTTGTCCATATCTTTTTTCTACCCAGTCATGAACTCGGATACTGATTTCTAAAGGCTCGAAAGAATCGGCTTTTGGAGCGCGGCGCGGTGGACAGGCGTTAAGGACAATATCGTAACGTTTGGTAATTTGCAGTCCAGCCATAAAAGGGCGTGCGGTTATCTTGATGCCTTCATCTGCCAGCTCACGGTCAACATCTTCCATCAACGCTAAAAACTCTTTCTCCGAGGAAATTTTCAGCGGTGGCTTGTGATTCTGCGCTTCACTCTCTTTTTCGAACTTATTGCTTTTATCCATTGTAATTTTGCCTCGCAGTTAAATGTACCAGGCAAATAAGAGTTACTTGAGCAGCTAGTGAGCAGCCCAACAACTGAATTTACTGCCCATTATCTCGCGGTATAGCACGACCCACAAGGAAGAAAGCAGTAAAATCGCCGCAGTATCCACCATTTTCCTTGCCTTTCTCAAGGTGTTTGAAATCGACAAAGACCGCCCTGGTGGTGAGATGGCCCGATATCAGCCCGTCACGCGAAGTCTACGCTTTTCGTTGCTATCCACCGCAGTGACAATGAGGTATGTCATTCTCCCGAAAAAGATCCTGCACTGCTGGACAAGCCAGCAGTGGCACCCTCCGTTGTTGTCATCATCAAGAGGGCAACCAATGGCATGACCATTCCGAGAGGGTCACTTGATGAAAGCGCCTCTCGAAATGTAGATCGTGTCCCGCCTTAGAACGGAACGTCATCGTCCGGAATCGGACCGCCGCCAAAATCATCAAATCCACCACCAGGTCCACCGCTTTCGGCTTGCGCGCCGCGCCCGCCTCCACCACCACCTCCGAGGAATTGCACTCGTTGGGCAACCACTTCGGTGATGTACCGTTTGTTTCCTTCTTTATCGTCATAGCTGCGGGAACGAATAGAACCTTCAAGATAGACTTGGCGGCCTTTGGCCAAATACTGGCCGCAGTTCTCAGCCTGTTTGCCCCAAACGACAACATTGTGCCATTCGGTCTTTTCTTGGCGCTGTCCGCTTTGATCCGTCCAGTTGTCAGTGGTGGCCAGTGGAAACTTCGCCACGGCTTGTCCACCCGGGGTATAACGTACTTCAGGATCTTTGCCTAAATTGCCGACGAGAATCACTTTATTGACAGAAGCCATGCTGGGCTCCTCCTTCTCGGCACCGTACCAACGACGATTTTTGAAGTCAATCTGAGCTACACAAATAAGGAGCGACGATCGAAACGCGTTGCTGAGCAACGTCCACTTCCGTATACTCGGGCGAGCTTACGAGGTGTAGTAATGACAATGAAGTGGTTCGGTGTGCGTGAGGTATTTTGTCAATTCTTCCTGTTCATAACGCTTGTGGCTATCGCGCTTGCCGCGGATACGGAAGACCTCTCCAAATACGGCTCCTTCGTGGCGACGAGTCGCCAGGGGATGGTAGTGACCGCCGGTGACCAAGCGAGCGCGGCGGGGATCGACATGTTGCACCGTGGCGGCAACGCGGTCGATGCTGCAGTGGCTGCTTCCTTCGCTATTAGTGTGATTCGCCCGCAATCAACTGGCATTGGTGGTGGCGGGTTTTTCTTGCTGTACCTCGCCAAGAGCAAAAAAACTATAGCGATCGATTTTCGTGAGCGTGCGCCGCTCGCTGCCACACGCGACATGTTCATACGCGATGGGAAAGCTGTTCCTGAACTCAGTCGTAATGGTCCACTGGCTGTCGGCGTGCCAGGCTTGGTTGCCGGTCTCGTCGAAGTGCAAAAAAAATACGGCACGATGCCGCTCAAGGACGTGATGGCTCCTGCTATCCGACTAGCTGAGGAGGGATTCCCGATCTACCCGCAGCTCTCCGGCGCGATTGGCTATCGCGCGAAACTGCTAGGGGACTCTCCTACTACACGGGCGATCTATTTTCGCGAGGATCGTCCGCTTCATGAAGGAGAACTCCTCATCCAAAAGGATTTGGCCCAGACCCTGAAAGAGATCGCCAAGAAAGGCAAGGATGCATTTTATAAGGGTCGTGTAGCAAAAGCGATTGTAGCTGAGATGAACGCCCGTGGCGGACTACTGACGCAAAAAGATCTGGATCGGTACCGTGTCCTTTATCGCCCTCCTATCACCGGCTCGTTCCAGGGCGCGGAAATTCACGCCATGCCGCCGCCGAGTTCAGGCGGCGTGTTGATTTTGCAGATGTTAAATGTACTTTCTGGGTTTCCCTTGCAAGAGATCGGTTTCCATACGCCTAAAGAGATACATCTCCTTACAGAAACAATGCGCCTCGCTTTCCGCGACCGCGCTCGCTATTTAGGCGATCCAGATTTTACCAATGTGCCGGTCAAGATGCTTGCATCTCCTGACTACGCCGCAAATCTACGAGCAAAAATTGACCTGACCAAAGCTACTCCAAGCGAGACGCTGCCGGCGACACAACCGGGCAAGGTAGAGTCCACCAGTACGACCCACCTCTCTGTTATTGATAAAGACGGCAATGCGGTCGCAACGACGCAAACCGTCAATCTCTACTTCGGCAGCGGCGTGATGGCGCCGGGAACCGGCGTGATGCTCAATGATGAAATGGATGATTTCAGCGCGCAAGAAAGCCGTCCGAATGCCTTTGGATTAATCGGGGAGAATGAAGCGAACGCCATAGCGCCGGGCAAGACGCCGCTGAGCAGTATGAGTCCGACGATTGTCACGCGAGACGGCAAGGTCGTGTTGGTGACAGGTAGTCCGGGTGGTTCTCGGATTATCAGCGCCACGCTGCAAGTGCTGCTCAACGTGCTGGCCTATGACATGATGCTGCCACAGGCGATGTTCGCGCCTCGTATCCACCATCAATGGTTTCCGGATGAGTTGCTCGTAGAGACAAAAAGGAGCGATCCGCCCGAGGGGTTGCTCGATGCATTGCGACAACTCGGGCACAAAGTCACGCCGGTGGAAGATACTGGCGACGGGCGGACGCCGTTCGGCAATGTGCAAGCGTTGTCTGTTGATATATCTTCTGGCCTGATTACTGGAGTGTCCGACCCGCGCGGAGAAGGGAGACCTCGGGGATTTTAGCAGATGGCTGATGGCTCGTTCGCTTCGCTCACTCTATAGCAGATGGCTGATAGCAAAAATTGCTGAAGCTATACGCCATAGAGTGAACGCAATAAGCGGGCTATCTACGACATGCCATAGAGCGAGCTACGCGCCAATTGTGTAAGGAGTAAGATATGGCCCAGGTTGATTACTACGAAATTGAAGAGTTATTGAACGAAGAAGAGCGCCTCGTACGCGACACGGCGCGTCGCTTTGTTGACGAGGAATTTCTTCCGAGAGTGAAGCAGTGTTTCCGCGAAGGGAGCTTCCCCCAAGAACTGGTTCCTCGTCTAGGCCAGCTGGGCTTTTTCGGCATTACATTGCCGACGCAGTATGGCTGCGCCGGACTTAACAGCGTGTGCTACGGCCTGGTTAGTCAAGAACTGGAACGGGGCGATAGCGGTTTACGCTCGTTTGCCAGCGTGCAGTCGTCCTTGGTCATGTACCCAATCTACACGTTTGGCTCTGAAGCCCAGAAGAGTTTCTGGCTGCCGCGACTGGCGAATGCTACGGCCATCGGCTGTTTTGGCCTCACCGAGCCCGACTTTGGCTCTAATCCCGGAGGGATGATCACACGAGCGCGCCGCGAAAAAGGCGGCTTTGTGTTAAATGGGACCAAGCGTTGGATCACAAATGGTTCCATAGCTGATGTAGCAGTTGTCTGGGCGAAACTCGAAGAAAACGGCAAAGACACGATTCGTGGTTTCTTAGTAGAAAAAGAACGACGAGGATTCACCCGGCACGACATCGAAGGCAAGTTCAGCATGCGCGCTTCGATTACTTCGGAGTTGATCTTCGAGGATTGCTGGATTCCCGAGGAGAATCTACTCCCGGGCTCAGGCGGCATCAAATCTCCGCTCATGTGTCTCACGCAGGCGCGGTATGGCATTTCGTGGGGTGCTACCGGCGCCGCTATCGCCTGTTACGAAAGCGCGTTGGACTACGCGAAAAATCGCGTCATGTTCTCTCGGCCCATCGGAGGCTACCAACTCGTGCAATCAAAGCTGGTGTGGATGATTACGGAAATCACCAAAGCCCAACTGCTGGCGCTGCGTCTGGGGCGGTTGAAGGACTCGGGCAAAATGCGGCCGGAGCACGTCAGTATGGCGAAGATGAATAATGTCGCTACTGCGCTACAGACTGCGCGTCTGGCGCGGGACATTCTCGGCGGCAACGGCATCATCGACGAGTACCCCGTCATCCGTCACATGCTCAATCTGGAGACGGTGAATACATACGAAGGCACGGAAGATATTCATCGCCTCACGATTGGGCGAGATATTACCGGACTCAATGCGTTTGAATGATTTGAAAAATTCACCCTTCGACAAGCTCAGGGTGAACGGGACAAGGAAGCTGCTTATTGAAAAAGCCGTTCGTGCTGAGCCTGTCGAAGCAGGTATCTATTTCTAAAGGTGTCAAACTAGGAATTCATGCCAATCTCGCGGCACTACGATAGCGAATCTGTCGAACTCACCGTCGGTTCACGAGCGTTGACGCTGCTGCGTGTGAAGGACCTCGAATGTTACGTGGACCGTGCCGCGCTGCTCAAGGATGAAACCGAGGAGCCTCCCTACTGGGCGCATTTGTGGACAGGAGCGCTGACGCTGGCGCGCTACATTGAGGGGCAAGTCGAGTGCCAAGATCTCCAGGTGCTTGACCTGGGCTGCGGTCTCGGCTTGACCGGCATTGTTGCAGGACTGAAGGGTGGGTGTGTGACGTTTGCGGATAGAGAATCCGATGCGCTTGTGTTCGCTGCAGCTAACGCACAACAGAACGGCTGTGGCGCCTTTGTGACGCGCGTCCTCGATTTTACAAGAGCGCAATTATCCCAACGCTTCTCGCTCATCCTTGGCGCTGAAATTTTGTACGATCGGCCTACTTTCGCGGCGCTGGCGACGTTTCTTGCTCAACATCTGGCGCCGCATGGGTACGCGTTGTTCGCCGATGCTCGACGAACTAATACTGATGACTTTTATAGACAATTAGAACAAGTTGGTCTTCGTTGTGAACGAGAAGATTTCCAGGAACGCGAAGATCGCTTGCCGTTGACTGTCGGCATTGTCAAAATTTACCGGGATGATCATGATCACTAATCGCACGATCTCTAAAGTTTTCGACCTGCTGCGCGAGGCCGCGCCGAAATGGTCAGCGCCGGTCGTGACACAGATGGCCACACTTTCACGCGATCCTTATCTGGTGCTGATTGCATGTCTGTTGAGTCTGCGCACGAAAGATGAAACGACTGGACCAGCAGCGCGGCGTCTGTTTGCCCTTGCTGATACACCGGAGAAAATGCTCACACTTACTGCCGCGCAAATCGAGCAAGCGATCTATCCTGTGGGGTTCTACAAGACCAAAGCGCAGACCGTGCTCGATATTTCGCACACTTTGGTTGAACACTACGCCGGTCGCGTACCGGATGAAATTGACGAGTTAGTAAAGTTCAAAGGCGTTGGTCGGAAAACCGCAAATCTCGTCATGACGCAAGGGCACCAAAAGCTCGGCATTTGTGTGGATACACACGTGCATCGCATCTCCAACCGCTGGGGCTACGTCGAAACTAAAGTTCCAGACGAGACAGAAATAGCACTGCGCGCAAAGCTCCCACAACAACACTGGATCGAGATCAACGATCTGCTCGTCGCGATGGGGCAGACGATCTGCCATCCTACTTCTCCTAAATGTAGTCTATGCCCGATCGAGAAGGATTGCGCCAAAATCGGCGTCGTGCGCAGCCGCTAAGCATGACATCAGTTCTCACCTCACGCACGAAACTCATTTGGGTTGCTATTCTCTACTTCATTGAGGGGTTTCCATTTGGCTTACTATTCGATGCGTTCCCGGTCTATTTTCGCAGTCACGGCGTGAGCCTCACTGATATTGGCTTGATTAGCTTGGCTGGTTTGCCGTGGACGCTGAAATTTTTGTGGGCGCCGGCGGTTGATCTGTGGGGCAAGCGTAAGCATTGGATCGTCATCTGTCAGATTCTTTTGGCGATCGATTTAGCCATGCTGCTCTTGTTTGAGCCCGCGCAGGGCGACTGGACATTGTGGTGTTTACTCATTGCGCTAGCTGTGTTCTCGGCGACGCAGGATATCGCGATCGACGCCTACACGATCGAGTTATTAGACGAAGAAGAAATGGGGCCCGCCAATGGCGTGCGAGTGAGCCTGTACCGAGTGGCGCTAATTTGCGCAGGCGGCGTGTTCGTTGCTATTGCAGGCATTGTAGGCTGGCGGTTGGCATTTGCTGCAGCCAGCGGTTTGTTTGCATTCTCGGCGGTGCTGTCGAGCCAAGCGCCGGAGACAATGCGCCCGCAGTCCGTACATGTTAAACAAGAGCGTTGGCCGGCAATGCTAGAGCGTGCGGTAGTGGGACCGCTACTGGGCTTCTGGCAACGCCCGGGCGTGGTCTATGTAATGCTGTTCGTGCTCACGTTTAAACTGGGCGATATGGCGCTAGGGCCGATGGTGCGTCCCTTTTGGGTAGATCGCCATTTTACTCCACTGCAAATCGGGGCAGTTCCCGGCACGATTGGCGTAGCTAGTACGATCGCTGGGGCATTACTGGGCGGACAGCTCACTAAAAGCTGGGGTCTTTTTCGCGCGCTGTGGATCTTAGGGATCGCGCAAGCAGTGTCGAATCTTGGCTACGCGGCGGTCGCAGCGCTGCCTCCGTCTACATTGTTAATGTACAGCGCCTCGGTCATCGAATCATTCTGCGGTGGACTTGGCGCGTCGCCGTTTCTCGCGTTCCTAATGAGCATCTGTGACAAGACCCAGGCTGCCACCCAATACGCACTACTGAGCGCGCTGTTTGGTCTCACGCGTTCTCTGTCAGGCGCCTTCTCGGGCGCTGTCACACAGAGTGTCGGCTATGCAACCTATTTCACTGCGACGTTCTTTCTGGCCTGGCCCGCGTTTCTGCTGTTGCCATGGGTGAAACAGTGGATCAGGGAAGAAGTAGAGATGGGACAGTAAACTACTGTTCTTGTGTTCTGGCTGAGAACTGACAGTTGACAACTGATAGCTCTTTCTTTTTCCTTGCGCTTTTAACGCTTTTGCTGTAGCACTGGCGTAATGCTCCTGTGAGGAGGAAGTCATGCAGCTTGTACATACTGTCTACGAACCCCCAGGTCCCGGACCACACCCGACGTTATTGACCTTACATGGCTGGGGCGCGAATGCGTTAGATTTGCTCGGTCTGGCTCCATACCTCGGTGGGGGAAAATTTCTCATCCTTTGTCCTCAAGGCCCCTTACAGGTGCCTATTGGCCAGAATGCAGTCGGGTATGGTTGGTTTCCACTGAGTATGGGTGGCTCGTTAGATCTCAAGTCAGTGGTAAAAGCGCGCGAACTTGTCCAAAATTTTCTCAATGAAGCGATCGACCGCTACCCAGTTGATAGCAAACAACTAGGCATCGTGGGTTTCAGCCAGGGTGGCGTTATGGCGTATAGCCTGGGGCTGGGCGAGCCAGAGCGGTTTGCGGGTCTCGCTGCCCTCAGTTCGTGGCTGCCGCGCGACCTCCTCAATATTCTGCCCGATGTGCCGGCTACCGAACAGCTTCCAGTATTTATCCAGCACGGGAAGAAAGATCAAGCAATCGACGTTGGCCGTGCACGCCAATCAGTCGAGACCCTGCGCGATTTGCGGGTGCCGGTCACTTATAACGAGTACGACATGGGACATGAAATTAACGGACAAAGCCTAAATGATCTCTCGACATGGCTTGAAGAGAAGATCCTTTCTCCCGTCGTTTTGGCGTCGTAGGGATTCATTGTGTTGGAGGATCTACGATTGCAAAAATGTCTCTACCTCCTGCAAGAAAAGAGAGAGCTGGTCGTGATGCACCCAGTGCCCAGCGCTGGGAATGGTCACGACCTTCACATTTTGAAACGCTTTAGCGCGGCCATCTTGAATGGGATCTGACGCCCACGACTCCGCCCCGCGAAAGAGGAGCGTCGGGCAGGTGATGCGCCCCCAAATCTGCCAGGCGTCATCCACATTGAAACGATACGGCGACTGCGCCCGCACATAGTTGTCGAATTTCCAGGTATACGTTCCGTCTTCGTTGCGATTGGCGCCGTGCACGGTCAGATGGTGCGCCTGCTCTGCGCTCAGGCGCGGATTGGTTTCCTGCATGCGCTTGACCGCTTCGTCCAGAGTTTTGTATCGGCGAGGCTGACGTCCCGCCAGATCACGCATCTGTGAAATCCACAGTTGCATGCGCTCATGGGCGTACTTCGATTGCTGCTGAATCATCTCCGGAGGGGGACCGAGCCCTTCAATGGAGACAACCTTATTGACTTTGTCAGGATATACTCCCGTATATTGCAGAACGATCCCACCGCCCAGCGAGTGACCGATCAACAAGATCGGAAACGTGTTGAGTTGAGAAAGCAGTTGAGCCAGATCAACAACGTACTCGACCATCGCGTACTCACTGCCGTGCGCCCATTCCGAGTCGCCATGCCCGCGCAAATCCGGGGCGACCACGTGATAGTCGTTGCGCAGCGCTTGAGCGACCCAATCCCAATTCCGAGCATGGTCGCGCCCACCGTGCACCAGCACCGCCAACGGTTTGTCGGGATTTCCCCAGTCCACGTAATGCAGCTTGAGGCGTTGCGAATAGAAATAATGCGATGTTGGTCCGATAATATGTTGGTGGTGTTGCTCGGCCATGTTCCCGCCCTTTCTTTGTCGAGATTGTAACGATGACTGCCTTTCTCTCGCAAGTGTGGCGTGTAGACAAATAGTGAGATTATACCTCGGCGCGCCTTGTGTCTGTGTCAGCGGACCAGATATAGATAGCGCCTACGGAGGGAATCTTGTATGGCAGGAAGACTCGACGGCAAAGTGGCGCTGATTTCTGGCGCAGCCAGAGGCATGGGCGAATGTGAAGCGCGTTTATTTGTGCGTGAAGGCGCAAAAGTTGTCCTTGGCGATGTCCTTGAAGAAGCGGGGCAAAAGGTGACGCAAGACATCCGCCAACAAGGAGGGGCGGCCACGTTCGTGCGGCTCGACGTGACAGTGGAAAGCGATTGGCAACAAGCAGTGGCCACTGCTGAACGTGAATATGGCAAGCTCAACATTCTGGTGAATAACGCTGGAATCGTGCGTATGGCCCCACTCCATGAAACAAGCCTGGAGGCTTGGAACGAAGTGATCAACATCAATCAAACTGGCGTGTTCCTCGGTATGAAGCATGCAATTCCGGCCATGCGCCGTGCAGGCAGCGGATCGATTATCAATATTTCATCCGTAGCGGGTCTGGTAGGATTGCCTAACATTCCAGCCTATCAAGCCAGCAAAGGGGCAGTGCGCTTGCTGACGAAAAACGCGGCTGTGCAATACGCGCAGGATAACATCCGCGTGAATTCCATTCATCCTGGGCGTATTGAAACGCCGATGACTGCGAATCTTACTCCAGAACGACGACAACTAGTGCTGGGGCTGACGCCGTTGGGTCGCGACGGTAAGCCAGAAGAGGTGGGCTATGGGGTCTTATTTCTCGCGTCGGATGAGGCTTCGTATGTGACCGGGGCCGAGTTGGTTATCGATGGCGGATTTACGGCGCGATGATTTTGAGGCCGGTGTAGCAGCGGCCTACCTACACCGAAGACCGCTGCTACAAACGATGACGCTACAATGTTGTGAGGAAGGTTTATCCTTTTGTCTTTTTAATCTCTTCTGTCAACTCAGGAACAGCTTTGAAGAGATCTGCAACGAGACCATAATCCGCTACGTTGAAGATCGGCGCGTCAGGGTCTTTGTTGATCGCGACAATGATTTTGGAGTCCTTCATCCCAGCCAGATGCTGAATGGCGCCGGACACACCGATCGCAAAGTACAGCTCTGGCGCGACCACTTTACCGGTCTGGCCGACTTGCAAATCGTTCGGGACAAAGCCCGCGTCTACTGCTGCACGGCTGGCGCCCATGGCGGCGCCGAGCGTGTCAACGAGTGGCTCCAGATAGGTCGTAAAATTCTCACCTGACTTGAGCCCACGCCCACCGGACACAACGATCCGCGCTTCAGTCAAACTTGGACGATCGGATTTTGTCTCATTGAACTCGACAAACTGCATCTTTTTATCGGCGGCATCAAAACTCACGCTAATTTTTTCTACCGATCCTTGCCCCTCGGGGTGAGCCGCATCAAAGGCCGTGCCTCGCACCGAAACAACTTTCACCGCACCTTCAAGCGCAACAGTAGCGAGCACGTTGCCGGCGTACATCGGTCGTGTAAAGGTGCCATCGGCATTGATGCCCACGATATCGGTCGCCATTGCCACACCAAGACGTGCGGCCACTCGTGGTAAGAGATCCTTCCCTAGTGCAGTTGACGTTGCCAACACAAGAGAAACATCATTCGCTTTGACGAGCTGTTCCAGTGCTGCGGTATAGATATCCGCCAAATAGTTTGCGAGAGCAGGATCCTCGACTGCCAAGACTTTGGCGCCGTAGCTCGCCGCTTCCTGAGCAAGAGCATCAATGCCAGAACCTAGGACTGCAGCGAGACAATTCCCACCGAGTTTGCTGACAGCTTCTTTTCCAGCCTGGAGAGCGACAAGTGTGCTTTTAGGAAATTTTCCTTTTTGATGTTCTGCAAAAACAAGAACGTTGCCCATGGGTGCTCCTTAAATGACTTTTGCCTCAGTGTGCAGAAGGTTGAGCAGTTCCTGCACGGTCTCCACTTTTTTCCCGGCTTCTTTTTTCGGCGGCGGCTCCATCTTCAACACCTTCAGTCGAGGAGCGATATCAACACCAAGGTCTGCGACCGGAACTTCTTTGATCTCTTTCTTCCGAGCTTTCATGATGCCAGGCAGAGAGGCGTAGCGAGGCTCATTCAGGCGCAAGTCAGCAGTAATGACAGCAGGCAGGGGGAACCCTATTGTTTCCAGTCCACCATCGACTTCACGAACGACCTGGGCCGATTGCTGATCAGCGGCTAATTCGACCTTTGAGGCAAACGTAGCTTGAGGCCAACCGAGAAGAGAGGCCAACATTTGTCCAGCTTGATTTGAATCATCATCAATGGCTTGTTTCCCCATGAGCACAAGTTCTGGGTTCTCTCTCTCCACGATCTTCTTGAGAATATTGGCGACAGCCAGGGAATCAATCTCTTGTTCACACATCACAAGCACAGCGCGATCTGCTCCCATCGCCAAGCCAGTGCGCAGCTGTTCCGTAACAGTCTTGCCGCCAATGCTGACAAGAATGACTTCACCGCCGCTTTGTTTTTCTTTGATACGTAACGCTTCTTCTATAGCGATCTCGTCAAAGGGATTAATGACGTATTTTACGTTGTCCGTAACGATGCCGGACCCGTCCGATTTAACCCGTATGGTGGTCTCCGGATCTGGGACCCGTTTGACCGTCACGAGCGTTTTCACGAAGGTAGTCCTCCTGCTGTGGAAAATTTCGTAAGGAATGAACTCTGAGTTTTGCTACTTCACCGCTTCGTTCTGCCGGTGTCAAGGACTAAGCTGTTTAGCCATTGTAGCCCAAGCGGCTAGACAGCTCGCGTCCAGCTTTAACGACAAGGGGGATAATTTCGCTTTGGAGACGTTCAGAATGAACACGGTACGCCGGGCCACTGATCGTCAAACTACCAACAACAGCCTTGGTGTAGTCCTTTATCGGAACCGCAACCGAATGTACATCGCGTAAATGCTCCCCGTTATCTATCGCATAACCCATGATTGCGACTTCTTTGAGTTGCTCAGATAAGACGCTGCCGTTGGTGATGGTATGGTCTGTATATTGGACAAGTTCTTCGGTAAGACATTGGCGTAGCTCTTCTGCCGGCTCAAATGCTAAATGCACCTTTCCTGCTGCAGTACAATGCAACGGTAAATTTTCTCCAACGTGAGAAACGATCCGTACCGGCTGGTCTGATTCAGCCATATCTAATGGAACCACCTGTCCTTTTCGCATGACGGCGACATACGTGCTTTCGTGGCAGGATTTCACCACGTCTATCATAATCGGTCGCGCCTGCTGGAGCAGACCCATCTGTCGAATGTAGGTTTGCCCGAGTTGTAGGCATTTGGTTCCTAAACGGTAGTTTTCTGTGGAGCGATTCTGTTCTATATATCCACGAGATTCGAGTGTGGCCAAAATACGGAACACATTGTTCTTATGCAACTTGAGACGTTTGCTGAGTTCAGTGACGCCTAATTCTCCGTCCGCATGGAATTGCTCAAGTACGTCAAACGCGTGAGCAACCGCTTGGATCATGTAATTGCTTTTTTCACGTCGAACCATAGACCCTCCTTGCTAGTTGCCAGGAGCAAAAAACGTTCTAATCTATAACGGACCCTGAGTCTTTTTGTCAACACGGTTCTATAAAAGCACGACTTGCAAGTTTTCTTTCCCTTCAGTAAGTGAGGTAGAGATGAAAGATAACGCAGTTTTTAATCTGCTTAATCCGCGTGGTCATTCTCCATTAGTGCTCACCTGTGAACATGCATCTTGGGTTGTACCGGAAGAGTATTACAACCTTGGTGTAAGTGAGGAAGAAATTCGCCGACACATCGGGTGGGATATTGGCGCACGTTGGGTGGTGGAAGCGCTTTCTCAACGCTTAGATGCGCCTGCTGTGTGCGCAGGTTATTCACGATTGCTGATCGACTGCAACCGTGATGTGAGTGACCATGATTTGATTGTGTCGCGTAGCGATGGAAC
>JACXTT010003988.1_pt1 | contig 22204 bp, 15 predicted proteins | sample 9270951 | NCBI WGS metagenome assembly JACXTT01 (sample SAMN15532306, study PRJNA645909) | rock metagenome | isolation source: weathered quartz diorite | place: Puerto Rico | collected 2017-06-21
CACATCGATCACGGCAAATCCACCATTGCCGACCGCCTCCTTGAACGCACCGGCACGATCACGGAGCGCGAGATGAAGACAAATCAGGTCCTGGACGACATGGAACTGGAGCAGGAGAGGGGCATTACGATCAAGCTCCACGCCATCCGGATGAAGTACCTCGCTCAGGACACGAACACCTACACCCTCAACCTCATCGATACCCCGGGTCACGTCGATTTTTCCTACGAGGTCTCCAGATCACTCGCGGCGTGCGAGGGAGCCATCCTCGTCGTAGACGCTTCGCAGGGGGTAGAAGCCCAGACCATCAGCAACCTGTATCTTGCGATCGACGCCGGCCTCGAGATCATCCCTGTCATCAACAAAATCGATCTCCAGAGCGCCATGATCGATCAGGTGAAGCACCAGATCATGGACCTCATCGGCTGCAAGGAGAGCGACATCATCCTCGCAAGCGCGAAGATGAAGACGGGGGTCGATGAAATCCTCGAAGCGGTCGTCCGGATCATTCCTCCGCCGAAGGGAGACGCGGACGCTCCGCTTCGGGCTCTCATCTTCGACTCCATTTTCGACGGGTACCGCGGATCGATCGTGTATATACGTGTGTTCGACGGAGTTCTTCGTGAGAAAGACCAGGTAAAGTTCTTCGCGACAGACAAGACGTTCGATGCGGAAGAAGTAGGCATCCTGGCCATGCAGCGCATCCGCACCAAAGAACTTTCCGCGGGCGATGTGGGTTATTTAATACCCGGGGCAAAGGACGTGCACGACACAAAGGTGGGCGATACGCTCACGAATGCCGCAAATCCCGCTCCCGGGCCGCTTCCGGGCTACAAGGAAGCGAAGCCGATGGTCTTCGCGGGACTCTATCCGGTGAACGCCGACAACTTCGCCGAACTGAGGGACTCGCTGGAAAAACTGCGGATGAACGACGCGTCGCTCATCTTCGAGCCGGAATCGTCCGTTGCGCTCGGCTTCGGATTCAGAGCCGGATTCCTCGGCCTCCTGCACATGGAGATCATACAGGAACGGCTTGAGCGGGAATACGAGCAGGAGCTGATCACCACGGTTCCAAACGTGGAGTACCGCGTGATCAAACTCGACAAAACGGTCGTGCTGGTCGACAATCCGGCATTGATGCCGCCTCTCGGGGATATCGAGCATGTCGAGGAGCCGTATATAAAGGCCCAGATCATCACCCCATCGGAGTACATCGGCAACATCATGAAGCTCTGCACGGACCGCAGAGGCGTCTACAAGAATACGACGTATATCGATCCTTCGCGCGCCGACCTTCGCTACGAGCTTCCCCTCTCGGAAATCATATTCGATTTCTACGACAAGCTCAAGTCGACCTCCCGCGGGTATGCGTCGCTCGATTACGAGTTCCTGGAATACCGCGAGTCGGATCTGGTGAAGCTCGACATCCTCCTGAACGGAGAGCCGGTGGATGCGCTTTCGACAATCGTTCATCGCGACAAGGCCTACGAATGGGGGAAAAAGCTCTGCGCGCGATTGAGGAAACTCATCCCGCGCCAGATGTTCGAGGTTGTCATCCAGGCGGCCATCGGCAGCAAAGTGATCGCGCGTGACTCGATCTCGGCGCTCCGGAAAAACGTTCTGGCAAAATGCTACGGGGGAGACATCACGCGCAAGCGCAAGCTCCTCGAAAAGCAAAAAGAGGGGAAGAAGCGCATGAAGCAAGTGGGGCGCGTGGAAATTCCGCAGGAGGCCTTTTTGGCCGTCCTTGCGATGGAAGACTGATGCGCCATAATCGATCATCCTACGAGAGGAATCATGGATAAGAAATCAGAATCCGCCTCAAGGGCGGCGGAACAGCAGGGGGAGAAGCAGGGCATCCGGTCGATTCTGAAGGAAATGGCGATCATCCTGGGCGCGTTCCTTCTGCTGAACAGTTTTGTCCTCGCTTCGTTCGAAGTGCCCACGGGCTCAATGGAAAACGAGATCCTGACGGGCGATTTTCTGCTCGTGAACAAGTTCATTTTCGGCGGAACCACCCCGAGGACGATCCCGCTCACGGATACGAAGATGCCCGCGTTCAAGCTGCCGTCGCTCTGGACGGTCGAAAAGGGCGATGTCATCGTGTTTATCTTCCCCGGCAACCGCGACGAGGTGGAGGCCGCGGTGTTCGCCTACTACCTGAAACGCTGCGTGGCTACGGCGGGGGATACGCTTTTCATCAAGAACCGTGTCCTCTACGTGAATGGCATTCCGTCGCCGGTTCCCCGCAACGTTAAGTTCAATTCAACGATGGTGAAGCCCCCCGGATATGTCGATGAACACATTTTCCCGGAGGGGGCGCCGTTCAATGAAGACAATTACGGGCCGATCCGGATTCCGAAGAAGGGGGATGTCGTCGAGCTGAATCCGGACACGTTCAAGAGGTGGAGAATATTCATTCGAAGGGAAGGGCATGCGGTGCGGATGCAGGGAGGAAAAATCATGATCGACGGTCAGGAGCGAAACAGTTACACGGTCGGGAGAGACTACGTGTTCGGAATGGGCGACAACCGCGACAACAGCCTCGACAGCCGCTTCTGGGGGTTCGTGCCGGTCGAGTCGATCATCGGGACTCCGCTCATCGTCTACTGGTCGTGGGATCCCGACGTGTCACTCCTCAACCTCTCGGACAAGCTGGCCACTGTACGGTGGAATCGTTTCGGGACCCTGGTGAAGTGACGGTTCAGTGAACGGGCATGGACATACCGATCGTCCGGTCCACGGGATGACCATCCGCCAGCTTACCGGCTGGGGAGGCGTGATAGCGGCCGCCATCGCGATAGCGCTTCTCCTGAAAACATTCATCATCGGCGCGATCCGGGTACCCTCCGTCTCGATGGAAAACACTCTCCTCCCGGGAGATCTCGTGTTGGTCAACAAGCTTGTGTACGGTTCGACCGCCTCAGCGAGGCTCCCCTTCTCGCAATCGGGGTTTTCCGAGCTCCGGGTCCCCGGGTTACGAAGGGTCGGGCGCGGCGAGGTGATCGTCTTCAGATTGCCCGAGGATACTATCGAGGCTCACGATCCGGTCTATTTTGTCAAGCGATGTATCGCTCTCGGAGGAGACAAGGTTGAGGTGCGCCGGGGGGTGTGCTACGTGAATGACGAGCCGGTCAGGATCCCCGAAGGCGCCCAACCCTCATTGAGCCGCCACATCGAGGACTTCGGTCCCATCTTCGTCCCTGCGCAGGGAGATTCCATCCGGCTGACGCGCCTGAACTATTTGAAATGGGAAGATGTGATCCGGCAGGAGGGGCACGCCGTCGAGTGCGATCCGGTCCAGGGGGTCGTTCTCGACTGGCGTCCGGCGACCACATACCGGATCGCAAAGAGCTACCTCTTTGTCATGGGCGATAATGCCGCTCACAGCTACGACAGCCGCCTGTGGGGTTTTCTCCCCGAGGAGAACGTGATCGGGGAGGCGATGCTGGTCTACTGGTCTCAGAGGCCCGCATCCGGGATGACCGGTGAATCATCCGGGTGGGCGTCTGTACGCTGGGACAGAATTGGAAACATCGTGAGGTGAGCGGCCTGTACCTCCATATCCCTTTCTGCGAGCACAAGTGCATCTATTGCGACTTCTACTCCGTGGAGTCGATGGACCGCGCCGACGCGTTCGTCAGGTGTCTGAAGCAGGAGATCGCGTCGTACGGAGGGAGCGCGAAGAGTGAGCCATTTTCGACCATCTTTTTCGGCGGCGGTACACCGTCCCTTCTCGAACCGGCGGTCATCGGCGAAATCATCGACCTCCTGGGGGCCACGTTCGATGTCGAACCATCCGCGGAGATCACGCTCGAGGCAAATCCGGGCACGGTGGATCCGGGGAAACTGAAGGGATTCAGGTCCGCGGGCGTCAACAGGCTGAGCTTCGGCGTACAATCATTCCACGACGACGATCTCAGATTCCTGACGCGGATTCACACTTCCGAACAGGCGATCCAGGGGATCAACCTGGCGCGAAAGGCCGGCTTCGAGAATATCAACCTTGATTTCATCTTCGCTCTGCCCGACCAGACGATGGCTCGGTGGGAGCAAAACCTCCGTCAGGCGGCCGAGCTTTCCCCGGAGCATATATCCGCGTACAGCCTGATCGTCGAACCGAAGACGCCTCTCTCGCGGATGGTGCGCTCAGGACGGGTCTCGCCGCTCCCCCTCGATTCAGAGGCGGAGATGTATGAGTTTACGATGCAGTATCTGAAAGCGACCGGGTACGAGCATTACGAAGTTTCAAACTACGCGAGGCCGGGCTGCCGGTCGAGGCACAACAGCGGATATTGGAATCATTCCGGGTATCTGGGATTCGGACCGTCCGCGCATTCGTTCAGGGGGAACCGGAGATGGTGGAATGTATCCAATATCCGCACCTACTGCGATGCGATCCGCTCGGGCAAAAGTCCGGTTGCAGGTGAAGAGCACCTAACTCAGGAGCAGCTTTTCGACGAGGCGGTCATGCTTGGGTTGAGGGGGGAAGGGATTGACCTGGAATGTGTTCGCCTGAAATATGGCATTGATCTGTTTGCGACTAACAGAGCCTCCATTTCGGGGTTTGAATCGGACGGTCTGCTCTCGATAGAGGAAGGGATCTTGCGCCTGACGGACAAAGGGTATCTTCTCTGTGATGAGATTTGTGATATTCTCGTTGTTCATTCTGGGCTTGTAGCCAAGAAGGTTCTCGTTGACGCGGGCTAAAGCCCGCGGCTACAAGAGCGCGACATGAGCGTGGCCGAAAGGCGCGAGATGATTCGCGGGGCGCGGAGCGCCCCAAAGACGCATTCCGCCGCAGAGCGGCGGAACGAAAGGTACAGGCGGAGGTGAAGCCGTCGACGCAGAGCGGCGGAACGAACGGGAGGAGTCAAGCATTCAGGGAAGTGACGCCGGCTAAAGCCGGCGCCTACCGGGAGCGGAACCTTTGCGAATACAGCGGATTTCATCTATATTGACGCCGAATGAAGCGAATTGAACGAGGTGGGAATGTCTGAAAAAAAGATTAACCGGGGAGTGGCGCTCGGGGTTTTCCTGGTGACGGCAGGCGTCTACCTGAAAACTCTGTCGACGACGGTGGTCTTCTGGGACGTCGGCGAGTTCTGCGCTGCCGCGCGCCTGATGCAGGTGCCGCATCCACCCGGAGCCCCTCTCTTTGTATTCCTCGCCCGCATCGCTTCTCTCATACCGTATCGCGACGACATTGCGGCGCGCATGCATGCCGTCTCGGCCATCGGAAGTGCATTCGGCGTCATGTTCCTTTACCTCATCTCGGTCAAGCTCATCGGCCGGTTCCGCGGGCCGGTGCAGACGGTAACCGACAGGATCATCGTCTATGGTTCTTCCGCGGTCGGCGCTCTCGCCCTCGCCTTTTCGACTACGTACTGGGACAATTCGATAGAGGCCGAGGTCTACGGAATGGGGATGTTCTTCGTTTCGTTTTGCCTCTGGCTGGCGCTCCGGTGGTGGGAGCGCGCGGACGAGCCGCACAACGAGAAATACCTCCTTCTCATCGCGTACATGCTGGGGCTCTCGACGGGGATTCACATTCTCGCCCTGCTGGCGACGATCCCGATCCTCATGATCGTGTACTTCCGCCGGTACGAATTCTCCCGGAAGAGCTTCCTCAAGTTTTCCGTTGTGGCGCTTGTCATCTTTTTCGTCATCTACCCGGGGATTGTGCAGACGCTGCCGGGACTCCTCGACGGCGACCTGAAAGGGGTGGGCCAGAGCGACCTCTTTCCGTTCGTCCCCCTGCTCTGCGTTCTCGCAGCCGCCTACGTCGCGTACCGTTCCTACCGGACGCACCACAAGATGGTCCACATCGCCGCTCTCTCCTTCCTCCTGATCGTGATCGGGTACACGTCGTACACCGAGGTCATTATCCGGGCGAACGTGGACAATCTCCCGATGAAGGAGAACAACCCGAACAATCTTTCGCGCCTTACGAGTTACCTCACCCGGGAGCAGTACGGCGATACGCCCATGCTCAAGGGCGAGAGCTGGGACAACGAGACGCAGTCGTATGTGGAAAAGCTCTTCCCGCGCAGGTATTCAATGGAGACCATGCACGAGCCGACCCGCGTGAACTACTCGAGCGATGCCGATTTCTTCTGGCGTTATCAGGTCAACCACATGTTCGTCCGCTATGTTCTCTGGAATTTTGTCGGGGCGGAGGGCGACTGGCAGGACGCCGGGGTGAGCTGGAAGGAAACTTTCGGCATTCCATTCTTTCTCGCGATGTTCGGCCTCTATTTCCAGCTGAGAAGAGACCCGAAGATGGGTTCGGTCTTCGTCGCCATGTTCATCATCATGGGGATCGTGCTCGACCTCTACCAGAACCAGCAGGACCCTCAGCCGCGCGAGCGCGACTATTTCTACGTCGGCGCCTACTACGTAATGTGCGTCTGGATTGCGATCGGAATCGTCGGGATATTCGATTTCCTGCGCCAGCAGATGAAAAGCGCGGCGATGGTGAAATGGGCCGCCGTCGGACTCGTTGCGGTCTCTGTCGCGGCCGTTCCGCTCAACCTGGCCCGCGTCAACTGGCGCGAGCATGATCGCAGCCAGAACTATATCGCCTGGGACTACTCCTACAACCTTCTGCAGAGCGTCGACAAGGACGCCATTCTCTTCACGAACGGAGACAACGACACGTTTCCACTCTGGTATCTCCAGGACGTGGAGGGAGTCCGGCGCGATGTGAGGGTCGTTAACCTCAGCCTCATCAACACGCAGTGGTACATTCATCTGCTGAAAAACGACGCCCCGCACGGCACGGCAAAAGTCGCCATGTCCTTCTCCGACGATCAGATCGAGAAGATCACGCAGGTCCGATGGAACCCGAGGAGGATCGATCTCCCCGTACCGAAGAATATCGCCGCACGATACGGCTCGACCGACTCCGACGTGGTGAATCAGGGCAAGCTCTCGTGGATGATGAACGGGCAGCCGTACCAGCAGAACATCCGGTATCTCCGCGTTCAGGACATCATGGTCCGCGACATCATTGTATCGAATAAGTGGGTGCGCCCGGTGTTCTTCGCGGTCACCTGCGCGCCCGATTCCAAGATCGGACTCGACAATTACCTCTGGATGGAAGGACTGGCGCTCGAGCTGAGGCCGGTGAAGCTGCCTTCGCCCGACGCCGGCGTCGACATGAAGGTGATGGAAGCGAACTTCATGCCCCGCGAGGTCAAACCCGCGCTGGGCCCCCAGCACGGGTACCTTTTCAGGAACCTGAACAACCCCGCCGTCTACTACGACGACAACGTCCAGCGGATGGTCATGAACTACAGGGCGGGGTACATGCGGATCGCCGATTACTATTCCCGCCTTGTGCACGACTCCACGAAGGCGCGGCAGGCGATGGACCGCATGGAGGAAGTGCTTCCGCTCGGCGTGATTCCCATGATGGATTGGCGCTACACCTACTACATCGCGCGGATTCTGCACGACCTCGGAAACAAGGAGCGATTTGAGGCGTACGCGACAGCCGTCGAAACCCGGTGTCAGGAAGTCCTCAACTCGGGCCAGTATGATCAGGCCGATGGCTCCAGCAACCCGTATCTGATCCTTGCCGAGGTCTACGGCATGCGCAAGGACTACGCCAGGGCAATCGACATGCTGAACAACCTTGCCATGCAGTACCCGGACCAGAACGGGTGGATCAAGAACCAGATTGCGATGTACGACAGGCTGCAGAAAAGCGGATCTGCGGGCGACTCGAACCGGGTCCAGTAGCAGGCCGGATCTGGCCTCCAGGGCAGCAGCCAGGTGCCGGTTTAAGACGGCACTCCCGCGATTCGAAGACCCGGCGAAATCGATTGCCACGCCCCCTAAAGGGGGCGCCTACATTACGCACTACCGCTCTTCGCGCTCCATCCCCGAACTCCCGGCATGCGGATCCTGATCTTCAACTGGCAGGATATCAGGAATCCGCTCTCAGGCGGCGCCGAAGTCCACCTTCATGAGATCTTCTCGCGCGTCGCGAGCATGGGCCATGAGGTCACGCTCTTTTGTTCTTCGTTCAAGGGAGCGCCGGATGAAGAAACGATTGACGGGATCAGGGTCATCAGGGAGGGTGGGAGGTACTTCTTCAACTATCTGGTACCGATCCGCTACTGGAGCCGATTCCGGAACGAAGGGTATGACGTCGTGCTCGACGACATGAACAAAATCCCCTTCTTCACCCCTCTCTACGTCCGCAAACCTCTCGTTCTCATCGTTCACCATCTCTTCGACACCGTCATCTTCCGCGAGGCCATTGTTCCGTTAGCGCTCTATGTCTATATCCTGGAGCGAATTGGAGTCTCCATCTACCGCAGCCGCAGAATTCCTGTGTTCGCGGTTTCGCCGAGCACCCGCGCGGAGCTGCTGAAGAAGGGTTTCAGGCATTCGGATATCGAGCTTGTGCCCAACTGCGTCGATCACACGCGGTACCGTCCTACGGGCGTCGCTCGCAGCGCCACGCCTCTTATCGGATATATGGGCCGGCTCAAGAAGTATAAATCCGTGGATCACCTCCTTCAGGCGTTCGCACGCATGCTCAAAAGCATCCCGGATGCGCGGCTGGTGGTTATCGGCGAGGGAGACGATCGCCCCAATCTCGAGAAAGCAGCCGCTGAGCTCGGCATCGCAGGATCGGTCCAATTCACCGGCTTCGTGGACGAAGAGCGGAAGCTAGCCCTCCTCCAGGAGGCGTGGTATCTCGTCAACACCTCATCCGTGGAAGGGTGGGGGCTGACGGTGATCGAGGCTAACGCCTGCGGCACGCCCGTCATCGCAAGCGATGTTCCGGGGCTGCGCGACGCCGTCAAAGACGGGGAAACGGGGATGCTCTATCCCTACGGAGAGATCGATACGCTCACCGACAAGATGCTCAGCCTCGCGAACGACCGTGATCTCCGCGAGCGCCTCGGCGCTACCGCGTATACGTGGGCGAATTCGTTCGACTGGGAGAGAGTGGCCGTCCGGGCGGTCGGGCTTCTCGAGGACCGGATCGGCAGGGGGGCCTGAAGGGTGGTGCTCCGAACAAAGCTGAGCATCCTGTTTGTTTCCGCTTTCCATACGCCCTTCATACAGGATGACATCGATCTGCTGGAAAAGCACTTTTCAGTCCGAAAGCAGATCGGTCACGGCACTGGGGCGGCGTTCAGAATCGCCGGGAGCTCGTTCCGGTCCGATCTCGTGTTCTGCTGGTTCGCGTCGGTCTATGCGTTCGTCGGAGTTTTGATGGCGAGGATTCTCGGACACCCGTCCTTCATCGTCGTAGGCGGGGTGGACGTGGCAAAAGACAGCGAGCTTCAGTACGGGATCTGGCTTAGTCCCTGGAGGGCGATCCTCGTGAGATACGCGCTCCGTCACGCCTCGCACGTCCTCGTCGTCGATCCCTCGCTCAAGGAGGCTGCGATCAGACTGGCGGGCTATTCGGGTGACAATATCCGATACCTCCCGACGGGATTCGACGCGGGGGCATGGAAACCCGCGGGAGAGAAAGAGCCGCTCGTCCTGACAGTCGCCGCCGTGCGGGACCCGAGCCGGCTCCGGGTAAAAGGGATAGACGTGCTTGTGGAAACCGCCCGCCGGCTTCCCGGCCTGACATTCGTCGTTATCGGAGTTGACGAGCCGCTCACCGGGGGTCTCCGCCCTCCCCTGAACGTTCATTTTCTCCCCCTGATGAAGCGTTCCGAATTGCTTCCGTACTACCAGCGCGCCAAGGTCTATTGCCAGCCCTCGCGGAGGGAGGGACTGCCGAACACGCTCTGCGAAGCCATGCTGTGCGGCTGCATACCCGTCGTTTCGAATGTCGGAGGAAATCCGACCGCGGCAGGAGACGCCGGAATCCTCGTGCCTCCGGGCGACATCGATCGGCTCGCTGAGGCGCTCGGGAGAGCAGTTACGGCGAAGCCAGACTTCGGGGCGAGGGCGCGCGCGCGGATCGTCGCCATGTTCCCTAAGGAGAAGCGCGAGACGGAGCTTCTCGCGATGGTCGATTCGCTCCCGGAATGAAGCGGCTCTCGAGAAACTTCCTTTCGATCATTCTGAGCGACCTCGGGCGCAGGGTCCTCGGCTTTTTCACGATCGCGTACCTCGCCCGCCGCCTCGGGCCCTCAGAATTCGGCGCAATCAACATCGGTTTCACGGTCCTCTCCTACGCGAGCATGGCAGCCATGGCCGGCCTCGGCACATTCGGCGCCCGCGCCGCAGCCCGCGGAGACCTTGCCAATACCGCTGGAAGGCTTACAGGGGCCCGCTTTATCAATTCGATGTTCACACTCCTGCTCGTTGCATGCATCGCACTCGTGATTCCCGACAGATCCACGGCTGCGCTGATGATGATCTTCTGCCTCTCCCTCGTTCCGAACTCCTTCAACCTTGAGTGGTACTTTCAGGGGAAAGAAGCGATGGGGTGGATCGGCGCTTCGCGCACCCTCTCGGCGGCGGTGTATTTTCTCCTTGTTATTACGCTCGTCCACACGGGCGGCGACATTCTGCTCGTCGCCGTGGCCGCCGTTACCGGCGACTGCGCCGCGACCCTCCTCCTTGCCGTGAAGTACCGAAGGCGGTATCCGGGTGGCGAGCTCCGGCCCATTTTTCAGGGCTGGAAGCCCCTTACGGTGACGGCGTTCCCCCTCGGCGCCGGCTCGCTGCTCGCCCATGTCAGCACGAATCTACCGCCGCTTGTCATCGGCATACTGATGAGCAAGGCCGACGTCGGCATCTACAGCGCGGCGGGGAAACTGGTGGCCTTTGCGCTCGTGGGCGACAGGGTGCTCGGGACCCTTCTTTTGCCCGCATCGACGCGCTCCTTCGGACGCTCGCCGGAAGCGCTGGCGAACATGCTCAACGGTGCGCTTAAATGGATGATCGTGGCGGCGCTGCCGGTCTGTACGGGAGGGGCGATCCTTTCCGGAAGCATAGTCCGCCTCATCTTCGGGGAGCAGTACTCGGCGTCCGGGGAAGTTCTAAGCATCCTGATCTGGTTCTTCCTCGCAACGATCCTGCACACCGTCTTCACCTCGGGCCTCATCGCGTCGGGCCAGGAAAAGCTCTACGGCAGGATCATGGCGATCAGCGCGCTCATCTACCTCCTGGTCACCGTTGGGCTGACAATCTACTTCGGTCCCGCGGGGACCGCTGCGGCAATGGTATTGTCTGAAGCGGCTGCGGTGTTCATGATGGCGCGCGCGCTGTCGCGATTCGTGAATGTTGCGCTGCCGCGAGCCGCAATAAAGGCGACGGCGGCATCGGCGGTGATGGCGCTCGCGTTGATTCTTATTCCGCTCCCTGCTCTCCCCGTTGCCATCGCATCCGGAGCGGCCGTGTATTCGCTTGTTCTTCTGGCCACAAGGGCCATCAGCCGAAACGAGTTCGTGGAATTACTGGAGCGGGTGTAATGGAGCTGCGGGTCGGCATCATCGGAAACGAGCCGGGCTGGCGGCTTCTCCTCAGCCAGGAGGGAATCCCTCACTCACAGGTACCCGAAGCGCCAGCGTCCGGCGAGTTCACCGTGGTGGCTGCTTCGGGCGAGGTCTCACCGGCCGGAGTCGAGGCACTGCGAAGTCATCTCAGAGGAGGCGGCTCAGTTCTCTGCTCCGGGGGAGTTTTCGGCCGCATTGCGGAGGGGAAGACGAGGCGGAGGGTCATACGCTGCATTCTTGGCGATCAGGAAACCGGATTCTTCGACCCGGACCTCGCGGACATTTTTGGGCAGTGCGACATTCCGCTCGATGCGAATTCACTCGGCACCGACGGCGGAATTCAATCGGCCTTCTGCGGGGAGTTCGGCGGCGGACACGTCGCGGTGCTGCCGTTTGATCCGGCCGCGCTCGCCTGCGACCGAAGGTCCGCCATGAAATCGTTCTACGCGGCAAGGCGCCGCTTGCCGTTCGAGAGGGTCTCCCTCGTGTCAAAAGGAGGAGTTCGCCGCATTACCTCGAAAGCCCTGGCATGGCTGCACCATCGGGGCGGATTTCCGTATGTCCACCTCTGGTATTATCCCGGAAATCAGCGCTCTGTCTTTGCTCTCCGCATCGATACCGATTATGCAGGTCGGTCGGAGATCGACGGGCTGCACGAACTCTTTCAGCGGTTGCACACGCCGGTCAGCTGGTTTGTCGACGCAGGAAGCCAAAGGGGATTTCTGAACCTCTATGCGCAATTCTCGGGAGATGAAGTGGGGATTCACTGCTTCGATCACAGAGGCGCGGGGGAACCGGGTGCCCGGGCGACCGACATCAGGCGTGCGATCGCAGAGTTCGGCTCGGCCGGATTGCATGCCGGCAGTTACGCGGCCCCCTACGGGACATGGGATGAACGCCTCGCAGCCGACGTGGAGCAATTTAATTTCAACTATTCGTCGGAATTTTCGTACGATTATGATAACATGCCCTCGACGCCATATGCGGGGGGCCGGTACCTATCGACGCTGCAGGTGCCGGTGCACCCGATCAGCGTCGGAGGCCTTCGCCGCCAGGGCTTCGGCGAGGAAGAAATGATCTCGTATTACCGGATACAGATCGAACGGAAACTCCGGCTTCGGGAGCCGATAATCCTCTATCATCATCCGGGGGATGGCCATCCCGCCGTCCTCGAGTCCATGGTCCGGAGTGCAAAAGACCACGCGCTCTCTCCGACAAGAATGGCAGATTTTGCCGCGTGGTGGCGCGGAAGAAGCTGCGAGAGCTTGAGCATAGCACAACACGGATCGGCACTCACCCTGAAAAAAGCGGCCTCGGGCGGAGGTCGGCAGCCACAATCCCGGGGGACGCCCTTCCTTCGGATCGTCCGGAAGGACGGGATGGAGGCGTTTCATGCCCCGGAGGAGTCAATCAATCTCGAATCGCTCGAGTGGCATTCGCCGCCAAAGCCGCCCTCGCTTCCCTCCGACATCCTCCGCGCGCGGAAGTTCAATCCATGGATACAGATCATACGAGCGGAGGACACTCTGGCGCGATTCTTAGGTGCCGGTAAGCCGCGATGAACATCAACCTCAGGAACGGGACATCAGCGGCGAAAACGAGATCAACCATCGTCTCGGCTCTGCTTCTGCTTGCGTCCCATGCTGCTGTCGCCCAGCAGCCTCCTCCCCCCGAGGGCCTTTACTACATCCGGGACAGCGTCCTCATCGGCACGAGAGATGACCACTCCATTGTATCGACGATCGTTCTGAAGAAAGAAGGAAAACGGCCGGCGCCTGCGATCCTCTTTTTCACGACGTATTATCAGGGAGAGAGTGACTCCTTCTTCGGCAAACTCGCTGCAGACAGAGAGTACGCCGGGGTCGTGGCGTATTCACGCGGGATCCGATCGAACCTCGACGACTACACACCGTATGAACACGACGGCGAGGACGTGTACGACGTCATCGACTGGATCAGCAAGCAGTCGTGGTGCGACGGAAGAGTGGGGATGTTCGGCGGCAGTTACACCGGATTCGTTGAATGGTCGACGGTCAGGAAAGTCCACCCTGCTCTCAAGACCATCGTCCCTCAGGCGGCTGTCATGCCCGGGTTCGATTCGCCGTTCGAGAACAACGTGCCGCAGGGCTTCACGCTGAGCTGGCCGAACAGCATCCTGAATTATCCGCCGCTGCCCCCAGCCCTGAATCAGACATGGTACTCGAAAGGGTCTTCGTACCGGTCGCTTGACACCCTCGCAGGCCACCCTAACCGCATGTTCCAGAAATGGCTTCGGCACCCTTCTTACGACTCGTACTGGAAATCGCTCGTTCCCACTCCTGAAGAGTACGCGGGCATTTCGATACCCATTCTCTGCACGACGGGATACTACGACGGAGCGCAGATCGGCGCGATGGAATATGCCAGGCAGTACTTTAAGTACAGGAAGAACCCGGAGCTCTATTTTGTGATCGGCCCTTACGACCACGGGGGCGCCCAGCGGAGCCGTCCGGCCGACACCCTGATGGGCTACCCCATCGATACCTCGGCAAGGCGGAGCATGAGGGGGCTGGCGTTCGACTGGTTCGATTACGTGCTGAAGGGAATGGCGAAGCCCGCGATCCTGAAGGACAGGATCAATTACGAGGTCATGGGAGCCGACGAGTGGAGACACGCCCCTTCCTTCGGCGCGATGAGCAATGACACCCTGACCTTCTACCTCAGGGCCGATAGGGAGGGAGACAGGAACCCTCTTTCGCCGCAGAAACCCTGGAAGAGGGAATACCTCACTCAGATCGTCGATTTCAAAGACAGAATGAACCAGAACAATTACTACACACCCCTCATCGTCAACGATACTCCCGCTGTAAGCAATGGGATAGTATTCGAAACTGAGCCATTCACCGATACTCTGATTATCAACGGCTGCTTCACCGGCACTATTGCGGCTTCGATCAACAAGAGGGACATGGATTTCTCGGTCGCATACTACGAGGAGATGCCCAACGGCAAGTATTTCAATCTCACCAGATACCTGGGCCGGGCAAGCTACGCCCGGGACAACGCGAAGCGGGAACTGCTGGCGCCGAACAAGGTGACGATGATCGCCATGCGGGAGACTCGCATGGTGTGCAAGAGGTTTGAAAAAGGGAGCAGGCTTCTCATCGTGCTCAATGTCAACAAGCATCCGTTCGAGGAGATCAATTATGGCACCGGGAAGGATGTCCACGACGAGACGATCGCGGATGCGGGCGAACCCCTCCAGGTGCGCTGGTACAACGACAGTTTCATCAGGGTCCCAATATGGAAGGACTCGGAGTAGGATGATCATGATGGATACGCGCCCTGAAGGGCGCGGCTACAAAAGCCCTGATACATTGGCGCCGCGCGGGGCCGATACGCGCCGCAAAGGACGCGCCTACAATCGCATGGTGAGCGGGGCAGGATCCGCCGGATTGAGTATCGCCCTCCTGTGCTGTTCGATCACTCTCCATGTCGTTGCCCAGAACAAGGCTGCGGAAATAGACTCGCTGATGCAGGCGCTCGCATCGAGGGGACAGTTCAACGGGAGTGTTCTCGTGGCAGAGCATGGAGAGGTGATCTATGAGAAGGGATTTGGAACGGCAGATATCGAACACGGCATCCCCTTCGCGCCATCGACGCCCTGCTACCTCGCTTCCCTGGCAAAACAATTCACGGCGATGGGCGTCATGATCCTGGCGGAGCAGCACAGGCTTGCACTGGCCGATCCGCTTTCGAAATACTTCTCTGAATTCTCACGCTCGGCCCCCGGGGTTGCGATCAGGCATCTCCTCACCCATACATCCGGCATGCCCGACTATGTCAGGATGGGTCTCGAGCATCCCGGCCTCACGAACGACAGCGTGATGCTTGCGCTCGAGCGGGCAGATTCGATGGACTTCCCGGCGGGGAGCAGGTTTCAATACAGCAACTCCGGTTATATCGTTCTGGCGAAGATCCTGGAGAAAGTTTCCGGGAAGCGGTATCGGGACTTCCTCAAGGAGCGCATCTTCGATCCCCTGGGGATGAGCTCCACGCTCGTCTGCGACGAATCGCGGCCCGGAATTCCCGGCCACGCGACCGGCTACGGCAGGTTTGGCGATCTTGATGATTACAATCTTTTCACATACGGCGAAGGGGGTATCTACTCCTCTGTCGAAGACCTCTTCAAATGGGATCAGGCTCTCTACACCGAGAAACTCGTCAGATCCTCGACGCTTGAGGAAGCGTTCGCAAAGCCAGCGCTGAATGACGGGAGCGCCTCCAGCTACGGATTCGGTTGGGCGATAGGGGAGTACGACGGTCAGAAGACGACGTCTCACGCGGGACGATACGGGGGCTTCGATACGTACATCAAGCGGTTCACGAAGGACCGGAACGCGGTCATCTTTCTGACGAACCACGGCTTCAGGAACATGAGCGCCATCGGAGGCCCGCTTATCAATATTCTCTATGGGAAGCCGTACGCTCTCCCCAAGCTGTCGATCGCCGAGGCCATGTTTGGAACGTACAAATACAACGGCATCAGCAAGGCGACGGTGCTGTATCGCCTGGTGAAGGGAAAGAATGACACGACGTACGACTTCGGAGAATCGGAGCTGAACGAGCTGGGCTACGAGCTGCTGGGGAAGAAGTTGTATCCGGCGGCAATCGAAATTCTCAAGATGAATGCGGAGCAGTATCCCTCGTCGCCCAACGTCTATGACGGGTTGGGCGAGGCGTACATGGACAACGGCGATAGAGAACTTGCCATACAAAATTACCGCAAAGAACTGGAGCTGGATCCGGGGAATCAGAATGCGGTATCGATGCTCAAAAAGCTCGGCGTCAATTAGGGAAGAGCCCTGAAATCGTGCGCGTCTCTCTTGCCACATACCAGTCGGTCATGATGCTGAAGGGGGGTCCGCGCACTCAGATCCTCCAGATGAAGCGGTGCCTCGAGGAATCCGGCGTGCAGGTGTCGCTGTTCGATTCGTGGGAAGAGCTCCGGAAACCGGAAATCGACCTCGTCCACATCTTCGGCGCAAACCTGGGTACGTACCATTTCGCGCGGGAGGTCAGGAAGCTTGAGATACCGATGGTCGTGACTCCGATCTTCTTCACCCGCCATTCGGCCCCCTTCGTGCGGTCGATCGTCACCGCCTACGGACTCGTCCGCAACGTCGCCCGCGGAGTGTGGACGGATTATGCCCTCGCCTCTGAGATCTGCTCCTGGGCGCAGGCGGTCCTTCCGAATACCACCAGCGAGGCCCGGCTTGTCGAGTGCGGCCTCGGAATCGTGAAGGAGAGGATCGAGGTCATTCCGAACGGAGTGGAGAAGAGGTTCTCCGACGCGGAGGGGGCCCTGTTCAAGGAGAAATACGGCAAAGAGGGTTTTGTCCTGAATGTGGGACACATCGGTCCTCCCAGAAAAAACGTCTACCGCCTGATTTGTGCGCTCGAAGATGTACACGTACCTTCGGTGATCATCGGCCGGTTGGAGCAGAACGAGTACGGGCGGAGATGCATGGAGCGGGCGAAGAAGAATCCGCGCCTCCTCATCCTCGATTCCCTTCCGAACGATTCCCCCCTCCTCTCTTCCGCCTATGCGGCGAGCGACGTCTTCGTCCTTCCCTCGATCTTCGAAACGCCGGGGATTGCGGCGCTCGAAGCAGCGCTCGCGGGCGCGAAAATCGCGATTACGAAATACGGGGGGACGGAGGATTACTTCGGACCCTACGCCGAGTATCTGGAGCCCACTTCAGTGGAGCTGATCCATCACGCGATCGTGACGGCGCTGAACAAACCCAGGGATCATGCCCTGAGAGAGCATGTTCGAGCGGAGTTTCTCTGGGAGCGGGTCGCGGAGAGAACGGCAGCTGTGTACAAGAAGGTGCTGAACGCGCCCTAAAGGGCGCGGCTACAAAAGCTCTGACACGCAGGCGCAACGGGCCAGGAGGAGTGCCCTTCGTAGCCGCGGGCTTCAGCCCGCGCATGTCACGCATTCGCTCCCTGAAGGGCAGGCCTACCAGGGCATCCTCGAACTAGCCTCTCTCGCTTGACCTCCTAAATGTGCATGGCGAGTTTGAATACAACGTTTCGCCGCTCGCCGTACGATGCGGCGCTGAAGTACGCCCCTTTCAGGAAGTAACTGTTGTCGAAGATATTCCCGACGTACAGCGAGGGCTCGAGGGTCATTCCACCTCCAAAGGCGAACGTGTGACCGAAGGCGAGATCAAAGACGACGTATGGATCGACGTGAGCTTCCTTGTTGAAATCGAATAACCCAGTCCCGAACGCGCTCGCTCCCGTCGCGGGATCGGCGTAGGCGCCGTTTGGATTACCGTTCGTGAGGCCGGAGCCGTAGGTCGAGGTTAGGCTGACGAACCAGTCCGGAAGCTGATAGTCGAGGTTGCCAACAATGGAGAGCCGCTGGTCGTGGTCGAGATCGGTCGCGATGCCGGCGTCATCCGCTGGCAGGAAGCCGCCGGTGATTGCACCCGAGCCGTACGCATGGTTGAGCCCCACATTCAGGAAACCTGTTATCGGCGTCCCCGGATCAGTGTAAGAAAGACCCAGCTCCACGCCCGTGATCTTCACCTTCTCGATGTTGACGGGAGTTTTCACGGCGCTCGATCCAATCGTTTGATCGTCCACTCCGGGCTCCGCGTCATCATGATACAGGGCAATTTTCCCCTTCAGGCCGAAGTCGAACGCGCGAGTGTATGACGCTTCATAAAAATCCGCGACCGAAGGAAGCGTCGGGACCCCGTTGGTTCCCGTGCTGACCGCGAGGAGCCTCGTACCCTCGATGTTGTTGGGAATGAACAATCGACCGTAATAAAGGTAGGCGGTATTGGATTGATCAATCAGAAAGTTCCATCTGAGACGCGGGCTGACCTGATGCTGGAGGGGCGCGTCGGGCGCGATGTGCTGATCGTAGCGCACACCCGCCTCGATTCTGGTCCATTCCAGGGGATGCCACTCAGTCTGCCCGAACACTCCAAAGTCTGATCCGGCGTAATTCACAAAGACGTGCGGTCCCGCGTTCCCAAGGCTGTCGCGGGAGGTAAATTTTTCGGTGCCGGTCGTCGCGATCAGATTGAAGCCTGCCTTGAACATGACATGGTGGGACAATCGGACATCAAATTTCGGGGCGATGCCGAAAGTCGAAAACGACCGGTCTTCGGCAAGCGCGTAGAGAACCGTGTCGCCAGCGAACTCAAAGGAGACAGGGCTGACGGGACTGGGGTTGAATATCAGGCTTCCCTGCCGTGCGAGAAGACCTACGAAGAGATTGCTTTCCTGATCGGGAAGCGTTGACAGGGAGTGATAGAAGGAGAGCGTCTGAAAAGAATTGCCCGTTTCCTGCCGGTCGGGGGAGAATCCCTGTTCATTGATGTCGAACGGAACCTCGCTATTGGTTCGGCTCCAGTTCAGGTTCGCCGTCACGTAATCCCGGTCCCCGATGAGATAATCGACCTTCCCATAGAGGAAGTAATCCTGACCGTGGTCGTTGTACAGCGTGGTCACAGGAGGATCGATGCGCCGGTCGGTTTCCTGCCGTGTACCTGAGATGAAATAACCAAACTTGTCAACGTGGTCGCTCAAAGACAGGGACTGCCCGTTGGAGTTCAAGGCCCGTAACGGACCGATCCTGCCTCCCAGCGTGTCACCCGGCTCCGAGCTTGACTGTCCAAGCGGAACCTCATCTCCGGGGGAAAAGGGTTTTGTGCCGTTGGAAACGAGATAGCTGCCTGCGTACGACGAGAGATCAAGATGAAAGCGGCCCGTCGGCACGCGGTTCTGGACATCGATGATGGCGGCGGTTTGGCCCCCGTATTCGGCCGGAAAGCCGCCGGTCATGAATGTGGCCCTGTCGATGATCTTGGGGTCCACGACTTCATTCAGCCCGCCAAAGACGCCAAGAGGGATGGGCACGCCGTCGACGTAATACGTGTACTCCCCGTGATACCCGCGAATGTGGACCTCTCCTGCGGGGGCTTTTGCGGCCCCGGCCACATTTTGCTGTATGATGTTGATGGTTCCTGCCGTGGGTGGCGCATGATAGGTCTCTGACTCGAAGATCTGATTTCCGGTCCCGAGATCGATCGATGAGACGTTCAGCTCCCGCTGGCCCGTGACCACAACGCCTTCCAGGGACATTTCCTTCAGGAAGAGAGAGTCAGAGGTGTGGGATTCGCTGATCAGCGTGCTGAGTGAAACATCCGTATACCCGACGAGGTGCGCGGTGACGGCGTACTGGCCGCCCTCGATATCCTGAAACCTCGCCAGACCGGTGAGGTCCGTGACCTTCTCTCCGATCAGCTTTTGGCCCTGCCGGAGGATTACCCTCACCCGTTCCAGCGGCACATTGATGCCGACATCAAAAACTAAAACCGTATATGCCAAGCCCTCGGGTGTCCCGGTTGCGCCGGAGCTGCCGGTGCGGGCGAACGTCGTGTGAGGGAGGAACAATGACAATTGCGCCGCGAGCGCGCCGATGAAAAGAACGAAGCATGATCTGCCGGATCTCATCGTTAGAAACTCCTTTCCCGTTGAGAGAAATGACGAATGAATACCCCGTGCCTGCCTTACAGGCAGGCTCGGAAGTACGTGAAATTGTAAGGAGTTGTTAGATGAGAGGCGGGGGGCCGCGCTTTAGAGCAGAAGGGTGATGACCGTGAGAGCTGTTCGAAGGGGAGTGTACCTGAACGAGTAATTCCGGGCATGAAGCGGCGCCTGAGAACACAGAGGCTGAAGAGATCCGCGCCAGGGAATTCGCCGCCCGATGACACGCCAGGCAGCCGTGAACATTGCCGGAATCTGTGTGCCTGCAGTGACCGCCACAGTCGTGAGAGCGGAGAGTTTGAATGACATTGGGGGCCCCGAGGTCGTCGGTGTGCCCAATGTCTGCAAAGCAAATCGCGACGAGGTGAAGCGCGACGAACGAAAGAGAAAGGATTTTACCAAGACGCTTCATTGATTGTTCGAACATATCGGATTACCAAAGCAAAAGCAAACCATGCAACCGCCAGCCGGCGTCGTCCCTGGACGAACCGATGACGCGGGCTGAAGCCCGCGCCTACATCGGCGCCGGTTCCAGCCTCTTGTGGAAATAGACGTAGGAGACGAACATCATCCCGATCGGGAGCAGCATGAACAGCACGGGGGGCGTGAATCCGTCGGCCGCAATCTGGGAATATGTCGCGCCCGCCAGATCGAAAAAGAACCCCGCATACGCCCATTCCTTCAGCCGGGGGTAGCCGGGTACAAGTATCGCGATCACGCCGAGGATCTTCAAGATGCCGATGAGCCGCGTGAAGTAATCCGGATAACCGAGATGCGTCATGAACTCATGCGCTTCCGGAATGACCAGCGCGTCCGGAATCGACGCGAAGAGCATGAAGACAGAAAACAGCCCGGTGGCGATCCAGAAGATGATATTGGTTTTTTTCATGGCGATCGAGCTCCCGTTAGTGGGACATTGGGTGAAGCCGATTGCTACGCCAGCTCAGCGGTTACAATCGAGACGTCATCCTGAAATTCATCTCCCCCCGTAAACGTCCGAAGCGATTGAACTATCTGCAGGCATCGTTCTTCCGCGTCGGCCGCTTTGACTATCAGGGCCTGGCTCAGCCTGTCGATTCCGAATTCAGCATTCCGGCCGTTCTCCGCCTCCACGACTCCGTCGGTAAAGAGTACAAACGAATCCCCCGGTTCCCACGACGCATCTATATGTGCGTAGGCTGAGTCGGCCCTCATTCCGAGCGCCGGGCTCGCGGTCCGGAGAGGAACAACGCGATTCGCCGCGGCGTGAACGTGCAGGACCGGCGGGTGTCCGGCGGTGGCGATTTGCGCCCGGCGGCCGGTGGAATCGAGCAGTACATAAGCAAATGTCACGAATGTCTTTTCATCGGAGAGGTCGTACAGGGTTCGATTGAGGCTTTCCAGAACTTTTTCGGGGGAGGGGTCATGACTCAGCTGGAGATGCAGCGCGCTCTTTGTCATCGCAGAAAGTATCCCTGCGCCGGCTCCGTGTCCGGTGACGTCGGCGATAACAATGGCGAGCGATCCTTCCGCGAGTTTCACAATGTCGAAATAGTCGCCCCCGACCTCGGTTGCCGGAATCGTCAGCCCCGCCGCTGTGCACCACGAAAGCCGCGTAACCGAATCGGGCAGGAGAGAGCGCTGGATGTCACGAGCGATCGTCACTTCCGTTTCCAGGCGCGTACGCTGCTCCAATTCCTTGCCGATCACCCGCAGAAACATGGCGTAGCCGGCCGCCACAAGCGCCATCGCCAGGGTACCGATGAGTCCCCGCTGCGTGTAGATCGCCCTTAATTCGGCGGGCTCAAGAGTCATCTCTTTGATTGCCTCGAGTTTGCCCACCCGATCCCCCGGGCCCCGCAGTTTGACCTGCAATCCGTTGTAGTCATAATTCCAGCTGATGCCTCCGGAGTTCAGGCCGATGATCGCGAGCCAGAAAAAAACGATCAGGACATTGGCCCACCATCTCCGCCTCCCGAAGAGGATGATGCTTGCAGCGAGGCCGCCGGTGGCAATGGTCTGGACGAGCACGAATGTCCACGAGACGAGACGAAACTCAGATTCCATCAGAATACTCAGAGGCCCGATCACCGCAAAAATGAGAAATACGGCAAGCGCAAGTTGTCTGAGCGCGCCCGGTTTCATCTGGCGCCAGAGCTGGTAGGCTTTCAATTTTCTTGCCATGAGGGAGAAGAAGAGTGAATGAGTACAGTTCCGGGTGTCCCAAAGTAGGGAAAGAAAAGGGGAAG
>JACXTT010003989.1_pt1 | contig 22204 bp, 22 predicted proteins | sample 9270951 | NCBI WGS metagenome assembly JACXTT01 (sample SAMN15532306, study PRJNA645909) | rock metagenome | isolation source: weathered quartz diorite | place: Puerto Rico | collected 2017-06-21
GTGGACATCCCCTCCTCCTCAGGAAGGTTCTTGATACAGTCTGTTCTCGCTCGCGCTGCGAGGTCAAGGCTCACACTGCGAAACAGCCAATGCTCATGCATTGCGCAGCGCCGTAATGGCGGAATACGCAACTACAACGAAGTGGATTCCTTGCAGCCGGCTGTCGCCGTAGTTCTTTTGTACTAAGCGCGCTTCAGATGCTCCGCGACGATCGACAAGAGCCGGTCGGCACGCACCGGCTTGGTGACGTAGCCGTTGACGCCGAGCCGCTTGCCGCGCTCATCCCATTCCGTTTCCGACGTAAGCATGATCACCGGGATGTAGGCGACGCTCGCGTCGCTACGCAGCGCTTCCACCAGCTCGAAGCCATCCATGTGCGGCATCTGCGCGTCGGTGATGACGAGATCGGGACGGATTTTCAGGATGGCGTGCCCGCCTTCGATGCCGTCCTTGGCGCTCTGCACCGTGTAGCCTGCATTGCGCAGGTGAATGCCGAGCGCTTCCCGGATGTTCGGGTCGTCGTCGATGACGAGGATGGTTGCGGACACCCCCGCACCTTACCCGTGATCGCCCGAAACGCAAAGGGACTTGGATCACGGCCAGCGCGTTTTTGACGCCGGCACGAGCAACGCTGCGGGAAAGTCAGCGAGCAGTTCGCTAAGAGCCTTGCGCCGCCGCGGTGTGTATGCCTGGTGATCGCGTGATCTCGTCGGACGCCACGCGCCAGCACGCCAGCCGATAGTGCTGCTGCTCGAGCAGCCGATGCAGCGCGAGCGGGTCCTTCAGCGCGCCGGGCTTGAGCGCGCGCGTGCTCTTGGCATTGAGCGGGAAGCGGTGGTCGTAGTAACGCACGCTCCAGCGCCCGCCCTTGTTCTCGAGCTTGAGCTCGCCCGCTTCCAGCGCCTCGCCGTACTGCTTGCCGAGCACCGGCAGCAGCAGCTTGCCGCGCGACCAGTCGATGTCGAAGGAGCGCGCGTACGGCGAAGCGCGGCCTTTCTCGACAAGTGGCTAACGCCCAACCGGGCGAGATAGGGCACCAGCTTGATCGCGTCGGTGAAGCGCAATCCCTTGTGAAACTGGAGCCGCTAGGTGGCATCGGGCACGCGCTGCGGCACGCCGCGCGCGATGCTGCGCTCGGCCATCACCTCGGCGGTGGCAGCCACCCGCGGGTCCGAGGTCCAGCCCTCCAGCGGCACCGGCAGTTTGCGCCGCCAGTTGGGGTGCTTGGCCACCGTGCCCGGGAGGTTGGCCTGCTCGAGGACGTCCAGCATGTCTTCGGGCTGAACGGTGGCGATCTTGCACGGCGTGCGCGCGATGTAGAGATGCGCCGAGCGCGCCGAGCGGTCGAGGCCTTCGCGCTCCAGCGCACGAGCGAGCTTTTCCAGCTCGGTGCGGCGGAGCTGGCGCTCCTTCGCGCGATCGACCGTGAGGCCGACCTTGTCGCGCCAGTCGAGGTCGTGCTCGGCCCAGTAGCCTCGCCAGGTCGGCAGATCGTGCGTGCTCACGCAGACAAGCGCATCGCGCGGATACGCGGATGGCGGCGCGAGCTCGCCGTCCGGCGTCTTCTCGAAGAACAGCGGCCGGTATGAAAGGATGCCCGCCTGGTTCAGCTTGGTGCGCAGCTCCGCCGGCACGGTGCCGAGATCCTCGCCCACCACGAGGCAGCGGCGCGCACGGCTCTCTTCGCCGAGCACTGCGAGGAGCTCGTCGAGCCGATAGTGGACGTAGCCGCCGTGATCCGGCTTCGCGCCGCGCGGGATCCAGTAGAGGCGCGAGAGCGCCATCACGTGATCCATGCGCAGCGCGCCGCCGGCCGGCATGTTGGCACGCAGCAGCTCGCGGAACGGCCGGTAGCCGCTCGCACGCAGCGCCCGTGGCGAATACGGCGGCAAGCCCCAGTCCTGCCCTTTCGGGTTGAACTCATCCGGCGGCGCGCCGCAGGTTGCGTCGAGCGCGTACGACTCCTGGTCCGCCCAGACTTCGGCGCCACCCCGATCGGCGCCGAGCGCGAGATCGACATAGAGGCCGACCGGCATGCCGAGCTCGTGCGCGCGGCTCTGGACGCCGTCGAGCTGCGCGCGCGCGACCGCCTGCACCCACTCGTGGTACGCGACGCGACGCGCGTGGCGCCCGGCGAATTTGCGCACAGCGCGCGACTCCGGGTCTCGGTACTCGCGCGGCCAGCGCTCCCAGCCGCCGCCATGCTCCTCGCGCAGTGCTTCGTAGATCGCGAAGGTGCTCGGCTTTCCCACGCTCGGCTTCGCATCGCGGAAGACGAGGCCCAGCAGATGCGCCTTCAGCTTGGCGACGCCCGCATACTCGACGAGCGGCGCGCGGCGCAATTGTTCGAGCTTGCGCTGGAAGGCCTTCGTCGCGACGAGGTGCTGCGCAGCGGCACTGCGCGCGAATTCCGGAATGGCAGTGACGTCCAGATAGAGGAAGTTGAGCGCGTGGCGGCTCGACGGGCTGTAGGGGCTGCCCTGCGTCGCGTGCAGCGGATTAACGCCCACCACGGCTGCACCGCGCGCGGCGGCGAGCTCGACGAGCGTGCGCAGGTCGCCGAAGTCGCCGATCCCCCAGTTGCGCTTCGAGCGAATCCCATAGAGCTGCACCGCGAAGCCCCAGGTGCGCCCGCCCTGCGCGAGGAGCTCCGGCTCGTAGCAACAGCCGGGCTCGAGGCTGACTTTCGCCGGCTTGCGCTCGGGCCCGAGCGCCTTCGCCAGCGCCTCGCGCGTCTCGGCATCGATGCGCTTCTCGCGCCCCCAGACGTCGAGATAGCTCTGCGCAACCTCTGAATTCCGATCCAGGGTCGTAATTATTCGCGACGATGCGCTGCGCTGTTCCACGCGGTGGTCAAAAGAATTACGACCCTGGATCGGAATTCAGCCACCAATTGACGGTCCACGGACCGCCGGGCGCGCCGTTGGTCCAGAGCGGCTTGGCGCTCGGCTTTTCCTTCACCATCACCGGCACGTCGCCGCAGTTGGCGATGAGCAGCAGCTTATCCCACGTCACCTCGAACGCGCGCTCACCGAGGATGCGGTAGCGCCCCGGGCCGCAGTTGAGCGGCACGATGTAGCTCTGGCGCAGCGTCAGCAGGTGCTTGTAATGCGCGAGCCAGACGTGATCAGCCTTCGCCCAGTCGAGCGTCGAAGCCTGGAAGGTGCTCTCGGCGAGCGGGTCGGGAATGTCGCCAGTGAAGCCGGCGAAGCGCGAAAACTCCGCGCGCCGGCCTTTGCGCACCGCTTCGCCGAGCTGGCCCTCGAAATCACAGAAGAAGAGGAACGGCTGCCGGCAGCCCCATTCCTCACCCATGAAGAGGAGCGGCGGCGATGGTGCCAGCAGCTGGATCGCCGTCAGCGCTTTCAGTTTGCGCTCATCGGTGAGCATAGTCAGCCGCTCGCCTAGAGCGCGGTTGCCGATCTGGTCGTGGTTCTGCAGGAAGTCGACAAAGCACGACGGTGGCGGGTGGCTGGATTTCTCCCCGCGCGGCTCCTTGCTGAAAGGCGAGACCTCGCCCTGGTACGCGAAGCCCTCCGCCAGGCAGCGCGCGAGATGGCGGCCCGGCGCATCCGCATAGGCGACGTAGTAGCCCTCGCGCTCGCCGGTCGCGAGCACATGGTAGGCATGATGCGAGTCGTCGTTCCACTGCGCGTTGTACTTGCCCGGACCGACGAAGCGCGCCTGGTTCGCGTCGTTCTCGAGCACGAGGTGCTTGCGCGCGGGCACGGCGTCGCGGATCTCGTACAGGATGTGACGCGGCGAGTCGTCGTGGATGGCGTGCACAGCGTCGAAGCGCAGGCCGTCGAAGTGATACTCCTCGAGCCAGTAGAGTGCGTTGTGGACGAAGTACTGGCGCACGACGTCGTTCGCGAAGTTGATCGCCGCGCCCCAGGGCGTCTGGTAGCGCTCGGTGAAGAACTGCGGCGCGTAGAGGCCGAGATAGTTGCCCTTCGGCCAAAAGTGGTTGTACACCACGTCCAGAAAAACCATCAGCCCGGCCGCATGCGCGGCCTCGACCAGCGCTTCCAGATCCTCCGGGCGCCCGTACGCGCTGTCGGGCGCATACGGCAGCACGCCGTCGTAGCCCCAGTTGCGCCGGCCGGCGAAGTCGGAAAGCGGCATGAGCTCGATCGCGGCGATCCCGTGCTCGGCGAGATGGCCGAGCTTGCCGATGGCCGCGCGGTAGGTGCCTTCGGGCGTGAAGGTGCCGACGTGCAGCTCATAGATCACGGCCTCGCCCCATGGTCGGCTGCGCCAGCCGGCGCCCTTCCACGGGTAGCGGCTCGGGTCGATGACTTCGCTCGGGCCGTCGACATCGCGCGGCTGGAAGCGCGACGCGGGATCGGGCACGAGCTGCCGGCCGTCGATGCGGTACTGGTACAGCGTGCCCGCGCCCGCGTCGCGATCGACCAGCTCGTACCAGCCGCCAGGTTGGCTTTGCATGCGGCGCGCGCGGCTGCCGATGACGACGTCCACTGCCTTAGCGGCCGGTGCCCACAGCCGGAAGCGAACGCCGCCCTGCGCGAGTAGCGCCGCGCCGAACGGCATCGCATGGCCGCGGGTCAGCGTTTCTTGCGCGGCCACCAGCGATCGAGAAGTTCGGCGGCCCAGTCGCGGCCGCCCAGGCCAAAGGCGAGCGCGAGCGCGAACACCACGCCCGCGAGGAGGATGAGGAAGGTCTGGCGCACGATGTCGCCGCCGACGTTCACTTGGTCGAGCGCGATCAGCACGACGAACGCGAGGATCGCGTAGCGCGCCAGGCTGCCGAGGAGATCGGCGTCCTGCATGTGGACGTTGCGGAAGTAGGCGCAGACCGCGTTGCCGACGAACTTCGCGAAGTACGCGCCGAAGGCGAGGATGAGCAGCGCGACCAGCACCTTCGGCACGAAGAGCAGCACGCGCGAGAGCAAATCGGTGACGTACGAGAGCCCGAGCAGGTTGAAGCCGACGACCAGCGCCGCGAGGATCACGATCCAGTAGATCAGCCAGGCGAGGATGTCGGTCGCATCCATGCGGATGCCGCCGTCCTTCAGGAAGCCGTCGATGCCCGAGCGCTCGGTGACGACATGGAAGTTCACCTTGCGCAGGCCCTTGGCGATGGCGAAGCGCACCATCTTGGCGATCAGCCAGCCCGCAATCAGCACCACAAGGGCAAGCGCGAGGCGCGGCAGGAAATCGGCGACCTGCCTGAGGAACACGCGCAGCGGCTCGAGCATCACCTCGATTCGGTCCATCGTGGCTCCTTAGATTGCCTCCAGCAGCGCTTGCAATCCCTGGACCGGGATGTGGATCCAGTCGGGCCGGTTGGCGGCCTCGTAGCGCAGCTCGTAGAGCAGCTTCTCCATCTCGGCAAGCTGCAGCACGCCGCGCATGTCGTCGAATGACTCGTACACGCCGCTTCCCTCCACGGCAGCCGCATAGGCCTGCACGAACGCCTGGCGCGCCGAGCGCTCCCACGCTTGCAGCGCCGGCCCGAGGCGGTCGATCGCGGGCTCGGTGCGCTCGCTGAGCTGCGTCGAGCCGCGCGCATAGCTGAACGAGCGCAGCATCCCGGCGACGTCGCGCAGCGGCGTGTGCTTGCGGCGGCTCTCGGCGAGCGGGCGCGACGGCTCGCCCTCGAAGTCGATGATCAGGAAGTCGTTGTTCGAGACGAGCACCTGGCCGAGGTGATAGTCGCCATGGTGGCGCGTCTTCAGCGCCTTGCGCTTGGGTGTTGCGCACGCGTCGATGAACGCCAGGATCCGCGCGCGCTGCGCCGCGACCGGCTTCGCCTTCTCGATGCGCTCGATGATTCGCAGCGTGTCGTCCGCCTCCTGGCGGACACGCGCGCGCCAGGTATCCACATCCTGGGCAGTGAGCGCTTCGGGTACGAACGCGGGGTCGCCCTGGGCTCCGGCGAACGCGCGGTGCAGCTCCGCGGTGCGCGTCGCGAGCGTCTGGATGAGCGTGAGGTAGGCGCCGTGCGTCTCCTGCTCGCGCATGCTTTCGACGAAGCGCTCGAGGTAGGAGAGCGTGTAGCTCCAGGCGTCGCCCTGGTTGGGCATGTACGCCTGCAGCAAGGCGACTGCCGCTGATTCGCCGCCACCCGCCGGCTGGTATTCGACGGCGCCCGCGAGCGGCACGCAATGCTTGAAGCGCGCGACTTCGGTGAGGAAGCGCCCGACCTCGAGCTCCGGGTGCATGCCGGGCCGGATGCGGCGGAAGCACTTGAGGAACAGCCGCTCGCCGAGCGTCACCGACGTGTTGGTGCTCTGCGTATGCAGCGCGCCCATCGTCAGGCCCACCACTTCTTCGCCCGCGAGCTCGGCAAACTTCGACGTCGGCGTGAAGCGCAGCGTTCCGCTCGCCGTGGGCAGCGTGCGCTTCTCGCCGATCGCTTTGACGACGTGCCGGCAGAACGCCTCGTCGGCAAGCGCGTCCGCCATCACGCCGACGTTCGCCTGCTGGCGCACGCGCGCGACGGCGAGCGCGGAGAGCGCGCGCATGTGATCCTCGTCTTCCTCCCAGCCGAGTGCGAGCGGCAGGAAGTACGTTGCGTCACGTACCCCGACGAAGGTGAGCAGCCAGCTCAGCCGGCCGACGTCCCAGACCACATGGTCCTTTACTTGCGCGGCGCGCACCGGCTCGCCCTTTTGCCCGTACCAGCGCTGCGCCTCGATGAACTTCGGCAGCACCTCCGCTTCGAGCCGCTCGCGGAGCTGCTCCGCCATGCCGATGCGCCAGGGCACGACGCGGTCGCGGAAGAAGCTCATCCAGCCGTCGAACAGCACGAGCACCGGCGCTTCCTCGTGCACCAGCATTTCCTTGTGCCAGTCGGGCGCGGCGACGTCCTGCGCGAGGCGGAACCAGTAGAAGCCGTGCGCCGGCAGCGTGAGGAGATACGGCAGCTCGCCGATCGGCGGAAACGCGGTGCGCCCGAGGAGCTCGACGGGTACCCGACCGCGGTATTTCTTCAGCCCGAGCTCGATGGGCTGCGCCGCGCGCGACAGATTGGCGACGCAGAGGATCGCTTCGTCGCCGAGCTCGCGCAAATAGGCGAGCACCTTGCGGTTGCCCGCCGGCAGGAAGGCGAGGCTGCCGCGCCCGAACGCGTGGCTCGTCTTTCTCACGGCGAGCATGCGCTTCATCCAGTTGAGCAGCGACCCGGGATCGCGGTTCTGCGCCTCGACGTTCACCGCCTCGTAGCCGTAGATCGGGTCCATGATCGGCGGGAGATAGAGGCGCTGTGGGTCCGCCCTGGAAAACCCGGCGTTGCGGTCGGGGCTCCATTGCATGGGCGTCCTCACGCCGTTGCGGTCGCCGAGATAGATGTTGTCGCCCATGCCAATCTCGTCGCCGTAATAGAGCACCGGCGACCCGGGCATCGAGAGCAGCAGGCTGTTCATCAGCTTGATGCGGTCGCGATCGTTCTCCATCAGCGGCGCGAGGCGCCGGCGGATGCCGAGGTTGATGCGCGCCTGGCGATCGGCCGCGTACATGCGCCAGAGGTAATCGCGCTCCCGGCTCGTCACCATCTCGAGCGTCAGCTCGTCGTGGTTTCGAAGGAAGACCGCCCACTGGGAAAGCGCCGGGATGTCCGGCGTCTGCTGCATGATCTCCACCACCGGGTGGCGGTCCTCCTGCGCGATCGCCATGTACATGCGCGGCATCAGCGGGAAGTGGAACGCCATGTGGCACTCGTCGCCGTCGCCGAAGTACGGGCGCACGTCCTCGGGCCACTGGTTCGCCTCCGCGAGCAGCATCCGGTTCCGGTAGCGCGCGTCCATGTGCGCGCGGATCCGCTTCAGCACCAAGTGGGTCTCCGGCAGATTCTCGTTATTGGTGCCCTCCCGCTCGCAGAGGTAGGGAATCGCGTCGAGGCGGAACCCGTCCACGCCGATGTCCGCCCACGACTGCATCACCTTCAACACCGCGCGCACCACGTGCGGGTTGTCGAAGTTGAGATCCGGTTGGTGGCTGAAGAAACGGTGCCAGTAGTACTGCTTCGCCACCGGGTCCCAGGCCCAGTTCGAGCTCTCGGTATCGGTGAAGATGATGCGCGTCCCCTTGTACTTCTGATCCGTGTCGCTCCACACGTAGTAATTGCGCTTGCGCGAGCCGCTCGGCGCGCGCCGCGCGGCCTGGAACCAGGGATGCTGATCGGACGTATGGTTGATGACGAGCTCGGTGATCACCTTGAGGCCGCGGCGATGCGCCTCGGCGACGAAGGTGCGGAAATCCTCGCGCGTGCCGTAATGCGGATGCACGCCGCGGTAGTCGGCGACGTCGTAGCCGTCGTCCTTGAGCGGCGACGGATAGAACGGCAGCAGCCACACCGCGTTCACGCCGAGCTCCTGGATGTAATCCAGCTTCGACGTCAGCCCGCTGAAGTCGCCGATGCCGTCGCCGTTCGAGTCGAGGAACGCCTTGACGTGCAGCTGGTAGATGACCGCGTCCTTGTACCAGAGCGCGGTATCCGGCAGCGGCGGCTGCGCCTCGGCGACGGCGACCAGCTGGCTATTTTCGCGTAACACGGAAAACGTGCGCCGGCAGCGTGTGCGGGTTCAACTGCACGAAATTGCGCCGCCCGCGCCACGTGTAATGGCCGGCGGCGACCAGATCGTGCAGCTCGTAAGTGTCGCCCGGCGCGCGGTCGAAATCGACCCAGCCGCCCTGCGTGTATCGCGGGTCGAGGTTGACGCACACCAGGATGAGGTTGTCGCCAGCCTGCTTCGAATAGCAGATGAGCTGGTCATTGTCCGTCGGGTGGAAGCGCAGGCTCCAGTCGCTCTGCAGCGCCGGATTCTCGCGCCGCACCTCGTTCAGGCGTGTGATCAGCGGCCTTAGGCTGTCGGGCCGGTCGCGGTCCCAGCGCTTGATCTCGTACTTCTCGGAGTTGAGATACTCCTCGCTCCCCGGCTCGCGCGGCGCGTTCTCCATCAGCTCGAACGCCGGCCCGTACATCCCGTAGCTCGCCGCGAGCGTGGTGGCCAGCACCAGCCGCGCGATGAACGCCGGGCGCCCGCCGTGCTGCAGAGACTCGTGCAGGATGTCCGGCGTGTTCGGCCAGATGTTCGGCCGGAAGTATTCGCGCGACGGGTGCTGCGAGAGCTCGGTGAAGTACTCGGTCAGTTCCCAGCGCGTATTGCGCCACGTGAAATACGTGTACGACTGCGTGAAGCCGAGCTTCGCGAGCTTGTGCATCACCCGGGGCCGGGTAAACGCTTCCGACAGCAAGATCAGCTCGGGATGCTTCGCTTTCAGGTCCGCGATGCACCACTCCCAGAAGGCAAAGGCCTTGGTGTGCGGATTGTCGACGCGGAAGATCGTCACGCCATGGCCGATCCAGAACTCGAAGATGCTCTTCAGCTCCTGCCACAGGCCGCGCCAGTCCTTGCTTTCAAAGTCGAAAGGATAGATGTCCTGGTACTTCTTCGGCGGATTCTCGGCGTATTGCACCGTGCCGTCGGGCCGCTTCTTGAACCACTCGGGATGCTCGCGCACGTAGGGATGGTCGGGCGAGCACTGGAACGCGATGTCGAGCGCGATCGAAATGTGTTTCTTCCCGGCTTCTTTCAGCAACCCATTGAAGTCGGCGAACGTGCCCAATTGGGGGTGGAGCGACTTGTGCCCGCCCTCCCCTGCACCGATCGCCCACGGGCTGCCGACGTCGCCCGGCTCGGTCTTGAGCCCATTGTTGTTGCCCTTGCGCTCGGTGACGCCGATCGGATGCACCGGCGGCAGATACAGCACGTCGAATCCCATCGCTTCCACTTCGGGAAGGAAAGCGATGAGGTCGCGCAGCGTCGCGTGCTTGCCGTCGCCGCGCACCGAGCGCGGAAACAGCTCGTACCAGCTGCTAAACCGCGCCCGCACGGGATCGACCACCACGTGGAGCGTGCGTTCGTATTGCAAAACCCGCGATGGATCGGGCGGCGGCGATTTCAGGCTCAGTGCCGTCGCGTAGCGCTCCGCGGCCGGCCGGGCGGCGTCCTTCAGCACCGGGTTGCAGGAGAGCGCGCCGCCGATGAGGAGATCGACGGCAAGGTCTTGCCCGGCCGCCTGGCGCTTGGCGAGATCGCGCTGCCAGGTGAGGAAGGCATCGGTCCAGCCGCGCACGGTGTACTCGTAGCGCCCGAGCTCCGCGACGCGGAACGAGGCGCGCCAGTGGTCGTTGCCGAGGAATTCCATCGGCACGATCTGCCAGTCCTGTCGGTTTTGCTTTCTGAAAAGCAATTCAGCAACGACGGCGTCGTGCCCATCGGTGAAGACGTCGGCCTCGACCACGACCTCGTCGCCGAGGGCGCGCTTGATCGGATAGCGCCCGGAGTCGACCTCGGGACGGACCGACTCGATGACGACCCTAGGCGGAGCGAGTTTCTCTATGGCGTCGCTATTCAGGCTTGAAGAAGAGCGCAGCTAACGGGGGAAGGGTGAGCGAGAGCGAGTGGCTGAAGTCCTCGTACGGCATCGGCGTCGCCTCGCAGCCGCCGTAGTTGCCGAGCCCGCTGCCGCCGTAGATCGGCGCATCCGAGTTCAGCAGCTCGCGCCAGTAGCCGCCGCGCGGCACGCCGATGCGGTAGTTCAGCCGCGGCACCGGCGTGAAGTTGCAGATGACGAGGATCGGCGGCGCCGATTCGTTGCCCAGGCGCAGGAACGAGAGCACGCTCTGCTCCCAGTCGCCGCGCTCCACCCAGCGGAAGCCGTCGTTCACGAATTCCTTCTGGTGCAGCGCCGGCTGCCCGCGCAGCACGCGGTTGAGATCGCCGACCCAGCGCTGCACACCCTCGTGGCGGTTGTCCACGCCGAGGACGTGCCACTCGAGGCTCTGCTCGTGCGCCCACTCCCGGCGCTGGCCGAACTCGCCGCCCATGAAGAGCAGCTTCTTGCCCGGATGGGCCCACATGTAGCCGTAGAGCACGCGCAGGTTGGCGAACTGCTGCCAGGCGTCGCCCGGCATGCGCCCGATGAGCGAGCCCTTGCCGTGCACGACCTCGTCGTGCGAGAGCGGCAGCACGAAATTCTCGTGGAAGGCGTACCACAGGCTGAAGGTCAGCTCGTCGTGATGATACTTCCGGAACACCGGGTCGTTCTTCATGTACCGCAGTGTGTCGTGCATCCAGCCCATGTTCCACTTCATGCCGAAGCCCAGGCCGCCGAGGTGCGTCGGGCGCGAGACCTGCGGCCAGGCGGTGGATTCCTCGGCGATGGTCTGCGTGTCCGGATAGTCGCGATAGATCGTCTCGTTCAGGAACTGGAGGAACGAGATCGCTTCCAGGTTCTCGCGTCCGCCGTAGCGGTTGGGGACCCATTCGCCCTGCTTGCGCCCGTAGTCGAGGTAGAGCATCGAAGCGACGGCATCCACGCGCAGGCCGTCGGCGTGGTACTGGTCGAGCCAGAAGCGCGCGCTCGAGGCGAGGAATGCGCGCACCTCGTTGCGGCCGTAGTTGAAGACGGCGCTCGCCCAGTCCGGATGGTGGCCCTGGCGCGGATCGGCGTGCTCGTACAAGTGCGAGCCGTCGAAGAAGCCCAGGCCGTGCTGGTCCCACGGGAAGTGCGACGGCACCCAATCCAGGATTACGCCGATGCCGGCCTGATGCAGCGTGTCGACGAAGTACATGAAGTCCTGCGGCGTGCCGTAGCGTGTCGACGGCGCAAAGTAGCCGGTGCACTGGTAGCCCCACGAGCCGTAGAACGGGTGCTCCATGATCGGCAGCAGCTCGACGTGGGTGAAGCGCATCTTCTGGCAGTACTCGGCGAGCTGCGGTGCCAAGTCGCGGTATCCCAAAACCTCCCCGGGATGCTCAGGCGAGCGGCGCCAGGAGCCGAGGTGCACCTCGTAGATCGACCACGGCGCGTCCAGCGCATTGCGGTACTTGCGATCGGTCATCCACGCGCCGTCGTGCCACTCGAACGCGAGGTCCCAGACCATCGAGCCGGTGCGCGGCGGCTCCTCGGCGCGAAACGCGTACGGATCGGCCTTGTCTACCTGATAGCCGGCATTACGCGAAACGATATGAAATTTGTACACGCTGCCGGGCTTCGCCTGCGGCACGGTCAGCGCCCAGATGCCGGTGTCGCCGGTGGAGCGCAGCGGGTGCGAGCGCGGGTCCCAGCCGTTCCAGTCGCCGACGACTGAGACCGACTGCGCGTTCGGCGCCCAGACCGCGAAATGCGTTGAGTCGCCCAGGAAATGGGCGCCAAGTTTTTCATAGAGACGGCTGTGCGTGCCTTCGCGGAAGAGGTACTGATCGTGCCCCGTGAGGGCGACCGAGCGTTCAGTTACTGTGGGCATGGGCGTCCACCATGTAGCAAAACGCGGCCGCGGTTGCTACCGCGGCCGGGATATAAACTTTGACTATGCAAACGGATTACGTTCAGCGCTTCCTCTTCGAGAACCTCGACATCCGCGGGCGCCTGGTGTGCCTTACCGCCGCCTGGCAGCGCATGCTCGACGGCCGCGGCTATCCGGAGGATATCGTGACGCTGCTCGGCCACACCACCGCATTGAACGTCCTGCTGGGGGCGAACCAGAAGGGCGCCGGCCGGGTGACGCTCCAAGTGCAGGGGACAGGCCCGGTGAAGCTGCTGGTGGCGGACTGCACCGCGGAGCTGCACATCCGCGGCATGGCGCACTACGAGCGCGAGGAGATCGGCCAGGAGAACGAGCGCGAGCTGCTGGGCGATGGGCGGCTCTCGGTCACGCTGGAGGATGTCAAAAGCGGCAAGTTCTACCAGAGCCTGGTGCCGCTCGAGGGCGAGACGATGGAGCAGATCTTCACGCACTACCTGTGGCAGTCGGAGCAGCTGCCGGCCTACCTGCGCCTCTACGCCGACGGCGACGCGGCCGCCGGGCTGCTGCTGGAAAAGCTGCCCGGCGCCGACAGCCGGGATCCGGACGGCTGGAACCGCGTGACGCACTTTGCCAATACGCTTACGCTCCAGGAGACGCGCGACGTGCAGCCCTACGAGCTCCTGACGCGCATTTTTCCTGAAGAGCTGATGCGCGTGTTCCGGCTCTACGCGGTCGAATATCATTGCCCCTACGACGAAGACAAGGTGAAGGACATGCTGCGCGGCCTCGGGCGCGAGGAAGTGGAGTCGATCCTCGCCGAGCAGGGCGAGGTCGTGATCCGCAACGAAATGTGCAACCACGAATACCGTTTCGACGCCGCGGCGATCGCCCGGCTTTTTGCAACCCACCACTAGAGGGAGAAACACATGAGGCACATCGTGGCGCTCGGCCTCGCAGCCGCGCTCATCGCCTGCTCTGAATCGCCGAAGCCGGCGGCCAAGGCCCCGCCGCCGCCGCCGAGCGCGCCGGTCACGGCCGCGCCGCAGGCGCAGCCCCAGCCCGAGCCGCCGAAGCCGGATCCGAACAAGGAGCTCGCCGCCAAGGTGAAGCGGGCGCTGGAAGCGCCGAACGCGAAGCTGCCCGCCGGCGGCATCGACGTCACCGCCGCTGACGGCAAAGTGAGCCTCTGGGGCACGGTCGAGACCGACCAGCAGCGCCGCCGCGCCGCGCAGATCGCCGCCAAGGTCGACGGCGTGAGAGGCGTCGACAACCAGCTCAAGGTCGTCAAAGGCTCCTAGCAGCAAAGGGGACAGACCCCATTTAAATGGGGTCCGTCCCCATTTAGGGTAGATGAAGATCGCCACCTGGAACGTGAACGGCATCCGCGCCCGGGCGGCGCAGCTTTGCGAGTGGCTCGCGCGCGACCAGCCGGATGTGGTCTGCCTGCAGGAGCTGAAGGCGGAGCAGGCGCAGATCCCGGAGGCGTGCAAGGTGCCCGACTACCACGTGTACTGGCACTGCATGCGCGCGTACTCCGGGGTGTCGCTGCACATCCACGCCGACCGCTGCCCCGCGCCCCCGGCCTTCACGCATCCGGAGTTCGACATCGAGTCGCGCATCGTGCAGGCGGAACTCGGCAATCTCGTGCTCGCGTCCGTGTACGTGCCGAACGGCGGCAAGGACTATCCGGCGAAGCTCAGCTTCCTCGAGCGTCTGATCGACTGGGTAAAGCGCCTGCACGCCGAGGGACGCGAGCTCGTGCTCTGCGGCGACATCAATATCGCGCGCACTGACATGGACGTGCACCCGCGCGAGCGCAAGCCCAACATCATCGGCCAGCGGCCCGAGGAGCGTGCACTGTTCGAGCGCATGCTGGGCGAGCATCTCGTCGATGTCGGCCGCGCGAAGGATCCCGAGAACGCCAACCTCTTCACCTGGTGGCCGCCGTGGCGCAATATGCGCCAACGCAATATCGGCTGGCGCCTTGATTACGTGCTCGCTTCGCGCGCCGTCGCCGAGCGCGCCACCGCATGCACAGTGCTCGCTGAAGTCGGCACGAGCGATCACGCCCCCGTTATGATGACTACCACCTCATGAGTCAACCCATCGTCCTCGAAGTCTTCAGCGATTACGTCTGCCCCTGGTGCTATCTCAGTACCCCGCGCATCGAGCGGCTGAAGAAGGAGCACGGCGTGCAGGTCAAGCTCGTGCATTTCCCACTGCATCCCGACACGCCGGCGCAGGGGAAAAGCCTGGCGGAGTTGTTCGCCGGCCGCGGCTACGACATCCCGAAGATGCAGGCGCAGATGCGCGCGCGCATGCAGGCCGAGGGCCTGCCGTACGGCGATCGCAAGATGACGTACAACAGCCGGCTTGCGCAGGAGCTCGGCAAGTGGGCGGACACGCAACCCAGCGGCGAAGCGATCCACGACGCGCTGTTTCGCGCCTATTTCGTCGACGGGCGCAATATCGGCGATCCCGAGGAGCTCGTGCAGATCGCCGAGAGCGTCGGCCTGCCGGGCGACAAGGCGCGCGAGGTGCTGGAGAAGCGCAGCTACAAGGCGGCGGTGGACGCCGACTGGCAGAAGTCACGCGAGTACGGCGTCACCGGCGTACCGACCTACGTCGCCGGCGGCCGCGGCGTCGTCGGCGCGCAGCCCTACGGGGTGCTCGAGCAGCTAGTGGCAGAGGCGGCCAGCTGAAAACCGGTACAGGCGCCTGGCCGGCGACTTCAATGCTATCGACGATCGCTCGAGCGGGCTACAACATGTAGCCGATGTCGGAAGCGCCGGTCGGGTAGGCGAACATGGTGCCGCGCAGATCTTTCGCCGTGAGCCCATGGCGCAGAGCGAGCGCGAAGACGTTGATTACTTCGTCGGCGTGCGGCCCGACGAGATGCGCGCCGAGGATGCGCTCGGTCTTCTCCTCGATCAGCATCTTGTAGCCGTACACCGGCTCCGCCGCCTGGCGCGCCGTGAACCAGTCGGACGCCTTGCGGCTGTTGACGCGGAAGTGCAGTTCCTGTCTCCGGGCCGCTTCCTCGCTCAGCCCGACCGCGGCGATCGGCGGAATGCTGAACGCGACGCTCGGCACGCCGCGGTAATCCGGCTTGGCGTGATTGCCCTGCAGGATGTTCGCAACCGCAACCTTCGCATCGTGGCTCGACACCGGCGTGAGCGGCGGTCCGACCTGCGCCGCGTCGCCGGCCGCGTACACCGCCAGGTTGGTCGCGCTTTGCAGATAGTCGTTGAGCTTCAGGCGTCCCGCTTCCCTCGCCACGCCGCCGGCGTCAAGGTCGAGAGCCTCGAGCGCCGGCGCGCGCCCGGCCGCGTGCACGACGAGATGCGCCTCGATCGCCAGCGGCTCGTTCTGCGCCGCGGCGCGTACCAGAAAGGCGGCGTCCTTCCTTTCGACCGACTGCACTGTGGTGCGCACGCGCACGTCGATGTTCCATCGCGCAAACACCTCCATCAGCCAGCCGACGCAATCGGGATCGAAATGCATGAGCAAGCGCGGCGCACGCTGCAGGATCGTGACCTTCGCGCCGGCGCGCGCCGCGATATGCGAGAACTCGGCGGCGATATAGCCGCCGCCGACGAGCACGACGCGCTTGGGCAGCGCGTCGAGCTCGAGGAACTGTTCGCTCGTTACGAGGTGTTCTTCGCCCGGAATGCCGAGCGTCACCGGCTCCGCGCCGACGGCGAGCAGCAGGTACCGCGCCTCCAATGCCGTGCCCTCGACGTCGAGCGTGTTGCGGCCGGTAAAGCGCGCCCGGCCGTGAAAGGCGTCGATGCCCTTGTCGGCGTACATGGCTTCGTGCTTGCGCGGCACGGCATCGGTGAAGGAGCGCTTGAAAGTCAACAGCTCGGGCCAGTCGATGAGAGCATCGCCGACGATGCCCTTGGCCTGCATGCGCCGCGCATGGTCGAGCGCCGTCGCGCCGCCTATCAGCATCTTCTTCGGATCGCAGCCGCGCAGCGCGCAGGTGCCGCCGAAAGGCCGGTGGTCGATCACTGCGACGGTCCAGCCGGCGGCGCGTACGCGCATCGCTGCGACCATCGCCGCGGTGCCGCTGCCGATCACCGCGAGGTCATAGCGCTTCACGCTTTTCTCCTGTAGAGCGCGTAGATGGTGAGGCCGATGAAGAAGGCGAGCGCTGGAAACAGCACGTAATCCAGGTAGCCGATCAGTGCGGCGAGGCCGACCGCGCCAGCACGCTGCCGATGATGCCGAGCCGAAGCAGCCTGCGCTCGCGCCCGACGCTAGCCATAGCGCGCGCGATTGATCCGGCGCCCGAGCTCATACGCGTCGGCCAGCGAAAGCTGGAACATTCCGGGCCGCCCGGCGAGCCAGTCCGAGGCCGCCGCCGGCGAGCGGAAGAAATGGACGAAGTGGCAGAAGCTCGTGATCACGTTTGCGTTTACGGCTTCGGCCTGCGGGAGCAGGAACGAGACGACCGTCTCGGCCGGCGCGGCAGATTCGACCCCGGTGGGCGTGACGGTCAGCCGCACCGGCTCGCCGCTCGAGCGGCAGGTCGATTCGACATTGACGCGCGTGCCGAGCAGCCACGGCAGGAACAACGTGTCCCAGGCGCACCAGGCATAGAGGCGCCCCTCGCCGATGCGCAGGCGATGCGGCATCCGCACGATGCTCAATCCCCAGAAGCCGATCACCCTTTCCTGGTCGTCGAAGTAGACGCCAGGCCAGCCGCGCAGCTGCGCAAAAGCTTCTTTCGCAGGCACCACCGGCGCGCCCTGGGCAAGCTCGCGGTAGATCTGCAGCGCAATCCGCCGGCCGGATTCGTCGAGCGGCGGAAAAACGCGCAGCAGCGCGCTGCTCAGCTCTAGCAGCAGGAGTTCTGCGCCTGGATCGGCGGACATTTCACGGAGCCATAGGAGCAGAACACACAGCAGTCGCCGGCCTTCGGCTTGAGCCGTGCGCCGCAGGTGGCGCAGTCGTAGAAAAACTGGCAGGCATCGGTCGGCATGCGCTCGGCCTTACGCGCGCCGCAGTGCGAGCAGGTGATGATCGATTCCAGGACGGGCGTGCTCACCTCTTCACCGTGGAAGGGAAGCCGATGCCCGCGGTCGCTTTCATCAGCGCCTCGACGCTCGTCTTGCTCTCGTCGTAGGTGACCACGGCTTCCTTCCTTTCGAGGCTCGCGCTGGCCGCGGACACGCCGGGCACTTTCGAGAGCGCTTGCTTCACCTGTATCGGGCACGTCGAGCAGCTCATGTCGGGAACCGACAGCGTCACGGTCTGCGCCGCCAGTGCGGCGCTCGTCGCAGCGGCGAGCATCGCGGCGAGAACGGTGGTAATGAGAGCTTTCAAAGTGATCTCCTTTCAATAGAAAAACGGCGCGACATAGGGGAAGCCCGCCATGAAAAGCAGGAGCACGGCCACGACCCAGAAGCCGATCTTGTAGCCGCGCTTGATCTGCGGAACGGCGCAGACCTCGCCGGACTTGCACTCTGCCGCCGGCCGGTAGATGCGCCTCCAGGCGAACGCCAGCGCGACCAGCGCCGCGCCGATGAAGATCCACCTGTACGGCTCCAACGCCCGCAGGTGCGCGAGCCACGCGCCGCCCGCGCCGACGCTGACGAGGAGGAGGGGGACGACGCAGCAGGTGCCCGTAAGCAGCGCCGCTATGCCGCCGGCGGTGAGCGCCAGCGATTCCGATTCCGTCTTCTCGCTCTGCGCTTCCTTCCCTCCCGCAAACGCAGAGGGGTCATGCAACGACTTTTCCAAACGCCACTCCTTTGCAAAGACGTGCTCAGGGAACGTAAGCTTATTTCAGTAGTCAACTACGGGATCAAGCATGAAGATCGGCCAGCTCGCGGAAGCCGCCAGCGTCCATGTCGAGACCATCCGCTACTACCAGAGTCTCGGGCTGATGCCGCGCCCGGCGCGCGCGCACGGCGCGGTGCGCCGCTACGGCGATGAGGCGGTGAGCCGCCTGCGCTTCATCAAGCGCGCGCAGGCGCTCGGCTTCTCGCTCGACGAGGTGAAGCTGCTGCTCGCGCTCTCGGTCGGCGAGCACTGCACCGAGACCCGCACCCTGGCGCGCCGCAAGCTCGATCTGGTCGAGCAGAAGATGGCCGATCTGCGCGCGATGCAGGGCGCGCTGCGCAAGCTCGTGCGCGCCTGCGACAGCGGCCGCAACGGCTGCGGCTGCCCGATCATCGAGGACCTGTGTAAGGATCCGGGCCGCAGCCCGGTCTAGGGTGGCGTGGAGGCGCTGAGGCGCGCTCGGGAGGCGATGGCGGCGCGCGGCCAATGGTCGGGCGCGCAGCTCGTCGGCCGCGCCGTGCCGATCGGCTGCGTCGCCCTCGAGATCACGCAGCGCTGCAACCTCGACTGCACGCTGTGCTACCTCTCCGAGAGCTCGGAAGCCGTGCGGGACCTGCCGCTGGAGGAGCTCCTGCGGCGCATCGACGACATCGCGCGGCGCTATGGCACCGGGACTAACGTGCAGATCACGGGCGGCGAACCGACGCTCAGGCCCCGCGGCGAACTCCTGGCCATTGTGCGGCGAGCGGTCCAGGTAGGGTTGCGCCCGGCGCTCTTTACCAACGGCATCCGCGCGAGCCGCGAGCTGCTCGCCGAGCTGCGCGACGCCGGGCTGCGCGAAGTCGCCTTCCACGTCGACACCACCCAGCAGCGCAAGGGCTATGCGAGCGAAGCGGCGCTCAACGGGGTGCGCGACGAGTACCTCGCCCGCACGCGCGGCCTGCGGCTCGCGGTGTACTTCAACACGACGGTGCACGACGGCAACTTCGGCGAGCTGCCGCAGCTCGTGCGCTATTTCGTGAACCGCAGCGACGCTGTGCGCCTCGCCTCCTTCCAGCTCCAGGCGGCGACCGGGCGCGGCATCCTCGGCGCGCGCGGGCCGGCGATCACGCTCGATGCGGTGAGCGGCCAGATCGCGCGAGGCGCCGGCACGGCGCTCGACTTCGGCGCGGTACGCGTCGGCCACGCGCGCTGCAACCGCTACGCGCTCGCGCTCATCGCGAACGGCAGGGCCTACGACGCGCTCGACGAGCGCCGCTTCATCGAGCGCTTCATCGCCGAGGCCGCGGCTCTGCCCATCGACCGGCTGAGCTGGCAACGCTCGCTCGGCGCGCTGCTCGCCCACGGGGTGCGGCGCCCTGCGTTTCTCCTGCAAGCGCTCGGCTGGCTCGCGCGCAAGGGCTGGCAGATGGGGCGCGATCTCCTTGCCGCGCGCGGCAGGGTGCGCAAGCTCACCTTCTTCGTCCACAACTTCATGGATGCCGGCGCGCTCGAGCAGGAGCGCATCGACGCCTGCGTCTTTGCCGTGGCGACGAGCGACGGGCCGGTCTCGATGTGCCGGCACAACGCCGCGCGCGACGCGGAGCTCCTGAAACCGCTCGCGCTGCGCGTCGGCTTCTGGAACCCGCTCACCGGCGCACTCGAAGAGCGGCCGCCGCCGCGGCTCGTCGTGCGCCATTCGGCGAAAACGGCGAAGGGACGCGTGCGGCAGCGGCTGCGATCGTTCTAACGCCGGCTGGGCACGGTCCAGAGCGTGTCAAGGTCGCGCAGCAGGTAAAGCGCCGCGCACGCGGCGAGCATCGGCCAGGCGGCGAAGAACAGCAGGTTGTCGAACGGCTGCAGGTACTGCCGGTAGGACGACAGGGTCGAGACGGCGTGCAGCAGCAGCACCGCGCCGTAGCTGAAACGCTTGAGCGTGCCGCTGACGAAAAGCGCGAGCAGCGCGAGCTCCAGCGCGCCGAGCACATAGAAGAACGTCGGGCCGCCGAGGTCGAGCTGGTAGAACTTCTTGTACACGCCGGCGGTGTGCGCGGGGCGCACGAACTTGTCGAGCGTCCACATCAGCATGACGATGAAGACGCCGATACGCAGCAGCAGCAACGGCAGGCGGACCCTTGTCGCGATGTCCATGGTGCCCTCCTCGGTTAGCGCCGACGAAATTACCTCCGGCGGCGCGCACGGGCAATGCGATCTTTTCGCTGCGCGCTGTAAGGTCCGCCGCTTTCGCCCGGTCTAGCTCCCGTATGAAGTGGTGCATCTGGGGAATGCTGACGATCTCGGCGCTCGCCTTCGGCCAGCCGGCCGATCCGTATGAGCCCTGGGGGCGAGTCCTTGCCCGCCATGTCAACGAGCGCGGCGAAGTGGACTTTCGCGCGGTCGCCGCGGATCGGAAGGAGCTCGATTCGTTTCTCGACCACGTCGCGCGCGTGAGCCCGCGCTCGGCGCCGGCCTCGTTTCCCGCGCGGGAGGACAAGCTCGCCTACTACCTGAACGCGTACAACGCGCTCTCGATGTTCAACGTGATCGATTCCGGCTTCCCCAAAAGCTTGGGCGCGGCGCGGCGCCTGGTGTTTTTCGGCGTGAAGCGCTTCGCCATCGGCGGCGAGCGCATGTCGCTCTACACGTTCGAGAACGATGTCATCCGGCCGCTGGGCGACGAGCGTGTGCACTTCGCGCTCAACTGCATGTCGGTCGGCTGCGCGCGGCTGCCGCGCGAGCCGTTTCATCCCGCGACCCTGAACAAGGCACTCGACGCGGAAGCGAAGCGCTTCTTCGCCGAACCGCGCAACCTGCAGGTCGTGCCGGAGCAAAAGCTGGTCCGCGTGTCGAGCATTCTCAAGTTCTACGCCGATGACTTTCTCGCGAAGAGCCCGACGCTGGTCTCGTACATCAATCGCTACCGGGACGGCGCGATCCCCGACGATTACCGGATCGACTTCATCGATTACGACTGGACGGTAAACGATCAGCATCGTTGAAGCGAGCGTGCGCGTCGCTGTTTCAACGCCCGGCCATCGAACGCAGCGCAATGTGATAGCTTTAGGCTGGCGCTCAAGCCGAGCCCAATCCACCGAATGAAAGGGCACCGCATGTACGGATTTTCGGCATTCATTCGCTTCAAGTCCGGTCCGCCGGCAAAGTTGCTCTACCGTTTCACCGTCACGTCTTTTCTCCTCCTCGCTCCTCTCCCGCCCGCAGTCGCGCAAACCCAGGTCCTCCGTGTATCGGCCATTCCGGACGAGTCGCCCACCGAGCTGCTGCGCAAGTTCAAGCCGCTCGGCGCTTATCTCGAGCAGGCGCTGGGGATGAAAGTCAACTGGACGCCGGTCAACGACTATCCGGCGGTCGTCGAAGGGCTCTCGGCGGGCAAGCTCGACCTCGCCTGGCTCGGCGGCTTCACCTTCGTGCAGGTGCGGCTGCGCACCGGCACGGCGATTCCGATCGTGCAGCGCGCCGAGGACGAGAAATTCACGAGCAAGTACATCGTCCCGCTGGCGAGCAGAGCCCGGACGCTCCAGGACCTTAAGGGCAAGACCTTCGCCTTCGGCTCGCCGTCGTCGACTTCGGGCAGCCTCATGCCGCGCTACTTTCTGCTCAAGCAGGGGATCGATCCCGATCGCGATTTCTCGCGCGTCGCCTATTCCGGCGCGCACGACGCCACTGTGGCCTTCGTCGCCTCGGGCCGCGCCGAGGCGGGCGTGCTCAACGCCTCGGTCTGGGAGAAGCTGGTCGAGAAAGGCGACGCCAATGCTCGGGCGGTGAAAGTGCTCGCGACCACGCCGCCGTACTACGACTACAACTGGACCGTCCGAGGTGATCTCGATCCGGCCGTGGTGCGGGCGCTCACGCAAGCCTTCCTCAAGCTGGACCCTGCCAATCCAGCACACAAAGAGATCATGGAGCTGCAGCGCGCGTCGAAATTCATTCCCACGCGGCCGGAGAACTACAAGGGGATCGAGGAAGCGGCGCGGTCCGCGCGCCTGCTGAAAACGGGCGGCACATGAAGGTCTCGCTGCGCGCGCTGCAGGTCGTTTTCACCGGCGGTCGCAGGGCGCTCGACGGCGTGCAGCTCGAGCTCGCGCGCGGCGAGCGCGTGGCGATCATCGGGCCTTCCGGCGCGGGAAAGACGAGCGTGCT
>JACXTT010003990.1_pt1 | contig 22197 bp, 15 predicted proteins | sample 9270951 | NCBI WGS metagenome assembly JACXTT01 (sample SAMN15532306, study PRJNA645909) | rock metagenome | isolation source: weathered quartz diorite | place: Puerto Rico | collected 2017-06-21
CGATCACCAACCAAGAGGCCGGCGTACAGCGGTCGTCACCACCGTTGCCCTTCGCCACTCCCCCGATCCGCAGCTTCAGCGAGGCGAACAGACCCGCGGTGAGAAATCCGGGCTAGTCCCCCGCTTTCGAGCCGTGCGGTGAGTCTCAGGTCCCCGCCAATGGCGGCGGCACGACCGGTGGCGGCATCACCCCGGCCGACGCCGCGGGCGCGCCGCCGGGGCGCACCAGCGCGACCACGGACAGGTCGTCGTGCGGGCGCTCGCCGCCGAGGAACGAGGTCACCTCTCCGGTCACCCGCTGGACGACCTGCTCCGCGGTGAGCCCGCGCAGACGCGGCAGGAGGGCGCGCAGGCGCTCGGCGCCGTACTCCTCGTCAGCGGCGTTCCTCGCCTCGGTCAGACCGTCGGAGTAGACGACCAGCGCGTCGCCCGGATCGAGCCGCAGCTCCCCCTCTCTGTAGGCGGTCCCCTCCAGCATCCCGAGCGGGATCGCCGACGCCTCCAGGGACTCCGTGCCCGACATGCGCAGCACGAAGGGGGGGTTGTGGCCGGCGTTCAGGTAGCGCAGCCGGCCGGCCGCGGGGTCCACTTCGAAATAGAACAGGGTCGCGAAGCGGTTGTCGATCCCGTCACGGTGCAGGATCGAGTTGAGCTGCGCCCCCAGGTCGCTCAAAGGGCGGCCGTCCAGCGACAGGGCCCGCAGCGTCGCCTGCAGCTTCGCCGTCAGGAGTGCGGCGCCCAGACCCTTCCCCGCCACGTCCCCCAGGACCACGCCGAGACGCCCCCCGGGCAGATCGATGTAATCGACCAGGTCGGCGCCGACGTCGTTCGCCGGCTGCATGAACGACCAGAGCGACCAGCCGCCGGGCTGCGGGTGGGTCCGGGGCAGGAGCGCGAGCTGCACCTGCCGGGCGATCTCGATCTCGTCGCGCGCCGCCACCTTCTCCATCAGCTCGAGCATGAACACGAGCAGGAGGATGACGTACCCCCCGGGGAGAAAGTGAATCCGGACCACGTCGCCGTCCGGCAGGACGAAGCGGAATTTCCCCAGGAAGCACATCACCAGCGAGGCGAACAGCGCCAGCCGGCGACCCGGCGACAGCTTGGCGAGCAGGCTCTTGAGCAGCCAGACGAGCAGCTTGAAGGTGCGCCGGATGCGTCCCATCGCGGCGAGCTGCGCCCGCCGCTCCTCGTCGAGATAGAAGCGGTAGAGCCGCTTCAGATCCTGCTTGAAGTTGCGCGGCAGGTCGGAGGGTCGCAGGTCCTTGAACAGGACGTCGCGCAGGCGCGGCGAGGGCGTGGCCGCGGCCTCGCGCCCGTTCCCCTGCGACGGCTTGTCCTTGCGGCGTCGCTCCGCCCTCTTCCCTTCCGGTCGCTCCGGGCCGGCCGCCGGCTGATCCATGCGTCCATCCTACAACACGCGGACGGCCGGCCGGGGGCTCAGCGCTGCCAGAAGAACGGGCCGAGCGGCTTCTTCTCCGGCCACACTTCGTCCATGGAGGAGGCGTCGAACAGCACGCCGTCCTTCATGGTGTAGGCGACCTTCTGGGTCTGGCGGATGTCCGACAGCGGGTCCCCGTCGATGACCACGAGGTCGGCGAGCTTGCCGGTCTCGAGCGAGCCGAGATCCTTGCCGAAGCCGAGGGCCTCGGCGCCGCCCCAGGTGGCGGTCCGCAGCGCCTCCATCGGGGTCATGCCGTTGCCGACGGTGAAGGCCCACATCTCCCAGTGCGCGCCGAGCCCCTGCAATTGACCGTGCGCGCCCAGCGCGACCCGGCCGCCGGCGCGGGCGACGCGCGCCGCGCCGTTCGCCACCGTCGGGAAGTGGAAGTCCTCCTCGGGGTAGTGGATGCGGCGCCGGCCGAGGACGTCCAGCATCTCGTGCGGCGTGAACCGGCGCAGGCGGGCGTCGTCGTGCGGGTTGGCGTGCTGGTACCAGTAGTACTCGGCGGTCGGGCCGCCGTACGAGACGATGAGGGTCGGCGTGTAGTTCGTCCCGGAGCGCGCCGCCAGCGTGACCACGTCCTTGTAGATGTTCACCGGCAGCGAGTGCTCCAGACCGGTGAACCCGTCGAGCATGTTCGTCAGGTCGGTGTGCAGCTCGCCGGCGCCCTCCATGGTCGCGCCGACCCCTTCCTGGCGCGCCGCCTCGATGAACCAGATGCGCTGCTCGCGGCGGGGCTGCTGGTACACCTTCAGCCAGTGCACGCCGTACGCCTTCATGCGCCGCACCGCGTGCAGCGCGTCCTCCAGGCTGTCGACCTTGGTGTACTGGGCCGCCTGCACGCCTCCGTAGAGGACGTCGCCGCTGCTGTAGATGCGCGGACCGATCAGATCCCCCGCCTCGACCATCTCCGCCTCCGCGAAGACGTCCAGGCTGTGCGCCGAGGGGTCGTGGATCGTCGTCACGCCGTACGCCAGATTCGTGACGTACTCCCACTTCTTCTCCGGAAAGATCTCGAAACCGGAGTAGTGCAGGTGGGCGTGCACGTCGACCAGGCCGGGGATGACCGTCTTGCCTCCCAGGTCGATGACCCGCGCGCCGTCCGGAGCCGGTACCGAGCCGGCCCGGCCGATCGCCGCGATCCGGTTGCCGGTCACCACGATGTCGGCGCGCTCCAGCACCTCGTCCCCCTTCATGGTGACGGCGCGCGCGTTCTTCAGGACGATCGATCCTTGCGGCCGCGGCTTCTTGACCGTCAGGGTGATCGGGATCGCCTGGGGCTTCGGCATCTCGGGTTCGGCGGTCTTCTCGTCGCCCGCCGCGGCGGCGTCCTTCGACTCGTCTGCCTTCTTCAGGATCGCCTCGCGAACCTTGTCGAGGCGCTGGCGGTAGATGGTGGCGCCCATGCCCCAGACGATGGTGGAGCCGCCGTCGGCCCATCCGACGTAGCCGCCCCCTTCGGTGCTCAGCCGATAGACCGGCACTGGCGACTTTTCGCCGCCGATCTCGACCGGCTCCTTGCCGGCGCGCGGCAGGGCGGTGACGTGGACGTCGTCCTGGCTGACGTAGGCCACCCAGGCGCCGTCGGGGGACGGCACCGCGTCCTCGGCCTGCACGAAGCGCAGGTGATGCTGCTTGTCGGTGCCGTCGAGGCGGACCGACACCAGATCGACCTTCTTGTCGCCGCCCGGCTCGGCGGGCGGGACTTCTTCTTCGAAGAACAAGCGATTGCCGTCCGGGCTCCACGCCGGGACCGGATGGAAGCGCAGCGACTCCCCGGGCGACACGGCGGTGACCGCGACCGGCTCGGCGCCGCCGGCCGGCGCCTCGGACGGCAGCCAGCGGATCTCGTAATACGGGTCGTACTCGGGCTGCTGGCCGCGCAGCTCGGCGCCGCTGCCGGCGACCACGGCGATCCGGTCGCCCTTCGGCGACCAGGCCGGGTTCACGTAGTGTCCCGCCGTCCGGGTCAGGCGCACCGGCGTGCCGCCGCCCGCCTTGATCTTGAAGACGTGGCCCATGCCGCCGTCGGACCAGGTGACGTAGGCGATGAACCGGCCGTCGGGCGAGAACTCGGGGGCGTACTCGCGCACCGCGTCCCGGGTGAGGCGGCGCGGCGCTCCGGCCTTGCCGGCGGCGTCGACGTCGCAGATCCAGATCTTGCCCAGGGCATCGAACGCCAGCAGCCGCCCGTCCGGCGACAGGGTGGGCCAGCGCAGCAGCCGGGCCGTCAGGTCGGGCCCGCCCACCGGCTCCTCCGCCCGCAGGAGCGGGCGCAGGTCGAGCGACACGTCGGCGGTGAACGGCACGACGCTGTCGGCGCCGCTGGCGATCTCGAGACGGTGGATCCTGCCGCCGCTCCAGTAGAGGTAGCTCTTGCCGTCCGGAGTGACGGCGGAGCCTGGCAGCACGTCCATCTGCGCGAACCCCTCCTGGTCGTCCCGCGGCAGCTCGCGCGACAGGACGCGCTCCGCTCCGGTCGCCAGGTCGCGCGCGTAGAGCAGGTCGTGGGCGTCCGAGCGGCGCGCGTAGATCATCTGCCGGCCGTCCGGCGACAGCGTCGGACGCAGGCCGCCGTCCGGCACCGTGGTCAGCCTGATCAGATCGCCGGTCATCCGGTCGAAGCGGTAGACGTTCCACAGACCATTCGTCATGTCCGGCGTGTACGAGAAGTCGGCCTTGCGTCCGGTCAGGTAGACGTACCGGCCGTCGGGGCTCGCCACCGGGCCGGCCGACGTGTCCAGCTTGTCCTTCGAGATCACTTTGACGCCGGTCCCGCCGTCGCGGTGGTACATCCAGATCTCGACCGGCGGGATGCCCGCCTTGGAGGTCTCCTCCTTGCGCGCCAGGACGTACAGGCCGTCCGGCGTCCAGGAGGGGGACGACAGGGTCGCGTCCTTCTCCTCCGTCAGGGCGCGCGGCGACGAGCCGTCGGAGGCCATCAGCCAGAGGTTCATGTTGCCGCCGCGGTCGCTGCAGAAGACGATCGTCCTGCCGTCCGGCGAATAGCGCGGCGCGTAATCCCAGGCCGGGCCCGAGGTGACGCGCGTCGCCTTGCCACCGGCGACGCCGACCCGGTAGATGTCGCCCAGGAGGTCGAAGAGAATCGTCTTGCCGTCCGGCGAGATGTCCACGTCCATCCACGTGCCCTCGTCGGTCGTGAACTCCACCTTGCGGGCGTTCTCGGGGACGGCGTTGACGTCGAGCTTCGCCGGCTTCTTCGCCTCGGCCTTCTTGTCGGACGACTTCTCCTCCGCGCCGAAAACGAAGGGTGATGCCAGGAGGGACAGAAGGAGAAGGACCGGCCACGAAACCTCGCGCCGCACACGGATCATCGTCTGACGCCTCATGTTGAGGTTGCGTTCAGTCGTTCAGCAGGGGGTCGAAGTCGCGGATGATATCATGACGCGCAGAAAGGACCCCATGGAAGCGCTGATCGTCCGCTATGGTCTGGCCGTCGTGTTTTTCGGCGCCGCGGTCGAGGGAGACGTCACGATGATCCTGGCCGGCGTGACGGCCCACGTCGGCCTGTTCCGCCTGCCCTCGGCGATCGCCCTGGGGGCGCTCGGCGGATTCGCCGGCGACACCGCCTTCTTCGCCCTCGGCAGGCGCCATTCCGGAATCCTGCGGACGAGCGCGCTCTATCGCAAGGCGGAGCCGGCCATCGAACGCTTCACCGGTCGCGTCGGCGAGCTGCAGATCGGCCTGGCCCGCTTCGTCTACGGGACGCGCATGGCGTCGATGCTGTTCTGGGGCGTGCGCGGCCTTCCCTTCTGGCGCTTCGCCCTGATCGACGCGGCCGGCTGCGCGCTCTGGGCGCTCATCCTGGGCGGTCTCGGCTATTCCCTCAGCAGCAGCGCCGAGATGGTCATCGGCCGGGTGAGGCGGGCCGAGCTGTGGCTGCTCGTCGGCTTCGCTGTATCGGTCGCGCTCGTCCTGGCGTACCGGGCGTTTTCCCTGCGCTGGCGCGGGCAGCCGAACGACCAGCCACCCTCACGCCTCTGACCGACCTGCCCCCGAGAGGCACGCGCAGAGCAACTCGGGATATTGAATTGATCGAGTTGTGACGGCAATCGATCGGGCAAGAGTGAGGCGCGGCGCCTGCGCCCGCCGGGCCTTCTGAGACCTCGCGCCCAGGGCCCCGACGCGCGCTTCCCAGCGCGTTGGGTGGGCGCGAGGCGAAGAGAGCGGAGGGACGCGCAGCGTCCCGGACGCGTGCCCGGCGGGCGCAGGCGCCGCGCCTCACGCGGGCTCTATCACGACGGCGGTCGGCTCGAGGCCTAGTTGGGAAACGGTATTCCGTGCAGCATCGGCGACAGCATCGTCTTGCGCGTCCGGAACCCCAGGAAGAGCTCGGCCCCGCCGGCATTCGCCGCCCCCACCGGGGGGTTGTCGAGGCCGACGGCGCCAACGATGAAATCGGCGACGCCGTCCTTGTTCACGTCGCCCGCCCCGGCGACCGAGAAGCCGAACAGGGCGTTCGTCTGGGTCTCCCCGATGCTGAAGGCGGGCGCATTGGCCAGCCCCATGCGGCCGCCGTAGTACACGCGCACGCTGCCGACACCCGTCGTCCCGTTCCCGTCGACACGCGGCGCGCCGATGGCGATGTCGGAGATGCCGTCGCCGTTGATGTCCCCGATGCCGGCCACGGAGCTCCCGAACTCGGCCGGGGTCTTGTTGATCTTCGCGGTGAAGCTCGGAGCGATGCTCGGTCCTGACGCCGAGCCGTAGAAGGCCAGGACCTGCCCCGAGCCCCAGCCGGGTGCGCCGACCAGCACGTCCGCGAAGCCGTCGCCGTTGACGTCGCCCGCGCCGGCCACCGAATAGCCGAGCTTGGCCAGGGTCTTGTTGCTGTCGAACGTCCAGATCGGATTGGTCGTGCCGGGCGAAGCCGGGTCGAACAGCGGCCCGGCGTAGATGAAGGCGCGTCCTTCGTCCGGGAATCCGGCGTTGTCGTAGAGCGGGGCGCCGACGATGATGTCGCCGAACCCGTCGCCGTTCACGTCGCCCGCGGCCGCCACCGAAGAGCCATAGGCGGAAGAGAACAGGTTGTCCCCCGCGCTCCAGAAGGGCGACGTCGCGAGACCGGTGGCCGAGCCGAGATAGACGAACGCCCGCCCCTCGTCGACGTTCACGGTGGTGTCGAAGCCCGGGGCGCCGACGATCACATCGGAGAAGCCGTCGTGGTTGACGTCGCCGGCCGAGGCCACCGAGGAGCCGAACATGGCGCCGGGCTGATCGATCTCGGCGGTCCATGCCGGGGTCAGACCGAGACCCGAGGCCGACCCGAGGTAGACGAACGCCCGCCCCTCGTCGGTCTGGCCGTTGTCGAACAGCCTGGCCCCGATGATGACGTCGGCGTACCCGTCGCCGTTCACGTCGCCGGCCGAGGCGACCGACGATCCGAACCAGGCGCCGTTCTGCCCTCCGTCGGCCGTCCAGGCCGGGGTGGAGGCCGGTCCCGCGCTCGATCCCAGGAAGACGAAGGCGCGGCCCTCGTCGAAGAAACCACCGCCGTCGAACTGCGGGGCTCCGATGATCAGGTCGGCGAAGCCGTCGCCGTTCACGTCGCCCGTTCCCGCGACCGACATCCCGAAGTTCTCGCTGAACTGGTCTCCCACGACCACCCACGACGGGGTGACGATGGTCGGATCGACGATCAGAGGATAGGGATGACCGGCGTCCTGGACGACAATCCGGATGGCTCCCGGAGTCAGGTCGAGCGACGCGTCGACCGGTTTGCGGGCCGCATCGGACACCGCGAGCCCGGCGTAGCGGACCACAGGCCGATCGTCGGCGGCGGCGAACAGGACGGCGTCGGCGCCGTCCCGACGCGCCCGGAGATCACCGTCGTAGGCGACCTGAAGGACGAGCGGCGAGCCCTGGTCGGCTCCCGCGGGACGGGCGTCGATCGTGAAGCCCTGCTCGAGACCGCCCCGGTCGTTGACGTACCACTCGGTCAGCCCCAGGACCTCCTGGCGCGCCTCGACCCGATTGCCGTCGGCCCGGGCGCCGACGGTTTCCGCGTCCACCATCGCCCCTTCACGACCGACCGACTGGAGACGAAGACCGAGCGTCCAGGAGGCTCGATCCTGTGTCCGCGGAGTGACTTCCAGTCCGCGCGCATCCATCCTGACGCGCAGGTCGTGCGCCCGGTTCGGCGCCGAGAAGCCGCCGTCCCGCGCCGGGCTGAAGCGATACTCCGCCGCGGCAATTCCCTTCTGGGCCCGGCTCATCCAGTCGCCGGTCGACCCCGTGGCGGCCTGGCCATCATGGGGCGGCGGACTGGCGAGAATCAGGGTGGTCACAACGACGGCGGTCCACAACAGGCATGAGCGGCGCATGTCATCCTCCAGGAATATCCAGAAAATATGCAGAGTGAACCGACCCGGTATATACGACAAAAGCGGCATGCCGGCAATGGGACCCGGCACAGTAATTTCGCGGTTGCGGCTGCGATCGGTTGACGCCATGAGGGAGACTGCCTATCCTGCGGCGGCCACGATGAGTCTGAGCGAATATTCCGCCTCCGATCGCCGTTCCATCCGCCGCAACGCGGTCCTGTCGTTCGCGCTCGTGGCGCTGGCCTGCTCGCCGCTGTTCTTCTTCGGACTGGGGCGGTCCGGTCTGGGAGACCCGGACGAAGGACGGAACGCCGAGGCGGCGCGCGAAATCCTCGTGACCCGGGATTGGGTCACGCCGCACCTGGACGGGGTCCCTTATCTCGACAAGCCGCCGGCGTTCTTCTGGCTCGTGGCTCAGTCCTACCGGATTCTGGGTGTGAACGAGCTCGCCGCCCGCGCGCCCTCGGCCCTGTTCGCCCTGGCGGGCGTCCTCCTGGTCTTCTGGTTCGCGCGGCGACGCATCGGCGCGACCGCCGCCTGGCTCGCCGCCGCGACGCTGGCCCTGTCGCCGCTCTACATCCTGTTCGCGCGCATCGTCATCTTCGACATGATGCTGACCTTCTGCATGACGGTCAGCGTGCTGTGCGCGTTCGAGGCGATGGAAGGGGGCGGCCCGGCGGCGGGCGGCCGGCTGCCGGCGGCGCTCGTGTTCGCCGCCGCCGGTCTGGGGACGATCACGAAGGGACCCGTGGCGCTGGTCGTTCCGCTGCTGGTGGCGACCGCGTGGGCCCTTGTCCGCCGGCGTCCGGCGCTCCTGCGGCGGCTGCGGTTCGGCACCGGGACCGCGATCTACCTGCTCCTGATCACGCCCTGGCTGGCCCTGGTCGAGAGCCGGCATCCCGGATATCTGCGCTACGCGGTCATCGGCGAGAACCTGCAGCGCATGACGTCGAACCGATTCGAGACGGCGCGTCCGTTCTTCTTCTATGTCAAGGTCGTGCTTCCCGGACTGTTCCCGTGGGTCGTCTACGCCGCGGCGGCCGTCTTCCAGCGGGCGCGCGGCCTGTGGTCGCGCGCCGGCGGGGACGGGGTGGCCCCGTGGCGCCGCGCCTGGGAGCGGCTCGGGGACGAGACGGACGCGGGACGGCTCGCCGTGGCGTTCTCCGGCTGCTGGCTCGCGGCGCTCCTGTTGTTCTTCTCGTGCGTCGCGTCGAAGCGACCCTCCTACATGCTGCCCTGCGCAATGCCGCTCGCGATCCTGAGCGGCCGCCTCTGGTCGCGGGCCTTCGGCCGCGGGAGCGAGCGCGTCCCGGACGCCCTGATGACCGGCGCCGGATGGGTCGCGGCGCTGTGCGGGGCGGGCGCCCTGGCGACGGCGCTCGCGGGTCCGGCCGGGCTGGCGTTCGGCTTCTCCGACGGGGAGTATGACGTCCTCCTGGCGCGCCACACGCTGTTCGGGCTGACCTCGCTCGGTCTGGGCGCGGCGTGCGCGCTCCTGCTGGCGACGCGAGCGATGCGCCGCCCGGTCGCGGCGTTCGCCTCCGCGGTGCTGTCGATCGCCGTCGTGGTGCCGCTGGCCCGCGCGACCAGCGCCTACCTCGACGTGGCGCGCTCGTCGCGCCCGGTGAGCCGGTTCCTGGCGGCGCGTTTGCGGCCGGGCGACCTGGTGGTCTGCTACGAGCAGTACCGGCCCGGTCTGAACTTCTACCTGCGGCGGCCGATTCACCTGTTCACGACCGGAACGCCCTTCTCGAGCTGGTACATCAAGCAGCATCTCGACGAGCTCCTGCTCGACCCGTCGTTCCCGATGTTCTCCGGCGAAGAGCTGCGACGGGTCCTCGCCGCCCCGTCGCCGGCGGTGTTCGTCCTGGCGCCGCCGCGCATGTACGACCTCGTCCGCGCCCTGGCCGGCCCCGCCCTCGGCCCCGATCCCCTGTTCGAGGATCTGGGGGTCGGCGTCTTCGGCAGGGCCGCGGCTCCGGAAGCCGCAGTCTCGGAGCGAGCGGAGACGCATCGTGGCGGGTAGTGGTCAACTTGACCACGACCTCGTGGCGCCCAGAATGGCCGGGGCCGTGCTATCCTGTCGGTCCCACCGACGCGACGGGGCGCCGGTCCAGTTGACCAGCCGGAAGATGACGCGCCCCGGGAGGTTCTGAAAACGACATGTGCGGCATCGTTGGTATAGCCGATCTGCGCGGTCATGGCCGGCCCGACCCGGGTCTGGTGGCCACCATGGCCGACACCATGGCGCACCGCGGCCCGGACGGCTCGTGCGTCGTCGAGGTCGGCGCCGGGCGGCTGGCCCACCTCACCTTCGGCTTCCGGCGGCTGAGCATCCTCGATCTGGGCTCGGGGGCGCGCGCCTACGCCGACGAGTCCGACCGTTTCCGGGTCATCTGCAACGGCGAGATCTACAACGACCCGGAATTGCGACGCGAGCTCGTGCGGCGCGGGCATCGCTTCGAGACGCGCTGCGACACCGAGGTCATTCCCCACCTGTACGAAGAGCACGGCCTGCGCTTCGTCGATCACCTGAACGGCATGTTCGCCTTCGCCGTGTTCGACGCGCGCGAGAACCGGCTGGTCCTCGGCCGCGACCGCGCCGGCGAGAAGCCGCTCTACTACCTGGAGCAGGACGGCGAGGTGATGTTCGCCTCGGAGATCAAGGCGCTTCTGGCCCACCCGCGCGTCAGCCCGCAGCCCGACCTGAGCGCCCTGACGCGGTATCTCCTGTACGGCTACTTCCCGGCGCCGCACACGCCGTTCGCCGGCGTGCGCAAGCTGCCGGCGGGACACCTGCTGATCGCCGAGCGGGGCCGCCTGCGGATCGAGCCGTACTGGGACCTGCGGCGCTTCTTCCCGGGCGCGACCGCCCGTCGCGAGCCGGGCGAGGACGAGGCGGCGCGCGAGGTGCGGCGTCTCCTGCAGGAGGCGGTGCGTCTGCGGCTGCGGGCCGACGTGCCGGTCGGCGTCTTCTTCAGCGGCGGCGTCGACTCGAGCTCGATCGCGGCGCTGGCGGTCGAGGCGATCGGCGGGCCGGTGCCGACGTTCACCGTCGGCTTCGACGACCCGGACTTCAACGAGGCCGCCTACGCGCGGCGCGCCGCGGCGCATTTCGGAACCGACCACCACGAAATGATCGCGGGCGAGCCGGAGATGCTCGAGGCGCTCCTGGGGATGGCACGCGTCCTCGACGAGCCGCTGGCCGACGCCTCGATCGTCCCGACCCATCTCCTGTCGCGCTTCGCCCGCCGGCACGTCAAGGTGGCCCTGGGCGGCGAAGGGGGCGACGAGCTGTTCGCCGGCTACCCGACCTACATCGGCGATCGCCTGGCGCGCTCCTACGCCCTCCTGCCGGCGCCGCTGCGCCGCCTGGCCCGGCGCGCCGCCGAGGCGATCCCGCCCGCCTTCAACAACGTCGGCACCGAGTATCTGCTGAAGAAGTTCGTCGCGGGCGCCGACCTGCCGCAGGCGGTGCGGCACCAGGTCTGGTTCGGGGCCTTCTCTCCCGACCGGCAGGCGGACCTGCTGTCGCCAGCCGTCCTCGCGGCGCTCGCCGCCGCGCCCGGACGGCCCAACGATCCCCTGCAGGAGGCGCGCACCATCGTCGAGACCCTGCCGATCCGCCACCCGCTCGACGCGCTGCTGGCGACCGACTTCCTGATGTTCCTGCAGGACGATCTTCTGACGAAGGTGGACCGCGCCTCGATGGCGACCTCGCTCGAGGTGCGGGCGCCGTTCCTGCACCACCCGCTGGTCGAGTACGTCGCCGCGCTGCCGGCCGGGATGAAGCTGCGGCGACTCACCTCGAAGCACATCCTGAAGAAGTCGATGCGCGACCGGCTGACTCCCGAGATCACCGGGCGGCGCAAGCGCGGCTTCAACATCCCGCTCGCCCGCTTCATGCACCGCGGTCTCGCCCCCCTGATGGAGCGCGCCCTGCACCCCGAGCGCGTCCGCGCCGGCGGTCTCCTGCGTCCGGACACGGTCACCGCCCTGCTGCGCCAGCACATGGAGCGCCGCCGCGACAACGGCCGCCTGCTGTGGAACCTGCTGATGCTGCAGCTCTGGCACTCGCGGCACTTCGCCGGCGGGGATCTGCTGTAATCGATCGTGCGGCCGCCGGCCGGGGAGGCCGGCCGCCGGCTGGACGCCGCTAGGGAGATTTCGATCCGAGAGCGGCCAGCGCCTGCGGCAGGACGAGCCGGGCCCATTCCGCGTACATCCGTCCCGAGGGGTGCAGGCCGTCGGGGGCGAGGAGCGCTTCCGAGCCCGGCCGCCCCACGCTCCGGGAGCCCGTGGTCACATCGACGTAGCGCGCCCGCGCCCGGATCGTCTCGTCGCGGTTGACCGCGTTGAACGCATCGATGGCGGCGGCGATCGGCGCCGGATCGCGCCCGGCCGCGAACGGCGTCGCGCCCCAATCGGGGATCGACAGCACGATGACCCGCTCCGGATCGGCGCCGGCGAGCCCCACGGCGCGTCGCAGGAGCGCGCCGAACGCCAGCCGGTACTCCTCGGGCTTGCCGCCGCGATACTGGTCGTTCACGCCCACGAGAAGCGACACCAGATCGTAGCGTCCCGGGGGCGCCGCGGCCTCGACCGCCGCCGTCAGCTCGCCTGTGGTCCAGCCGGTGCGGGCGATGATCTCCGGCTCGTCGACCGGCATGCCGTGGCGGCGCAGCTCGGCCGCGAGCACGACGGGCCAGCGATCGCGCGTGCCGACCCCTTCACCGGCGGTGTAGGAGTCGCCCAGGGCCAGATATCGCAAAGCGGCTGAAGAGGTCAGTTGTGGTACCGGCTCCTCAGTTCCCGCGGGAGCGCGAAGCAGGAGCCTGGTGGGAGCGACGGAGGCCGAGGACAGACCGGAAGATCCCCAGGCCCATAGAGAATACCGTTGCGGCGCGTCAGCGCGATCCGGAAGCTGGGTATCGGGATCGTCTCGATGTTCGGCAAGTTGATCCTCCCTCCAACAGTCGGTCGGGCGGTCGGGGACGCCGACGGAGTGGGGCTGGGGGCCCCGCCGGGGGACACGATCTTCGGTGGCTCCTTGCGCGTCGGGGCTTCCTTGTGGAGCGCGAGGTAGAGCGTCGTGACCGCCGTGATTAGCGCGGCCGCGCCGGTCAGGATACCGGGAAGCGTGGCCCAGAACGACTGCCGCCCGTCCGAATCGCTCATGATTCCCGCAGAGAATATCACCGCCCGGAGTCCTGAGTGCCGTCCATATCCTTTCCTCTTGACACTGCGCGCCGATCCCGGTAGAAGGAAGAAAAACGGAATGCCCCACGCTCAGCCTTGCGAGTAGTTCTGCGATGGCCCCAGGGTAGGGCGCAGTTCGGGCGACACTCGGCAGGTTCCGGCCTCTGCGGGCCGGATTGGGGGGTGCCTTTTGTCGCGGGCTCTGCGTCATCGTCCGTTCGTTCACTGCAGCCTCCAAGGCGCGCTCCGATCTGTTGCCCGAGGGGTGGGGTATGGGCAATAAGACGAGGAGGGCGTGGTTCGTCTGTCAGGAGGCGAGCGGCTCAGTCCCCATGACGGTGATCCAGGGCGCCCTCGCGGACGCGGGGTTCGAGGTGTACACGCCGCCGGGAGACGCGACGGAGGGACCCGGGATCGTCTGGCTCGAGGGAACGTCCTCCCTCATCGATGGCCGGCTGCGCGAGCTGAGCCGCGAGGGACGCGAGCGGGTTCTGGTGATCGCCTCGAGCGGCGAAATACTGGAGGGAGCCAGCGCGTGGCGCCTGCTCATGGCCGGTGCTTCCGATGTCTTTGCCTGGAATCACTTTCAGGATCCCGCGGCCGAGATCAGGGCACGGTTCACGCGATGGACGTCCGTGGATGAGCTGGTCGACTCCCCGCTCGTGCAGGGGCACATGGTGGGTCGCTGCCCTGCCTGGCGCTCCGCCCTTCGACAGCTCGTCGAAGCGGCTCGGTTCACGGACGCCTCGATCCTGATCACCGGCGAGAGTGGCACGGGCAAGGACCTGGCCGCCCACCTGATCCATGCGCTGGATCCGCGCCCCGACAAGAAGGACCTTGTGATCCTGGACTGCGCGAGCGTGGTCGCGACCCTCTCGGGCTCGGAGTTCTTCGGCCATGAAAAGGGGGCGTTCACCGGCGCCGTGGCCGCGCGTGACGGAGCCTTCGCGCTCGCGGACGGGGGGACGCTCTTCCTCGATGAAGTCGGCGAGCTGCCGCCGTCGCTGCAGGCGGAATTGCTGCGGGTCGTGCAGGAGGGCATGTACAAGCGCGTCGGCGGCAACACATGGCGGCGGACCGCGTTCCGGCTCGTGTGCGCGACGAACAAGGACCTGATCCAGGAAGAGTCGCGAGGGCAATTCCGCAAGGACTTCTATCATCGCATCGCCGCCTGCATCTGCCGGCTGCCGAGCCTGCGCGAGCGGGTGGAGGACATACCGGAGCTCGCCCGACACTTCCTGAGAGATCTGCGGCGCGACAAGGGCGAGGTCGGCGTGGATCGCGTGGTCATGGATTTCCTCCTGAAGCGCGTCTATCCCGGCAACGCGCGCGACCTGAGGCAATTGGTGGCGCGCATCAACAGCCGCCACGAGGGACCGGGCCCGATCACGGCCGGGGATATTCCCCCGGAGGAGAGGCCGATTCAGGACGAGTCCCCGGAAGATTGGCGCGGCGCTTCATTCGAGCTGTCGATGCGTCGGGCCCTGGCCCAGGGAGCGGACCTTCGCGAGATCACCCGGGCCGCGTCCGAGACCGCGATCCGCATCGCCGTCGCCGCCGAGGGGGGCAATCTGCAGCGCGCTTCCGGAAGGCTGGGAGTGACGGATCGCTACCTTCAGATGCTCCGGGCCAGCCGCCGCAATTCGATCCGCACCGGGTCCTGAATCGACCGCCCCATTTCACCCTCGCATGGGACTGGAACCCGCGATCGCCACGCTTGCGGGTCGGAACAGGAGTCGACGCAGGTTGCCGCCGGTGATCAGGCTTTCGTGCTCGGGGGAAAGACCCAGGGCGCGGATCTTCGCCAGCTCCAGTCCCGGATGCAGCCACGGGCCGTCCGAGCCGAACAGGATCTTCCCCGGCCCCGCTCGCCGCACCGCCTCCACCAGATAATCGAATCGCCGGACGCCCGAGGTGTCCGTGTAGACGTTGGGGAGCCGGGCCAGCTGATCGATGAGACCGACGTGGGCGCGCCAGTCGTCGGAAAAGCTTCCCAGGTGGGGGATCACGAAGGAGACCTCCGGGTATTCCCCCGCCAGCAGTTCGACGACCGACGTGTCGCCCATCACGTCGTACAGCACCGGCAGGGAGAAAGCCCTCGCGACCTCACAGATCTCCCGCGTCATGCGGGCATCGTGACGGTGGACCTTGATGCCGGCGAAGCCGTGCTCCTCGACCGCCTCTCGAACCAGCTGCGCCACCCGCCCCGCGTCGCGCGCGGGGTGCACCATCGCGAAGCCGATGAACCGATCCGGGCGCGCTGAGACGATCCTCGCGAGCTCCCTGTTCGCCTTGCGGTAGTCCGAATGGAATGCCGGGAGGAGGATGGACGCCGAGATGCCGGACTGCGCGGCGCGGCGCAGGTATCGGTCCAGAGGAGCCGCCGTATCCCAGGGTCCGGTGAGGCCGTCCCCTTTCCCCGCGTGGCAATGGCTGTCGATGATCATGAGGTCGTCACCTCGAACCGGGACGATGGGGGCGCGACCAGGCCGAGAGCGGCGCCGAGAGCCGACAGCGCAGAGTCGATCTGTGCGGCGCTGTGCCGCGCCGTGATGATGAAGCCCACGGCCGTCGACGGCCGGCAGGCGGGTCTGGACAACACGGTGCGAACTCCGATCCGCGAAAGCCTGCGGTGCAACGTGACGGCCGGCATGTCCGGTTCCGGCTCCAGGATCTGCGCGGGGAACAGGGTCGAACCGGTCGTGACGCCGAGCCGTCGCGCTCCGTCATGAAATCGGAAGACCAGCTGGCCGAGTCTGTGCCGGAGCCCCTCCCCCTGGGTGCGGTTGATCTCGAGGGCGCGCTGCGCGGCGTGCAGCTCGGCGAACGAGGGCGGGCTGCAGTGGACGCGGGTCGCGCTCTCCGCTTCGAAGCGCCGCACGACGTCCTCACCGCCGCCGATCATCGCCATGGGAACTCCGAACCCCTTGGCCAGAGAGCTGACCACGATCACGTCGGGGCCGCCGATGCCCAGGCGGCGCAACGACCCTCCTCCTCCGCTGCCATAAGGACCGCCACGTCCGACGCCCGCTCCGAAGATCCCGAGAGCCTGCGTGTCGTCGATGACGAGACGGCCTCCGTAGGGGCGGGCCATGTCGATGTAACGGCCGAGCGGGGCCGGTTTCCCGCATCCCGGGCAGAACCCGTCGGCCACGACGATCGGACGCAGCGTTCGTCTCCGGCGCGAGAGCAGGACATGGTGGAGACCGCCGGCGTCGTGATGCGCGAACGTCCGCACCGGCACGCGCCGCGCCCCGGCACGCTCCACGCCCCACCGCGCGATCGGATACGCTCCCGCGTCCATGCAGATCTCCACCGCGTCCTCACGCGAGAGGATCACGAACAGGTCCCAGAAGGCATGCAGCGTGGAGCTGGCCAGCGTCGCCCGCTCCACACCCGTCAGGTCGGCGAGGTCCGAGGCAATCGCCCGCGACAAGGGCGGTGTCTCGAGAGCCGCCGGCACGCCGGTGGTGAGCCGGGCCCACGACCGCAAGCGCGCGCCGGCGTGCCGCAGTCCCAGGTAGAGCGCCGACGTGAAGTCCAGCACCGAGGCGCCCGGCTCACCGTCCGATGGCCTGGGGCGCCAGCCGCTGTTTCAAGAGCAGCGCGGGCATCGTCGCGTCCACGCGCTCCGCGAGATCCACTCCGGTGACCGCCCGGTAGTTGTGGATGTACCCCTGGATCTCGGGACGCCAGAAGCGCGCCCAGTGAGCGGCGTTCTCGGGCTTGATGATCTCCGTCCAGTTGTTGAAGCGCGCGCTCAACAGGATCCGTTCACCGAACACGCCGAGCTCCCTGAAGTGCAGGATGGAGGTCGCGGTCCAGCCCTGCAGCGTCTTCATGGTCTCGACCGAGTGCATCCAGGCCTCCGGGTAGGCCACCATGATTCTCCGCGGCAGGAACTCGCGGAACTCCGGGCGGGCCAGGAGCCACTGCTGCATCAGCATCTCCTGCCGGGCCGTCCAGGGGAGGTCCCTGTACTGGTTGTGCGCTCCCTGGGTGAGAAGCAGATGGACCTCCCGAAGCGCGTTGAGGATCGGGAAGCCGTCGGCCACCACCGTCGTGTCGTCGTCCTCCTTGTAGAAGATCGTGCAGAGGTGCAGCAGGTGGTGGAAGGCCTCCAGGAAGCGCGAGCGGCTGTCCGCTCCGCGAACCTGGGGGACGGCCCTCCCCAGCATCGTCAGGCCGTAGTGATGATCGTATTCGTAGACGCGGCGTGGCAGGCTCAGGCGGTGCTGCTCGTCCTGGATCATCCCCCAGAGAAAGTTGTTGAGGGGACGCAGCGGGTCGATCTCGACGAGGGCGAGCGGGTCGCGATCACCCTGGCCACGGCGATTCTGGAAGCGCCACGTGATGGCGTTCATCGCCTGGACCAGCATCCCCTCTTCGTGCCAGTACGACCAGATCAGCTCGAGGAAGCAGGGGCGCGTGAGCTTCTCGCGGAGAATCCTGTAGCACACCTTCACGAGATCGTCTTGTGCGCTCTGGTCGCCCGCATCGGAGACTCCCATGCCGCCGAGGTTTCTGCGGACCAGCTCGAGGTAGGGAATCGTTTCGAACTTCCATCCATCGGCCTCGACGAGATACCCGTTCAGCAACGCCTTGAGGTCGTCCTGGTTGGTTCCCTTGTAGCGGCGCCCCGATACATCCGTCAGGAAGGCCGACTTGCGGATCAGTCCCGCCTTTTCGGTCCTCTCCAGGTCCCAGATGGAGGGAGCATGCGGATCCTTGGGATCCCACGCGACCCCGCAGTACATCTCCAGGAAGACTTCGGTCCCCACCTTCAGGAGTCGATAGGGCTCGATGTCGGGAAACGGCAGAGATCGTCTCGAGATCGTGCCGAGGACGTTCGCCTTTTCGGGGGGATCCTGTCCCGCGTCCTTCGGGCACATCAGCCGATCCATGAAGGTCTCGTAGTTCCTGTACGAGAGGCTCTCCGTGCTCAGAAGAATGACGGGCCAGAGGGCCTCGTCGGTCGTCTCCGGCTTGAACGAGCGCATCAGCTGGGTGCGCGTCGCGACCTGGGCGCGCGGAAAAGCATCGCTCGCCTGGACGATGACGTCGGGCGGAACAGTGGCTTCAGCGGCCTCGACGGTCACCACCGTTTCCGCTTTACCCGTAAACTCGAGACTCGGGGCTTGTTCAGCCTTCGACGAGATATGCTCCAGCAGATCCTTCACCGGCATGCTCTTGTGCACCTGCCAGACCTCCACTGAGACCCTATACGTCCCCGTGGAGACGCCCCCGGTTTCCCAGCTGACGTGAATCTGCTGCTGATTGCCTGTGTGCAGGGTCAGAGCGAGCTCCATCCCGTCTCTCTTGATGACGGCCATCTCTCCACCCGCCCCCGGTGAGAACTCGCCGTGGCCTGCGGCGTCCCATACGAGCGCGGCTCCCGCGCCCTCGATGCGCGAAGGCAGCTTCACCTGGAGTGTCACTGTTCCGCCTGCTTTGATCTTGGGCGGTTGCGCTTTCAACTCGATCTTTGCCATTTCCGTCCTCCCTTCCTCGTTGGCTTTCAGGCCAGTGGCCGCGCCGCGCACTCCTCCGCAATCCTGAGCGTGCTGCGCAGGGCCCAGTGAGTGAGCAGGTCGCCCAGCAATCGATTCTCTCGTTCGGGACTGAGCCCGCCCGCCGCCCTGGCCCGGCCGAACACGGCGAAGACCAGTGCGGGCGGTGCCCCCTTCATCGCCTCGGGCCAGTGCCTCCAGCGCTCGAACAGGCCGTCGAGGAGCTCCGGGACCCGATCCGGAAGTCTCAGCGCCTCTCCGAGCGAGCGCCCCTTCAACGATTGCGGACGATGGTTCATCAGCAGCGCGACGAAGCTCGGCATGGTGCGCTCGAGGAGCGAGATGACCGCCGCCCGCGCCGCGTCGAGGCCCGCGGAGGGATAGAACGACTCCCACATCGCGGCGAGCCGGCGCCACTGCCGATGCGGATAGAGGGCGTTGCCGATCGTGCAGCTCAGCCTGACCCGGATCCAGGGAAACGGGTGCGGGTCGTCCGGGTTGACCCGGAAGACGAACCACCGCGGCAGGCTGACGATTCCGATGAGGCCCAGCGTGGAAGCGATCCCGACTTTCGCGAGCGCCCAGAAGTCGGCCACGATTTCGGAAATCCAGCGCTCCCACAGCTCCCACGCCTGACGCTCGGCGACCGGAGCGTTCCGCCCCACCTCCTGAATCGCCGGTCGCAACGATTCGACCAGCCCCAGCAGGGCGGCGCCCTGATGCCCGACCTCGTGGACCAGGGACGAGGCGACGCCGTAGCCGATCATGCGCTCCCGCGGAATGCGGATGAGAGAGACGGGGCTCAGCCCCCCGCCGGGCAGACGGGTCCGGGCGCGCCGAATGGCTCCTCCCATCCCGCGATGGAGATGGCAGATGATCGGCGGCGCCTCGAAATACGCTTCGGGCAGGGAAAGCGCGTCCTGCGCGGCCACGTCGAGACCTGACAGCCAGACACCGGTCTCGTGCTCGCTGCGCTGGCTGATCGCCTCGGCGAACAGGTCGAGCTGGGAGAGCGCGGCGTTGAAGCTCAATTTCAGGAGCGTGAACCGCTTCTGCATCTCCCGCGGCGGGACGGCGCGGCCCGCGCCGCGCAACCAGTGGATATAGCCGCGCACCTGCTCGCGGAGAACGCGCCTCCCGTCGAGCAGATGCTTCTCGATGGCGATCTGGGACTCGGGCATGAGGGAGGCCGCCGCCACCATCGTCTCCTGCAGCGCGAACGGTTTGACCCGGTTGAGCCGCGTCAGGAGCGCCCGCGCCTCCCGCTCGAGCAGCCAGGCGGCGGCCCAGGGGGATCCCGCGGCCGCAGGCAGGACTCTCGGCCATGCGACGGCCAGCGGGAGGGCGGGCGAAGCCTGCGCAGACATGGATCAGATCCCGAGCACGACGATCTTCCGTCCGCGCCGAACCCATCGGCCGCTGAGCGGCGCTCCTTCGGGACCGAAGGCGCCGGGATCGTAGGCGGGCGGAGCGTCATCGGAGGGCGCGATCGGTGCGCCGTCGTAGTACCCGTAGCCGGGCGCGCCGACCGCCACTCCGACGGCCGGAAATCCCGGAGGGATCGGCCTCCGTCCAGGGCGGGGAATCGGCCGTTGTCCTCTGGCGCCGACCGGCCTGAGCCCGGCCTTCAACGAGTGCATCATGCTGCGGTAGAGTCCGGGCGCGTACGTGCGGGCCGCTCGCGCGACGGCGGCGCGAGCCACCGTGACGGGACTGACGCCCGGCCGCGGCCTCGCCTGGGCGGCGTGACGCGTGGCGGCGGCACCCAGACCGACGATGCGGCGCGCCACTTCGTACTCGGCCTGCTCCTGCGGCATGCCCTCCAGCTCCAGCTCGAACAGTCCGCTGGCCAGAGAGCCGAGTTTGGAGCCGATGGCCGTTCCGACCCCCGGGGCGACCATCGACCCGAGAGCGCCTCCGACGATCGGCAGTGCCTTCCTGGCGACCCCCTTGAGGACACCGCCGAGCGCCTGCCCCACGGGAGATTTGACGAACCGCCCCACCGCTCCCGCAGCCTTCTTGACCAGGCTGCCGAGGAACTGCTCGAGCTCCTCCTCGCTGTTGATCTCGAGCAGCTCGGAGGCGAGCTGTGTCTCCTGGGCCTCGCCCAGCGGACTCGCCACCTCGCCTCCCAGGACCGAGCCGAGGATGCTGCCGAGGAATTGCTCCTGCCCTTCCAGTGCCTCGCCGAACTCCCCGGCCTCGCCGAACTCGCCCAGCTCGCCGAGCTCTCCGTATTCGAATTCAGATTCTGTTTCGAAGCTCATCGGACCCTCCGTGACGGTTTCCGGTTAAGAGCTGCCGCATACTCGGCGCGTGCCCGCTCAGCCGCCGTAAAGCACGATCGTCCTGCCGCGCCGCACCCATCTCCCGCTGTGCGGCCACACGAGGCTCGAGCGTCCCTGCAGCCGGGGGAAGAAACCCGGGGCATAGAGCCGGGCCGCGGTGGCCGCGGCGGTCCTGGCCACGGCGGCGGGCGGGGCGCCGGGCGGGGTGAGCCCGGCCTGCTGCGCGGCGGTGGCCGCAAAGCGGACGAACTGACGCGCGACCTCGAATTCCTTGTCCTCGGGGCTCAGCCCTTCGAGCTCGAGGCCGAAGATCCGTCCCGCCTGGGTTGCGAGCTGCGCGCCGATATCCCCCCCTCGACCCGGCGAGACCCACTGCCCGACGGCGCGTCCCACGACGGGGAGCGCCTGCCTTGCCGCATCCTTCAGGATTCCCCCGAGCGCGCGTCCCGTGTCGGATTGCACGAACCGTCCCGCGGCGCGGCCGACCGTTCCGATCACCTTTCCGAGGAACTGCTCCATCTCCTGCTCGCTGGAGACTTCCAGCATCTCGGAAGCGAGCTCGATTTCCTGCGCCTCGCCGAGGGGACTCGAGATCTCGCCCGCCGTCATCTCCATCTCGGCGAGCTCGCCGTATCCCGCAGCCTCGAGGCCTTGCGCCTCCAGCTGGGTCCGATCGATGTCGTGCATATTGGCTTCCCTCCGAGTCGAACTCGCAGTGCTATTGGCAAGCGTCGTGCCAGCCATGCGCCTCGGGATTTGCGGGTCGATACGCATGAAGCGGCGAACGGAAGTTCGGATGGGGCCGCCGGATCGCCGCCAGGGACGAAGAAGGCTTCGGGTGTGTTGAGTTGACCCCATGCGTGTGTTAGGCTCCGAAATCTGTCGCGGCCCGCGCCGGAGGGCCGCCGGGAGCCGCTTCCTTGCCGCATCTACGGTCCGGCCGCGCCGCCGCGGCCATCCGCTCGATCGCTCTCGCGATGCTGGTCGTCGCGCGGGGCGTGTCGCCCGCCGCCGCGGCGGACAGCCAGCCGCTGCGCTTCACCGTCAAGACGATCGAGAACGAGGCCGGCGTGCGCGTCGTCCTCGAGTTCACCCGCAAGCCGGCGTACGAGGTCCGCCGCGATTCGAAGCGCGTCTACGTCACCCTCAACGAGGAATCGGTCGAGCCGCCGTTCAAGAAGAAGGAGTACGGCGGCGCGGTCCTCGACAAGGTCAAGTTCGTCGAGGGGTTCCGCACCTCGGAGCTGGTGTTCTACATCGGCGACGACTTCGCCAACTTCTCCTCGTTCGAGATGGGCGAGCCGTTCCGCATCGTCCTCGACCTGCGCAAGAAGCAGGGCCCGTCGATCGCGGTGACCATCCCCGGCCCCGGCGCCGGCACGACCGGCGGCTCGCCGCAGGCGCCGGGACCG
>JACXTT010003991.1_pt1 | contig 22197 bp, 15 predicted proteins | sample 9270951 | NCBI WGS metagenome assembly JACXTT01 (sample SAMN15532306, study PRJNA645909) | rock metagenome | isolation source: weathered quartz diorite | place: Puerto Rico | collected 2017-06-21
TGCCGTACCCTCCGCCCCAGGTGAGCCCAGCATAAACCAATCCGCCCACGAGAAAAAGCTTGGCTTGTCCACGGAGGTATACTCTCAATCGGACTGGTACAAAACATCGGTCAGGTCAGTCGTCAAGGACATTACGCCCAGGGCGGCAGGGCTCTCGGTTTCACGACCGATGTGACGAAGCGCGGCGATGTCGAGGCTTTAGTCAAGAGTGCTCTCGATAAGCACGGCCGGGACGCGATTCGCTTACTCCACGAGCAACCGGCCGAGGTGGAAATCGACGAGGTCGTCATCCGTCCCACGGCGCAGGATTTCTAACGCGGAGCACAAAGAGTCCATCTTGACGATCAGGGAACAGGAAAAACACTGCGAGCACTGGTCCTTGCAGGTCTCCCGCATGGCATTGCTGGTTTCTGTGATGCTCGCATCATTTCAAATGCTGGCCCAAGACAAACGAAAGGAACGTGCCGTGGCATACCCGACTCTTTATCGCACGACACAGATAGACGGTCTCTCCATCTTCTACAGAGAGGCCGGCCCGAAGGACGCGGCAGTGCTTCTCCTGCTGCACGGACTTCCCTCTTCATCGCGGATGTTCGAACCTCTCTTCGCTCGATTGTCCGATCGCTATCACCTTGTCGCGTCCGATTACCCGGGCTTTTGGACACAGCGCCTGGCCCGACCCGAAGAAATTCGCGTATACGTTCGATCACTACGCCGAGATCATGAATCACTTCACCGAAGCGCTCGGGCTCAAGCGTTACACGCCTTACATGCAGGATTATGGCGGCCCCGTGGGTTTTCGCATCGCCTTGGCGCATCCGGACCGGATCGAGGCTCTCATCGTCCAGGACGCTGTGGCGCACAACGAAGGCCTTGGGGCAAATTGGAAGCCGCGGCGAGCCTTTTGGGCCGATCGCGCTTCGAACGAAAGCACGCTTCGCACAAATCTTCTGTCGCTGCCGACGACGCGGACGCGCCATGTCGGGAGCGATCCTAACGTGGAGCGCTATGACCCGGATCTCTGGACCGATGAATTTGCCTTCCTCAGTCAGCCCGGCCAGGCCGACATTCAAAGCGACCTCTTCTACGACTACCGCACGAACGTCGAGACCTACCCCAAGTGGCAGGCTTGGATGCGCGAGAAGCAGCCTCGGCTGCTGGTTCTATGGGGCAAATACGACCTGTCTTTCGAGCTCTCGGAACCGGAAGCCTATCGCCGCGACGTGCCGAAGGCTGAAGTGCACTTCCTCGATGCGGGCCATTTCGCGCTCGATACCGCAGCGGATCAGATTGCGCAGCTCGTCCGGGGCTTCATGAAGTAGCGGCGGCGAACCCACGGGCCGCCTACTTCGGAATGTGTTAGTTGACAAAGAGGCTTACGGCGATATTATGCAAGGAGCGTTGATGAAAATCGGTTCAGTGTGGAAGAAGGTCCGGCGGTCAAGACTCTGAAGATATGGATGGTTCCGTTGCTACCGGGGAGCCGCCCGCACCGGCACAGCCTTCGTTCCGGCCTTCCCAAACTCGAATCGCAGGATCCATTCACTCGAAACACTCCTACCATCAATTTTCGCTGGATCAAATTTCCAATGCCGCGCAGCTTTCAAGGCCAACCCTGCAAAATATTTGCTCGGCCCGGGAGAATCGAGCTTCGCCCCCGCCACGCCGCCTGACGGATCAACGCGGACCCTTACACCCACCCTCACCTTGCCTTGAATGGTGTTTCTAGCGTTCCGTGGAACGTCGGGCAAGACTTGATGAACGACCTTCCCCGGCACCAGACCAACGGCAGGCGCCGGTTGTCCCGCCTCGGATTGGGCCGGTGCATGCCCGTTCTTGTCGTCGGTACTCAGCGTGGACTTCCGCGCCGGTTCTAGCTCTCCCGCCGGCTGTTTGACCTCGCTGGAGGGGGCTCGCTGAGCGTCCCGGTGACGGTTAAATATTCTAGGGCCTGCCAGAATGGCCGCCAGTACCAGGCCAAGCCCGACCACAAGCGCGATATACGGCCACTTCGCGACCGCCCGTTGGGGACTTGCAACCGTACCGCTCTGGGGCGCTGGCGGGGGGTGCTGCATATGGGCCACAATGTCCGCAACTGTCCACCGGCGCTGTGGGTCGCGTCGCAGGCAATGACGCGCCAATTCAAGGAACGGAGCTGGCAGCGTCTCCGGCAGTACCGGTTCCGCTTGTTCCGACCTCTCCCAAACAGGGACACGCTGCGTCAGGCCTTCAACCATCGTCATACCAAGCGACCAAACATCTGCGGCCGGCGAGGGCTCTCCGCCGGCCATCTCAGGTGCATCGTAAACGCCGGTTTGCCCCAAACCGACCCTCGACTCGTCCATCCGGCAGAGGCCGTCGCTTGAGATTTTCAATTGATCCTCGACGGCCATGATGTTGGCGGGTTTAATGTGACCGTGCACGAAACCCTGACCATGAAGGTAGGCAAGCGTGTCCAGAACGGGCTCCAGCATCTCGCGTGCTTCCCCTGGCGTGAGCGGCCGCTGTGGAAGAATTTGCGACAGGTTCTCTTCGGCATACTCCATCACGACGAAGAGCAGCCCCATGTCGTCCAGCTGGCAGTGGCCCATCTGGAACAGCCGGATCAGGTGAGGATGCGACAGTTGCGCGGACCGCCTCCATTGAGAGAGTTGGAGTTCCGCGTATTCTGGAGGTACCGCAATGAGTTTGATCGCGGCTCTTTGCGTTTCCCTCTCGCCATGCTCCGTAAGGAACACGGCGCAGTTTTCGCCGCCACCCAAGAACTGGCGCAGGTGGAATTCCCCGTTGACGACTTGGCCTTCCCATTGTTTCCAGGCCCCGGTCATTTTGTTTCCCTCGCCGGTTGGCTCACTTCAAGTCGGCCTTATTATACCGGAGTAGTCACACGTTCATAAACGCCCATCTTGACGAGAACGCAAAACCGAGGGAGTAAGGATCGTGCCGCCAACACGGCGCCGGGAACTACCGGCCTGTTGGTATCGGCAGCACATTGGTTCCAATTCTCCTAAATTGGAGGCGCAGCATCCATTCACTCGAAACGTGCTGACTTTGCATTTTGGCCGGCTCGAATTTCCACCGCCGCGAGGCTTGCAAGGCCCGCGTAGCAAAATATTTGCTTGGGGTTGGGGAATCGAGTGTCGCCGCAGCCACGCCTCCCGAGGGATCCACGCGGACTCTGACGTTGACCTTCACCATGCCTTGAATGGCCCTTTGCGCCCTTCGCGAAACCTTCGGTACGACTTGATGAACAACCTCGCCCGGGACAAAACCACTCGTTGGTATTTTCTCGCCCGCGGAGGCACTCGGTTTGCTCGCAACTGGCGGCTCGCCAGCCACAGCGTAGGCTGCATCCGAAACAACCCGCCTGTCTCCATTCGACGAAACGAGTACTAATGATGCTGTTTCGTTCGGTGGTGGCGCCGAATCCCGCGCACCAAGCACTAGAACGGACTCGCGAGCGTGCTGGCCGGTGGATCCGACGACCTCAAGCCCGACCTGCACGCTGTGATTCGACGGAGAATAGAGCAGCATGCGTCCAGTGCGAAGCTGTTCACTGTCGAGGCGCAGTTCACGGTGCAACGTGTCCCCGTCGCGGATTGAGAGGAGTCCCGAACTCGCAAGAGCTATTGCTGGCGCGTCATGTTTCCAGCTCACGCGCAGGTCGGTGCCCTGGTGGTCCACCTCCAACAGCGCGGGAGCACGACGTGTACGAGGCAGGTATGCGCTGAGCACCTCGATCATCCGCCGTTGGTACCCAAGAAGACTGTGTACTTTTCAATACTCGGATGCGGCGAGCAAGAATTGTTCAATTGGCTCTACCTCCGAATGGACCGCCCCTGCTCACTCACCCTTCTTCGAAGCACGCTTCGTACGCCGTTCACGCCATTCACGGGTGGGATCCTCGTCAGGGTCGGGCGTTTCCTGAGACGGCCGTAGCGCTTCGGGCACGTGGCGCAGATTCACGCGGATGCGGGTCCAGGTGGATGACCTGCCTCTCATGGAATCGACCAGCACGTCGTTTACGGCGAGAAGTCTGGCCGCTTCGGGATACTTGCTTTTCCATCTTTCCAGGCCAGCTAGCGCGGCCTCCTTATCCGGAGAGTTCGCCACAACCACGAGCGGCATCTTAATCCGCGGCTTCTTTATAGCGGACTTGATGCGCGACGGCGCCACCCGCGGCGCTTCGCCCTCCATCTTCCGAAAGTGCGGCGGCCAAGGCGCGTCGGCGAGGCCCGCGGCCTGGTCTTTGTCGGCGAGTTCCAGCAATTGTTCCAGCGAACCCGGTGCGGCGTCCATACCTGCATGCGGATCGCCGAGTTCCTCGAAGCGCTTCGGTATCGTGAGCACGGTAAAGTCAGCTGGCTCGCAGTCGGGAACCTCATGCCAGCGAAGGGGCGTGGACACGCGGGCATCGGTGAGCGGGCGCACAGAATAGGCAGAGCACGTGGTCCGATCCTTCGCGTTCTGGTTGTAGTCAAGAAACACACCATGACGCTCCTCTTTCCACCATTTCGAACTGGCGAGGGCTGGCACGCGTCGCTCAACCGCCCGCGACAGCGCGACCGCTGCGCGGCGCACCTCCCCAAAGGTCCACCGCGGATGGATACGCACGTTAACGTGCATCCCGCGTGAACCACTTGTTTTGGGCCAGCCGCGGAGCCCCATCTCTTCGAGCAGCGCCTTCACCTCAAGGGCGACAATGCGCACGTCCGCCCAATTGACGCCCGGGCCGGGGTCGAGATCGACTCGCAGTTCGTCCGGGTGCTCGAGATCGCCCGAGCATATGGCGTGCGGGTGTAGCTCGATGCAGCCCAAGTTGACGATCCATGCGAGCCCCGCCGCATCATCGACGACCACCTCTTCCGCGGTACGGCCCGAGGGGAATGACAGCATTACTGTTCTCAGCCACGGAGGCCGCTCTGCGGGAGCCCGCTTCTGATAGAAGGCCTCTCCCTCGGCGCCGTTCACGAAGCGCTTGAGCACGATCGGACGGTCCTGAATTCCGGCCAGAGCGCCCGGCGCGACTGACAAGTAGTAACGTACGAGGTCCAGTTTCGAGGCTTTCGTCTGCCTCGAAAAATACAGCTTGTCGGGGTGCGTCACCCGGACCTCGCGTCCGCCGATCGAAAGCACCTCCGCGGCTTCTTCTCTCTTCACAAAGACAGGCTACACCGACTTTGCCCTAACCTGGTACGCCCCAGGCCAGCGGGTCAGCCTGGGGCGTAAGACCCCGCCAAAAATAGCCGAAAGATAAGGCCACAATCGGTGCGCGCTGATTCACAATCGTCTTGTTAGCAACGAATTGTTACCGAGTACACGAGCAAAAGAGTGAACGGATATGGCTGCTCTAATCGATGCGTGCATGTTAAAGCAGCCCCAAGCGGCGGGCTGGATGTTATTCATTCGTAAGCGGTCCAGTTCCAAAAACCGCCAGACGTTCAGCTATCAGGTAATCGAGACGTACCGTGCGCACGGACGGATGAAGCAGCGCGTGGTTGCGAATCTGGGCCAGTGCCCGACCGTGGAGGCGGCGTTGGAGGTTGAGCGCGCTAATTTCGACAAAATAAGGCAGCAGATTGAGCGTAGCCAGACTATGCCGCACACTCACTCGACCGGAGCGCCGGTTTCTCTGGAGATGGGCGACATTTGGCCTCTTCTCTCCACTCGGTGCGCCCCGATCGTCGAGGCGAGAATTGCTCTTCTGGAAAGTTTAGTGTCAAGAATGTCCAAACAAGCGGGCGCTTCTGACGCCACCTAAATCGTAACCGCCGGCGAGAGGTCGGCGGGCGATATATTCACCGCCATCCGTTTTCCCGCGCCGCTCGTGTCATAGCCTCCGAGACCTTCGAGTTCTCTTCGAAAAGCAGTCCGGTTCAGCGCGTCCAGTAGTAGCTGCACAGCGGGCAGCGCGATGTGCTGTTTTCGAATCACGAGATCGTACCGTTCGCTAATTAGGGGAATGAAATCCAAGCCGAAGACGCGGGCCGCGGCACGCGTTGCAACGCAGCAATCGGCGTGTCCCGTTCGCACCTGCCAGGCCGCGGGCAAGTGGCCGTGGGCCACCTGCTTATACCCTTTTACTTTGGACGAGGCGATGCCGAGGCGTTTCAGGCTGGAGTCCAACAGAGACCGGCTGCCCGATCCCGGCTCGCGGTTTACCAGAGCAATGCCTTTGCGGGCGAAATCAGCGATCTCCCGAATCACCTTCGGATTGCCTTTGGCGACCACGATGCCCTCCTCCCACACCGCGAAGGCGAATACCACGGCTGTCTCTCTGGGGAATAGCTTGCGGACTTGAGGCAGGTTGGATTCACCGGTGGCCTCATCGCGCAAGTGCGAGCCTGCAATGTGGACGGATCCGGAGCGAAGCAAATCCAGCGCTTGTGAGCTGTTGCGATGGGCCAGCACCAGTTCTATATTCGCTTTCTGCAGGTGTCGCGCCAAAACGGACATGGCAGGATCGCAACCCGCTATCAGTAGGCGATTACCAAATTGCTCTGCATCCTGAAACATTTGAACGCGAGCCCTCCGCTGGCCTGGACCCTTTTCAGCCGAATCGATCACCACAGCGTCCGCGGGCGGCAAATACCACGCCACCGGCGACGGCGAGACGCCCATCGTACTCCTGTCCACTTGGCATATCTGCACCGGCAATCCAGGTTCAACGGTCTGGCCGCCGGGGAGCAAGTCCACTTCTTTCGTGACTGATGGCGGGCGGGAGGCGTCTTCAAGACAGAAAAGCTCTTCGACAGTGACTTCGAGCACTCGGGCTAGCTTCAGTGCAACCAGCGTATTCGGGACATAACTTCCGGCCTCCATCGCATAGATCGTCTGACGGCTGACACCGACCTTGCTGGCCAGGGCGGCGGCCGAATAGCCGCGTTTTTGACGGATTTGGCTAAGAAGGTTTTCAATATTCACGCTGTTTCACTCGGATGGTGCCATTTTGCCATGTAAGGACGCAGGGCCTTTCACTTGGTACGCGGCTGCCGGTTCCACGCTCGCTGATTTCACGGGCTGCCTGGCGTAACCGCCCCGGGCATTGCGGGAGATGCATTGAATTTTAGAATACTATCGTCGTTGACAAATTACACTTCGTGGCCCCAGAACCTTGATTTCAAAACGCGGGAGCCAGGCTCACAAATGTTGCTTGCACACTTGCTGTAGTGTATGCGTTACAATGAAATTCATATCTGACATGCGTACCCTACTTTTGTTGCTTGCTATTGTCGCGCCTTGTTTCGGCCAAGCCGGGAAGGCCGAGCTGTTCGGAACGATTCAGGATCCCTCGGAGCTTCCGGTGCCTAATGCGAAGGTACAGGCTGAGGAGCAGGCCACCATGGCGCGCTTTGCCGCGACTTCCGACGAACGCGGAGCGTATCACATATTGGGATTGCCCGCCGGCCACTACGTCCTGATCGTCGAGCAGCCTGGCTTTCGAACATTTCGGCAGTCTGGCATCACGTTGCGGATGTTGGATCAGACGACGTTGAATGTCACGCTGGAGATCGGTCAACCCACGCAATCCATCGAGGTTACGGCGGCGGCCCCGTTACTGCAGACCGCCAGCGGAACGGTGAGCTTCGGTGTGGATGAGACTAAAGTCACGACACTCCCGCTTGACGGACGCAACTTCATACCGCTGGTCGCACTCTCGCCGGGTGTGGCGCTGCCAGGCGGAGGATCGTTATTGCCGCGTATCAACGGCAGCCGGCCGCGAACCAACGAATACCTCTATGACGGCATCAGTGTCCTCCAACCCGAGCCGGGACAGGTCGCTTTCTACCCCATCATTGACGGTATTGAGGAATTCCGGCTCAACATCAACGCGTATTCTCCAGAATATGGCCGGTCGAACGGCGGCACAGTGATGGTAGGCACCAAATCGGGCAGCAATGATTTTCACGTAACACTCTTTGAGTTCCTCCGCAATGAAGATTTGAACGCGCGCAACTACTTTGCGCCTACAGGTCCGAAGCCGGAGTTTCGACGCAACCAGTACGGCCTTGCGGTAGGTGGCCCGATACAGAAGAACAAAACGTTTTTCTTTGCCGATTGGCAAGGTACGCGGCTGCGGACCGGAGTCACTCGGATCAGCACCGTGCCCACACTGGCACAGAGACGCGGAGTGTTTTCGACGGCAATTACCGATCCAACCACAGGACTGGTTTTTGCGGACAATACGATTCCTACCAGCCGCTTCGACCCGGTCGCGCAACAAGTGTTGGAGCATTACCCGGCGCCCACATTGACAAAAGCGGCCAACAACTTTTCGCGTACCGCGGTCGAGCCAGACAATCAGGACCAGTTTGACACTCGAGTGGACCGGTATTTTGGCACGAGGCACCGCGTATTCGCGCGCTATTCGTACCTTCGCGACGACGACGTCCCGGTGACGCCGTTGCCGGATGGCAGCGGAAGTCTGACTTCTGGGGTCACCGGTCATGCAATCACTCGTGGCGATGGCGCCGTGGCGGAGTACGACTGGAGCCCATCACCCACGATGATGAATGCGGCGCGCTTCGGATATAGTGGGCGTGACCTGAACCAGGCCTCGCTTCAAAACGGCGGCATCACAGTACCGGGTCTCCCGGCGAATTCCTTCGCACCGGTGCTGCCTATATTCGCAGTGGCGGGGTATCAGCAGGTGGGCCCAACTTCGGCGGCGAATGATAAGTTCACCACGTCGGTCACGGAGTTTCTCGACACGTTTTCGATCATTCGCGGACGCCATACCATTAAATTCGGCACCGATATCCGGCGTGAGGCGCTGGACGTCTTGAACCCGCCCAATCCTACCGGCTCGTTCACCTTTAGCGCATCGGGCACGGGAAACAGCGTGGCTTCGCTGCTGCTTGGGCAAGTGAATGCTTTCAGCATCGATATTCAAAATGAGGCTCTACTGGAGCGTGCGAAATTCGCGGAGTTCTTCGTGGGCGATGAATGGAAGATCTCGAACCGGCTGACCTTGAACCTTGGTACGCGGTATACCTTGAACTTTCCCTCGACGGAAGTACACAACCACGACGCCATTTTCAATCTGAACACACAGGTCCTCGACTTTCCACATACCGCTCGGGAACTGGCCTGCTGCGAATTCGGGCCGCGGGCAGGGCTGGCTTATCGAATAGGCGATACGTGGATGGTGCGCTCCGGATACGGCATGATCTGGTTCGAACAGAGCGGTATCACCACGCCATTTACGATCCCGCAATTCCCGTTCGTGCAGACCCTCGGACAACAGTCTCAGGACAACATTCACGCCGCGTTCCCTCTGGCGGCCGGGCCCACGGTCCAAGTCACCTCCCCGAATCCCAATTCCGGGTTGGGCCAGGGAGTGTTCGGAGTCGATCGCAACGTGGGTTCAGGTTACTCACAGCAGTGGAACCTTTCGGTGCAAAAGACTATCGGCAAGGACCTGAACTTTGAAATCGGTTACTTGGGTTCGAAGAACACGCGCCTGGGAGTGCCTGACGTTAATATTAATCAGCTACCCGATGCAGACCTGGCCTTGGGGGCGGCATTGCTGGCCAAGGTTGCCAATCCGTACTACGGCCAGATCCCCGCCTCGTCCTCGCTTGGGAAAAAAACTCTCACCAAACAGCAGTTGCTACGGCCGTTTCCACGATTCACAACGGTAGCTCTGTTCCGGGATAATGTCGGCAATTCGAGTTACGACGCGTTAGAGGCGAAACTGGAAAAGCGGTTTTCGAAGGGTTTGACGTTTACGTTCGCCTACACTTTTTCGAAGCTGATTGATGACGCTTCCAGCGTTTTTTCCAACACAATTTTCACCGGGCCGATCGCGAATACCGGCGTGGCCGACAGCTACAACCGCCATCTGGAGAGGGACCTTTCGAACGGAGATATTCCGCGTGTATTCTCGGGCGGCTGGGTCTATCAGATTCCGCGATTGTGGAAGATTGGGGGATGGGAGATCGCGGGACTGGTCCGCGTGCAAGCGGGGGATACCGTGGCAGTGTCTCAGGCCACGAATTCCAATTCCAACCTGGGATATGGCACGCAGCGACCAAACCGCGTGAGCGATCCCAACTCTTTGGCGGATCGGAGCGTGTCGGAGTGGTTCAATGTAGCGGCTTTTAAGTTAGCGCCGCAGTTTGCGATCGGGAACAGTTCTCGGAACCCGGCGCGAGGGCCGGGATTACAAGACGCAGATTTGATGCTAGGGAAGACCTTTCGCATCACGGAGCGGGCAAGCTTAGAGTTTCGTGCAGAGGTCTTCAACGTCACCAACACTCCGCCGTTCAATGATCCGAGCGGAAGTTTCGGCTCCCCCGCCTTCGGCACAATTACAAGCGCGGGCAACCCCAGGGATTTCGAGTTTGCATTGAAAGCTCACTTCTAGATCGTCAACGAGCGTCTCGAGTTCGTCATGTCAGTTCACGAAACTTTACAGGTACAGGAGGTGCCGCACGACGGGCGTACTGAGCGTGCAGCTGAGCAACCGGTCTTCAAGTTGGCTATCCGCCCGAGTGAAACGGTCATGCTGACGGAGGTGTTCCGCCCAGGAACTCACGACAAATGTTTCGACATAGCGATCTGCGTTCTCGAGGTCCCGACAAATTCCCCACCGCGACGCGCCGTCGCGGCGTCTGACGCGTCCGTATTGGCGCATGGTCTTGAGAAACTCCGGTAGTCGCTCGGAATCCACATGATATTCAACCGTTACCAGGACCGGACCGGCGGCATCCGCATTCGAAACGACGAACGGAGGTAGGCGCCAGTGATTCCAAGGCGTCAAGTCAACGCTCGCTTGGGGCATGGGGAGAAATAGTCCCAGCGCTGTCGTCATGATTACTCCTATGCCGGCGCACAGCAGCGCTGTGTTCAGGCCGGCCCGGGCCGCAACCGCGCCCCAAGTTGCGCTCCCGCCGGCAACAGCTCCTTGAAACACCAGCATTGAAACCGCGAGCACGCGGGCCCGCGCCCAGTCCGGTGCCTGGTTTAGAACCTGGACATTGAAAAGCGAGATGAACGAGATCCAAGCCGCGCCTCCGATTAGCATGACTGCACCTAGGAGCGGCAGGTCGCGCAGTGATCCGGCTGCGATGGTAGTCAGACCGAAGATTGCAATGCCGGCCGATACCACCACGTCGGCCGACCACCGTGCTCGAGCGCGTTGCATCACCAGCACACCAAGCACCGCGCCACAGCCAAAGCAGCCAAGCAGAACTCCGTATCCCACCGGACTACCATTGATGCGTTGAGCGACAGAAGGCAATAACGCCAGAAGTCCGCTGGCGAAGAACATGGCGGTTCCTGCCCGCAATAGCACCGCGCGAACCGCCGGGGAGTAGCGAACGTATCGGATCGCTGCTACGGTTGCACCAGTCACTGTCTCAGGCGGCGTTGTTCGCTGGACAGCGGGCCGCTTCCAGCGAGCCACGACAAGGATTACCCCAATGAAAGACACTGTGTTCAACAGGAAAGCCGTACCAATCCCCGCGAGTGCAATAACGAAACCGGCCAGCGCCGGCCCCACTGCTCGGGCAAAATTGAATTCGATGCCGTTGAGCGCCGAGGCTGCAGGGAGGTCCTCCTTTTGAACCAGCTCAGGCAAGACGGCGCGCCAGGTGGGTGTTTCGAATGCGTCTCCAGCCGACAGAGCAAAGGTCAGAATGAGAAGCAGCGCCGGTGACATCATTCCCGCGATGGTCATCACAGCAAGCACAAGCGCGACCGCCAGCATCCATGTTTCGGTGAGCAGTATCAATTTGCGGCGATCGACGATGTCTCCGATCGCGCCTGCCGGCAGAGCTAGGACAAAGAAGGGTAAAGCCGATGCAGTCTGAATGAGGGCCACATACATCGGCCCGCCTTTGAGCGATACCATCAGCCACGCGGCACCCACGCTTTGCATGAATGTCCCGACATCGGAGACCACGTCCGCGATGAGCAAATTGCGGAACGTTGATGATCTTAGGGGACGCCAGAGACTGGCCGATCCCTGATTCGACGAAATCGCCACTGCCACCACGTTATCAGCATCTCATTCGACGCCGTGGCTGGGCGAAAATCTCCGGGTCTGATCTACTGCCAGCCTCCACCCAAAGCCTTGTAGAGTTGCACAACGCTGAGCACCTCACTCAACCGAATCTGCGAGAGAGCGAGCTGAGCCTGGAAGAGATCCCGGTCGGCATCCAGCGCGTTCAACAGCGTGTCCACGCCGCCGCGGTAACGCACATAGGCTAGCCGCTTCCGGTCTGCAAGGGCGGTGACCAATAGCTGTTGTTGCACGCGGCTTTCCCTGACCCTCTGATGGGCGATGAGCGCATTAGAGACATCGGTAAATGCAGTTTGGATCGTTTTCTGATATTGGATCAGCGCGCTCTGGCGCTGGGCCTCCGTCAATTTCACATTCGACTTGAGACGACCGGCGGTGAAGATCGGCTGCGTTACCTGCGGAGTCAAAGTCCACACCCGGCTCGGTGCGCTGAAAAGGCTCGATAGTTGCGTGCTTTGTCCACCCAGGAACCCGCTCAGACTGATTTGTGGGAAATACGCGGCCTTTGCAACCCCGATCTCAGCGTTAGCTGCGATCAGATTCTGCTCCGCTACGCGGATATCGGGGCGGCGCTCGAGCAACGCGGAAGGCAAACCGGTGGGCACTTCGGGTGGCAGCTCCTGCTCGGTCAGGCTGCGGCCGCGGACGACTTCACCGGGATTCCTCCCTAGCAACAGGCTGATCTGGTTCTCCGTCTGTTCCACCCGTTGCTGTAACTGCGGGATTGTTTCGGCGGCTGTGTCCACCAGTTGTTCGCCCTGCCGCAGATCGAGCAGCGTCGCCACGCCGCCGGCTTGGCGGGTTTGAATGAGGCGCAGCGACTCCTGGCGGGTGCCGAGCGTTTCCTTGGAGATCTCCAATTCGTAGTCCAACTCGCGCAGGCTGAAGTAAGAAGTGGCCACATCACTCACCAGCGTCGTAACCACCGCCTTGCGGTTTTCTTCGGCGCCAAGCAGATTGGCCCGTGCCGCTTCAGTGGCTCGCCGCAACCGTCCAAAGATGTCCAACTCAAAGGAGAGCAGGTTGAGCGTCGCCTGGCCAAAAGTGCGATTCTGCGAGGGCACAAACGACGCCGGCAGTGGCAGTTGGCCATTTCGGGAGATCCGGGTCGTGGTGAGATCCCCGCCGATCTCCGCATTTGGAAATTGCTCGGATCTCGTGATACCCAGGTTGGCCCGCGCCGCCTCCACGCGCGTGACTGCATCCCGGAGGTCGTAGTTTTCGACCAGCGACGCCCGAATCAGCTCTTGCAGCTTTTCATCCTTGAACACCTCCCACCACTTGAGATCCGCCAGGGAGGCCGCCTCGGGTGTCAGTTGAGGGGTTGGCGCACGAAATGTTGACGGCGTCTGCACCGTGGGCCGGTGGTAGTCCGGGCCGACAGCGCAGCCGGTGAGCAGAGTCGCAAAAACAATGAATGGTGTCTTCACGTCAATCTCCCTCCGCCGGTGCGGGCGTCCGCGGCAGGACGCCAGGCGCGCCTTCTCGTCCGGCGCCCGACACCTTCTCCACCACACAGAAAATTGCCGGGATAAAGAAAATGCCGATCACGCTTGCGGCCAGCATGCCCCCGATCACCGTGGTGCCCATAATCTGACGGGCCACGGACACTGCGCCGGTTGCCGTCCATAGCGGCACGCAGCCCAGGATGAACGCAAATGACGTCATCAGGATGGGCCGCAGACGAAGCCGGGCCCCTTGGAGCGCGGCATCTATCAGTGGTTTGCCCTTTTCAAATTCGTCTTTGGCGAACTCGACGATGAGAATTGCATTTTTCGCCGCGAGGCCGATGAGCATAACCAGGCCGATCTCTGAGTAGACATCGCTTTCGATCTGCACCATGTACGCCGGATAGAACCAGCCGAGGACGACACGGCGCAGCCACAACACCCCGAATGCGCCAAAGACAGCCACCGGCGTACTCAGCAACACGCTGAATGGCAGGGTCCAGCTTTCGTACAGCGCCGCCAGGATGAGAAACACAAACAGCAGTGAGAACCCGAATATGACGGTTGACGACACGCCTTCCTGGGCCTTCTTTTCCTGAAATGACATGCCCAAATAGTCGTAACCCATCTCGCGCGGCATGGTTTTCGCGAAGACGTCTTCGAGGGTATTCATCGCCTGCTCGGAGCTGTAACCCGGCGCCGCGCTGCCGATAATCTGGGCGGAACGATAGAGGTTGTAGCGCATCGTGAACTCCGGTCCGGAGCGCGATTCGAACTTCGTCACGGCAGAAAGCGGCACCATTTCTCCGCCGCTATTGCGCACGTAGAACTGCCCGACATTCTCGGCCCTGGTCCGATAATCGCCCTCCGCCTCGATATAGACCTGCCACTGGCGTCCAAAACGGTTGAAGTAGTTCACGAACAGCCCACCCATGAAAGCCTGAATGGTGCGGTAGACATCGTTGAGTGGCACACCCTGCTTGATGACTTTGTCGCGGTCGACGTCGACGAACTGTTGCGGCACGCTCGGCACGAAAGTGCTGACCAACCCACCGATCTCAGGGCGCTTCCTGGCAGCGCCCATGAATTTAGCTAGATTGTCGGCCAGGAACTGGACATCCTTGCCGGCACGGTCTTCGAGAATGAACGTAAATCCGCCGGAGGTGCCGACACCCGGAATGGCAGGCGGTGAGAAGGCGAAAGCAAAACCCTCCGGGAGCTTGCTGAGCTCATAGTTCAGGCGCTGCAGGATTTCGTGATATTGCTCCTCGCGGGTTTTGCGATCTCCCCACTCTTTCAAAGTGATAAAGAACAGGCCGTTGTAACTTGTCCGCACAAAGCTCAGCAAGCTGAAGCCGGCGACGGTAGTCGTGTATTTCACCCCCGGCATTTTCGCCAGAATGTTTTCGATCTTTCTGCACGCCGCGTCCGTGCGTTCGAGGGAAGCTGCGTTCGGAAGCTGGAGATGCATGAACAGATAGCCCTGATCTTCGTCGGGCAAAAAGCTCGACGGCACACGGCTGCTGAAGAAGCCCGCCGCGAGCCCGAAGCCCACGAGCAGAACCAAGGCCACCGCGCTCTTGTGAATGAGCGCTCCCGACCAACGCACATAGCCTTCCGTGGCGTGACCAAAGACGCGGTTGAACCAATCGAAGAACCGGCGGAGCAGCCCGTGGCTCTCTTGTTTCGGCCGAAGTATTAACGCCGCGAGAGCAGGGCTGAGAGTGAGCGCGTTGAATGCCGAAAGAATTACCGAGATCGCGATCGTGACCGCGAACTGCTGATAGAGCCGCCCGGTAATTCCCGGTATGAACGCCGTCGGCACGAACACCGCTGTGAGAACTAGCGCAATGCCTATCACCGGCCCGGAGATTTCTTCCATTGCTTTGAAAGCGGCTGCTTTCGGCGCCATACCCTCTTCGATGTGGCGCTCCACCGCCTCGACCACCACGATGGCGTCGTCGACCACCAGGCCGATTGCCAGCACCAGGCCGAACAGAGAAAGCGTGTTGATCGAGAATCCGAACAGCGGAAAGAAGACGAACGTGCCGATCAGCGAGACCGGCACCGCCAGCAGTGGAATGAGGGTGGCGCGCCAGCCTTGGAGAAAAACATAGACCACCACAATCACGAGCAGGATCGCGATCACCAGTGTAATCACGATCTCCTTTATGCCTTCGGTCACCGCCCGCGTGGTGTCGAGCGACACCACGTAATCCATGTCCTCAGGAAATCGTTTCTTTACCTCGGCCATCAGCTTCTTGACGCCCGCCGCGGCCTGCACCGCATTGCTGCCGGGCAATTGGTAGAGCGCGATGATGGCGCCCGGTTTGCCGTTCAGGCGCCCGATGATGGTGTAATCCTGCGCGCCCAACTCTGCGCGCGCCACGTCTTTCACGCGCACGATGCCGCCGTCTGGCGTCTCGCGAACCACAATCTGCCCGAACTCCTCCGGCGACGTCAGGCGGCCCTGCGCGCGGACGGAGTAAGTGTACTCCTGGCCCTTGGGCACGGGCGCGCCACCGACTTGCCCCGCTGGATTTACCGTGTTTTGCGCCTGAATGGCGCTCACGATTTCCGGCACCGTGATCTGGAGCTTCGCTAGTTGGTCCGGCTTGACCCAGAGCCGCATGGCGTATTGGCCAGCGCCAAAAACCTGCACGCTGCCAATGCCGGGCACGCGCGTGAACTGGTCGTTCAGGTTGATGTACGAGTAATTCGCCAGGAATCGCGCGTCATAGGTTCCCTTTGGAGAGTAAAGGCTGATGAGCATCAGGGGAGCCGTGACCGATTTCTGCACCGTCACACCAAAGTTCGTAACCTCCACCGGAAGCTGCGAAGCAGCTTGGGTCTCGCGCATCTGGGTGAGAATCTGATCGGTGTTTGGGTCTGTCTTCACGTCGAAGTTCACGATCATGGTCATCTGACCGTTGGACGCGTTCAACGAATACATGTAATTCAGGTTGTCCACGCCGCTCATTTGCTGCTCGATGGGCGTAGCCACGGACTGTTCGACGGTCTGGGCGTCGGCGCCGACGTAGTTGGCCTGAATCTGCACCTCCGGCGGGGCGATGGCCGGAAACTGGGCTACGGGCAACCCCGCGATCGTGACCGCGCCGACGATCACCAGCAGAATCGAGATCACCATAGCCACGATGGGCCGGTTGATGAAGAATTTCGACATATGCACTACCTTCCCGCCGCCTGCCCGGCCGCGGCCTCCGCAAACGGCAGCGGTTTCACAGTCATGCCGGGTCCAACTTTCTGCACTCCTTCAGCCACAACTCGTTCGCCCGGCTTCAGACCTTCGTCGATGATCCACATCCTGCCGGTACGGTCTCCCACTTTGACGGTCCGGATGTTGATCTTGTTCTCGCTGTCGACAACGGCCACCTGGTACGTGCCCTGCAGCTCGGTGACGGCGCGCTGCGGAACCAGTAGTGCACCCACGTGCGTTCGGGTCGACGTGCGAACACGGCCGTATTGTCCGGGCCGTAGGATGTTTCCGGCGTTGGGAAACAGTCCTGCGATCCGGATCGCGCCGGTGGCCTGGTTTACCTGCCGATCCGCGAAGGAGAATTTCCCGGGGTGGGCATAGACAGTGCCGTCGGCCAGAATGAGCTCGAACAGCAATCGCCCCGTCTCCGCGTTCAGGGTGGCTTGCGTTGGGAACCGTCGATTGAAATCGAGATACTCTTGCTCGCTGACTGTGAAATAGACTTTGATCGGATCGACCGTAGACACCGTGGTCACAGCTCCGCTGGCCGGGCTGACGAGCGCGCCGACCTGCTGTTGCGCGAGACCGGCGATGCCATCAATGGGCGAAATGAGGCGAGTGAAATCGAGGTTGAGCTGCGCGGTTGCCACCGCAGCCTTTGCCGCTTCCACGGCCGCGTTGGCCGCCTGAATCTGGGCTTTGGCGGTCTCCACTCCGGCTTTTGCCGCCTGGACCTGCGCCTTCGCGGCCAGATTGCCTTGTGTGGCGTTGTCGAGGTCCTGCTGCGTGATGGCCTGCTGCGTGGCGAGAGGGATGTAACGGTCTTCATCCAGCTGCGCTTTGTGCTGATTCGCTTCAGCCGCCGCGAGCTGCGCTTCCGATTGGACCAGCTGGGCCCTCGCTTGCGCGGAACCTCCGCTGGCCTGTGCCAGCTGCCCCTGGGCCTGATCAAGGGCAGCCTGGAAGGGCCGGGGATCGATCTCAAAAAGCAACTGCCCTTTCCTGACGAAGGAGCCTTCTGTATAGCCCTGCTTCATTAGATATCCCGCAACCTGAGCCTTGATGTCCGCATTTACCAGCCCGTCCAGCGTCCCGATCCATTCGCCGTAAATGGGGACATCCTTTTGTTGAACCTCCACCACCTGGACGCCGAGCGGGGCGGGATTCGCGGCCGATTCGCCTTGCGAGCACCCAGCAGCACCGAGCACAATCAAAAGGATTGCGCAAACTATCACCCATATCTGTTGTTTAGACAGTATTTGTACATTCATGGAATATGCTCCCTCGCACACATACATTACGCTACTTGATGCTTGATGACTGATTTTGGGTTCGAGCGCGCGGACGCATCGGAAATAGAGATCACTCGGCATTTTGAGATCCCCCGGAAGGCCGCAATTTCGTCTCAACGCTGCGGACCTTATCCTCCATCGTCTGCCGGCGATCGGTGCGAGTACCGACTCGAATCGTACTCGAGATCCTGGGCACGCCCATGGCGTGTACCGCTTCGTGGCAGCGCTTTATGGCACCGAAAACATCGTCCCACTCACCTTCGATATTGGTGCCATAGGCGTGAAGCCTGGTTTTCAATCCCGCCTCCGCCAGTATCCGCTCGCACTCTGCAACCTCCCGTGAAACGGAAACTCCGATCCCCATGGGTATCACGCACAGATCCGCAATGACTTTCATGAATAAACCTCGAAATTGAAGAAGTCAAGACATGGGCCAAACTGCCTTATTTGCGCTGGAGGATCGGTACGCTGGCGCTGTTTGGTTTTCGGGCCAACGGCGTTCCCGTAAATCGGGCAAGGGTCAATTCAGCGCGGTAGAGGACACGGCAACCCTTTTCCAGATGTCCGCCGAAGGCTCCGCGGGCGCCCGAAAGAGTCAAGTGAAGATGAGGCTCGCCATTCGCAATGATCCCGTTGATATTGAGGATCTCCATCGGCTCCTTCACGGTGATGAACTCGTCCTCGGGCTTTTCGCCGGTCGACTCTATGCGATGATAAGTGCACTCCTGAAGGGAACCGGCGGCCGACAACACGGCGCCATCCGCAATCCCGTTCTTCTGAATGGCGTTCTCTATCGTCTCCAGTAGCAGGTCGCCGCGATCGAGACGAATTCGGTACGCCTCGGCGATTAGCGCGCCCCCAAAACTCTCCGCAGCCACGCAAGGCAGGACAAGCCACAGCCAGACGAACGCTACTTTCATGATCGGCTCCTCCGAGCCAGTGTACGCCCAAAGTCGACTGCCCAAGATGCAGCAGATTCAAGCCAGGCCGCAGGCGATCATTCGTATCTTAGGACTTCGGTGGGGGCCAGGCGGCTGGCGCTTCTTGCGGGGTAGATGGTCGCCAGGAAGCTGATCAGAATCGCCACCGCGGCTATCCAGACGCCGTCCGCGGCACGTGGTTCAAACGGCACATAGTTGAGGGCATATACCTGCTCGTCCAGCCGGATCCAGCGATAGTGATCGGCGAAATAGCACAATGCGTAGCCGAGGACCAGCCCGATGGCCGTGCCCGTGATACCGATCAGCAATCCCTGCAGCATGAAGATCTTCCGGATCTGATTCCGGCGCGCGCCCATGGACATCAGCACGGCGATGTCGCGATATTTCTCCATCACCATCATGACCAGCGAGATCAGAATATTAAGCGCCGCGACCAGCAAGATCAGTCCTATGGTGATCATCGTGACAAATTTCTCCAGGCGGAAGGCGTTGAACAACTGGTGGTTCTGTTCGATCCAGTTGGTCGCGTAGAGCCGTGGCCCGATCACCTTTTGTGCTTCTTGGGTAACCTGCGGGGCCAGATACTGGTCGTCCAGCTTGATCTCGATTTCGTTCACTACGTCTGGCAGTGAGAGCGCCCGCTGGGCCGCCTCAAGCGTCGTAAAAGCCCACAGATCATCGTACTGGAAGAAGCCGGATTCGAAGATACCCACCACCCGAAACTTGCGGGTATTGCTTGTGGGACCGAGTGGCGTCATTTGGCCCTGGCTGACGGTCGTCACAACGCCATCCAGCATCATGCCGGTGTTTCGCGCCAGCCCTGAGCCCAGAATGATGCCCGGGAACCCACCAGGGGCCATCAGCCGGCTGACCGATCCGGCCTTGAGATGCTTCAAGATATCGCTGACCTGCAGTTCCGATTGGGTGTCGATCCCCTTCAGAATTCCGCCCGTGGAAAGCATCGGCCCCTGGAAAAACACGGGACTGTAGAGAGCCGGCGCCGCGCCAGTCACGTGCGGAAGCCGGCGCAACCGGGGGATGAGTTCCCGCCACTTTTCGATGCCGTTGCCCGACTGCCTTTCGAGGACATCCACATGCGCCGTAGCGCCCAGAAGGTTCTTTTGCAGTTCGTTGCGGAAACCGTTGTTGACCCCGAGGGCAATGATCAGCGCCATGACGCCCGCCGCCACCCCAACTACTGAGATCGCCGTGACGATCGAAACTACGGCCTCTTTGCGCTTGGCGCGCAGATATCGCCGGGCCACGAACACTTCGAAGCGCGTGGACACGGCGTTCACGGTTCGAGCGCGCGTAGGCGTTCGGCGATGCCGATTTCGCCTTCCGGCCGGAGCAGCGGAAAAAGGATCACGTCGCGTATGGTCCGGGACCCGGTGATCAGCATGGTCAGGCGGTCAACGCCGATTCCCTCCCCTCCCGCCGGTGGCATCCCGTAACACAGGGCGCGGACGTAATCTTCGTCCATCTGGTGCGCCTCTTCATCGCCCTTCTCGCGCATGGCAAGCTGCATTTCAAAACGCCGGCGCTGTTCCTGGGGATCGTTCAGCTCCGTATACGCGTTGGCGATCTCCATGCCGCCGGCGAAGATCTCGAACCGCTCGACGAAATCCGGCTCGTCGGGTTTGGTCTTGGAAAGGGGCGAGGTCTCCACCGGGAAATCGTAGATGATGGTCGGCTGTATGAGCTGTGACTCCGCAACTTTTTCGAAGACGTCGGCCAGCGCTTCGCCGGGCGTGCTCTTCTCCGAGTGACGTTTCAGCCATTCAGGATCACGCACGTTGTCCAGTGTGGGGCGGTCCGCTCCCTGCCAGAATTCGATAACCGCCTCACGCATGCTGAATCTCCGCATTGTGCCGAAGTTGAGCTGCGCGCCATCGTACTCGACCTCCACGGAGCCGGTCGCATCGAAGGCCACCTGCCGCAGCAAATCCACCGAAAAGTCCATCAGGCCACGGTAGTCCGTATATGCCTGATAAAACTCCAGCATCGTGAATTCCGGATTGTATTTGAACCCCAGCCCTTCGTTCCGGAAATTGCGGTTGATCTCGTACACCCGCTCGAGGCCCCCAACCACAAGGCGCTTCAGATAGAGTTCCGGTGCGATGCGCAGGTACAGGTCGATATCCAGCGTGTTGTGATGCGTAATAAAAGGCCTGGCTGTCGCGCCGCCATAAAGCGGCTGCATCATCGGCGTCTCCACCTCGATGAACCCCCGCTCTTCCATCTGCCGCCGCAAGGACGCGATAATCTTGCTGCGCGTCACGAACACCTTTCGGGATTCAGGGTTGGCAATGAGGTCGAGGTAGCGCTGCCGGTAGCGCATCTCGACGTCTTCGAGGCCGTGCCACTTTTCGGGCATTGAAAGCAGCGTCTTCGCCAGGAACTCCAACCGTTCCACGTGTACCGTCAGCTCTCCGGTGCGCGTGAGGAACAGGTAGCCCTCAGCACCGATCAAATCACCGATGTCCAGGATCTGGAACAGGCGGAAATCGTTCGGGCTGACCGCGTCACTGCGCACGTAAATCTGGAGTTGCTCGCCGTTTTGCGCCAGGTGGGCGAAACCGGCTTTGCCCTTGCTGCGGATCGTTTTCACTCGGCCCGCGATCCGGACCTTCACGTCCGGGGACAGTTCCTCGGCCGCCTTCGCACTGTACTCGGCCAGGATCCGCGGGATAGTGTGGGTGAAGTCGTACCGCCCGCCGTACGCATGGTGGCCCAGGCTTTCGATCTCGGCGATGCGTGCCACGCGCTGCCTGAGCAGCTCGTCTTCCAGGGACAAACCGTTCTCCTTTGGGGGAAATACGTTATTATAATCGCTTTGACGCGCTCCCTCTCGATTGTCATCCCCGCTTACAACGAAGAAAAACGGCTGCCCGCCACGCTCGACCGTGTGCTTTGCTATCTCGCCCGCGGCGGCTGGGAGTTCGCTGAAGTGTTGGTAGTGGACGATGGGTCACGCGACGAAACGTCGCGCATCGCGGAGGATTTTGCCGCGCGAGCGCCGTCCGTCCGCGTGCTGCGCAACCCCGGCAATCGCGGCAAAGGCTATTCGGTGCGCCACGGGATGCTCGAAGCCAAGGGGGAATGGGCGCTTTTCACTGACGCCGACCTCTCCTCGCCCATTGAAGAATTGGAAAAGCTCTGGTCAGCCGCGCAGGAGTCCGGCGCTCAAGTGGCGATCGGCTCGCTGGCCCTCGACCGGTCCCTGATTGGCGTGCACCAGCCCCTCTGGGAGGTGTCTGCCGTACAGCTC
>JACXTT010003992.1_pt1 | contig 22196 bp, 14 predicted proteins | sample 9270951 | NCBI WGS metagenome assembly JACXTT01 (sample SAMN15532306, study PRJNA645909) | rock metagenome | isolation source: weathered quartz diorite | place: Puerto Rico | collected 2017-06-21
ATTCCCAAAAAAAGATTGTTCCCGTTTTGTAAATTATATTATTTATTTTATTCATAAGGTATTCAGTATCACTGGCTAATGGTTTTCCCTTAGACAAATTGAATATGTAAATGACTGGGTTAAAAGAAGCTGCGAGCTAGTAGCTCGCAGCTCGTGGCTTACCTTTGCTCCATGCCAATAAACCGGGAGCATATTCCCCGCCTGTTTCTTCCCCTGGTACAGCAGGTAACCTTACTTCTTGAATGGATTGCCGCCGGGCAGGACACGCCCGGGAGCGGCGATGAGCTGCTTTTTGAGATCCTGCACAGCCCCTGGTGGGGCATACCGCCCATTGAAATAGCCCGGCTGAGCGTAGAAGTGGCCGGGCGGCAGTACGGCGAAAAAAAGACCTCTATCCGGCAATTGCTGCGGGAAAAAAGATTGCTGCCGCCAGCCGATTTATTTACGCCCCCGGTACATGAAGGCCTGGTTAAGGCCAGCCGGGCCCTGGAAAACTGGCTGGACCGGGCCAGCCTGCTTTCGCCGGCGGCGCTCCTGGACCTCATTACCGGCGAGGCTATGCTGCAGGCGCATATAATGCAATACCCGGCAGGAGAAGTGGAGGCATTGCATAACCTGGCGGCTTTTATGCAGGAGGAAGCCCATCTTTCCCTGCCGGAACTGCTGGCCGCTCTTAACCAGTTGAAAAGAGACAGCCTGGCCGAAGCCGGTGCAGCGGGAATTATTCCTGTAAAGCACGAAGCCCCGGTAATAGCAGCGCCGGACCCCGCTTTTATCCGCCCACTGGCAGAGCGGTTTACCATGAACGTAACGGCACTCAGCAATTACCTGCGCTGCCCGCTGGAGTTTTATTATAAAAACATCATTCGCATACCCTCGCCCAAAAGCGCGGCGGCCGATTTTGGCTCCGCGGTACACCATGCGCTGGAACAACTGTTCCGCTTTATGCTGGTGCAGCCCGGCACCGGCAGGCAACGTTCTTTTGCCTCCCCGGGTACCCTTATACGCAATTTTGAAAACGATATGCAGCAACGCCGCGAAGGCTTTACCCGCGGGCAGTTTGAGCAAAAGCTGGCTTACGGCCGCGAGGTGCTGGCCAATTATTATGCCGCTTATATTGATAGCTTTCACACCGTCGTTGTTATAGAGCGCATGATAAACACCGTGTACAACGGCGTGCCGCTCAAAGGCAAGCTGGACAAGCTGGAGTTTGACGGCAAATGGGTGAATATTGTTGATTATAAAACCGGCGACCACGATAAGGCCCTGGCCAGGATGCAGCCGCCAGGTGAGCAGCTTCCTAACGGGGGTGACTACTGGCGCCAGGCCGTATTCTATAAAATACTGGTGGACAACTATGCGCAAAAAGGCTGGAAAGCCGCCAGCGTGGAATTTGATTTTATTGAACCCGGCAAAACCGGCCAATACCGCCGCGAAAAGCTGCTCATCACCGCCCCCGATATTGCCACCGTGAGCCAGCAGATTACTACCACCTGGCAAAAGATACAGGAATATGATTTTTATACGGGCTGCGGCAAGGCAGGCTGCCATTGGTGTAATTTTGTTAAACTTCAGCAGCTGGCCATTGCCTTGCATTAGGGAGCTAAGAGTTCAAAAGCGGAAAAAGGGTTTTGCGCGAAATCAATAAGCCATTCTACCTGTTAAACCTCCTTTAACTCTTTTTCTCCTTTGAGCTCTTAGCCCGGATTTAAGGGATTATTAGGAGAAACCAAAAAGCCAATCGGCCTAAACCCTTTATGTTTGCAGATTATTGAAGCGTATTTATTATGAAGCTATTTTCTACTGTTGTTTTATCCTTACTCGTTATTGCCCTATACCTGCTGCCCCAGGGCTGCGCCAACCCCATTGCTCCCAGCGGCGGCCCCAAAGATACCCTGGCCCCTGTGCTGGTGCAGGCCCTGCCAAAAGACGCTTCGCTCAACTTTACCGCCAATAAAATTGTACTCACCTTCAACGAATATGTAGACCTGCAGAACATGCAGGAAAACCTGCTGGTATCGCCTACGCCCAAAACCAACCCTATTGTTGAATCGAAATTAAGAACGGTTACCGTGCGCATCAAAGACACGCTGGAACCCAATACCACCTATACCATCAATTTCGGCAATGCCATCAAGGATATTAACGAAGGAAATGTGCTGAAAAATTTTACCTATGTTTTTTCTACCGGTTCCACCATCGACAGCCTGGAGCTGCACGGCCGGGTAATACTGGCGCAAACCGGCAAGACCGACAGCTCACTGGTGGTAATGCTGCATAAAAAAGATGATGACTCCGCCGTTATCAAAGAACGCCCGCGGTTTATAACCCGGCTGGACAGCAGCGGTTCTTTTGTCTTTCGCCACCTGCCCGCGGGAACGTTTTCCGTATATGCCCTGAAAGACGAGGGCGGCCAGCACCGCTATCTCTCCAAGAGCCAGCTTTTTGCCTTTGCCGATGAGCGTGTTAATACCGCCGCCAAAAACGCGCCCATTACCCTCTATGCCTATACGGAAAAAGAGGAAGAAAAAAAGCCGGCTACCGCTGCTCCCGCCCCCGCACAGAAACCCAACAAGGCCAAAGACCAGGATAAGCGGCTCCGTGTTCGCACCAACCTGCAAAACGGTGAGCTGGACTTGCTGGGCACCCTTGACCTGCTTTTTAACGACGCCCTTAAAAAATTCGATTCTTCCAAAATACAGCTGCTGGACGATAAGTATAAACCGCTGACCGGCTATACCATTACACCCGACAGTACCCACAAGAAGTTTTCCTTTCAATACCCCTGGAAGGAAAATACCCCCTTTATCATGATTCTCGACAAAGCGTTTGCCGAAGACAGCGCCGGGAAGAAACCGCCCCGCACCGATACGCTTAAATTCAATACCATGAAGGAAAGCGAATACGGCAGCGCACGCATCCGCTTTAACAACCTCGACATGAGCCGCAAACCCGTGCTGCTGCTCCTGCAGGGCGAAGACATCAAATTCAGCGAAAAAATACGCGGCAAAGAGGTGTACAAGAAGCTCTTCAAACCGGGCGATTACGAGATACGGATTTTATACGATACCAACGACAACGGCGTATGGGATGCCGGCCAGTTTTTTGGCAAACACATACAGCCGGAAAAAGTACAGAGCGTTCGGAAAAAGCTCACCGTAAAAGCCAACTGGGACAACGAGGTGACCCTGGAATTGTAGCCGCCACGGTGTTGGCCGGTTGCGTATCTTTGTGCCATGCAATTCTCTTCTTCGCTATTGGAAAATGCGGTAAATGAATTTACCAGGCTGCCCGGCATTGGCCGGAAAACCGCCCTGCGGCTGGTACTGCACCTGTTGAAAACGGAGCCGGAAAAAGTGACCGGTTTTGGCGAAACCATCATCAAAATGCGGCAGGAAATCAAGTACTGCCAGCGCTGCTTTAATATTGCCGATGCCGACATCTGCTCCATCTGCGCCAATTCCATGCGCCACCAGGAAATGATTTGCGTGGTGGAAAACATCCGCGATGTTATTGCCATTGAAAGCACCCAGCAATACAACGGTATATACCATGTGCTGGGCGGCATCATCTCCCCGCTTGACGGCATTGGCCCCGGGCAGCTTACCATTGAATCGCTGGTAACCCGTATAACCAAGGAAAAAACCGAAGAGCTGATTTTTGCCCTCAATCCCACCATACAGGGCGATACCACCATTTATTATATCCAGAAACGCCTGGCTGGCCTACCGCTGCGCATTACCACCATTTCGCGCGGCATTGCCTTTGGCGGCGAGCTGGAATATGCCGATGAAATGACCCTGGCCAGGTCGCTGGCCAACCGGCTTCCCGTGGAGAGTTATATTGCCAATCGTTAAACAGTTTGCAGGCCTGCCTCCCCCGCGAACCCTGTTAACCCTTCCTTGTTATTATTAATACCGCAACCCCTTGTATATTACAAATACATAGTTTAATTTTGCCATTCATATACAGGCGGATTTGTTTATTGTTCGGCCTGTAATCCTTTAGCAATAAAGGGTTTAGCACTGAAAAACCGGTTAGGCCAGGGGTGCGCAACAGAACTAATAAACGTCCGGAAACTCCCATTTTGGTTTCTCAACGTTTATAGTGTTCTCCCATCACCCATTCCACCCGGTTACCTATTGTTCCACCATTCCCGGCCACCCGGGAAATAAAATAATACGCGTATGAGCATTATTAGCAAAGAACTGGAAAAACGCATCCTCGTTATAGACGGGGCCATGGGTACCATGATACAACGCTATAACCTGCAGGAAAAAGATTATCGCGGCGAACGCTTTAAGGACTGGCACAGCGATGTAAAAGGCAATAACGACCTGCTCAGCATTACGCAGCCGCAAATTATTGAAGCCATTCATAAAGAATACCTGGAAGCCGGCGCCGATATTATTGAAACCAATACCTTCAGCAGCACCGTTATAGCACAGGCCGATTACGATATGCAGGCCCTGGCTTATGAAATGAATGTGGCTTCGGCCAAAGTAGCCCGTAAAGCTGCCGATGAATATACCGCCAAAGACCCTTCCAAACCACGTTTTGTAGCCGGTGCCATCGGCCCATTGAATAAAACCCTGAGCCTTTCGCCCGATGTCAACAACCCCGGTTTCCGCGCCGTAACGTTCGACGAGGTAGCCGATGCTTATTACGAGCAGGTAAAAGGACTGGTGGAAGGTGGTGTAGACGTACTGCTGATTGAAACCATTTTCGATACCCTTAATGCCAAGGGGGCCATCTATGCCATCAGGAAATATTTCCGCGATACCAAACAAAAAGAGTTGCCCATTATGATCAGCGGTACCATTACCGATGCTTCGGGCCGCACGCTGAGCGGGCAAACGCTGGAAGCCTTCTATGTATCCGTAATGCATGCCAGGCCGTTGAGCATTGGCCTTAACTGTGCGCTGGGTGCGCAGGAAATGCGGGGGCATATTGCAGAGCTTTCGCAGATAGCTGCCTGTTATGTATCGGCCTATCCCAATGCCGGTTTGCCAAATGCCATGGGCGAATACGATGAAAGCCCCCATGAAACCGCGCATTTCCTGGAAGACTGGGCCAAAGAGGGATTTGTAAACATCGTGGGTGGTTGCTGCGGCACCACGCCCGACCATATAAAACATATAGCCGATAACGTTCGAAAAATAGCCCCCAGGCAATTGCCCGTGGTGGAAACAAGCCTGGCCTAAACAATAAACCTACTCATGAGTCAACCAATAGCTATAAAGCCCTACCTTAGGCTGTCTGGTCTTGAGCCGCTGATTATACGCCCCGAAACCAATTTTGTAAACGTGGGCGAGCGTACCAATGTAACCGGTTCTAAAAAGTTTGCCCGCCTGATACGGGAAAACAAATATGAAGAAGCGCTGAGCGTGGCCCGCCAGCAGGTGGAAAGCGGCGCACAGGTGCTGGACGTGAATATGGACGATGCCCTGCTGGAAGGCGTAAAGGCCATGACCACCTTTATTAACCTGCTGCAGAGCGAACCCGATATTGCGCGGATTCCCATCATGATTGACAGCTCCAAGTTTGAGATCATCGAAGCCGGTCTCAAATGCGTACAGGGACGTTGTATTGTGAACTCTATCTCCATGAAAGAAGGAGAAGCGAAGTTTATTGAGCAGGCGCATATTTGTAAAAGCTTTGGCGCTGCGGTAGTAGTAATGGCGTTTGACGAACAGGGACAGGCAGATACCAAAAAGCGTAAGGTAGAAATCTGCCACCGCGCCTATAAAATACTGACCGGGCAGATTGGTTACGACCCGCAGGATATTATTTTCGACCCCAATATTTTTGCCATTGCCACCGGCATCGAGGAGCACAACAACTACGCAGTGGATTTTATTGAAGCCACCCGTGAAATCAAGCAGCTGATGCCCCTTGCCAAGATAAGCGGCGGTGTTAGTAACGTATCTTTCTCTTTCCGCGGCAATGATCATGTGCGCGAAGCCATGCACGCCGTGTTTCTTTACCACGCCATAAAAGCGGGTATGGACATGGGCATTGTTAATGCCGGCGCACTGGTGGTATACGATGAAATAGAACCAAAGTTGCGCGAGCTTTGCGAAGATGTAGTCCAGAACCGCAACAACGACAATAACGAAGCCACCGAAAAACTGATTGCCTTTGCAGAAACCGTAAAGGCAAAAGGAAAAGTAGAGGTAAAAGACGAAGCATGGAGAAACAATACCGTGGAAGAGCGTTTAAAACATTCGCTGGTAAACGGCATTACCGATTATATTGATGCCGATACCGAAGAAGCCCGGCAAAAATACCCCAAACCGCTGGATGTAATTGAAGGCCCGCTGATGGATGGTATGAACGTGGTGGGCGATTTATTCGGCAGCGGCAAAATGTTCCTGCCGCAGGTGGTAAAAAGCGCGCGGGTCATGAAAAAATCCGTGGCTGTGCTCACACCTTATATCGAGGAAGAAAAAGAACAACGCCGCCTGGGCCACCTGGCCGCCGGCACGGTAAACGAAGAAGGTGCAGGAGCAGCAAAAATCCTGCTGGCTACCGTAAAAGGCGATGTGCACGATATTGGCAAAAACATTGTGGGCGTGGTATTGGGTTGCAACGGCTATGATATTATAGACCTGGGTGTAATGGTGCCCACCGATAAAATACTCGATATCGCTGTAAAGGAAAAAGTAGACATCATTGGTTTGAGCGGCCTTATTACCCCCTCGCTCGATGAAATGGTGAACGTGGCGCACGAAATGAAACGCCGCGGTATGACCCTGCCCCTGCTCATTGGCGGCGCCACCACCTCGCGTATGCACACCGCCGTTAAAATTGCCCCCCAGTACGATGAAGGGGTGGTGCACGTGCTGGATGCATCGCGCAGCGTAACCGTAGCCGGCTCCCTGCTGAGCAACGACCAGAAACCCGCTTTCCTGCAAGGCCTTAAAAAGGAATACACGAAGCTGAAAGACGATTTTGCCAATAAAAAAACCACCAAGCAATACCTGTCGCTGGCGCAGGCGCAGGAGAACAAGGTAAAAATTGACTGGAATACTTTTACCCCGGTGATGCCCGGTTTTACCGGCACCAAACCTTTCAGCGATTACCCGCTTGCCGAAATAGCACAATACATCGACTGGCAGCCCTTTTTTATAGCCTGGGAGTTGCACGGCAAATTTCCGCAAATACTCAGCGATGAAAAAGTGGGGAAGGAAGCCACCAAGCTGTATAACGACGCACAGCGACTGCTTAAGAAGATCATCGATGAAAAATGGCTCAGCGCTAAAGGCGTTGTGGGTTTCTGGCCGGCCAACAGCGATGGCAAAGATACCATTGCCCTTAAAAACGGGGCGGCAACGGTAAACCTGTTTTCCCTGCGCCAGCAGGTAAAGAAAGCACCCGGCCAGCCTAATATTTCCCTTACCGATTTTATTGCCCCGGCCACTACCGGCAAGCAGGATTATATTGGCGCCTTCAGCGTAACCATAGAAGGGATTGAAACACATATTAAACGTTTTGAAACCAACCTCGACGATTACAATAAAATTACCCTGCAGGCGCTGGCCGACCGGCTGGCAGAGGCTTTTGCCGAATTGCTGCACGAACGCACCCGCAAGGAATTCTGGGGCTATGCCAAAGACGAGCACCTGGGCAATGAAGAATTGATTAAAGAGGCTTATATGGGTATTCGCCCGGCGCCGGGTTACCCCGCCTGCCCCGACCATACCGAAAAGTTCAAACTGTTTAACCTTTTGGGCGGAAAGGAGACTACCGGCATCACATTAACAGAATCGCTGGCTATGTATCCCGCCTCTTCCGTATGCGGATGGTATTTTGCCAACCCGCAAAGCCAGTACTTTGGTATTGGCAAAATAGAAAAGGACCAGGTGGAAGATTATGCCAAACGCAAGGAAATGCCGTTACAGGACGTGGAAAGATGGCTGCGCCCGGTACTGGAATACGATGTATAATTTTTACTTAATTTTGCCCCGGTAAAAATTCATTCATCCTTTATCCATGTCCTATAAAAGCAAAAGATTATGAAGCGTATCATCAGCAGTATTTTCGTTGCGTTTTTTTTGATATCCCTGTTACCCCTGGCCGGCCGGGCGCAAAGCAACAGCAGTTCCGGCTCCTCCCATCGTGGGGAGTTTTATTTTTCCTGGGGTTATAACACAGAAGCGTATACCCGCAGCCGCGTAAAGGTAGACCAGCCCAACCTGGGCAATAACTATACCTTTTATAATGTAAAAGGCCATGACCACCGCGGCTGGGACGAAGGTCTTTTTTCAAAGGCATTAAGCATTCCCCAATACAATTACCGTATTGGGTATTTTTTTAACGATAAGAAAGACCTGGGCGTGGAAATCAACTTTGACCATACCAAGTTTATCATTTCAGACGAGCAGCCCATTGCCCTCAAAGGAACCCTGGGCGGCAGGAGCGTAGATACCACGATACAGTTTTCACAGAAAAACGGCGATTATTATTACCTCAACAACGGGGCTAATTTTTTACTCTTCAATATTGTAAAGCGCTGGCATTGGTACGCCAACCCAAAGAGCAACGTGAAGCTGGACCTGCTGGCCAAAGGCGGCATAGGCCCGGTTATCCCCCACGTTGAAAACAGCTTTTTCGGTAAGGCCAACGACCCGCATTTCCAGTTTGGCGGATGGAATACCGGCGCGGAAGGCGTACTGCGTTCTACTTTTTACCGTTATGTGTACCTGGAACTCTGCGGCAAACTGGATTATGCCCGTTATTCCAATCTTAAAATATACGAGGGTACGGCCAAACAGGCCTTCGGCGCTGCCGAAGTGATATTAAACCTCGGTATTACATTCCCCACGGGTAAAAAGAAGTAACCGTTATTTCTTTGGCTTGTCTGTCATGTAAAAAACCAGCGAACCCCCTTTCATGATGTCGGTATAATCGAGCACCGGTTTATCGAGCGGCTTGCCATTGAGCACTACCTTTTGTACATATATGTTCTGCGCGCTTTGATTTTTGGCTTCAATGGAAAACGTATTGCCGTTTTCCAGGTGCAGCACAGCGCTGTTAATAGCAGGGCTGCCCAACTGGTATTGATTGCTGCCGGGCGCCACCGGGTAAAAGCCCAGCGTGGAAAACAGGTACCAGGCGCTCATTTGCCCGCAGTCGTCATTACCACCCAGCCCATCGGGCGAAGGTTTGTATTGGTTAGATAATATCTTTCTTACCCAATACTGTGTTTTCCAGGGCTGACCGGCCCAGTTGTACAAATAGCTGACATGATGCGCCGGTTCATTGCCGTGCACATAGCAGCCAATAATACCATCGCGGGTAATGTCTTCCGTTTCGGCAAAATATTTATCGGGCAGGTAAGTGGTAAACAGCGAATCCAGCTTTGATACAAACCGTGCTTTGCCGCCCATGAGTTTAACCAGTTCATCGGGATTGTGCGGTACAAAAAAACTATAATTCCAGGTATTGCCTTCTATAAAGCCCTGCCCGTTGGTGCTCAGCGGGTCAAAATCCTGTTTAAACTCCCCGTTTCCCTTCCTGGCGCGCATAAACCCAACGGAAGCGTCAAACAGGTTTTTGTAATTGCCCGAGCGCGTTAAAAACTCCGCGTAAATATCCTGCCTGCCCAGTTTCTGGGCGGCCTGGGCTATGCACCAGTCGTCATACGCATACTCCAGCGTGGTAGACGCAGAAGTGCCCAACTCCTCATCGGGAATATATCCTTTGTCAATATAGCTTCCTATGCCCTCATAGCCTCTATGCCTTGCCGTGCTTATACAGGCATCCAGCGCCTTGCCGGCATCAAAAGGCGTATTCCCTTTTACAATAGCATCCGCAATAACCGACACGCTGTGATAGCCGCTCATGCACCAGTTGTCATTGGCATAATGGCTCCATACCGGCAGCAGCTTTAGTACGCTCTGGTCGTAATGCGCCAGCATGCTGCTTACCATATCGCCGTTGCGGGTGGGTTGCAGGATATTAAAAAGCGGGTGCAGGGCCCGGTGTGTATCCCAGAGCGAGAAGGTGGTATAATTGGTAAAACCGCTGGCCGTATGTATGTTCTGGTCCAGGCCACGGTATAGCCTGTCTGCATCCATATAAACGGTAGGGCCTAAAAACGCATGGTACATCGACGTATAGAAATTCTGCTTTTCCGCTTCAGAAGCATCCACCACCACTTTATTCAATTCCTTATTCCATTCCGCCTGCGCATCGGCCTTTGCCTGTTCAAAATTCCAGTGCGGTAATTCTGTTTGCAGGTTCCGCAATGCGCCCGCGGTGCTAACGGGCGATAAAGCCAGTTTTAGCTTAATCTTCTCCCCTTCGGCGGTACTGAAGTTAAAGTACATGCGCAGCTGCCGGCCGGCCAGGTCGGGGAAGTTTTTGCTTTGGTCAAACTTGCGCCAGAAACCCCGGTACACTTCTTTCTTACTATAGTCTTTGCAGCCGTAGTCTTTAAACGGCTTTGAAAAACTCATGGCAAAATAAACCACGCGCGTACGACCCCAGCCGCTGGTTTGGCGGTAGCCGGTTACCAGCGTATCGTTTTCCACCCGCACAAAAGTCCATACATTTTTATCGTCATAATTATATACGCCGTACATCAGGTCCAGTATAATATGCGCATCATCCGTTTTCGGAAAGGTGTACTGGTGAAAGCCCACGCGGGTGGTAGCCGTCAATTCGGCAATGATATTATCGTCGTCCAGCTTTACTTTATAATAACCTGCTTCGGCTTTTTCGCTGGCATGCGAAAAGGCGGAACGGAAACCCGATTTGGGGTTGGCGGCCGTGCCGGGGTTTAACTGCAGGGGGCCGGCTGTAGGCATAACCAGGAAATCGCCCAAATCGCTATGGCCGGTACCGCTGAAATGGGTATGACTGAAGCCAACGATGGTTTTATCGTCGTACTGGTAACCTGCGCAATACTTATATACGTCGGGATTGTATTTCCCATTCATTTCATACGGAATGGTATCCGTATCAGGACTTAACTGCACCATGCCAAAAGGTACCGACGCGCCCGGGAAGGTATGGCCCATACGCTGGGTGCCAATCATAGGGTTTACGTACTGAACCAGGTTTTTTTGCTGGGCAAAAACGGAAAAAGGGGCCAGCAGTATAAACAGGAAGAAGTGCTTCATTATGCGCTGCGTTGGTTTTATTGCAATAAAAATATGATTACGTATTATTTTACTACCGGTTGTGCCTGTGTATAAGCTGTCCAGAGCTCATCCACGGTTTTACCCGTATATTTTTTCCACAGCCCGTCTTCGTATACCCCGTCATAAGCCGCTTTATTCATTTCGTCGGCAATTTTCTTGTCTGCGTTTTCTTCTATCCATACCAGGAAGCGGGCGGTAACACGATAGGCATTGGTATACTGCTGGCCCGGTTTTACCGGCGCCAGCTGCCAGCCGGCCTTTTCATTGTTTACGCCGTATTTGTACCGCACATAATCTGCAATGCCTTCTGTGAGCCATCCAGGCGTATTGCCTTTATGGTAGGCCTGTACAATGTGCATGGCTTCATGCGTAACCACGTCTACATCTTCCGGGTGCGCGGCCATCCATACCGGGCTGCAACGGATAACGCCGTTATTGGTAGCCGCCACGCCCTTATACGAAGGGTCGATAATAAACACCACTTTCTTTAAGGTGGCGGGGTTAAAGCGTTTTGCCTCCTGCGGGTACACGGTAAAAAAAGCATCTTCCAGCTTTTGTTGGGTAACGGTGCTGAACGATGAATCCTGCACCAGGAAAATGAGGGTATAGCCTTTTTTCGTGATCGAGTCCTGGCGATAAATGGTATTGTTATTCCTGTCGTTCCAGTCGTACTCCCTGGCCCTGCCGCTGCGGCCGCCTTCCATAGCGGTAGAAAACGAATAGGGCATATCTTCTTTTGAAAAACGGCGGTCGGTTTTGGGAGCAGTACTCATTTCAAAATCTATAGTACCACCAGCCAGCAGGCCCTGGTGCGAAAGCCAGGTTTTGGAATAGGGTTGCCCGTTATACAACATGCTGCTTACATACCTGTTTTTATCGTCGTTGGCGGGGGCATTGATCACCAGCGTTTTCCCGTTTTCAAAACTCAACGCCAGCTTTTTAAATAAGGGGGCGCCGAGAATATATTGATCGCTGGCGGGGCAAACGGGGTAAAAGCCCAGGGCCGAGAATACGTACCAGGCGCTGGTTTGCCCATTGTCTTCATCGCCGCAATAACCATCGGGGGTGGCTTTATACAAACGGTTCATGGTTTCGCGCGCCCAGTACTGGGTCTTCCAGGGCTGACCGCCATAATTGTACAAATAAATCATGTGCTGTATGGGCTGGTTGCCATGTGCATACTGGCCCATGCCCGCTATCTGCATTTCGCGTATTTCATGTATGGTGCCGCCATAATAACTGTCGTCAAACACCGGTGGCATGGCAAAAACAGAATCCAGCATACCGCAAAAGGCCTGCTGCCCGCCCATCAGGTTAATGAGTCCCTGCATATCGTGAAACACGCCCCAGCTGTAGTGCCAGCTATTGCCTTCGGTAAACGCATCACCCCATTTAAAGGGATTGAACGGCGACTGGAAGCTGCCGTCTTTATTCTTTCCGCGCATGAGGTTATGCTCCTTATCGAACAGGTTGCGATAATTCAAGCAGCGTTTTGCATACAAATCAATTTCTTCTTTTGGCCTGTTCAGCGCTTTGGCCAGCTGGTAAATAGCAAAGTCATCGTACGCATACTCCAGGGTACGCGCCGCATTTTCATCAATACCCACGTTATAAGGCACATAGCCCAGGTCATTATAATACGCCACGCCCTTGCGGCCCACGGCCGACATAGGGCCTTCGTTATTAGCCCCGTGCAGCAGCGCCTCGTATAACTTCTGAATATCATACCCCCGCAGGCCTTTTATATATGCTTCGGATACCACGGAGGCCGAATTATTGCCCACCATAATATCGGCATATCCCGGGCTGCTCCATTCCGGCAGCCAGCCTCCTTCTTTATAATCATTCAGCAGCCCTTCCTGCATTTCTTTATTCACGGAAGGATATAATAAATTAAGCAGGGGATATAAAGCCCTGAACGTATCCCAGAAGCCTGTGCCGGCAAACATATAACCGGGCAATACCTGGCCGTTGTAGGGGCTGTAATGCACCACCGTATTGGCGGCGTCTATTTCATACAGCTTGTTGGGAAACATTACCGTGCGGTACATGCAGGAATAAAATGTTCTGAGCTGGTCTTCCGTGCCGCCCCCTGCTTTTACCCTGCCCAATACGGTATTCCAGGCATTTTTGGCCTTTTCTTTTGTTGCCTCAAAACTGTCGCCTGCCAGCTCCCGCTGCAGGTTCAGCGCTGCCTGTTCCGGGCTGATAAAGGAAGAGGCTATTTTGCAATGCACCTGTTCTCCTTTTTGGGTTTTAAAGCCAATAATAGCCAGGGCATGATTGTTATGCACTTCTGCCGAATCGATGAGGCTTCCATTGTCCGCCACGGTATGCCATTCCGTCAATGCCTTATCAAAATAAATAACGAAATAATCCTTAAACCCGGTGAGCTTGCCCCGGGCATAGCGGGTACTGTAGCCAGTTACCTTTTTGCCCGATGCGTCTATTTTTACCGAGGAGCCCCGGTCGAAGGCATCGATGACCAGGTAAGCCTTATCGGTTTGTGGAAACGTAAACCGGAACTGTGCGGCCCTTTCGGTAGGGGTTATCTCTGTGGTTACGTCTGCATCGGCCAGGTAAACGCTGTAATAATAGGGGGTGGCGGTTTCGGCCTTATGCGAAAACCAGCTGGCCCGTTCTTTTTCTTCGTATTTCAGCTTACCGGTTACGGGCATAATGGAAAACATGCCATAATCATTCATCCACGGGGAAGGCTGGTGGGTTTGCTTGAACCCCTCAATTTTTTCGGCCCCGTAGGTATATTGCCAGCCGTCGCCGTTTTTGCCGGTTTGCGGCGTCCACATATTCATGCCCCAGGGCACGCCGATGGCCGGGTAGGTATTGCCATTGGACAGCGATGGTTTTGAGTCTGTGCCCATCAGCGGGTTTACATAATCAACGGGAGTTGTAGTCCCGGGCCCGTTTTGCGCCCGCGCGCCCGCCAGGCATGCGCTCATAATAAACATAAGTGCAAATCCTTTCATGCAATTCTTTTTTCCCATGTTGTTTGACATTATAATTACACCAGTACAGTATATGCTATTTCCGAACCAAATTCGGTAAAAGGATTCAATTACAGAAATAGAATTGTATACGATGGTGGCACGGCGATGCTGCCGGCAGGATGAGCGGGGAAGGGCTATTATTGTAGCGTCAAATCATATACGTCTTTCGCTAAACTGGCGTAATCTCTTGTTATTTCAATATGACTCCCGGAAATGGTGATGTTATAGTCGCCGGACAATATGAGTGTCCAGTTGAAATCCGCCGTCCAGGGGCAGGCATTTTTAAATGATACAGCATGTGAGCTGCTCATTTTATACGTGCCGCTGCACAGCGCAGGATAATGCGGGAATTGGCTTTGCCCCGCCCAGTTGCCATCGGGCGAAAAGGTGATGGTAACAGTGGAAACAGGGCTATAGCCCGGCCCCCGCTGAAACGTACCTGTATAGGTTCCGGGCAGGATTAAAAAAGCGGGGTTCGTTCTGTTGCAGGACACTATACCCAGTACCATGACCAATAGGATGAAAAAAACGGTTCGCATAATGGCATTTATTCGTCTGACCATTATTTGATAAAGAACGATGCTTTTACGCCGTAAAATAATTCATTTGCCAATTTTTTTATACCTTGTATAACTATAAGGCATAAATATTTTAATATGAGCTTGTTTGACAAATTCAGGAAAAAGCAACCGGCAAAAGAAATCACAGAAAAGCCTTCCAATTTCCCGGAAATGCTAATGGTGAAACTATTATACAGCAGTGAGCCTGTAATACAAAGTAGCCTGGTTGTAGAGGAAATAAAAAAGACCTATCCAAATATGGAAGCCTCAACTGCAGAAGCCGCTTTATTGTTCACCTTCCCCAACATAAAAATACAGCTTGAGGATGCAATAATTCCGGCACAACACATGCTGGCACCCTTAGACGCTAACGATGCCATTTCCCTGCCTGATGAAGCGTTTCAGCAAAATTGGCATTGGGAAGAAGCAAAAACAAAAGCGGCAGAATGCAAATATGGAATCCTGGCAACTGACTTTATGACAAGAACGCTCGAATACCATTCACGCCACCGGTTATTCATGACAACCTTGATTGCTGCTATTAAAGTCATGAAGCCAACCGTAGTCTATTCTGTATATGCCCAAAAGCTGATGAGTCCGGATAGATTAGCCGAAATATGGGAAACACAGGAAAATGGGTACCTGGATGCTTTGCTCAATGTCCGGCTGTTTAATATCACTGGTTCAACAGAAAACGAGATGATTATGGATACAATCGGGTTATATGCTTTTGGTTTGCCAGACCTGCAAGTACGCTTTTCAGGCTACGAAGCAAACCAGGTTGGTAAATTACTTTGGGATTATGCCTATTATATTTTTGACAATGGAGATGTCATCAAAGATGGGAATACAGTTATGGGAGTTGCCGAAGGCTCCAAATGGAAATGCCAACATGAAGCATCATTGCTTGCCCCTTACCGGCAGGTTATCAATATCATGCCCTGATAACCTTACAGTTTATACCATCGTTGTGGGGCAGAGGCTACAAGTTTCGAACCGTTTTGCAAAAGATCTATTGAAAATCAATGATTTCATTGTTAAACATGGACTCGCTTTTAGCGCCTGTATAATATCTTAAAAATACCGCCATGAACTGGACCGCGTCAGGATTCAAACCTGAAACCTTTTGATCCGCAGCTGCATTTAAGTCTTTTCTCATTTTCCATCATTTGCTTGTAATCCTTTACTGTAGCAGATTACTATTATTTCTCTTTTCCCCACTTAATCACCTTTTGTTTGCAGATTTTTGGATCAAAAAATCCCTAATTTTGTTCTATTCAATTCCTTGTTGGCAACGATTCCACAACCTTTATTTTTTGATAATCTATAATTGATGTTGAGGGGGGATTAGCCCACTAAATTCAGCTGGTATGATCAATGTACGGATAATCCATGATACCCGGCGGGTGAAACAAAATAATAAATATCCCGTTGCTATGCGACTCATCCATCACTAGTGATAACTCAGCTTGTCGGAAATACCGGCGGCATAAAACAGCCCCAGCGCACCGCCGCTGATATTGCCGTGTGCCGAAGCAGGCGCAGGCTTATAGATATTGCCACTGTACTCTAACTGCCTGTAGGTGGTACTGAAATAATCATAGGTTTCTTTGGTGAAAGCGTATAGCCGCATCGCCATGGGAGCGGGAGAATTAAATCTCACCGGTTTGTCCAAAAAGGGATCTTCCGGGTTCATTGGGAAATAACGTACCGGAATGCCACTTCCATCATCCGTAAATGATTTGTCGTCAAAAACATAATAGGGATATACATTAAAAGTTACTTGCGAAAATATTCCCGGGGCCAGGAAATAATCATACCGGTATGCATGGACCGAACCACTCCAGTTGACCCCATAATAGTTCTTTTCACCAGGCGGATCTTTAAACCAGACCACCGGCAAAAGGAGCGGCTTCGGGTAAGGAGCGGTCAATATATTTTTCCATTCCACACGATCCAATACAGGCGCCGGGGGCATATAGGCCGAAGACCGGAATATGGTATCACCTATCTTTACTTCCAGCTGGTAGGTATGTCCGACCTGGCCTTTTAGCTTCGTGGTTTGATAATACCCACGCTCAATTGTAGTGGCGCGATCGCCTACTGTAGTAAAAACCGAATCTATCGAACTTTCCTTATAAGTAACAGAGTCCCGGAAGTAATATACATACCGGTCGATAGTTGACGGGCCGGGAATGAGGGTGTCCTTTACCCCGGTATCGTCCGTAATAATGACCAGCGCGTTTTTTACTGGTTCCGCACTGTCGCGATATGGCGTGGAGGGATCGGGATCTGCAGCGAGACCTGTAGACCTGGTGATGCGCACATAATAAGGGGCCCGCATATTGCTGATCCTTCCCTCGATAACGACCAGGGGCTTTGCCGCTGCCCGGTCCAGGTCAAAATTTTTGGTACATCCTGTAATGGCCATGACAAAAAGAATGCTGATTATATATTGCCGGATACGCATACTATTTAAAATTTAAAATTGTAAGCAATGGAAGGTATGATACCGCCGAGGTATACCTGGGTGGTTTTTACATAAGCATAGTTGTTCGGGTCCTGCCGTACAAACACGGCGACCACATTCTGACGGTTATAAGCATTATAAATACTGAGCACCCATTCGCCCTCCCACTTACCTTTTTCTTTGAATTTGCTATACCAGGTCACACTGATGTCGAGCCGGTGGTGGGCAGGCAAGGTATAACCGTTGCGCGTACTGTAATACATGAACCGCAACCCGTTTAAAGCATAGGTGCCCAGTGGTAGGGTGGTACGGCCTCCGCTGCGAAACACCCAATTGGCAGCAACACTGATCCTTTTGGAAAGGGTATGGTTGTACACCAGCGAAAGATTGTGCCGGCGGTCATAAGAAGCGGGGTACCATTCATTATCGTTGACGCCATTGATCTGACGGGAGGCTTTTGACCAGGTATAGCTGATCCATCCGTTTGCCATCCCCTTATTCTTTTTGATCAATAGCTCCATGCCATATCCTTTTGCTTTGCCGGTCAGTACCTGCGTCTCCACTTTGTCGTTCAGGAACAATTCGGCATTGTCGCGATAATCGATCACGTTATACGATGTACGATAATACGCTTCCATGCTTGCCTCCCACGATTCGCCGGGAAAGGTCTTGTATACACCGGCTGAAAAATGATCGGCATACTGTGGTTTGAAATAAATACCGGAAGGCATCCACAGGTCTGTTGGCAGGCCTATGGAAGAATTGGTGAGCAGGTGCTGGAACTGATAGTTCCTGCCATAAGCAACTTTCAGCGACACGGCCGGGAATAGCAGGAACCTGGCAGTGGCCTTTGGCTCGGCGCCGAAATAAGAGGCGATAATTTTCCCTTTGCCATAAAAAGTGCTGTCGATCACTGCGGTAGTGTCGGCATTGTACCTGTATACCAGTGCATCTCCCAATGCTGCAAAGCCGGTGGCCCGGATGCCATACGATACGCTTATTCTTTTATTTATTTTCTGTTCATGATTAATATAGGCAAATACCAGGGCTGATCTGCGATCGTTCAGTGAAACGCTTTTGGCCGGCGAGTGGGTTGTACTGGAGATTGCTTTTCCGGGCAGTACATCCTGAAAAGTAATGCCGGCGCCCATTTTGAAAAGGCTGTTCTTACCGGTGCTCCAGTCGAAATCGGTTTTCAACGTCACTTCCTGCAGGTTGGACCGCCAGGAAAAATCGCGGATACTGTCAAGCGTTAAATTCGTATACCTGTAATTACTGTACAGCAGGGAAGTATTGGCAAATAAGTGGGTATTGAAAACATGGTTCCACCGGGCGGTGATCGTGGTATTGCCCCAGTACATGCGGGTGGACATATCGAGCGGGAAAAGGTAAAAGTTGTCGTATCCCGTATAAGCGGACAAATAGAGACGATCGTGGGTGCCCAGCACCGTATTAAACTTTGCGTTCAGGTCATAGAAAGATATCTTGTTCTTATTGATCCCGGCATCGACCATACCCAGTTTATAGGCTTCATTCAATACGGCCCCGGTATTGCTATACCTGCCGGAGATCATGAAAGAAGATCTTTCTTTTTTAAGCGGGCCTTCAAGCGTCAACCTGCTCGCAACTACACCAATGCCTCCGGTCACAGTGTACTGTTTGCTGTTGCCTTCCTTCATCCTTATGTCCACCACGGATGAAAGCCGTCCGCCATATTGCGCAGGGAATACACCTTTATAAATAGCCACATCGTTCAGAGCATCCACATTAAATGCGGAAAAGAAACCGAGCGAATGGGAGGGGTTATACACAGGCGCTTCATCCAGCAGGATTAGGTTTTGATCATAGGAACCGCCACGTACGGACAAATTGGTAGTGCCTTCTGCCGCTGCCTGGATACCCGGCAGGAACTGCAGGCTCTTTAATACATCAGGCTCGCTGCCACCCATGGCGATTTTTCTAATCTCGGGCACGTTTAGCCGGAGATTACCGGTCACCACCCTTTGCACAATGCCCTTTTTGCCGGAAGATGACACGATAACAGCCTGCAGTGTGTCGGCCTCTTTAGCCTGCAACGCTATATTGTACCGGTGGCTTTCCTCCATGACCATACTTTCATTTGTTTCCATGAACCCGACGTGCGAGCCATTCAATACATATTCTCCCGTGGGGACCGTGATCGAATAAAAACCGTATGCGTTGGTAGTGATCGTGTAGGTTTTCATACCCAACAGGCTGATCGTGGCCCCGATGAGGGCTTCGCCTGACCGGCCATCCGTTACAAATCCATACAAGGTGGCCGTTTGCCCGGCCGTAACACGGGCCTTTTTTACCAGTATATAGTTTTGTACCTGCTCATACTGCAATCCATTATTGAGCAACAGATCATCCAGCACTTTCTTCAGTGGTAGTTTTTGCTGACGATAGCGGATGTTGCGAATGCCGGCGATGACATCCGATTGATAAGTGAATTTAATCGGCACCAGCTTTTCAATCGCCTGCAATGCCTCCTTCAGTGTCACATCCTTCAGTTCGATGGTAATGGCCATTTTGCTGATGTCCTGTGCATGGGTATGGTTTATTGGCAATAGGGCACTATAAACCAATAACAGGATAGGGATAATCCGTTTCATAAAGTTTTATATGTATTTGCTTATTCTATAGTAAAAATTCCGTTCTCTTTGGAAAGATGGCTGTTGGTGATATTGCATATAATGGCAAGCGTTTGCGGCAGGCCCGTACGTTTGTCAAATACACCCGTTGCCTTTACCTCTTTAAGGGCCGTATTTTTTATGACAATGGAATCATTGAATACTCTTTGCAGATCAGCTGTAATCGTCTCGAGTGTTTCTTCTGTATACACCAGGCTTCCCTGTTTCCAGCCGGCAATCGCCAGTATATCGACGGGCTGTTGATGGATGGCGTCGGCAGTTAGCCTTACCTGTTGTCCCTTCTCAAGGGTAGCCAACACTTTGTCGCCTGCCCGTACTTTTACTTTACCTCGTTGCACAGATACGGTATGTTCTTTTTCACCCGCGTAATCTTTGATATCGAATGCCGTGCCCAGTACAGTAGTGGCAAGCGTGTGGGAATACACGTGAAAAGGTATTTTTTCAGCATGTTGTACATCAAACCAGGCCTCACCCGACAAGTCTACAACACGCCCGGTATCTGAAAAGGCAGTGGGAAAGCGAATGGACGATGCCGCATTCAGCCATATATGGCTGCCATCCGTGAGCACTACTTCGTAGGTGGAACCGCGTGTAGTGGAGATAGTATGATAACCACCTGCATCCTCAGGTCCGGTACTGTTATATATAATACGGTTGTCCTGCCGGGTAATAGTGGTATGCCCCAGTTGTGCTATTGGACCGTTCTTTACCTCATCGAGCCATATTTGCTCCCCATTGGGCAACGTGAGTACATTTTTGGCAATAGGTGACACAGGCAGATCAGGCAGGCTTTTTTGCGTGGCTGCCAGGCTTGTATCGCGCCACCGGTTACTAGTATAGTAAATACCTGTACTTATCAATAATATTACAGCCGCTGCAGTTGCCCACCAGCGGTAAGCTGTACGCGTAGCGGCGCGATGTATGGGTACTACCGGTGTGTCCAGTGCTGCCTTCTGCCTGATTTTCGCGAGCAGGCGCTTTTCGTGTTCGGTTTCGCTGCTGGCAAACGAAGCAGGTATCTCTACAGGGCTGTTCTGGTTTGCATTGTACCATTGCTCCAGCTGTTGCTTTTCGGCCGGGGTGATGGTACCAGTGGCAAGCTTATGGACAAGCTCCTGGTAATAAGCGAGGTCTTTAGTGTCTTTTTCAGGCATGGAAAAGCTGCTTTCCATACAGGTAAGAAAACAAGCCCCTGGCCCCTACGGGTAGCAATAATTTTTTTTTGGACAGGCTAAAAAAGGAAGGAAAAAAAGGATTTTAGGGTTGTACGAAGATGCTTCAATGCTTTAGTCATTTGGTTTTCAACCGTTTTTTCAGAAATATCCAGGGACTGGGCAATTTCCTTGTTGGAAAGCCCCTCTTCCCGGCTCAGTTCATATACCAGTTTGCAGCGCACTGGCAGTTGGGCGGCTGTTTGCTGAAGTTGTTCCTTTAATGCCTTGAGATCGAATTGTTCTTCTACGTGTGAAATGGCAGAAGCATCCTGGCTCAGCAACGCTTCGTACCGGCGCTGACGGTACTTTTTGTATAGCAGGCTGTATACCTGGAATTTAACGGCTGCCGCCAGATAAGATTTCAGCGATTGCCTGATATTGATTTCATCCCTGCGTTTCCAGAGATCAGCAAACACATCCTGTACAATTTCCTCCGCGTCTGCAAGGTTATCGAGTTTATTGGCGGCTACGGAAAAGAGTAATTTCCAGTACTGGCGATAAATTTCGGTAAATGCAGACTCGTCCCCTTGCGTAAGCTTTTGCAGTAGATTACTTTCGATTGTACCTGGTTGGTAGGGCATCATTGCAAATGTGAAAGTAGTTCTATTTTGTCAGATTCTTAAGTAGATAGTTCTCTTCACCAAATGAAGGGAAGGGATTGCAGTCGCGGCTGGCACTGGGCCAGCTCATTACACTTACTTATGGCGCATTTGACGAACGGGAACCAGTTTTTCAAACCATTAAATTCGTACACAATGAGCTCAATAATTGATCGGCTTACTTCGCCAACTTCACGGGCTGCAAACGTATGACCATCAAAAACAGGCATCTCGAACCGAAAAGGTGAATTTCATTTTTGAGTTAGTTGGAAGAGGATCAACCAGTTTAGGGAAAAATAAAAAGGCGACAAATTATCTTATCGATTATTTGTCGCCTTCGGTGGGCTGTAGGTTACAACTTTCGAACCTGTTTGTAACAGATCTAAATAAGATAATAAATTTTCTCATTAGCGTTTTGATGTTTCAATTATAAGTTCTTTGAAAGTATTGTCTGTATTGGGTTTGCCGGGATTCCGGACCTAAGACGATTTGGTTTTTTGAGGGCATTATTTTTCATATTTTG
>JACXTT010003993.1_pt1 | contig 22195 bp, 16 predicted proteins | sample 9270951 | NCBI WGS metagenome assembly JACXTT01 (sample SAMN15532306, study PRJNA645909) | rock metagenome | isolation source: weathered quartz diorite | place: Puerto Rico | collected 2017-06-21
ATCCCTTCCATAATGGAGCGCAACCCGCGCGCGCCGGTCCGCCGTTCGATAGCCTTCTTGGCGACAACTTTCAATGCCTCTTCCTGAAAGGTGAGCTCGGTATTTTCCATTTCGAATAATCGCTGATATTGCTTGACCAAAGCATTCTTCGGCTCGGTCAGGATTTTCTTCAACGCGTCTTCATCAAGATCGTCGAGCGTTGCAATGACAGGCAACCTGCCGACAAATTCCGGGATCAAACCAAATTTCAGTAGATCCTCCGGTTCCACTTTGCGCAGGATTTCACCAGTCCTGCGGTCATCCGGGGATTGGACCGTGGCGCCAAACCCGATCGACGTGCTTCTTCCGCGCGCGGTGATGATTTTTTCGAGGCCAGCAAAGGCGCCGCCGCAAACGAACAAAATATTCGTCGTGTCAACCTGCAAAAACTCCTGCTGAGGGTGTTTGCGGCCACCTTGCGGCGGTACCGACGCGATAGTGCCCTCCATGATTTTGAGAAGCGCCTGCTGAACGCCCTCGCCGGACACGTCGCGGGTAATCGACGGATTGTCGGATTTGCGGGAAATCTTGTCTATCTCGTCGATATAGACTATCCCGCGTTGCGCCCGCTCAACATTATAGTCCGATGCTTGAAGCAGCTTCAAAATGATGTTTTCGACATCCTCGCCGACATAGCCGGCCTCGGTAAGCGTCGTGGCGTCGGCCATAGTGAAAGGCACATCGAGTATTCGTGCGAGTGTCTGTGCCAACAAGGTCTTGCCGGAACCGGTAGGGCCGATCAGCAATATGTTCGATTTAGCAAGCTCAACATCATTGTGCTTGGCCGCATGATTGAGGCGCTTGAAGTGATTGTGAACGGCGACCGACAACACCCGCTTGGCCTGCGACTGACCAATAACGTAGTCATCCAGAACTTTGCAAATTTCTTTGGGGGTCGGCACCCCGTCGCGGCTTTTAACGAGCGAAGATTTGTTCTCTTCGCGGATAATATCCATGCAAAGTTCGACACATTCGTCGCAGATGAAAACGGTTGGACCGGCAATGAGCTTGCGGACCTCATGCTGACTCTTGCCGCAGAACGAGCAATAGAGCGTGTTTTTCGAGTCGCTCCCGCCGACCTTAGTCATCGATCGTCTCCATCTCCGCGGCGGTTCTGAATTATCCGCGGCGCTGCATGAGCGGCGGCAGGCTTTCCGCCCCTTGCCGGTATGATCGGCATACCACCTAACAAGACCTGGCTTGTTCCCAGGGTCCCAGTCCGTTTACCATACTAACCGACATGACATCTTCGTTCAAAACGAACGAAGTGCCAAGATTGTGCTAGACAGTTCCTCCGCCGCGGGGCCACAATGGCTTGATACCTCGTGCCAAGATAATTCCATCATATCTACGCAATTTTTCCGTTAACCTAAACGGTATTTATTTCGATTTGTTGCTGCATATCGCTTGCCGCAATAATAACCCAAGCGGCAGCGCGAAGCTACTGAAGCTACTATAGAAGCGACTATATAAGCAACAGTCAACCCAAGGCAATCGCCGTTGTCATTGGCGAAAAATCGTCGCCCTGTCTGCGATAACACCTCGCGCCGGGATCGGACCGGCAGTCAACACCTCTCCCCGGTCACGGAGAACACCCGAAAGGACGCGCACAATATTAGCGATTTAGTCTCTTCTACTTTCCGCCACAGGTAATTCGTCGGGCCGCTTCAAAATAACATGGTCCACGATACCAAATTCTTTTGACTCTTCCGCAGACATGAAATGGTCCCGGTCCAAGGTTTTTTCAATTGTTTCGAAGTCCCGGCCCGTATGCCGGACGTATATTTCGTTTAACCGCTGTTTGACTTTCATGATGTCTTCGGCATGGCGAACAATATCCGAAGCTTGGCCCTGGAAGCCGCCGGAAGGCTGATGAACCATGATCCGCGCGTTCGGAAGAGCGTAACGCGCATTGGTTTCGCCGGCGCATAGGAGAAGGGAACCCATTGAGGCGGCCTGCCCGACGCAAAGCGTCGATACTTTCGGCTTTATAAACTGCATCGTGTCATAGATCGCCAACCCGGCTGTCACCACCCCGCCCGGTGAATTGATATACATGGAAATTTCCTTCTTCGGATTTTCCGCCTCCAGAAACAAAAGTTGGGCAATGATCACGGACGCGACGTGATCCTCGACAGGGCCGGTCAGAAATATGATCCGCTCGCGCAACAGCCGCGAATAGATGTCAAAACCCCGCTCGCCGCGGCTCGTATTTTCGATCACCTGCGGGATCAGGTAATTGGCATAGATTTCGACGGGATTGCGATCACGCATAGCGGCGCCTTTTTGCGATGAAAACCTGCCAATTGGCGAACAAATCATGGTTCGAGATAATTTACAATTGGTACCGCATATAACCGCCCTGGGAAAATTGCGATGCCGTTTGGCGGATCGGCTGCCTTAACTTTGAACGGCTTCGGGCGAGCTGCTGTCCTTCTTATCTTTGTCTTCGCTATTGTGCGTGTTCAACAGTTCGTCTTTCGAAACGGTCTTGTCGGTCAGTTTCACCTTTGTAATTATGTAATCGACGACCTTTTCTTCAAAAAGCGGGGCCCTGACCTCAGCCAGGGCCTGCGGATTCTTGCGGTAATAGTCGAACACGACCTTGCCGTCACCCGGGAACGCGCGCGCCCGCCGGGCTACGGCCTGTGCGATCTCATCGTCCGTGACCTTGATTTTCGCTCTTTCCCCTATTTCGGCCAAAAGGAGGCCGAGGCGGACCCGGCGCTCGGCAAGCTTTTGACTGTCCGCGCGCTCTGCCTCCTCGGTTGTCTGATCTTCCTCGTAACTGCGGCCCGCTTGGCGCCTCTCGGCCGCAATTTGCTGCCAAACTGCTTCGAATTCTTGGGCGACCATGCTTTCCGGCACTTCGAACAGGAAATTCTTGTCGAGAGCGTCGAGAAGATCACGTTTCCATTTTGCGCGGGAGGCGGCAAGGTATTCCCGCTCGACATTGGCGCGGATACCGTCCTTGAGCTTAGCCAAATCTTCGAAGCCAAGGCCCGTTGCTAGCTCCTCGCCGATTTCGATTTTACCCGGCGCGGCGACAGAGTTCAGCGTGACGTCGAATATGGCCGCTTTGCCAGCGAGCTTGGCCGGGTTGTAGGTGTCCGGAAAGGTCACATTGATCGTCCGGCGCTCGCCCGGCTTCATGCCTTCGATTTGCGCTTCGAAGCCGGGCAGGAAGCTCCCGGACCCAAGGACCACGTCGAGATCTTGCCCGGAGCCGCCGTCAAACGGTTCGCCGTCTATCGTGCCGGCAAAATTCAACGTCGCCTTGTCACCCGCTTCGGCGACGGCCTCTTCTTCTTTTGGCGTGTAACTCCGGTTTGTCTCGGCGAGCCGCGTTAACACCTGATCGATGTCGCTGGGAGATACCTCCGCGACAAGCCTTTCGATTTCGATGGCTTCGAGGCCGGGGACTTCGATCTTTGGCAAAACCTCGAGCGCGACCGTAAACACAAAATCAGATTGTGTTTCGAAAATCTGCTCCAAGTCTTTGTCATTATTCTGGAAAGCGACCTTTGGGCTTACGGCGAGCCGGAGCTCGTTCTCTTCGACAATTTTGCGATTGGCCTCGTTGACGGCCTCCTGCACGGCATCAGCCATGATCGAGCGGCCATAAAGCCGCTTCAGGTGGGAAACGGGGACCTTGCCTGGACGGAATCCTGGAATTTGCGCCTTTGCCTTGATCTCGGCGAGCTGTCCATCGACGCGCTGCGCAATTTCGGCGGCCGGCAGCACGATTTTGAATTCGCGTTTAAGGCCATCGGCTTGAGTTTGCGTGACTTCCATTCCAACAAGCCTTTAGATAGCGATGAACGGTGTTACATAAAGTTCAGCACGCGGCGCACCGGTCGAAATTGATACTTGGGGGAGAGAGCACTCAAGCCCGCTTGAAGTCAACATTAAGCACTTGATCTTATAGCCTTTTCTGGCATCACCATAACCTTGACGTTAACTTTTTTAAGCCAGTCAGGTTAGTCATTCCCTCATCCCCTTGGCAAGCCAAATCCTACCTTCCTCCTCTTTCCCCTGCAATTTGAATCAAACCGTTGGCTAACCCACAGGTTGCCCTTCGGCAATGTTGGGGCATATTGCCCGGCCAAGCCAAATCGTGGATTGTAAGTTATTACTTGACACTTGTATGCGAATAGCTTACATTAGGCGCATGATACGAAGTTTCCGGAGCAAGGCGCTTGCCGATCTTTGGAACAAGAATTCAAGAGGGGTTCGGCCTGATTTGCACAAGCGGGTCCGGGCAATCCTTTCGCGTTTGGAGGCGTGCAAGCACGTGCGGGAAATGAGCATTGCAGGGTTTCATTTGCATCCTTTGCACGGTTCCAAATTGCAGCGTTACACGGTGAGCTTGAACGGCCCGTGGCGCATCACATTCGAGTTTACCGATAGCGACGCCTTCCGTGTTGATCTCGAGCAATACCACTAAGAGGCTCCAATGGCTTATGCAGCAAAACGCAACCCGGATATGTGCCCGTCTCACCCCGGCGCGCTACTCAAAGACGTGATGATCCCGGCGGTGCAGCGTTCCGTAACTGAGATAGCCCAATTGCTTGGCATCTCACGCCAGCATTTTTACGATATTCTTGGCGAGCGAAAACCGGTCACGCCGAACGTTGCGGCCCGGCTCGGTAAACTCTTTGGCGACGGCCCCGGCGTTTGGCTCAGGATGCAGGCCAACTATGACGCGTGGCACGCCTTGCGCGATATTGACGTCAAGGACATTCCTACCCTTGAGGCTGCTTAGGCCACGCATGGAGTGATGGATAGCGTTCTTTGGAAAAATCCTAACAATCAATGACTGTAATTCTTAAAACTCGCTTTGGTGCGGGCGGAGGGACTCGAACCCCCACGATTTTCACCACCGGAACCTAAATCCGGCGCGTCTACCAATTCCGCCACGCCCGCCGCACCGCGTGAGTCAGGCCCCACAAAGCCCGAGCTTCCGGCTCTATATCAGCCAGTGCGGCTCCGTGCATGGCAAAACTGCGAGTGCGCTCTTATCAAGTCGGGGTCGATATCGCCCTCTCAAAGGAGGAGGAGTCCGGTGAGACCGTGTCTTAACTTCAAAAACGCGTCCTTCTTGCGTCAGCCCCGGCCTTGGCTCACGCGGCCGGTCAACCGGCCGCTAGTGCGCGAGTTCCCAGCGATCGGGCGAACGCCACAGCCGTGAGCGCAGAAGCTCGCGCTCGAAGATGAACTCCTTCGGCAGCCGGTCAAAAAACTGATCGAATTGCGTTTCATGCGCCTTCGCCTCGGCGGCGCCGGCCTCCCTTCCTATCGCCATCAGCTCGTAGAACTTGTCTTCCGGGAAATCGAGGCCCTTCCATTCGATGTCTTCGTGGCGCGGCATCCAGCCGATCGGGCTTTCGACGGCAAATCCTCGGCCATGTACGCGGTCGACGATCCATTTGAGCACCCGCATATTGTCGCCAAAGCCAGGCCAGATGAACTTGCCGTTCTCGTCCTTGCGGAACCAGTTGACCCGGAAAATCTGCGGCGGATTGGCGAGACGGCGCCCCATATTGAGCCAATGGCCAAAGTAATCGGCCATGTTGTAGCCGCAGAACGGCAGCATCGCCATCGGGTCGCGGCGCATCGCCGCCTGGCCGATCGCCGCGGCCGTTGCTTCCGAACCCATCGTCGTGGCGATATAGACGCCGTGGCCCCAATTAAAAGCCTGGAACACGAGGGGCAGGTCCTTGCTCATGCGGCCGCCGAAAACGAAGGCCGAGATCGGCACGCCCTCTGGCTTTTCCCAATCCGGGTCGATCGACGGGCATTGGCTCGCAGGCGCGGTGAAACGGGCGTTTGGATGCGCGGCGGGGCGCCCGCAGCCAGGTGTCCAGTCCTCGCCCTTCCAGTCGATGAGGTGCGCCGGCGCCTCGCCGGTCATCCCCTCCCACCACACGTCCCCATCGTCTGTCAACGCCGTGTTGGTGAAAATGCTGTTCTTGGCTACCGTCAGCATCGCGTTGGGATTGGACTGCCCGTTCGTGCCGGGCGCGACGCCAAAAAATCCCGACTCCGGATTGATCGCGCGCAGCGTGCCGTCCGGCGCCTTTTTGATCCAGGCGATGTCGTCGCCGACGGTGCTGACCTTCCAGCCCTCAAAGCCTTTCGGCGGCACCAGCATCGCGAGATTGGTCTTGCCGCAGGCGCTCGGGAAGGCGGCGCCGAGATAGGTTTTTTCGCCATCCGGGGCCAGGATGCCCATGATCAGCATGTGCTCGGCCATCCATCCTTCGTCGCGCGCCATCACCGAGGCAATGCGCAGCGCAAGGCACTTTTTCCCCAAGAGCGCGTTGCCGCCGTAGCCGGAGCCGTAAGACCAGATCTCGTAGCTTTCCGGGAAATGCACGATATATTTGCGGTTGATGTCGCCGTCGCACGGCCACGGCACGTCCTTTTGTCCTTTTTTGAGCGGCGCGCCGACCGAGTGCATGCACGGAATAAAGAAGCCATCGGGTCCGAGCGCATCGAGCACCGCCTTTCCCATGCGGGTCATGATGCGCATATTGACGGCGACATAGGGGCTATCGGAGAGCTGCACGCCGATCTTGGCGATGGGCGAGCCGATCGGACCCATGCTGAAGGGGATGACATACATCGTCCGGCCGGCCATGCAGCCGTCGAAGAGCCCGCGCAAGGTCGCCCGCATTTCATGGGGCGGCGCCCAGTTGTTGGTGGGGCCGGCGTCGTCCTTGTTGGTAGAGCAAATGAAGGTCCGGTCCTCGACCCGGCCCACGTCGGACGGATGCGAACGGGCGAGATAGGAATTCGGGCGTTTCTTTGGATTGAGGCGGATGAAGGTGCCGGCGTCGACCATCATTTGGCACAATCGGTCGTACTCCTCCTGACTCCCATCGGCCCAGACGACCTTGTCGGGCTTGCACAGCGCCGCCATCTCCGCCACCCAGTCGCGCAGCTTCCCGTTGGTTGTCGGGCTGTTCACGCTAGCATCCATTTACTTTCTCTCCTGAGGTTTCTCGCCCGCACTTGCCGCGCGGGCGGCTTTGCAGAGCCGATGAGCTACCGCCGCCCACAGGGCTGGCCTAGCGCCGCCATAAAGGTCTTAGGATGTCCTGAAACGCAAGCTATATACGATGCGCGTTTGCCCGGCTAGAGGGCAAAAACTGCGGCTCATCGTCCCGCGCGACTCACTGGAACGCCGAGACAGATTATGTCAGCGCTGCTCCTAACAACTTAGAGCGATGGTTCCACTCGTCCAATATTTTCTCTGTCGCTCTTTTTGAGATTGATACACTGGACACGGATATCATCTCTGTGAGGCGATTTGGTGGAATTGAGAAACCCTGCCCGAGCCGCCGCTAACCGGATCTCACGGCTAGGTAGCCGCTACTTCGCGCCTGCCTTTCACTTCATCCCGGCGCGGGGGTTATACGGCTTTTGCGCCTCCCATTTGCGCATCAGAGAAACGAGCTCTGGGTCTGCATCGTCCGGGAGCACGATCCGAAGGCTGACCAAAAGATCGCCCGCGGGGCCTTGCTGAGCAGGCAGGCCCTTGCCGCGCAATCGCAGGGTGCGCCCGCCATTGGAACCGGGAGGAACCGTAATTTCGACGGTGCCCTCGAGCGTGGGCGCGTTGACCTTGGCGCCGGCGACGGCTTCGTAAAGGGTCACGGGCAGGTCGAGCCGCAAGTCGCGCCCCTCGACGCGAAAATAGGGATGTTTCGCGATGTGGACCGTCACCCAGGCATCGCCCGGCTCCCCTCCCCAGGCACTTGGCTGTCCTTGCCCTTTCAGGCGGATTTGCTTGCCATCCTCGATCCCCGCCGGGACCGATACTTCCAGGACCCGGCCTGTGGGCAAACTGACGCGCGCAGAGGTCCCCTTTACCGCCTCGGCGAGACTGATCGTGATCTCCGCGGCGGCATCCTCGCCGCGGGGCGCCCTTTGGCCGCGCGCACTTCCTCTCCGGCCGCCAGGCATCCCGCCTCCAAAAAGATCGGCAAAAATATCGCTTGCCGCGAAACCGCCGGCGCCAGGTCCTGCGCCGCCGAAATTGAACTCAAAATGCTCGAAATCCGGGCCCGCGCCCGCATGAGAGCGGCTGCCAAATCCGGGCCCTTGGGCGCCAAAACCCTCAAATCCGTGGAATCGGGGCTTGCCCGCGGCGTCGATCTCGCCCCTGTCGAATGCGGCGCGCTTTTTCTCGTCGCCGAGAATTTCATAGGCCGCGCTGACCTCCGCAAATTTCTCTTTGGCCTTGGGCTCCTTGCTTTGATCGGGATGAAATTTTTTGGCAAGTTTGCGGTACGCCTTCTTGACCTCGGCCGTACCGGCTGATTTCGAAACTCCCAAAACAACATAAGGGTCGCGCATCGATTAGCCCATTCTCGCGCTTGCCCGGCTCGCGGCACAAACGCTCGTGTCTCTTAGCAAAGTTGGGGCAGCTCCCGGCTAACCGCAAGGTTTGAGGAGCCTAAAACCGAAGACCTGCGCAAGAGCACTCCGCGATTGCGTCTCTTCTACGGTTTTGCCTCGGCGATCGTCCACTCGCCCTGCCGATCGGCGCAAGCGGTTCCCTGGACGGATTGTTCGCCGCCCTTGCGGTCGACCTTGGCAAGGAAAACACGGCAAGTCTTAGAGTCTAAAGAATAGGCTTCCCCAACCGGCGCGAATGAACCCTTGTTGCCCGAATCCGGGTTATTCCAGCCGACAAGCACGCCATTTCCCTGCAGATCGAGCGCCGTGGATAAGGCCGATTTCGCCCGGCCCCAGTCGCCGGCATCGAAGAGACCGACAAGCGGCTGCGGCGGGATCTTGGCAGCGGCGTCTTCTTTCGACCCTGGCCCGAGAAAAGGAGAGATTGGAAATGTCATCGAACATCCGGCCAAGGCCGCCGTCAGGAACATCGGCCCCCAAGCCATGATCCTGGGGACGAAACTTCCCGCCGCGGCTATCCAGAAAACCGGAATACGGAAATTGGCCCCTGATCTGCAACCCATGCTAAAAGCCCCCCGCCCAAGAGTTACTGGCGAAAGCCGCGAATCGATACCCTTGCCGCTCAAATTGCATATCACACGTGTGGAGGATTGGTGTTGACCGGGTTGGAGACTCGTGACTTTGCCGCGGCATCCGAGCCTTTCTCATTATTTCAGTCCTGGTTCGATGCGGCGCAAAAGAGCGAGCCGAACGATCCAGAGGCGATGGCTCTCGCAACGGCCGATGCCAACGGCCTGCCCAATGTCCGCATGGTTCTACTCAAAGGAATCGACTCGTCCGGTATTACCTTTTACACAAATTCCGAAAGCGCCAAGGGCAGAGAATTGCAGGCAAATATGCAGGCGGCGGCGGTTTTGCACTGGAAATCTCTGGGCAGGCAGGTTCGTTTACGCGGCCCCGTCGAAATTATTTCCGCCAAAGAATCCGACGAATACTTTGCCAGCCGCCCACGGCAGAGCCAGATCGGCGCCTGGGCGAGCCAGCAATCGCGGTCCCTCGAAAGCCGGTTTGCGCTGGAAAGGGCCGTGGCGAAATATGCTGCCAAATATGGCTTTGGTGAGGTTCCAAGGCCGCCCAATTGGCAGGGCTACAAAATTGTGCCGTTCTATCTCGAGTTCTGGGCGGAAGGCACGTTCCGGTTACACGACCGTATCGTTTTCCGGCGGCACACGGAACTGGGCGCTTGGCGCCAAGAGCGTCTTTATCCATGAGAGCCGCTGCCATGTTCGCGGCAAGCAACATGACATGTTGGCTTGTTAGACGACCCGTGAATATTCGCGCGCGAATTAGTGACAGGCGCAGTCGAGCGTAAGCGTGAATACGCAAAACGCAAACGCCTGGCCGATGCGCGCCGCTGAGCGAGAAAACCGTCAGTAGGAGGCAGCGGAGCGTGCGGGAATTCGATTATCTCGCAGGGATTCGAGTGGCCGAGCGGGCTGCGTTGGCGTGGGCACAGGGCGCCGCAGTGCGGGCAGCCGGTCTCATAGTCCTGTACTGCCTATCGGGCTCGGGCTTCATCCTTCGAGCAGCCATCGCACAGGAGGTCATGGGGCAGTGCCGCTTGCTTATCGCGGCGGGCCCGACTTTCCTCGGGGCCGATTTGGAGAATGCAACGGCGCCAAAGCCGGGCTCAGCCTTCAAAGAATGTGCGAACGGCTGCCCGGTGATGATCGTCGTCCCAGCTGGCAAGTTCATTATGGGCTCGCCGGAGAGCGAGTCTGACCAGAATGCAAGTGAACGCCCGCAACACGAGGTTGCAATCGCCGAGCCGTTCGCCGTTTCCAAGTTCGAAGTGACCTTTGAAGAGTGGGATGCTTGCGTCGCCGCGGCGGCGTGTCCGCGTGTCCAAGACCATTGGGGACGCGGGCAGATGCCTGTAATCAACGTGAGCTGGGGCGACGCCAAGCAGTATGTGGGCTGGCTCTCGCGGTTGACCGGCAAAAACTACCGGCTTTTGACCGAGGCCGAGTGGGAATTTGCTGCGCGCGCCGGCACAACGTCCCGCTATTCTTGGGGCGACGAACCTGGCAAGGGCAACGCCAATTGCGACGGATGCGGCAGCCAATGGGATCTCCAACAGACGGCACCAGTTGGCTCGTTCAAGCCGAACGCGCTGGGGCTTTACGACATGCACGGCAACGTCTGGGAATGGGTTGAAGATAGCTGGCACGACAATTACGATGGCGCGCCAACCGATGGATCGGCGTGGCTCCGGGGCGGCGATCCAAACTATCGTGTCATCCGCGGCGGTTCATGGCGCAACGATACGGAGCTCATCTGCGCGGCAGTTCGCGTTAAGCGCAATATCAACGTCCAGTTCGACACTCTCGGCCTCCGGGTGGCTAGATCGTTAAATCGTTGATCCTCTTTTTCTTTACGTCTCTGGCGTTATCCGGATGTTTGCTGCTTACCACCAAAATAAGGTTTGCCGCTGCCTGTGCTTTAAAATAGGCAAGTCCTTGGAGGAGGTGGCAATGCGCGAGGAAGTTCAGATTTGTGCGCGGCGTGGTGCGTTTAGCAGCTATGTGAAATTGCTTTACGCGCACGTAGACGCGGGCGGTTGGCGAAAAGAGACCATGCCGGGAAATTCAGGGACCACAGCTAATCGCTGCTATACAACCAGCGTGCTTGGGGCGATTGCAGCCGCGGCCATCTGTATTCTTTTGCAGGCTAATCCGGCCGGAGCGCAGTTTGACTTTTTATTCGGCTGGACAAGACCGCCGCCTCCCCCCTCCCAGGCCGCGCCTCAACGTGGACCGGCAAAGCCCGCAAAAGTCAAACCCCGCAAGCCAAAGGCCATTGACACTAAGTCTGCGCCCGCGGCGAATGCGCCTGCGCCGTCAGTGGAGGAGCCTCCGCCGCCATTCGATTCCGAGGTTCTAAAACTCGCCGAAATTCTGGGCGCGCTCGCCTATCTCGACGAGCTTTGTGCCACCAATCCTTCCGGCGAATGGCGTGAAAAAATGAAGGCGCTTTTGGAAGCCGAGGCCAAAACCAATGCGCGCAAGGAGCGGCTTGCGGGCAGTTACAATCGCGGCTTTCGCGACTATGAAAGGAGCTATCGTTACTGCACGCGAAATGCGCAAGCGGTGATTGTCCGCTTTCTTGCCGAAGGCGGAAAGATCGCGCATGACGTCGTGACCCGCTACGGCGGATCATGATGGCGGCAGGGTTGAACAATCTCATTACCGACATCCCCGGCATATCGGTCGGGCACGCGCATGACGCTGCGATCGCGTCCGGGGTTACCGCGCTCATCTTCGAGTCTCCTGCCGTTGCGTCGATTGCCATTCATGGCGGCGCGCCGGGTCTGCGTGACACGGCTTTGCTCGAACCTGAAATGACCGTCGAGCGGGTCGATGGTTTGGTTCTTTCGGGCGGTTCGGTCTATGGCCTCGATTCCATGGGCGGAGTCATAGCCTGGCTGCGCGAAAAGGGCCGGGGCTATAAGGTAGGCAACGTCAATGTGCCGATCGTGCCGGGCGCGATCCTTTTCGATCTTCTCAACGGAGGCGACAAAAATTTTGGGCGAGAGCCCGCCTATTGGCACTTGGGTTACAGAGCGGCCGCGGCGGCGAGCGAAGATTTTGCGCTTGGCAGCGCCGGTGCTGGCTATGGCGCGACGACCGCCAATCTTAAGGGCGGCGTCGGCTCGGCGAGCGCTTCGACATCGGCGGGGTTTTGCGCGGGCGCCCTTGTTGCCGTAAATGCGCTGGGACAAGCGACGATCGGCGATGGGCCGCATTTCTGGGCCGCGCCTCACGAATGTGCGCAGGAATTTGGCGGCCTCGGCTGGCCTGTGCCTTGGCCCAAGGACGCGCTTGCCATGCGTATCAAAAGTGCGGCTGCGGAAAATACCACCATCGCAATTGTTGCAACAGATGCGGCGCTGACCAAACCGGAAGCGAAAAGGCTTGCCATTATGGCGCATGATGGCATCTCCCGGGCGTTGCGCCCCGCGCATGCCTGCATGGATGGCGACACAATATTTGCCGCGGCAACCGGCACCGCGAAAAACGTTCCAACTGTCCGCGACCGGATTGAAATTGGGTTAATCGCTGCCGATTGTCTCTCCCGCGCCATTGCGCGCGCCGTTTACAAGGCCGACGCCTTGCCTTTTTCCGGTGCGCTTCCCAGTTGGAAGGGCCGCCACCGGCAATGTGCGTAAATCCGCCTCTGCTCGTGGTGCGATGTTCCACCTCCCAATCATTCCCATCGGTCAAAGAATTCAGCGAGCACGTCTAGTCATATAGGCCCTATTTGGCAGCTCCTTGCGGATAGAATAATTTGACGAGGCGAATTTCAACGCCAATATTCTCCCTGAAGCCGCCCGACCTTTCGAATTCGTGGAAGACGTCGCCCGCGACCGCAAAGTCCTGCCCAAACGAAAGCTGAAATTGGACGTGGCCTCTGAGGAAGTCATCTTTCGTAAAAGGGATGTTGGGCTGCGGTTTCGTGATCGGCGGCCCTGTTGCGTCAAATGTACCGTTTATGGCTATCTGCTTTCCTCCCCACGCCTTCTCTATCCCAACGGCGACGAATTGCAGGGGCTCCGGCGCGTAACGCAGAAACGCTTCGACAGTGTAAGAGGGGTGCTGAATCAGCGTATTGTAAGTCAGCACGCCGGGGATTGGAGCCTGTGGTGGATTGACAATGGTTAGCGGACTGTTGCCATTGGTATGGAATGAGGCATTGGCGATCAAATCAAGAAAGACGCCATTCAAGACCGGGGAGAAGTTGTTGAAGCCTTCGCTGTAGCCGATCTGAGGAATGTCCGTGAATTGACGCGCCGTCGAGACATTGACCGTTTTCCGGTTGTCGAAGGCCCGTCCCAAGGGAAGAAAGAGAAAATTGGTCAAGCCGAGCCAGCGCTGCACCTCGTCATTGCGGGCAATAAAGAAATAGGTGAAGTGAAGGTCGGGATCGGCGAGACCCCCTGCAACACGATTGTTCGCGCCCGGGATAGGGATATTTACGTTCGTAAATGTGGCAAATGGCAAATCCGCCTCGATTGCGAAGGGATGCTCATTGAACTGAGCGAGATACACGAACCGCGTTAACTCCACAAATATTTTTGCGTGCGAATTCGGAAGTTCTTGTCCCGCCGTATCGACGAAGGCATCGGCGTGCACATATCTTAGGTACTCTAATACGGCGAATGTGCCGTTCGGAAGCGACCCTCCCGAATAATCGCCCGCATAGGTATCGCCGCCGCGGTCGGATCCGGCGATTGCCGGCGTATAGTAGCCGGCGATGCCGCCAAACAGCACGGCGACCGCCGCTAAAGCACCGGCGCTCGAATGTCTAAACCCCATGACCCGTTCTCCCTCTAGTAGACCAATTCAACTGGCTGCTTGGAGCAAATCCAAACTTTGTCAGAGCCACCGCAAACCACGGTTCACGGATCACTGAAGTTCTTCGAACGATCAACATCGGAAACGGGTATAACAATAGCTTCCAATTTGAGATTCATATTTCTGCCTCCTCACTTCTTCGATAGTTCTTCTGTTGCCGCTTAAGCGTTCGCGAAAAGAGCCTCCGCACCGTTCCAAATTCGCCGCGGTCCAGTTCGGCAGGTATGGGGGCAGTCCTCCCAAACCTCGGCGCGCACGACGAACGTTTGGCGTGTTCACTGGCCAGCAGCCCGGGGCCCAAAGCCCGAATAGGGCGTCAGAGCAATGATCCTCGGCGTCTGGAGGAAGCCCGATCTTATGAGGGGGAGGGCCGCAAGCTTGGAGGCGAGGCTCTCGGCTGCATCGCTCTCGGCGATCATGCAAGCCCCTCCATCGCCCCGGAGCCAGATCTGTCGCACGACGCCGGCGGCATAGAGCCCTCGAATGATTTCCGATTCCGCTTCGCGCTCTTCCGGACTCGGCGGCTGAGAGGGTGCTGGATCAGCACGCGAGACGAGAACCAAGAACTGCATTTGACTCCTCTCTGTTGACAAGCGCTTCGAAGTGCTCTTCGGTCGCCTGCTCTAATGCGACTGAATGACAGATTCTCCCTGCTTTGATTGTCGTTTTCACGAAGAGATTGGGTTCGTCATCCTTCATTGACTAAGATACGAGAGAGGAGATCGAAGCGATGATCTCCTTTGTGGTCACAATGGCAATGGCGTAGTTCGGGATATTGACCTCGAGAGCGGCGTGCATCTCCTCATCCGAGTAACTCGCGGTCGCGTCTTTTACCACCGTCACCTCGTAGCCAAGCTCAGCGGCATAGCGAACCGTTGATTCCACGCACGTGTGGGCCAGGAGTCCGACGACGATGAGCTGATGGACGCCGTGCTGTTTGAGCTGCAAATCCAAATCGGTGTTGGCAAACCCGCTGGAACACCAATGCTCGAGGGCCACGATCTCGCCCGGTTGAGGTTCGAATTCACTGCGGATCTCGCCACCCCACGTGCCGTTTTCGAATGTCTTGCGCGACCACGCTGCCTTCTGCGTCGGCGCAATGTACTTCCAGGTCTCGTAGTCGCCTGGACGGTATCGATGATGCAGCGCGTAGAAAACGCAAAGCCCACCCTTCCGCGCAGCATTCAGGACTTGCAACATGTTAGGAACACACTTGTTAGCTTCTGCAACAGCCTTCACGCGATCCCATACCTTGCCTCCCTCGGAAATGAAGTCGTTATATGGATCGATGACGAGAAGTGCAGTGATCTCCTTGTCGTATGTCACTTCTGCCATGCTCTCTCCAATCTATGCGGTCACTCAAATCCGATAGTCAGATCCGTTGAATAGGATCGCGGCAGCTCTGCCCGCTTGCCCGCACGCCGCAGATCGGGCGCCGCTGCTTCCTCCGCGAACATCGTCAAGGCTGCATCGAGGTCCAGTTGCGTTTGCTCGTGCGAGCCAAGCCTGCGCACCGACACGCTGCGTCCGGATGCCTCCTTCTTACCTAAGACGAAAAGAACCGGCACCTTGGCCAGCGAATGTTCGCGCACCTTATAGGTAATTTTCTCGTTGCGAAGATCGCCCTCGACAACAAGACCGCGGTTGCGCGCCGCCGCGATAACTTCACGAGCATAATCATCGGCGTCCTGGGTGATGGTTGCGACAACAATTTGCAGCGGCGAGAGCCACAGGGGCAGATGCCCGGCATAATGCTCGATGAGAATGCCAGTGAAACGTTCGAGCGAGCCAAATACCGCTCGATGGATCATCACTGGCGTCGTTTTTTCGCTGTCGGGCCCTATAAAGTAAGCACCGAAGCGGGCGGGCAGGTTGAAATCGACCTGCGTCGTGCCGCACTGCCATTCGCGCCCGATTGCGTCGCGCAGTGTATATTCGAGCTTCGGCCCGTAAAAGGCGCCTTCGCCCGGGTTGATCGCGGTTTTGGCGCCGCGTTCCGCGAGCGTTTTTAGAACGCGGGACAAAGCGGACTCGGCCCGGTCCCAAGCCTCGTCCGAGCCGACGCGTTTTTCCGGCCGCGTCGACATTTTGATGACGATGTCCTTAAAGCCAAAATCCGCGTAGATCGAGAGGATGAGGTCGTTGACCTTCAAACTCTCCTCCATGATCTGCTCTTCGGTGCAGAAAATATGCGCGTCGTCTTGGGTGAAGGCCCGCACCCGCATGATGCCGTGAATTGCACCGGAAGGCTCATACCGATGCACGATGCCGAATTCGGCGATCTTCATTGGCAGGTCGCGATAGGATTTGAGCCCGTTCTTAAAAATTTGCACATGACCCGGGCAATTCATCGGCTTGAGCGCGAAAACCCGATCGTCTTCCGTCGTTGTAATGAACATGTTTTCGCGAAACGTCTGCCAATGGCCGGAAGTCTCCCAGAGCGCGCGGTCGAGCACTTGCGGGGTATTTACCTCGATATAGCCGAGTTCGCTCTGTCTTCGCCGCATGTAGGAAATGAGCGTCTGGAATAAGGTCCATCCCTTCGGGTGCCAAAAAACCGTGCCCGGCCCTTCCTCCTGAAAATGGAACAAATCCATTTCCCGCGCGAGCCGGCGGTGATCGCGGCGTTCTGCCTCCTCGAGCTGCGTGAGATAGGCTTCAAGTTCCTCCAGCTTTGCAAAAGCAGTGGCATAGATCCGTTGAAGCATGGGTTTGGTCGAATCGCCGCGCCAATAGGCGCCCGCGACATTCATCAATTTAAAGGCGTTGCCAATTTTCCCGGTCGAGGTCATGTGCGGACCGCGGCAGAGATCGAGCCACTCGCCCTGCTTATAAATTTTTACATCTTCATTGGCCGGGATCGCGTCGATGAGTTCGACCTTAAAATCCTCGCCTTTGGCTTCGAACCATGCCTTGGCCTCATCGCGGGTCCAGACTTCCTTTGTGAAAGGCTTGTCGCGCGCGATGATCTCGGTCATCGTTTTTTCAATTGCAGGAAAATCCTCGGGCGTGAAAGGCTCTGGGCGATAAAAATCATAATAAAAACCATTTTCGATTACCGGCCCGATCGTAACCTGCGTGCCGGGGAAAAGCGTCTGCACCGCTTCGGCCAGCACATGGGCGGCATCGTGGCGGATGAGTTCGCGCGCCCTCGGGTCTTCGCGGCTCAGGAATTCGATTCGGGCGTCATTTGCCAGCCGATCGGCAAGGTCGCGCAATCTGCCATCAAGAATCATTGCGACGGCGCGCTTGGCAAGGGAAGGCGAGATGCTCTTTGCAACGTCATGTCCGCTGATGCCGGATTCAAACTCCCTCGATGCGCCGTCCGGAAAAGTAACGGAAATCATTAGCTGCCTCCCAGATGCCCGCTCGGCGCGCCGTGCCAAAAGTTAGAACCGGTTGTGCGTTCGGACACACCATGAAAAAAAGATTTGATGCAGGAAACGGCAGCTTGCATGAGCTTCTTCCTTTTCACCCGGCGGATCCTATGATTGATAGGGCGTTCGACACAAGGACCGCGGGCATTATAATGTCACGCTTTAGGTACGAAAACCATTAATGTTGCCAAAGGGAAACAGCCCCGTTGCCAAAAAGAGACGGCAATTTTGCGAGCAAAATTAACGCTGCAATTATTACGTGTTGCAATTTCGACATCGATATGATTTATCTTGTCTCTATTCTCGTAACGCCAAGACCATTGTTGACTGATGAATTTTGAATGTTGTAACTGGCTCTATGTTTAATTGGAGATTGTCGTGCAGTGTTTCCTGGGCTTTGCGTCAAATTCATATCGCAAATGCAGTAACCTCCGGGAAAATCCCGGGTTTTCGTTTGGGCATTGCTTCGCCCGGGGTGAACCGGTGGCACTGTCACGAAAAACGACACACTTTACAAGACTGTTGGGTCTTGTTATTCGTCACAAGGGCATTCCGGTGGAGGTCGCTCCTTGGACCGCGGAACCTTTTGCCTTTGTGTGAGAAAAGTCACAGAACATCGATGATCATGGCGTCAAGATTTACAGGGTAGATTGATTAGGGAAATTGCCAATGAACTTTCTTGATACAACCTCTGAAATCGGCAGTTTGCGTGCAGAAGAGGAGCGCATTCTTGCTTCCTTCACGCGGCGCTTGATTGAAATTTCGTCCGCTACGAGCGGGCGCGCATCCGAAACGCCTCCAACCACTGCCCTAAACGTGGTGCGCGTGCCAGCGATTACGCTCGACGAAGAGGGGGTTGTCGCCGATGCGAATGCTGCCGCCGAGGCCATATTCGACGAAGATATCAAGATCAAAGAGCGGCGCATTTTTGTGCGTGACGCCGTGGCCAGGGAGCTGCTGAAGGCAGCCATCGCGAGGTTGCGAACGTTGCCAAGACTTAATCCTTTGATGACCGATCCAATCATCGTTCAGCGCCAAGATAAATTGCCGGTTATTTTGCGCATTTGGCCCTGTGGGCAAGCGGACAAAGATACCGGGGGCGCGCGCATTGTAGTGACGCTGAATGCCCTGGGCCCTAGGCCGGGGCCGCCCGCCCCAATCCTCGCCAAGACTTTCGGTCTTACGCCTTCGGAGGCGAAGCTCGCCTGCATTATCGCGCGCGGCGTCCCGCCCAACATCGCGGCACAAGAGCTGAAAATATCCCGGGAGACGGCGCGCAATCAGTTGAAATCCATCTTCGCCAAGACGGACACGCACCGCCAAAGCGAACTCGTCGCCCTGCTTCTGCAAGTCGAGTGAAGGGGCGTAAGAGGACTGATAGACTCGGCCAAGCCGTTAGCGCCTGCTTGGTTTGGTCTACGGGCTAACACAAAAGCGACCGGTCTTGTGCCGTCTGATGCGTCTTAGCGCCGGAGCGCTGCTCTGCGGGCTTTGCAGCGCGAGCGAGATTATAAGCAGAATTAATCAAAGCGATATGGGAAAAGGCCTGCGGGTAATTGCCAACAAGACGTTGCGCATGCGGATCATATTCCTCAGACAATAGGCCGAGGTCACTGCGCAGCGTGAGCAGCCGCTCAAACAGGCTGCGCGCGTCATCGAGCCGCCCAAGTAGCACGAAATTGTCGACAAGCCAGAAACTGCACGCAAGAAAAGCACCCTCACCCCCTGTCAAACCATCTTTTGCTCCTTCCGTGTCATAACGACGTACCAACCCATCGACGATCAAATGGCGTTCAATTGCCTCGACTGTGCCAAGCAGGCGTTTGTCGCTCGGCGGCAAAAATCCGGTTAGACCGATCATGAGAAGGCTCGCATCAAGCTCCTTGGTACCATAGCTCTGCGTGAACGCGCCAAGTTCCGCGTCATAGCCCTTGGAGCAGACATCTTCATGAATGTGCTGGCGCAAGTGGCGCCAATGGTCGAGCGGCCCCACGAAGCCAAATTCTTCGATGCTTTTGATGCCGCGATCGAAGGCAACCCAGACCATAATTTTCGAATAAGTGAAGTGCCGGCGCGGCCCGCGCACCTCCCAGATGCCTTCGTCGGGTAATTGCCAGATACCTTCAAGGTGCTCTAACAATTCGCATTGGAGCATCCAATCGGCCGCGTCGGTGACGAGACGCCGCTTATGGGATTGATAAAAGGCGTCGAGAACTTCGCCATAAATATCGAGCTGCAATTGGCCTGCCGCCGCATTGCCGATGCGCACCGGCTTGGAGCCGGCGTAGCCCGAGAGCCACGGCAATGTATTTTCCGGCACATGGCGTTCGCCGCCAATCCCATAAAGCACTTGAACAAGTGCAGGTTCGCCGCCAAGAGCCCGGATCAGCCATCCCCGCCACGCCTTTGCCTCCTCACTGTAGCCCGCATTCATGAGCGCAAGCAAAGTAAGGGTCGCATCGCGCAGCCAACAAAAGCGGTAGTCCCAATTGCGCGCGCCGCCAAATTGTTCGGGGAGCGACGTGGTAGGCGCCGCAACCATGCCCCCGCTTGGCCGGAAGATGAGAGCCCGCAACGTAGCCAAGGACCGGATCACCGCCTCTGACCATTCGCCCGTACCCGCGAATCGTCGTGACCAGGTGTCCCAGTCGCGCTCAGTTTCATCAAGTGCTGCGTAGGGATCGATGGCTTTTGGAATAACGTCAAACGAAACTCCATAGCTCAAAGTAAAATCGATTGTCTCACCGGCGGTAATGATGAATTCGGCGGCATGGGTCCGCCCCCGCGGGCTCAGCCTGATCGGGGTACGCATGACCAGCCGGTCGGGCCCCGCAACCGCATGCAGGCTTCCATCGTCGCGGCGGCGCACCCATGGCACGACTGCACCATAATCGAAACGAATGATGAGCTCGGTGCGAAGCTTTATGCTGCCACTTATTCCCCGCACCAGGCGGACGAGATGCGAGCAGTGATCTTTCACCGGCATGAAATCGGTGACGGTGGCAATTCCGTCAGCCGTCTCGATTCGGGTTTCGAGTATCAGCGTGTGGCCGCGATAGGACCAAGTCCTTTTGGCTCCGGGGTCAACGGGCGCTATCAACCAGCGGCCATTTTGCGGACTGCCGAGAAGATTTGCGAAGCAGGCCGGAGAATCAAAGCGCGGCCAGCATAGCCAATCAATCGAGCCGTCGCGGCCGACGAGAGCGGCGGTCTCGCAATCGCCGATGATCGCGTAATCTTCGAGCCTTTGCATGGCGCAGCCTTGAAGGGCTATTTTATCAGCCTGCTAAGCAGTTTCTACCGGTGCAGCTACGGAGATTTATCAAAATTGTTGCCGGTCCGCACCCGCGTTTTGGTCTTGCCTGCGCGGCCACGCGGCTTGGCTTCCCCGCCGCCAAAATTATGCGGCCCCATTTCGGCGTCCGTCGGCTTATGCGGCCGGTTCATGGCCAATTTGGGGGCGCCACCATACTTACGCGCGCCAGCGAAAATTCCCGTCTCGGATTCGATATCGCTTTGCCTTGCGAGCGGGTCTTCCGCGATGGCGAGTTCGACCGCTTGCAGGCGTTTCAATTCGTCGCGATACCGCGCCGCTTGCTCAAATTCGAGATTGGCCGCGGCCTCCCGCATGTGCTTTTCGAGATCGGCAATTGTCGCCCTAAAATTGTGTCCCGCAAGGATTTCCGGCGCAGCAATTCCGGGGTCGGCCGTCACATGATCCTGTTCATAGACCGAGCCCAAAATGTCGGCGATGCCGCGCTTTATCGAGGCGGGCGTGATGCCATTGGCAGCATTAAAGGCTTGTTGCTTTTCGCGCCTGCGGTTTGTTTCCGCCATTGCGCGGGTGATCGAGCCCGTCGCGTGGTCCGCATATAAAATCACCTTGCTATCGACATTGCGGGCCGCGCGGCCGATCGTCTGAATAAGCGACGTCTCGCTGCGCAAAAAACCTTCCTTATCGGCGTCGAGTATGGCGACAAAGCCGCACTCTGGAATGTCGAGGCCCTCGCGCAAAAGATTGATGCCCACCAGCACGTCGAAAGTACCGAGACGGAGGTCCCGGATGATCTCGATCCGCTCGATCGTATCGATATCGGAATGCATATAGCGCACGCGCACGCTATGCTCGTGCAGATATTCCGTGAGATCCTCCGCCATGCGCTTTGTGAGCACAGTTACGAGGCTGCGGTAGCCCATTGCCGCCACAGCGCGCACCTCCCCCAATAGATCGTCGACCTGGGCACGCGCGGGACGGATCTCGACTGGCGGATCGATAAGCCCCGTGGGGCGAATGACCTGCTCGACGAAAACGCCGCCCGCGCGCTCCATTTCCCAGGGGCCAGGCGTTGCCGAGACATGGACCGTCTGCGGCCGCATTGCGTCCCATTCCTCAAAACGCAATGGCCTGTTGTCCATGCAGGACGGCAGCCGAAAACCATATTCGGCGAGCGTTGCCTTGCGCCGGAAATCGCCGCGATACATGCCGCCGATCTGCGGAATTGTCACATGCGACTCATCGGTGAAGACGAGGGCGTCGTCCGGCAGATATTCGAACAGAGTGGGCGGCGGCTCGCCGGGCCGGCGGCCGGTCAAATAGCGCGAATAATTTTCTATGCCCGCGCAGGATCCCGCCGTTTCCAGCATTTCGAGATCGAACATGGTGCGCTGCTCAAGCCGCTGCGCTTCGAGCAGGCGGCCCCCGGCGTTGAGCTCGGCCAAGCGTTGTGTCAGCTCCTCCTTGATACCCTTGATCGATTGCAGAAGCGTCGGGCGCGGCGTGACATAATGCGAATTCGCATAGACTTTGATGAATTCGAGATCTTGCGTCTTCTTGCCGGTTAGAGGATCGAATTCGGAAAGCTGCTCGACCGTGTCGCCAAAAAACCCGATCCGCCAAGCGCGGTCCTCGTAATGGGCCGGAAAAAGCTCGATCGTGTC
>JACXTT010003994.1_pt1 | contig 22194 bp, 14 predicted proteins | sample 9270951 | NCBI WGS metagenome assembly JACXTT01 (sample SAMN15532306, study PRJNA645909) | rock metagenome | isolation source: weathered quartz diorite | place: Puerto Rico | collected 2017-06-21
ACGCTCGAACGCCGCCGCCCGCGCTCCGCGCGCCACGCGCACCGGCGCGCTGCGCAGTGGAACCGCGCCCCTGCGAACCTCGGGCAGCGCCGCGGCCCAGCGAGAGTCGACTGCAGTGAGCGCGAGGACGAACAGGATGCCGAGCCAGGGATGCGCGCGCAGGAAGTGCCTCGCCGGTCGAATCGCCGCCTCGGGGCGGCGGAGAATTGGTCTCGCGAATCGTTGTGGAAGCCTTGATGATACGCGCCGGCCAGTGACGACCTCAATGCTCGAGCCGGGCCGAAACGGGGGATCATGCGCATCGCCGGAATGAGCTGGATGCAGCTCGAAGCGTACCTGCGGGCCGACGACCGCGCGGTGCTCCCCATCGGGAGCACCGAGCAGCACGCCTACCTCAGCCTCGCCAGCGACTTGCTGCTGGCCGAGCGCGTCGCGGTCGAGGCCGCGGAGCCGCTGGGCGTCCCGGTCTTCCCGGTGATGCCCTATGGCATCACTCCCTACTTCAAGGCGTATCCGGGCACGGTCTCCCTCACGGTCGCGACTTTCGTGCAGGTGTTGCGCGAGGCCCTCGACGCATTGGCCGATCAGGGCTTTCGCCGCATCCTCGTCGTCAACGGCCACGGCGGCAACGCCCCCGCCCAGGCACCGTGCGCCGAGTGGGCGAAGTCGCGCGGCGACGTTCGGCTGCGCTTCCACAGCTGGTGGAACGCGCCGCGGACCATGGCCAAGGCCCAGGCCATCGATCCCGTCGCCACCCACGCCTCGTGGATGGAATCCTTCCCTTGGACTCGGGTGCCGGGTGTGACCCCGCCGGCGGCGGCGAAGCCCGCGGTCGAGTGGTCGCGGATCGCCCCGCTCGCGCCCGCGGCGATTCGGGCGCAGCTCGGCGACGGCAGCTTCGGGGGTCTTTACCAGCGCTCCGATCGGGAGATGGAAGAGCTCTGGGCGGTGGCGGTCGAAGAGACGCGCGCCCGTCTCGAAGGCTCGTGGGACGAGGCCTGACCGCGTTGGTTCTCGATTCTCCCGCACTCGTCGCCGGGCGACGGGAGAGGTCTTCGACGTCAAGCTTCCCGCAACCCGCCTCGCCGCTCGCGCGTAAGGCGTAGGTCGCCGGCCGGCGCGGGCCGGAAGCGAATCATCGCGACGGGTCGGCGTCGCGCAGACGGTGAGCTGGCTCCCCGGTTGGAGGTGGCGATGGAGGCTCGGACGGTGAGACCTCGTCGGCGTTGGTGGATCTGGTCCGCGGCGGCGCTGGTCGTGGTCGCGGTCGTGGTCGGCGGCCTGCTCATGGCCAAGAACGGCCGCAGCGACGGCAAGAAGAAGCCCGAAAAGGACGGACCGACCGCTGCCCCGGTCGAGGTCGCGCAGGTGACGCGCGGCGACATCACCACCTATCTCGAGACCACCACCACGCTCGAGGCCCGCAACTCGGCCACGCTGGTCGCGACTCGATCCGGGCAGGTGCGCGCGCTGAACGCCGAAGAAGGACGTTCGGTCCAGAAGGGCGAGGTCCTGGCTCAGCTCGACGACACCGAGGCGCGCTTCGCGGTGGAGAGCGCCGACGTGGCCCTGAAGGGAGTCGAGCGCGAGGCCGAGCGCGGGCGCCAGCTCCGCCAGCAGGGCTTCATGAGCGAGAAGGACCTCGACGACCTCGAGCTCAAGCTGCGCACCGCCAAGGTCGCCCTCGACCAGGCCCAGTACAACCTGAGCCAGACGCGGCTGGCGGCGCCGTTCTCGGGGCGCGTCACCGCGCGCATGATCAACCTGGGCGAGACCGTCACCGCCGGGCGCGAGTGCTTCCGGCTCGAAGACTTCGATCCCCTGCTGGCGCGGCTCTACTTCCCCGAGCGCGAGCTGTCGCGCCTCCAGGTCGGCCAGCCCGCCAAGCTCACGCTCGACGCGCTGCCGGGCCGCGAGTTCGAGTCGCGCGTGGCACTGGTCAATCCCGTGGTGGATCGCACCAACGGCACCGTCAAGGTGACGCTCGAGGTGCGCGATCCCGCGCGACTCCTGAGACCGGGCAACTTCGCCAAGGTCCAGCTCCGCACCGGACGATTCGTCGACGCGGTGGTGCTACCGCGGCGCGCCATGCTCTCCGAGGACGGCGAGAGCTACGTGTTCGTGGCGCGCGGCGACTCGGTGCTGAAGCGGATCATCACCGTGGGCGCGGTCTCGGGCGACACGGCGCAGATCCTGGCGGGCGTGGTGGCCGGGGACAGCGTCGTGACCGTCGGGCAAGGCGGACTCAAGCAGGGCGCCCGCATCAAGCCGGTCCGGCTCTAGGGGGGGCGGCCATGAACCGGCCTGTTGTCTTCGCGGCCGTCGGGGTGGTGCTGGCGATCGGAATCACCACCACGATGGACGCGAACGGACTGTCCGAGTTCAGCAGCCTGCCGCTCCTGCCGCTGGCCGGAATTCTGGCGTTGGCTCAACGCCAGCGGCGAAGGGAACTGGGGCTCGTCTCCGGAGGCGCGGGCGCCTGTGGGCTAGCGATCCTGCATCCGCTGGTGGTGATCGGCGTGCTGATTCTGGCCGCCGGGATCTCGGGCGCCGCCGATTTTGCGCACGTGCGGCTCCTCAAGATGTGCCTCAACCTGCTGCTCATCGGCGGCACGACGATCCTGGTCGCCCTGCTCACCGAAGAGGGCTTCTTCCGCGGCTGGTTGTGGGGCTCGCTCGAGCGGGCAGGGTGGAGCGATGGCGCGGTGTTACTCGCGACCTCGCTTGCGTTCGCCGCCTGGCACGTTTCGGCCGCGACCCTGGCCGTGGGCTACCGTCCGCCGCCGGCGCAGGTGCCGGTGTTTCTGCTCAACGCGCTCGCGCTCGGTTTGGTTTGGGGACTGCTCCGGGCAAGCTCGGGATCGATCCTGGTCGCGAGCCTTGGACACGGCGTGTGGAACGGCATGGCCTACGCACTGTTCGGCTTCGGCGAGCGGGTCGGAGCACTCGGCGTGCGCCAGACCGGCCTATGGGGACCCGAAGTCGGGATCGCGGGACTGGTCCTGAACCTGGGATTCGCGAGCTGGCTGTGGCTGCGCCGCCCGCGCGCCCGCGACCGCACATCGGCGATGAGCCTCACGGCGGCACCGGGGGTCGCCGGGAAGCGGACGCCATGAAGCTCATCGACGGGTCGATCCATCGCCCGGTCACCGTGTTCATGGTCACGCTCGGCGTGGTGCTGTTCGGGCTGGTGGCGGCGAGCCGACTCTCGGTCGACTTGCTCCCGGACATTTCGTATCCGTCGCTCACGGTGCGCACCGATCTGCCGGACGCCGCGCCGGGTGACGTCGAGCAGTTCGTCACGCGGCCGATCGAGGAGGCGGCGGGGGTCGTCCCGGGACTCACCCGGATCCACTCCGTGTCGCGGCCCGGGCAGTCCGAGGTGACGCTCGAGTTCTCGACCGGCACGCGCATGGATCTGGCCTCGCTCTCGGTGCGCGAGAAGCTCGACCTGGTCACGCTGCCGCGCGAAGCCAAGCGGCCGGCCATCCTGCGCTTCGACCCTTCGCTCGATCCGATCCTGCGCCTGCGCCTTTCGGGTGGCGGCAATTTGCAGCGCCTGCGCCGCATCGCCGATCGCACCGTCAAGACCGACCTCGAGGGCGCGCAAGGCGTGGCCGCGGTCAAGGTGGTGGGAGGCGAAGAGGAAGAGATCTCGGTCGAGGTCGACGCCGCGCGCCTCAACGCCGTGGGCCTCAGCCTGAGCGACGTGACGAGGCGGCTGGCGGAGGAAAACGTCAACCTGGCGGGCGGGTCGCTGACCGAAGGCCAGGCCGAGTACCTGATCCGCTCCAGCAACCAATTCCTCACTCCGGAAGAGATCGGCAACGTCATCCTGGTGGTGCGCCAGCCGGGCGGCGCGGGCGCGAGCGCCGGCCCCAGCGCCGTCCCATCGGCGGGCGTGATTCGGGTCTCGGACGTGGCGACGGTCCAGCGCGCCGCCAAGGATCGCGACGTCATCGCTCGACTCGGCCAGGACGAAGCGGTCGAGATCTCGGTCTACAAGGAAGGGGACGCCAACACGGTCTCGGTGGCGCGTGCGGTGAAGAAGCGCATCCAGCACCTCGGACTTCCCACGGAGATGAAGCTGGTCACGGTCGCCGACCAGTCGCGCTTCATCGAGGACGCGATCGCCGACGTGACCAGCGCGGGCTGGATGGGCGCGCTGCTCGCCGTCGTGGTGCTGTTCGCGTTCCTGCGCCAGCTCGGTACGACGTTGATCGTCGCGCTCACCATCCCGGTCTCGGTGTTCGCGACGTTCGTGATCATGTATCGCTTCGGGCTGTCCTTCAATCTCATGTCGCTGGGCGGGCTGGCGCTCGCGATCGGCCACCTGCTGGACTGCTCGATCGTCGTGCTCGAGAGCATTTTCCGGAAGCGCGAAGAAGGACTCGACCCCAAGGCGGCCGCCGCGCAGGGCGCCTCGACGGTCGCCATGGCGGTCACCGCGTCGACGCTCACCACGGTGGCGGTGTTCTTCCCGCTGGTCTTCGTCGAGGGGCTGGCGGGCCAGCTGTTCCGCGATCAGGCGCTCACCATTTCGGTCTCGCAGATCGCCTCGCTCGCGGTGGCCCTGACCCTGGTGCCCACGCTGGCGGCGCTCGGCGCGCGCGTGGGGGTGCCGAAGCTCGAGGCGCCGGCCGGAGCGGTGGGCCGCGCCGGACGGCTCCTGCGCTGGCTGGTGTTCGTGGCGTTGCTGGTGCCGCGGCTGGTGGTGCAGGGCGTGATCTGGATCGGCCGCAAGCTCGGGCCGGTGGTGGACCGCGCGCTCCGGCCGTTCGACGCCGGCTACGGCTGGCTCGAGCGCAGCTATCCCGGCATGCTGCGCACCGCGCTCCATCACCGCGCCTGGGTGCTCGGCATCGGCGCCGCGAGCTTGGTCGCGGCGCTGGCGCTGGGGACGACCTTGCCGCAGAACCTGTTCCCACCGCTGTCGCAAGGCGAGTTCCGCTTCAACGTGCGCCTGCCCGAGGGCACCGCGCTGGCGGTGACCGACGAGACCTTGCGTCGCTTGGCGGCGCCGCTCAAGAGCGACGGGCGCGTGCGTTTCGTCTACACCACCGCCGGGCAGATCGACCTGTCGGCGTTCGCGGGATCGGCGCGCGAGGCCAATCGCGGCCAGATCGCCGTCGCGCTCAAAGACCCCGGCGACCACCGCGCCGAAGAGGCGATCGCCGATCGGCTGCGCGGCGCCATGGAGCAGATTCCGGGCCTGAGCTACGAGTTCGATCGGCCCGCGCTGCTCACCTTCAAGAGCCCGATCGAAGTCGAGGTCTACGCCTACGACCTCGACACGCTGCGCGTCCTGTCCGAGGCGGTGGCGCAGCGCATGTCGGGCGTTCAGGGAGTCGAAGACGTGCAGTCCTCGATGCGTCTCGGTGATCCCGAGGTCCAGGTGGCGTTCGATCGCGACCGCCTGGCCGCCATGAACCTCGACCCGGCCGAGGCCTCACGCCTCGTACGCAACGCGGTGCAGGGCGAGGCTGCGACACAATTCAGCGATCTCGACCGCAAGCTCGACGTGCGCGTGCGCGCGCGCGAGTCGGAGCGCTCCGCCGTCGCCTCGCTGGCCAACCTCGAGGTCGGCAAGGCTCAGGGCCGGCCGGTCTCGCTGGCCGCGGTCGCCCAGGTCTCGGTGACGCGCGGCCCGAGCGAGGTGCGGCGCATCGCCCAACAGCGCGCCGCGGTCGTGACCTGCAACATCAAGGGCCGCGATCTGGCCTCGGCGGCGCGCGGCATCGACGCCGCGCTGGCTTCCCTCGAGGTGCCGCCCGGCGCCAAGGTGGTGCTGGCGGGGCAGAACCGCGAGCTGGCCGACTCGTTCCGCTCGCTGCGCTTCGCGCTGCTGCTGGCGGTGTTCCTGGTGTACCTGGTCATGGCCAGCCAGTTCGAGTCGCTGCTCCACCCGTTCGTGATCATGTTCACGCTGCCGATGGCCGTGGGCGGGGTCGTGCTGACGCTGCTGCTGACCCACACCTCGATCAACGTGATGGTGCTGATCGGATCCGTGGTGCTGGCCGGGATCGTGGTCAACAACGGCATCGTGCTGGTGGACTACACCCGCCGGCTGCGCCGGCAGGGCTTGCCCAAGGAGCAGGCCTTGATCGAGGCCGGCCAGGTGCGCATGCGGCCGATCCTGATGACCGCGCTCACCACCGTGCTCGGTCTGCTGCCGATGGCGATGGGGTTCGGCCCCGGCGCGGAGATGCGCGCGCCGCTGGCCCTGACGCTGATCGGCGGGCTGACCAGCGCCACGGTGCTGACGCTGGTCGTGCTGCCCGTGGTGTACGCCACGCTCGACCGCAAGCCCTAGGCCGTGAACCTGCCGCGCTGGAGTCTCCGCAATCCGGTCACCGCCGGCACCACCATCGCCTCGTTGATGCTGCTGGGCGCGATCTCGGTGCCCAAGCTGCCGCTGGCGTTCCTGCCCGAGGTCAGCTTCCCGCACCTCGAGATCGAGATCCCGTACCCCAACGCGCTGCCGGCCCAGGTCGAGGAGGAGATCACCCGCCCGGCCGAGGAGGCGTTGGCCACGCTCAGCAAGGTGCGGCGCATCAATTCCTGGTCGTCGCCGACCGGCGCCAACATCAACGTCGAGTTCGACTGGGGGCAGGACATCTCGCCGCTGAGGGTCGAGGCGCGCGAGAAGCTGGAGCGCATCCGCGACCAGCTGCCGGTCGACGTCGACCGCATCGTGGTCAACAGCTTCCGCTCGTCCGACATCCCGGTGCTCGAGTGTCGCATCGCCGCCGATCGCGACCTGTCGCGTGACTACGAGCTGCTCAACCGCCACGTCGCCGATCCGCTGCGCCGCGTGCCGGGCGTGGCCAAGGTCGAGCTCTACGGCGCCGAGCCGCCGCAGCTGCGCATCGACTTCCACCTCGCGGACCTGGAACGGCACGGCCTCGACGCCAACCAGATCCTGACCCGGCTCGACGCTTCGAGCCGCAGCCTGAGCGCCGGCACGCTGCGACGCAGCCAGGAGGCCTGGCCGTTGCGCGTGGTCAATCAGTTCGCGAGCCTCGACGAGTTCAAGCGCTTCCCGGTCGACGACAAAGGCCTCAGGCTCGAGGACGTCGCCACGATCGCGCTGGCCGAGCCCGAGCTCGACTACGGCCGCCATCTGGATCGCGGCCGCGCCATCGGACTCAACGTCATCAAGGAGTCGGGAGCCAACACGGTGGCGGTGGCCGAGCGCGCCAACCAAGTGCTCCACGACCTCGACGCCGACCCGATGCTGCGCGGCATTCGCGTCATCACGTTCACCGACCAGGCGGAGCAGATCCGCAACTCGCTCGAAGGACTGCTCACCGCGGGGATCGTGGGCGCGATCCTGGCCACGCTGCTGCTGTTGTTCTTCCTGCGCCGCCTCAGCACGACGCTGGTCGTGGCGGGCGCGATCCCGTTGTCGCTGCTGGCCGCTGCGGCGGTGCTCTACTTCGGTGGGCGCACGCTCAACATCCTCTCGATGATGGGGCTGATGCTCGCCACCGGCATGCTGGTCGACAATGCCGTGGTGGTGCTGGAGAGCATCCATCGCCACCGCGAGCAGGGCAGCTCGCGCATCCAGGCGGCGCTGCGCGGCAGCCGCGAGGTGCTGCCGGCGGTGTTCTCGGCCACCGCCACTTCGATCATCGTCTTCCTGCCCCTGGTGCTGGGCGGTCGCACCGAGATCTCGACCTGGATCGGCGAGATCGGTCGCACCATCATCTTCACGCTGCTGGCGTCGCTGTTCCTGTCGCTGACCCTGATCCCCCTGGCGATGGGCCGGCTGCTCGACGTCGGCGTCGGCTCGCCGCCGCGGCTGCTGGTCTGGCTGGGCCAGCAGCACCAAAGGATCCTGGCGTGGACTCTGCGCCACCGGCCCGCCGCCGCCGGCATCGCCTTCGGTTCGTTCGTGGTCGCGATCTTCATGTTCATGCCGGTCGACAAGAGCACCTTCACCGCCACCCGGGTCGAGGCGGTGCAGCTGCGCTACGAGTTCGCGGACAACGTGAACTACCGCGAGGCCGAGCGTTACGCGACTCGGGTCGAGGAATGGGCGCAGCCGCGCCGCGACTCGCTCCACGTCAAGTCGACCTACTCTTACTTCGCCAACAACGAAGCCATGACGCGCCTCTACCTGGCCGACGGCTGGGCCGACGACGAGGGCGCCCGCAAGGTGCGCAAGATGGTGCGGGAGGGCATGCCGGAGCTGCCGGGCCTCAAGCTCCACCTCGAGGACAACGAGGGCAACTCCGGGGAGACGTCGCAGCTGGCGGTGCGGCTCTACGGCGAGGCCGGATCGCGCATGGACCAGCTCGCGGAGGAAGTGCAGCGCCGGCTGGCGCGGGTCGAGGGCCTCACCGACGTGGTGGTCGGCGGCGAGCGCGGCCGTGAGGAGGTCGAGGTGGTGGTGGATCGGGAGCGCGCCATCCAGTACGGCCTGACCACCGCCTCGGTGGGAGGCTCGGTGGCGCAGTTCTTCCGCGGCCGATCGCTGGCGCGCTTCCGCGGGCCCGAAGGGGAGGTCGAGGTCCAGGCGCGGCTCGCGGAAGAGGACCGCCAGAGCCTCGACCGCCTGCGCGACATGCCGCTCGACCTCCACGCCGGCGCGCGCTCGGTGCCGCTGGCCGCGGTCGCCGACTTCAAGACCGTGCGCACGCCGTCGGCGGTCGAGCGCCAGCAGCGCCACTCGATCGTGTCGGTGCACGGCAACTACGACTCGAAAAAGGCCGGCGACGTCCGCTCGCGGGTGCGCTCCGTGATGGACGGCATGAGCTTCCCCACCGGCTACAGCTGGTCCTTCGGTCAGGGCTTCGAGGAAGAGGACGAGACCCAGAAGGAGATGCTGATCAACTTGCTGCTGGCGTTGGCGCTGGTCTACCTGGTGATGGCGGCCCTGTTCGAGTCGCTGCTCCACCCCTTCGCGATCATGTTCGCGCTGCCCTTCGCGTTCGTCGGCATCGCGGCCACCTGCTTCCTGACCGCGTCGCCGTTCAACCTGATGGCCCAGATCGGGCTCCTGATCCTGATCGGCATCGTGGTCAACAACGGGATCGTGCTCGTCCATCACATCCATCAGCTGCGCGAGCGCGGGATGGAGCGCACCTCTGCCATTCTGGCCGCGGCCAGCCACCGCCTGCGCCCGATCCTGATGACCACGCTGTGCACCGTGCTGGGGATGTTGCCCCTGGCGGTGGGGGGCAATCACGTGGGCGACGTCCTCTACTATCCGCTGGCGCGGACGGTGATGGGCGGACTCGCCGCCTCGACGCTGCTGACGCTGCTGCTGGTGCCCTGCCTCTACACCCTGTTGGAGGACGGGGCGGGGTTGATCGCCAAGGTGTGGCGCGGGGGGCCGCGCCCGGCGACGATGTAGCCCACGGCCACCTGGGCCATGATAGGGTGCCCGGATCATGCGATCCCGGCTTCCGCTGCTGGTCTGCCTCGCGCTCCTGGGGGCCGTGCTGGCCCGCGCCTCTCATCGCCCGCCCGCGGTGCTCGAGGACTTTCGCCACCTCGACACCCCGGCTCCGGTGGGATCGCGCGAGCCTTCGCTCTCCGTGGCCGGAGACGGAACCTTGTTCGTGAGCTGGCTGGACACGGTGGACAGCACGCACCACGCCTTGCGCATCTCCAAGCGCACCCATGGCGGTCTGTGGTCCGAGCCGGTCACCGTCGCTCAGGGCGATTCCTTCTTCGTCAGCGGATCGGACGTGCCGGCCATCGCTGCGCTCGGCTCGGAGCGCCTGATGGTGGCTTGGATGTGGCTGAACCCCGGCGACGGCTATCACATCCGGATCGCGGGTTCGCTCGACGGTGGCCGCCACTGGACGCCGCCCATCATTCCGCATCGCGACGGCACCGCCACCGAGCACGGCTTCGTGTCACTGGTGACGGCACAGGAGAGTGGCGTGCGAGTGTTCTGGCTCGACGGCCGCAAGTACGCCACCGAGAAACCCGATTCGAGCGGCGCCGAGAACGGTGCTCGGGCCAGCACCTCGCTGCGGACGGCCTGGGTCGGCTTCGACGGAGCGCTCGCCGACGAAGCGGAGGTGGACGATCGAGTGTGCGACTGCTGCCCGACCAGTGCGGTGGGCCAGCGCTCTGGCGCCGTCGTGGCCTACCGCGATCGGACCCAGGAGGACGTGCGCGACATCTCGGTGGCTTGGCTCGAAGGCCATCGCTGGACCGAGCCGATGCCGGTGCATCTCGACGGCTGGCAGACCAAGGGCTGCCCGGTCAGCGGCCCCGCCCTGGCCGCCGACAGCGGGCACCTGGCCGTGGCGTGGATGACCCAGTCCGCGGACAGCGCGCGAGTCCAGGTCGCGTTCTCCAACGATCACGGCCGTACCTTCGGCGCGCCGCTGCGCGTCGACCAGGGGAACCCGCTCGGCCGCGCCAGCGTCGTGTTGCTCGACGACGGCTCGGCGCTCGTGGCCTGGCTCGAGAGTCAGGGAACGAGCACCTCGTTCCTGGTGCGGCGCGCGCGCCCCAGCGGAGAAGCCGGGCCGGCGCTCACGGTCGCCACCACGCGCTCGGCGCGGGCGATCGGGATCCCGCGCATGGTGCGCGATCGGGATACGATCTACTTCGCCTGGACCGCTCCCGAAGAAGGCCCTCGCGTGCGGCTGGCGGTGGGCCGGCTCCCGTCCTGACGATTCCGCCGCGCGGACATCACTCCCAGCGGAACCAAGCCATCGCGAGCCCGAAGCACACCACGCACCACGCCGCGAGCACGCCCAGCTGCGGCAGCACCACGCCGAAGCTGGCACCCTCGTTCATCAAGGCGCGGTAGGCGTCGTTGGCCGCCGTCAGCGGCAGGGCGCGGATCACGGGCTGCAGGAAGCCGGGAAAACGATCGGCGGTGAAGAAGCTCCCCGATAGCAGCCACATCGGCATCATCGCCACGTTCATGAGTCCGGAGACCGCCTCGATGGTGCGCGCCCGGCACGCCACCAGCAGCCCGAGCGCCGAGAAGGTGAAGCCGCCGAGCAGCGACACCGCGATGAAGCCGGGCCAGGACCCGCGCATCACCACGCCGAACGCGAACCAGCCGAACGCCACGATCGCGACCACCTCCAGCGTGAGGAACACCAGACGCGCGACCATGAGCGAGAGCAGGTAGTCGCCGCGCCGCATCGGCGTCGCGACCATGCGCTTGAGGAGCTTGAGCTGGCGCGCGTTGGCGATCGGGAAGCCGACGCCCCACATGCCGGTGCCGAGCAGGTTGAGCCCGATCAGCCCCGGGATCAGGAAGTCGATGTAGCGCGAGCCGGGGCGCATGCGCGTGTCGGCGCGCAGCGCCAGGCGATCCTCGCGGCCCGCCGCGCGCTCCAGCGCGTCGCGCACCGTGAGCTGCGCCAGGCGGGTCTCGGGCCGGTTCGGGTCGTAGACCAGCGTCGGAGGATCACCCGGGCGGACCGCCACCAGGGCCTTGCCCCGGCGCAGCGCGACGTCGGCCTCCGCTTGCGCCAGCACCCGCACCGACAGATCGGGCGAGCGCTCGAGCGCGCGCATCAGCGCTTGATCGCCGACGCCGCGCACGACCACCACGGCCGAGCGCGGCGGCCCGGTGGTGCGGAACGCGATGCCCAGGGCGAGTGCGAGCAGGATCGGGAAGGCGAACACCCAGAAGATGGCCTCGGGCTCGCGCAGGAACGCGAGCATGCGCGTGAGCGAGAGCTGAGCCAGCGCCGAGCCCTGCAGGCCGCGCGCCTCACTCATCGCGCAGCATCCGGCCGGTCAGGCTGACGAAGAGGTCCTCGAGCGTGGCGTGATGGGTGGTGAGCGAAGCCAACGGCGCGTGCTGCCGATCGAGCTCGGACAGCAGCGCGGGGATCGCCAGATGTGGAGCGCGCACGGTGAGTGCCAAGCCGCGCGGCTCGGTGCGGCCCTCGACCACGCCCGGCAGGCGCTTGATCGCCTCCGGGTCGAATGCGCCGTTCACGGCGAAGACCACGACGTGCTCGGCGCCGAGCGTGGCGATCAGCTCGGCCGGGGTGCCGAGAGCGATCACCTTGCCGTGATCCATGATCGCGACCCGGTCGCAGAGCTGCTCCGCCTCCTCCATATAATGGGTGGTGATCAGCACGGTGCCGCCCCGCTGCTTGAAGTCCTCGACCAGGTCCCAGAGCTGGCGCCGCGACTGCGGGTCGAGCCCGGTCGTGGGCTCGTCCAGGAACAGCACCTCGGGGTCGTTGACCAAGGCGCAAGCCACCGACAGCCGCTGCTTCTGGCCCCCCGAAAGCTTGCCGACCCAGGCGTTCTTCTTCTCCTCGAGCTGCACGCGGCTGAGCACGTCCTCGGGCCGTGGGCCGCGGCGGTAGAAGCTTCGAAACAACCGCACCGTCTCCAGAACCGAGAGTTTCTCGTGCAGCCGCGTCTCCTGAAGTTGGATGCCGAGGCGCTCGCGCAAGGCCCGGTCGGCGCCGCGTCCCCAGCGCTGTCCCAGGACGGTGACCTCGCCCGAATCGGGAGTATTGAGGCCCTCCAGGATCTCGATCGTCGTGGTCTTGCCGGCCCCGTTGGGCCCCAGCAATCCGAACACCTCGCCGCTGCGAATCTCGAGATCCAGTCCGTCGACCGCGACCAGGTCGCCGTAACGCTTCACCAATCCGCGGCAGTGCAGCGCCGATTCGCCGGTCACGGAGAGATCTCGCGGGCTGAGCATGGTCGGGGAAGATACCCCAGGGTCATCGCGACTTGCAGCTTGAGCGGGTGCGCTTCGCACGAGTCGCGTTGGGGCAAGCCACCCAGGTTGCCGCTCGATCGTTCCAACTCGCGCCGCACGCGAAAGCCAGGTTGAGAAAAATCGGCGCAAGTCGCTGGCGCGACGCCGCGGACCGCCGCCGCCGTCTTTCCTCGCCTTCTGCAACGGGATTCGGCACAGCCCCTGCCATGGCAGCGCCCGGACGCATCCGCCTCTGGCCCCGACCCGGGGGCCGACGGTGGTGCTCGCCCGCTTTGGGCGGGTGGCGCGAGCGCGACTCGCAGGCTCGAAGAAAACGACGGACCGCATGAACCAGGGAGGTGCGACGGTGCGCAGGGGATCACGTGTCACTCGGTTGGCCGCGTTCGCTTGTTGGGCGGCGCTGACGTGGGCCGCTCCGGCGTTCGCCGGTCCCTACAGCCGCCTCCTGGTCCTGCTGCCCGGCGAAACCGCCGCGCCAGGATCGCCCAGCGGCAAGACCGGGACGCCGACTGCGCAGACGGTCGGGGTTCCCTTCAGCATTACGGTGCGCGCCTGCGACAACACCTGGACCACGGTGACCAGCGTCACCGACCAGATCCAGATCCTGAGCTCGGACGCCAGCGCGACCCTGCCGACGCCGAGCCTGCTGAGCTCGGGCGTGGCCACGTTCCAGGTCACCTTCAACGCCGGCGGCACTTTCCAGATCTTCGCGCACGATCAGACCGACGGGACGATCCCGGACGGTACGTCTTCCAATGTCTCGGCCCTGGTGCTGCAGGGTTTCCGCTTCGCCACCATCAGCCAGAAGCACAAGTACGCGGGCGTGCCCGACGGCACCACGATCACGGCCATTGGGCCAAACGGTCAGACGGTGACGGGTTTTAGCGGGCAGGTCCATCTCCAGGAGATCACGAGCTTCGGCAACGGCCGCATCTCGCCGGAGTGGGTCACCTTCAACAGTGGCGTGTGGAGCGGCAACGTCACCATGTACCGGGCCGACGAGAGCAGCATCAACCGCGGCAACGTGAACATGTATGCGTTCCTCGACGCCGCGCCGGGGAAGAACGGGACGAGCGATCCGTTCATTGTGCACCCCGGTCCGTTCGCCCGACTGCAGCTGATCGTGCCCGGCGAGACACCGCTGCCTGGCAGCGTGGCGGGGTTCACCGGATCGCCCGCGACCCAGAGCGCGGGGCAGGCCTTCAACGCCAGCGTGTGGGCCACCGACAATTGGTGGAACCCGGTGCCGAGCGCGGACAACGTGCGCATCACCTCGAGTGATCCGGGCGCCAACACTCCGGTGACCGGGACCATGACCAACGGCTTCCGGCAGCTCAGCGTGTCGCTCGGCACGGTCGGGACGCAGACTCTGACCGTCGCCGACCTCACCAACGGCTCGATCACCGGCATGACCACCAGCCCCGGCATCCAGGTGATTCCGGCCGGCGTCAACAAGTTCGTCATCAATACGATCACCTCGCCGCAGACCGCGGGCGTGGCCACCGTGGTGACGATTCGCGCCACCGACGCCAGCGGCAACACCATCCCCAACTACGCCGGCGACGCGATCGTTCAGGCCAACACTGGCGCCGGCAGCATCGCGCCCGAGTTCGTCACCTTCAGCAACGGCATCTGGACCGGGCCGATGATCTTCAAGGGCGCGGGCGGCGCGGTGTCGATCACCGCCTCGGACTTCTCGGCGCCGCCTCACACGGGGACCAGCAACAGCTTCACGGTCAACCCCGGGGCGCTCGCGGGCGTGCAGGTCCTGGTGCCGGGCGAGTCGCCGCGCGGCGGCACCGCCGACGGCCGTGAGGGCACGGTGACGACCCAGCAGGCCGGAACGGCGTTCACGATCACAGTGCGCGGCGTGGATCAGTTCTGGAACCTGGTGTCCGGCGTGAGCGACAGCGTCGCGCTGTCGTCCACCGACGCCTTCGCCGGGATGCCGGCCCAGATCAAGCTCAGCAACGGCCAGGCGCTGGTGCAGACCACGCTCTACCTGGTGGGGAGCCAGCGCATCTACGGCAACGACATCACCGTCCCGGGCCTGCGGCCCGACACCTCGAGCGCGATCCCCGTCAACGGTGGACCGTTCGCGCGGCTGCTGATCCTGGCGCCGGGCGAGACCGTCGCGCCCGGCATGCCGAACGGCCGCGCTGGAGCGGCGACCGACCAGTCGATCAACTACTCCTTCAACGTCACCGTGCTGGCCACCGACAATTGGTACAACCCGGTGACCGGCGTCAGCCACACGGTGCACATCACTTCCGACGACCCGCTGGCGACGCTGCCGCCCGACACGCCGCTCAACAACGGCCAGATCGACCTGCCGGTGCGCCTCGCGCGCGGCGGCTACAACCAGATCACCGCGTCGGACGTCACCCAGCCTTCGATCCCGAGCAGCAGCACGCAGGTGCGCGCGATCTCGAGCGGTTTCCATCTCCAGGCGACCGTCTCGCCCAGCAGCGCCCGTGCGGGTGAGCCGTTCACGCTCAACGTCGCGGTGACCAACGATGCCGGCAGCGTGATCCAGGAGATCAACTCGTTCGTCACCGTTCGGGTGCAGAACGCCTCCACGCAGCAGGCCGGACGCGGCACGCTGCTGACCACTCAGTTCCAGCTGCTGCAGGGCCAGCGCAACGTGTCGGAGACCTACACCTTCGTCGAGCCGATCGTGATCATCGCGACCGACGACGCGGGCAACGCGCCGGCGACCTCGAACGTGATCACGATCACGCCTGGGCAGCCGAGCGCAATCCAGCTGACCAGCGTGCCGACCTGGGTGGGCGGGAACAAGCACGCCAACATCCGCGCCAAGCTGGTCGATGCCTTCAACAACGGAATTCCCGACGCGGCAATGGCCTTCCAGCTCCTGAGCGGCACCGGATCGCTGACGCCGATCGACGCGCTGACCCAGGCCAACGGTGTCGCGACCGCGGACTTCCTGAGCCCACGGCAGCCCGAGCACGATCAGATCCGGGCCATCTCGGGCGCGCTCCAGGCCGACCTCGACCTCGAGACCGCGTTCGTCGATCCGAACGCGCCGGGCGGGCACGTCACCAACTATCCCAATCCGTTCCACCCGCCGCAGCAGTCGACCATCATCGCCTACAAGCTCGCCGACAACGCCTCGGTCACGCTGCGGATCTTCACGATGAGCGGCGACCTGGTGTTGCGCAAGACCTTCGACAACGGGGGGCCGGGCGGAATCCAGGGTCTCAACGAGTTCACCTGGGACGGGAAGAACGGAAAGGGTGACGTGGTCGCCAGCGGCGGCTACATCGCCTTGATCGAAGCCGAAGCCAAGGGAGCCACCCTACATGTCATCCGCCGCAAGCTCGCGGTGGTCCGCTAGGAGGCGTCATGAACCGCACATGGATTCGCGCGGGGGTGGTCGCGGCCCTGGCCTGGGCCGTCCCCGCGTTTGCGCAGGATGAGAACGCCGGAGCGCCCGGCGAATGGCTGGCGCGCTACACCAGCGCCCGCACGCTCGGGATGGGCGGCGCTTACGTCGCCACCGCCGACGATCCGCTCGGCGTGCTGTGGAACCCGGCTGGCCTCTCGGCCATGGACCAGAACGAGCTGCGCTTCGAGAACGCTCAGCTCTTCGACCAGACCTCGATCAACGCCTTCGGCTTCGCCGTGCCGGGCAACTGGCTGCCGAGCTTCGGCTTCACGATGGTCTCGCTGGGGTCGGGCGACTTCCAGCGCACCAACGACATGAACGACGACTTGGGCAGCTTCAAGAACGGCGAGACGGCGTATCTGTTCACCGCCTCGCGCGCGTTCTCGCGCCGCTTCTCGGTCGGCACCAACCTGAAGCTGGTGCAGCAGAGCGTCGAGGACTTCAGCGCCCAGGGCTTCGGTGTGGACCTCGGTGGCACCTACGACGTCACGCCGACGGTGCGGGTCGGCCTCTCGATGGCCAATCTCGCCGGTCCCAAGCTCAAGCTGCGCGACGTCGAGGAGTCGTATCCGGTTCAGTTCCGCGGCGGCGCCGCGGCACAGGTCCTGAACGGTCGCGGCATGATCTCGGCCCAGATCGACCAGTCGCAGGGCCTGGGCACCAAGTTCCACGCCGGTGCCGAGTACTGGGTGCAGCCCGGGCTCGGCCTGCGGGTCGGGTACGACGAGGCCTACGGGACCGGCGGCTTCAGCTACCACTTCGCCCCGCAGTACCAGATCGACTACGCCATCGCCGACCAGCCGCTCGGTCTGACCCATCGGATCGGCGTCAGCTACCAGTTCGGTGGCTTCTTCGCCAGCTCCAAGGCCGAGCCCTCGGTGTTCTCGCCCACCGGTGAGCACGCCGTCACCAAGATCGCCCTCAACGCCCGCACCAAGGCCGACCCGGACGAGTGGACGCTCGAGATCGTCAACAAGTCCGACGAGGTCGTGCGTCGTTTCGCCGGCAAGGGTCAGCCGCCCTCGCACGTCCAGTGGGACGGCAAGGACGAAACCGGGCTGCCGCTGGCGGACGGCGTCTACCACTACCGGCTCTCGGTGAAGGACCGCGAAGGCCGCAGCCTGCTCGCCAGCTCGCACACCCTCGAGATCTCGACCACGGGTCCCGAAGGAACCGTGCCCGTGATTCCGGTTCAGGGCGCGGTGCCGGAGGACAACAAGTGATGCGCGCGCTCCGCGCAGGGAACGCGTGGGCAGCCGCGCTCATCGTGATGGCGGTGTCCCCGGCCATGGCCGCGCACAAGCCGGCCGAAGCCACGCCGTCATCGCTCCAGGAGGTAGGGAATGCATTCGAACAAGGGCGATTGCTGGCGCGCGCCGACCGCGTGGCCGCGCTCCAACAGGCTCAGCAATCCGTGGCGCAGGTCGTGCGTGGTGGCCTGGATCCCGAGCGTCGTGACGCCGCGCGCTTCCTCTCCGGAGCGATCGACGACGAGCTCGGAAACTACGCCCAGGCCGCGCAGGCGTACGGCGAAGCGGTAGGGGACGACAAGGGGCCGTTCGCCGACGACGCGGCCTTCGCCTCGATCCAGTCGCTCGAAGCGGCGGGCCGCGATGCGGACGCCGTGCGCGAGTGGGTGAAGTGGGAGAAGCGTTTCCCGAAGAGTCCGCTGATGCCGGCCGCGCGGCTCGACCAGGCCTGGAACGCGCTGCGCCGGGGCGACGTGCCGGCGGCGAACAAGCTGCTCGCCAGCGCGGCGGCCGGTGCGGCATGGATGGAGAAGAACCCGCGCATGATCTTGGCGCGGGCCACCGCCGCCTACTTGAGCGGCAAGTCGGCGGAAGCGCTGGCGGCGCTCGGACTCAAGCCTGCCGGGGCGCCGGCGACGTACTTGAAGGCGCTGTGCCTCGACGCTCAGGGCTCGCGGCTGAAGGCGGCGGCCGCGTTCCAGGAGGTGGCCGAGCGCTATCCCGACTCGCCGCTGGCCGACCACGCCATGCTGGGCAAAGCCGATGCCTTCCTGTCCGCGCGCGACTACCGCAGCGCGGCGGAGGAATTCGCGCGCGTCGCCGCGAAAGCGAGCGACCCCGGCGTCAAGGCCGAGGCCGAGCTGCGCGGCGCGGGCTCGGTGTTCCTGACGGGCGCGGTCGATTCGGCGCTGGTCATGCTGCGCGGCATCGTCGAGTCGCACACCGGCACGGACGTCGCCGCGCGGGCCCAGTTCCTGGTCGGCGAGGCGATGGTGGCTCAGGGCAAGCCGCAGGACGCGATCATCGAGTTCAACCGCGTCCTGTCCCAGTACTTCCAGCACAAGGTCGCCGCTAGCGCGCAATACCGCGTGGCGCGTGCGCTGGACGCCATGGGTCGGCGCGCCGACGCGACCGGCAGCTACCAAGCGGTGGTGTCCGGTTACCCGCTCGAGCCCGAGGCGCCGGCGGCGGCCTACTTGGCCGGCGTGGGCCTGATGGATCAGGGCAAGCCGATCGTGGCCGCGCCGTTCTTCCAGCTCGTGCTCGACCGCTACGCCGGCAACAAGGATCAAGCTGGGCACGTGGTGTTCGCCAAGCCCGAGCATCAGGAGCTGGTCGAGGCCGCCCTGTGTCTGCTCGAGTTGTGCTATCACCGCGCCGGTGATCTGGGTCAGCTCTCGGGCGCGCCTCACCTCATGCTGCAGCAGCTGCCGCCCAGCCACTCGACCTGGCGCGCCTACGCGCTGTTGATCGACGCCGATGCGTCGGCGGCGATGGGGCGCTATCCGCTCGCCCAGCAGACGCTGGAGCAGCTGATGCGGGAGTTCCCCGACCACGCCGTCGGGGCCTCGGCCACCAAGCTGCTCGCTTGGACCTACGCCCGCCAGGGCCAGGACAGCCTGGCGATCGCGACCGAAGAGCGGCTGCTGGCGCGCTGGGGCGCGCGCGGCGACGCCCAGATCATCTCGGCCGCCGTGCTCGACATCGCGCACGAGCGCTTCAACCAGAAGCGCTTCCGCGACGCGGCCGCGGCCTACGAAGACTTCCTCAAGCGCTTCCCCGGCCATCCGCAGCGGCTGCTGGCGCTCTATCAGGCGGGGCTCTGCTACCTGCGTCTGGATCGCGCCGGCGACGCCGTCGATCGCTGGGAGACCGTCATGCGCGACAGCGCGACGTCGCCGTTGGCGGAACGCGCCTGGGCGCGCGCCGGCGACGTCTACTTCCAGGCCGAGCGCTACGTCGATGCCAAGCGCGCCTACGAAGGTTTGCTGAAGCACTTCGCCGGCAGCTCGGCGGCTTCGTTGGCGAGCCTGCGTCTGGCGCAGTGCGACTACAACGCCGGTCACGACGCCGAGGCCTTGGCCGGGTACGCCGCGGTGATCGACAGGTTCCCCGGTACGCCGGCCGCCAAGGAAGCGGCGCGCGGCACCGAGCGCTCCCTCTATCGCCTGTCGCAGACGGCGGGCGGCTCGGAGACGCTGGAGAAGCTGGTCGAGCAGTATCCGAGCAGTGCCTTCGCGGCCGACGCGCGCTTCCAGATCGCCAAGCGGCTCTACGGCGAGAAGCGCTACAAGGAAGCCGCCGACCAGTTCCGGCGCGTGGTCAGCCAGTTCCCCGGCTATTCGGCCGCGGACCATGCCCAGTTCCTGCTCGCCGACTCGTACGCCCTGGCCAAGGACAACGACGACGCCCAGCAGGCCTACGAGCAGTTCCTGTCCTACTTCCCGAGCAGCGAGCTGGCGCCGACCGTGCACTTCCGTCTCGGCCTGATGCGCTTCGAAGCCAAGGACTACGCCCAGGCGGCGGTGGCGTTCACCGCCGTGCTCGAGGACTCGACGGCGCCCGACGTGCGCTCGGCTTCGCGCTACAACCTGGCCCTGTGCAATCGCCTGATCGGCCAGACCGACGAGGCGCGCACCGCGCTGGAGCAATATCGCAAGGACTTCCCGAACGACGCGCGTGCCGCCGACGTCGCCTACCAGCTCGGCGACCTCGACGAGGGGGCCGGGCACGGCGACGACGCGGTGAAGGAGTTCCAGACCGCGCTGGCGAGCCGGCCGTCGGCGTCGCTGGCAGTCGAGGTCAACTTCCGCCTGGGACGCGCGCTCGAGCAGAAGGGCGAGACCGCGGCCGCGCTGCGCGCCTACGAGGCCGCGGTGGCGTCGCCGCAGCGCGACCATCCCTATCGTCTGTCGGCGGTGGCGCGCTGCGCCGCGCTGTACGAAGCCAAGAAGGACTTCCCCCGGGCGCTCGCCGCGTACCGGGACATCATGCGTAACGCCAAGGATCCGGAGCTGGTGGCCGCGGCCCAGGACCGCGCCTCCGTGCTCTCGGGCCGCGGGCGTTAGCGCAGCAGCCCGGACCGAAATCTCCACAGGAAGGAGTGCAGACGATGTTCGAGAACTTCGACTGGATTCAGGCGATGCGCAACAGCCCAGTGATGCTCATCATCCTGGCGTGCAGCGTCGTGACGCTCGGGTTCGCGATCGAGCGCCTGCTGTATTTCGGCCGGCGCCGCGGCAACCCGGACGCGATGTTGAATCAGGCGTTGGAGCGGGTGAAGAGCGGTCACCTGAAGGAAGCCATCTGGGCCTGCTCGTCCACCACCCATCCGGTGGGGGCGGTGTCCAAGCAGGTGCTCGAGAACGTGAATCTGCCGACGCACGCGGTCGAGGAGAAGATGCAGATCGCGCTCAGCGAGCAGCGACTCCAGCTGGAGAAGAACCTGGGCTGGCTCGGCACCATGGGGAACACCGCGCCGCTGATCGGTCTGCTGGGCACGGTGTGGGGCATCATGCGCGCGTTCCACGACATGGCGCGCACCGGCTCGGCCGGTCCCTCGGTGGTCGCCGCCGGCATCGCGGAGGCGCTGTTCACCACCGCCGCGGGTCTATTGGTCGCCGTCCCGGCGGTGATGCTCTACAACCACTTCCTGCGCCGCATCACGGTCATGTTGACGGTGTCCGAGAATCACGCCCGCTCGCTGCGCATCGCCGTCGACTCGGCGCGCGCCGACGGCACGCCCATGGCCAAGGCGGCCTGAGATGGCGACCGGCAACCGTTACGCCCAGCGCACCGGCGGCGGGATCTACGAGCCCAACATGACGCCGCTGATCGACGTCAGCCTGGTGCTCGTGGTGATCCTGATGGTCGCGACGCCGCTGGCCTTCCAATCCAGCATCGCGGTGCGCAACGCGGCGGCGACCGGAAAAGTGGCTCACGACCTGGCGCGCACCGAGCGCATCGAGCTGACTATCCACGCCGACGGCACGGTCGGCGTCAATCGGCTGGTCGTGCCGCGCGAGGCGCTGGCGGTGACCCTCAAGCCCCTGTTGCAGCAGAGCGCTTCCCGGCTGTTGGTGGTGCGCTGCGACGACAACGTTCCACATGGGCAGTTCGTGGCCGTGCTCGACGAGGCCAAGGGCCTGGGCGCGGTTCAGATCGCGGTCGTGGGGAGCTGACATGATCCGCAAGACCTCGCACCCGGAAGCCATCACCAAGATCAACGTGACCCCGATCATCGACGTCGCGCTGGTGCTGGTCATCATCCTGTTGGTGACGGCGCCGATGATGTCGGTCGCGGACCTCCAGGTCGACCTGCCCTCGGCCCGGACGCGCGAGGCCGAAGACGAGCGCAACGTCAGCGTCACCGTGGCCACCGACGGATCGATGGCGGTGGACAACGACCTGGTGACGTGGGACTCGCTCGGTCCAACCCTGGCGCGGCGCCTGGGCGAGCCCGGGAACCAGGACGTCCTGGTGATCGTGCGCGCCGATACCAGCACGCCTTACTCGAACGTGAGGAAGGTGCTCGATCGAGCGCGCATCGCGGGCGCCACGCGCCTCGCGATCGCGACCCGCCAACGCACGGAGAACAAGCCATGACGGCGATGGTCATGACCATGGATCAGGTGATGGATCGCCGGCGGACCTCGTGGAGCATGACCACCAGCATGGTCATCCACTCGATCCTGCTGTTGCTGCTGGTCACCGTCAAGACGCCCGAGTCGAAGCTTCCCGAGATCACCGAGATCACCATGGTCGACCCCGGCCAGCTGGCGTCGGCGGCCGCGCCCGCGCCGGCGGCGCCGGCGGCGTCGCCGATCTCGGGGATGACGCATGCCAGCACGCAGGAAGAG
>JACXTT010003995.1_pt1 | contig 22193 bp, 14 predicted proteins | sample 9270951 | NCBI WGS metagenome assembly JACXTT01 (sample SAMN15532306, study PRJNA645909) | rock metagenome | isolation source: weathered quartz diorite | place: Puerto Rico | collected 2017-06-21
GATTTTGATTTCCCAGGTGCTCAGAGGGAGTTCTTGAAAGCAATCGAACTAAATCCCAACTACTCCAACGCGCACCTGTTTTACGCGGGCGCCTATCTCACTCCGATGGGCCGCCATAAGGACGCGATTGCGGAAATGCAGAAAGCGTTGGAAGTTGACCCGCTCTCGGTGCCCTTGAACAATATGCTGGGACAAACATATCTGTGGGCAGAGGATTACGAGAAGGCCCTTCAACAATTCCAACACACCATCGGACTTGATCCCAGATTCCCGCTGGTGCACTTTTTCTACGCTAGCCTTCTAGCAGAGGTGGGAAGGTATGAGGAAGCCATCAAGGAAAACCAAACCGGCGAATTGTTAATGGGTGCAAGTCCCGAGGAGGCTGGCGCGTTGGCAGTAGAATTTCAGAAAGCCTTTCACTCAGGTGGAGCACGAGGCTACTGGCGGAAACATCTTGATGTCACGCTAAAGGAGCAGAAGCAGGCCGGGGCCAGATACTTTAAAGCGATAGCCGTAGCCGGTGCCTACGCAAGGGTCGGCGATAAGGAGAACGCTTTCAAATGGCTTGATAAGTCATTCCAGGACAGGGAAGGCCAGGACATTACTCTGGTGAATTGGCTCCCTGATTTCAAGAGTCTGCATGCAGATCCGAGATTTGCGGACCTGTTAAGGCAAATGGGATTGCCCCATTAGCTCGAAGTTCCGTCGTTAGCGAAGCTCAGCTCCTTCCAGGGACTCGACTTGCCTGACAGGCGGCAGAGCGCCCTGCATAACCACAACGCAATTGCGAAAAGGCAAAAGCTTGGTCGTGGGCGGTTGGTCGGCAACTCGGAAATAATCACCAAGTTAAGGCGCGTGTCGAGGCACCAATTATTTAGCCTTAAGCCGGGGGACTCTTAGCTCGCGATTTTCTGCCTCCCCGTTTCGAGTCGGCCGATTTGCACGCAGTGGTAGAATAGTGTTTCGGCTTTCGCGAAGCCAGCGCTTCGCTGTGCCGCCGCCAAAGGATCGGCGCATGTCCCCACACCTCCAGCGCAATGCAACAAACACCAAAAGAGTGAGCTCTTTGTTTTCAATCACTTCCGCACTCTTGTTTCACTCTTTTGCACAAGAGCGAAAGCCAACTCCTTTTTCTTCAGTCGCTTGCGCACTCTTTGCAAAAACAGCCGGGGTGTACCCCTTTGCGCGGCCGGAGCTACAACGCGCGGCCGTTTGCTCCGAGCATTTTCAACGACTTACGCCCGTGGCGAATTTTCGCCGCCAGAATCATTTGGGTGAGAACCCACGCTCGTCTATAATCTTAAGTTTGTCCACCCAATATAAGTAACGAAGAAGGGGAGATGTGAGGAATGGCGGGATTATTTGAGAACAAACAGGTCCTTACGCGGATCTTCATTGGAATCTTTGTCGGGCTAATTGCCATCAGCATGTTGCTGTATCTCGTGCCGCAAGGGCCGGGCGCCGGCGCGTCTTCGTCCGATACGATTGCCACCGTCGGCGGTCAAAACATTTCGCTGCAGGAAGTGCAGCAGCAGATGCAGCAGATGTCGCAAGGGCGGCAAATTCCCAAGATGATGGAGGCGTTTTACGCGCGGCAAATATTAGACCGGCTGGTTTTTTACAAGGAGATTCAGTATGAGGCGGACCGGCTGGGCATTACTGTGACGAACGAGGAGATGTCCACGCTCATCAAGCAAATACTGCCGACCGCGTTCAACGGAGACAGTCCGGTTGGCATGGACCAATACTCGGCGCAGGTGCTACAACGGTTTCAGATCTCCGTTCCCGCGTTTGAGGCCGAGATTAGGCAGGAATTGCTCATTCAAAAGTTTCAGAGGATGGTTACTGACGGAATCAGCGCGAGCCCCGCGGAATTGAAAGACCAGTTCAGCTACCAGAATGAAAAAGTGAAGCTGGACTACGCCCTGATAAAACCGGAGGACCTGGAGGCAAAAATCAATCCCGGCGAAGTGGAACTCAGAGGTTACTACGAAAAGAACAAGTCCAAATTTCAGGAGCCGGAACGCCGGTCCGTGCGTTATGGCCTGATTGATGCCAACAAACTGAAGCAGTCCGTTCAGATTTCCGATGATGATTTGAAAAAACAATATCAGGACAGCATCGCGCAATACCAGGTGCCGAGCCGCGTGCATGTGGAGCACATCCTTCTTTTCACACGAGGCAAGACAACAGACGCGGAAATAGCTGAAGTCCAGAAGCGAGCCGAAGATGTGCTAAAGGAAGTGAAAAAAGGCGGGAAATTCGAGGACTTGGCCAAGAAATACTCGGAAGACACTCAAACGAAGGAAAAGGGTGGCGACCTAGGTTGGATTACACAGGGACAGACGGTTGCCGCGTTTGAGAAAGCTGCTTTCAGCACGCCCAAGGGGGCGACTTCGGATCTGGTCAAGACGGAATACGGTTTTCACATTTTGAAGATTCTGGACAAGGAAACCGCGCATACGGTGCCCTTCGACGAGGTGAAGCCGCAGCTTATAGTGAACGCAAAGGCGAACAAGGGCGACGCCGAAGCCAGTGGTCTTGCGGACAAAGTGAGCAAGGCGGTCAGGAAGTCCAACAAAGTTTCGCTGGACGACTTGGCAAAGGAATTTAACCTGGACTTGGCCGAAACGGCTCCCGTGAGCGCTGCTGACCCGCTGCTCTACTTTGGGAATGTCCCGGCTGTAAAGGATGAGCTGTTCCGTCTGCAACAAGGTCAGGTCAGCATGCCGCTAAAAACGGACAGAGGCTACGTTGTTCTCAGCCTGAAGACCGTTATCGCGGCGCATCCGGGAACGTTTGAGGAAGAACGACTCAAGGTACTCGACGCTGTCAAGCGCGAGAAGGCCGTTCAATTGGCAAAATCCAAGGCGGAGGATCTCGAAAAGCGAATAAAGAGCGGGGAAAAATTCGACGCTGCCGCTAAAGCTCTCGGTCTTGAGGGAAAGACCAGCGATTTGTTCGCCCGCAGCGGTTCGATTGGAGGCGTTGGCAGCGGAAAGCAGCTCGCACCCGCATTCCTGTTAAGGCAGGGGGAGCTTGCCCCCATCCTGAATCTTGGCGCGAACTGGCTCGTTTACCGGGTTGCAGAGAAGATCGAGCCAAATCCCGGCGACTTTGAGAAACAAAAGAAGGATTTGACGCAGCAAGTGCTGCAAGACAAGCGCAGTTTGGCGTTTGAGTCCTTCCGCACGGCGTTGGGCGAGCGCCTGAAGAAGGAAGGCAAGCTCAAGATCATGCAAGATAAGATGAAGGGATTTGGGGACCTAACTTAGCCCAAGATTCTGCGTAACTTAAACAAAATAAATAACTTACACTTATTGTGCACAGGGGCTTGTGTTTCTTATCGCGGCTCGGTAGCCTATCTGTGTTCCAAGAAGGTCCTTCTCGAAATTTACTTCCATGGCGTCCCAGCCCGGAAACCACATTAAACGGTGATCCAATGCCCTCTCCTCGTACAAGTGCAAGCAGAAACGACTATCGCTGCAGCATCGAACGCAATCAAGGCGGGAAGTATTGCGTGCGAATTCAAGTTTACTACCCAAGGCACGCCTGGACGCTCGGGGTGTATTTCTTGGCTGGGTCCTTTGATCGGGCGATGAGGAAACTGGAAGAAGCGCTGGATTTTCTTCAGAAGAATGAAGAGAAGCTTTGGTTTTGGGGCGTCGATCGAGCCGAAGACATGGGCTTTTCTGCAGAATTTCTGAAGGAAGTCGGCCTGAGACTGGATCAAAGAACAGAATTCCCCCGTAAGGCTACGAGCTTGTCGCTCGCGCCTGAAAAGGAAGTCCCCGCATTTGTGTTGGGACCAGTGCGGCGGGGGCTGGCCGAACTTGTGGAAGCCCCCAGAACCGCGTTGGCCGGCGATTAAAACAATTAGAACAGTCTGATTCGAACTCAGCTCTGTCCTGCGGCGGCCGCCTTTGTCTTCGCGTTCATTTCGGCCATCCATGCGGCGCCCCGGCGGCCCATCTCTTCCGGGGAAACGTCTTCTACGTGCGTTGAAATTCCCCAATGGTGACCGAACGGGTCGGCGACTTTGCCGAAGCGGTCTCCCCAGAACATGTTGGTGAGCGGCATGGTTTCTTTGCAGCCAGCCTCGACGGCCTGGTTGAAAAGAGCATCCGCGTCCTCAACGTAAAGGTAAAGATAGGAAGATGGGACCGCATCCGAGGAGGGCGCCGCGGACATGCCCGGGAACTCGTCTCCCAAAAAGATGATCGAGTCTCCGATCTTAAGTTCGGCGTGGTTGACGCGACCGTCGGGCGAGGCCATGCGCACCAATTCGACGGCGCCTAACGCATTCTTGTAAAAGTCTATGGCACGAGCGGCATCTTTGCAGGTAATGCTTGCGGTGACGGTGCGAAAGCCTTCAGGGACAGCACGAACTGCTGGTGACATGGAAGCCTCCTGAGCGGAAAGTTTTTGTCGTGCGGGTTGTGGCAGAGGGGGGGAAGAGCAAACCGCACGCAGAGAATTTGTGTACGCTTGCGCGCACGGTAAGTCAACAGAGAAGTGTGGAATTGCCACGAATTCACAGAGAATTTATGCAAGATTTGGTGAACCGGTAGGAACGTCTCCAGCCAGCGAGAAAAATCGCCGGATACGACTCAGATCGTATCCGGCGATTTTGCTGAGAGAACTTGATTAGAAACTGAAGCGCGCTCCAATCTGCATCACACGGGGCTGTCCCTGGATTGCAGTGAAGTTTGACCAGTTCGTTGGAGCATTCCGATTTCGCCGCGCCGGGTCCCGAGCCACACCGAACCCTGTCCGGCTGAGGTCAATCAAGCCAAAACTCTGCTTGTTGGCCACGTTGAAGACGTCCCAGCGGACCTGCAACTTCTGCTTTTCGCTCCACGGCATGGTCCAGCTTTTGGATAGCCCCAAGTCCACATCCACGTATCCGGGCAGACGGATGTAGTCCCGCGGGCCAGTTTCTCCTGGGTATGCGTTCCGGAAGCCCTGATAAATCGATTTGAGATCGCAACCACTACCGCCGAACAGTTTTGGTGCACCGGTACCGCCGGCGCTCGCTGGCGTTCCAATGCGGGTCGGGCAAGTGTGGATCGGAGATGTGGGAGTTACGTTGGCTTGGACGTTCCAATTCGTGGCCCAGCGGGCGTCGTCAAACGGAGAGGCAATGGGCAGCCCTGTATTCCAGCGGTAGATACCCGAAAGCTGCCACCCACCCACAATCGCGTCCAAGGCCCGGCTATTAGTATTTAGCAAGGCCTTGCCCTTGCCAAATGGCATCTGCCAAACGGCGGAGACATTGATGAGGTGGCGGACGTCGAAGTCAGAGCTTGCGTAGTTATCACGCTGGCGGATGGGATTCTCGATGAATGGTCCACTGTTGTTAGTACTGCCGTAACCAAAATCCGATTGTAGCCCAGACGAGTCGTCTAGGGAGTGGGAAAAGGTGTAGTTAAAATCCAACGTCAAGGTGTTCAAGCGCTGCCGCAGGGATGCAGTAAGAGCATGGTAATTGGAATTCCCAATCGTGCTCCACGCGGACAGAGCACCGTATTGAGGCTGCATGAAGCGTGTCGGTAAACCGCCCCGAAACAGCACGCTATCAATATAAGCTTGCGTGTCTGTCCAGTCATTACCCGCAAAGAACGCGAAAGGATTCGAAGGAGTGCGGCTCATCATTCCGTAGAACATCTGAGTATTCGTCCAAGTTGGGTCGAAGCAGGGGGTAAAAGGATCGGTTCCGCAGTCATTCTGAACAACCGGATCACTGTTCATAATGCCAACCAAGTTTGCCGGGAAGAGGTTGTCAAAGAACGGAATCGAAGCGATTAGAGAAGTGTCCACCCCTTGCTGGCGCTGCTTCTCAAGGATGGTCCCAGCCGTGTACCAATCCATGCCGCTATTGGTGTCGCGAACGTTGTTGAAGGCTACGGCATCGCGGCGCGCGAGCAGACTGCGTGCCATCCTTCCTATATAGGAAACAGATAAAGTCGCGCCTGCCCGCATTTCACGCTCGACTGTGAAGTTCCACACATACTCGGTGGGTGCATGAAGTTGCGAATCAACGGAAGTTTCGATTCGTTCGCCTTCGTCGATCGGCTGCGATAATGGAAACTGGAGATTGCCGGGCACAACTACCTTCGGCAGTGAACGGACGTTCTGATTAAATCCAGTAAATAGCGGCGCCAAGTTGTTGCCAACCGTGTCGTAAGTGTTTGCAGGCGTGGTGAAATTCGACGTGAAACCCAGAGTGTTGTTCAAGTCCCAATCCACGGCCAGCGCTTGGCCATAGTAATCGTTGGTCAGTGCAAAGCCGCCCCGCAGGACGGACTTTCCTGCATCACCAAACAGCGAGTGCAGCAACCCGCTCGAATAGTTGGGTGACCAGGCCAGGGCGATGCGGGGCTGAAAATTATTCTTGTCCCAGTTGTACATGGGCTTGCCGCCATTGGCTGGGCCGGATTTATTGATGACGATAGGATCGACGAAATTGTTTCCCAGGGCCGCGGCAGCAAGACGCTTTTGGAAGTACGTTCCGAGGGGTACCGTGGGTTGCACTTCAAAACCCTTCGTCTCGTAAACGGGGCGCTCCAGGCTGTAACGAAGTCCTAAGGTCAGCGTAAGGTTGCGGCGAATTTTCCAAGCGTCTTGAATATACTCTTCGTAGGCTTGCGTAGCGAAGTTCCGAATGCTAGGGCTGCCGGCGTTTAACAAACTGCCGTCCTTCCCGAACGTAAAGTTGGCGGTGTATTGAGAGAACCTGCCGATCAGGGCTGTGGCTGCGTTTTGCACTTCCGAGATGGAATTTAGAGATTGGCCTGCGTTCTCGTCGCCGGGCAAACCGTTTGCATCCAAGTACTGCTGAAACGTATTCGAAACATGGTCACCGGCGCCGAGATAGAAGGAAGGGTTGGTGATCGCGTTATCGAAGGCGTTCGCGGAGCTTACGCGCTCGTTGTTGATTTTGCGGATGTTGGCGCCAAATTGGATTGTGTGGCTGCCGTGTATCCAGGAAACATCATCCGTGAAGTTGTGGACGGGCGTTACGCGGGAGATCGGATGTGACTGGCCGTTGGGCTGAAACACGAATCGAAAACTAATGTCATTCCCATTGCTGTCCCCGCCGATCGTGTATGCCTGGCGTGTAAAGCCGTAGCGGAAATTATTCACCCAGTTGTTCCCGATGGTCCAGTTGTGGCCAGCGGCTATGCCGCGGGGATGGCTCCAGATCTGCGGTGTGGCCGTGCCCGGCAAATATTGAGGAAGGGCTGCATGATCGTAGATCTCATTCAGGCGAACGAAAAGGTTCTGCCGGCTGTTAAGCGTGTAATCAAACTTCGCTACATGCGAGTTCAGCTTGATTGGCGTTGTAGAGTTGAACCGGAACCCGCTAGTGTTTATCCCGTCTCCTATGCTCGGATCGTTAGCGGGGTACTTCGCGGCCGCGTCTTTGAGCGCATCTATAGCCGTCTGGTTGATGCCTGTGTCCGAATACGCTTGCTGTAGCTGGGCCAGGTTCAGAGACGCTTGAGCCGGAGTGTTGCACGCGGCGTCCGGGCAATACGTATAGTTGATGATACCTCGGCCCAGGTTAGCCAACGGCACAATATTCGAGACGCTCGTGGCTGTAGCATCGTGACGCCCCTCATAGCTGTAAAGGAAGAATAACTTGTTCTTTATAATCGGACCGTTAAGAACACCGCCAAACGTATTTCGAATCAATGGCACGCGCGGGACGCCAGCAGCATTGTTGAACCAGTCGTTCGCCTCAAAAAGCGTGCCCCGGTAAAATTCAAACGCTGCCCCGTGCCAGTCGTTCGAACCCGACTTGGTCAGCAGGTTGATCTGGCCCCCAGCCGAGCGCCCCTGGTTTGCGTTTCCGTTCGCCGTGGTGACACGAAACTCTTCGATGGCTTCCGCATTCAGCCGGAGTACCGGTCCATCGATTATGCTTCTACTAAGACCGCCGACTACTAGCGTGCTACCGCTACTTCCAGCCAAGGACAAGGAGGCGTTGCCGGTCTGCGCATTGTTGATATCAACTCCATCTAAGGTAACATTCGACTGATCGGCTCGCGCTCCCGTCATGTATCCTTCGCGCGTGGCTCCCGGCTGAAGGCTGAGGAGATCGACTAAGCTGCGGCCCTCCAGCGGGAGCTGGCCAATCTGGGTCGGTTCGAGGACGTTTCCGAGCGAGGCATCCTGCGTGTTGATGACGGTGGCTTGGGCGCTCAAGGTCACTTCAACCGTTTGGGAAACCTGACCAATTTCCAGGCTGACGTTGGTTTCGGTTATCTTCCCAATCAGAGCTTTCACATTGGCGACGACTGCCTTGCGGAAACCCTTGCCCTCGACTTCAATCCGGTAATCTCCAGGGGTAATGAAATCAAAGGAGAACAACCCCGCATCGGTTGCCTGCATAGTGCGAGCCGCATTGGTTGCGACGTTGGTGAGGGTCACCCTGGCTCCGGGCACCGCTTTTCCTTGTGGGTCGGTGACCGTCCCAGTGACGCCTGAAGTGCCGGTCTGGCCCCATGCATTGGGCTGGATTAGTAAGAGTGCGGCGATGACAGCAAGCATAGAGAAAAGCATACGGCTGGAAGAGCGCATCGAGGATCCCTCCTAAATCGCTGGGAGGTGGCGAAGCGAGGACGAAAAAGTAGGGAAGGAGGAAATTTGTCTACAAAAAAAGAAAGCGCCCGAATGAAACCAGGGCGCACCATTTCCCCGTCATGCCTACTGCCACCACAGAGCGTTGCGATAGTAAATAATCCGTTGTAGGGGTGCCTGTCAAGGGATTTTTGTACAGAAAAAGTTCCGCTGGAGGGAATCTGAATTTTGCGCTAATGCGATTTAAATATGGGATTTGAGTGGATTTGAAGGGAGTCAGGCACGTAGAAGGAAGCAGAGCCGGAACACGCCAGTCGTGAGACTGGCGTTCCCGGAGCAGGACGAATGTTCGGGGTGGAGGAGATCGAAGATGCCGCCCTCGCTGCCAAAGGCGCAGCGAGGCGGCGCTACATAAACAAGATGTGAGCGTTGCGCGGCACGGCTCCCGACTTAGTCGGGACAGGTTCCGCCGGGTCCTCCCCACATGCTGTAAAGGCTTTGGGTGCGGCGAAAGATTTGCCAGCAGGATGCCCGGCGGTACAAAATCAAACCCAAAAGCTGGCGGCGTAAAGTCGCCTCTACAGAAAAGGGCAAGGTCAAAATGGGAATGGGATCGCTGTGCGGCACGGCTTGCCTGCGGCAAGCAGGCTGACGCTGTCCAGCAAGCGCACAGCCAGGAATGGCTGTGCCACCGGATTTCTCAGCAAACTGTAAGCCCGTCACCACAAGAAGCGCACAGGCAAGAATGCCCGTGCTAGGGGGGCGCCGGTCAGAGTGGTTTTGGATGTGCGGCGAGCGCTTCGCGGAACGCGTTTAAATTGGATTTGTCAACTACGGCTGTGCCGGTGTCCACCCACTTCGGCATGGGGCCGGAGGGGGCTGTGCGCCAATCCTTGAATTCGTGTACGGCGTTGTGGTGGAGATCGTCTGCGAATTTCACGCCATAGTAGCTCATCACATAAGGCTTTTGCGTGATGGTCGCGGTGATTACGCCCCGTTCGATCCAGTCCAGCGTCGAAGGGTCTTTATCGAACGCAACGACGGGAATTTTGCCCTGCATGTCCAAGCGGTGAAGTGCTTCCGCAACGCCCGAGCCACCGGATGCCTCTAGGCACACGACTGCATCAAACTTTGCGTTTGCTTTGATCAAGGCGGAAATGCTGTCATTGGCCACCCGGGGATCGCCGTTGTCATCCATGGTCTGGATGATTTTGATGCCCGGGTATTTCTTCACGGCTTCGGCGACGCCACGCGCGCGTTCATCGAGGTTGAGCTGCCCAGGAATGGTCACCACGACGATTTGACCTTTGCCCTTAAGAATTTCGGCCATGCGCCTGCCGCTTTCCTGGCCCGCGCGGAAATTGTCCGTGCCGACGAAGACGACGCGCTTCGAATCGGGCGCATCGGCGTCCAGCGTGATAACGGGAATGCCGCTGGCAACTGCGGCGCTAATCGCGTCTTGAAAGAGGTCAGGTCTAGAGACGGAGATTAAAATGCCCGCAGGATTCTCGCTGACGGTTTTTTGAAACGCGCGCAGTTCTTCTTGCGGATCAAATTTTTCCGGGCCGACCAGTTCGGCTCTGATACCGAGCTGTTTAGAGACATCGCGAAGGCCCGCTTCCGCCTCCTCCCAATAAGGGAGTTTGGTGTTCACCGTGACGAGCACGTATCGCTCCTTCTCGTCGTGATAAGGCTTTTGACAAGACGTTGTGCTGAAAATCACGCCAAGCAGCAAGGTGAAGACGAGCGGGCGACGGCTTCGCATGGGAGCCTCCTCAATCGAGATTTTCAACTATGGAGAACATCGTTGAGTTACCGAAGGTACATTACGGTGCAGATGGGGGAAGCCTACCACAGTCCGGCAGGGAGGGATGCAAGAAGAAAGAGAACCCACCCCTCAAAAAAAGCGGGTGGCATGAGGAACGTAGCTATTCTGCTTTTTGACGGCCGCAAAAGCGATCAGCGATAGAACTGGGGGAATTCGCGCTTCAACAATTCAAGTTTCGGCATGTCCATCGCGCGGATGTATCCATCATCCGGATGATGGACGAGATAGTCTTGGTGATACTCTTCTGCTTCGTAAAAGGCGGGAGCGGCAATGACTTGGGTCACGATGGCACGCTTGTAGAGTTTCGCCGCGTTGAGTTGGGAAATGTAGGCGGTAGCGATTTTCTTCTGTTCTTCCGATGTGTAGAAAATTGCAGAGCGATATTGCGTGCCGATGTCAGGCCCCTGGCGGTTTTTTTGCGTGGGGTCGTGTGCGACGCCGAAGAAAATCATCAAGAGCTGACCGTAGGTGACGCGCGAAGGATCGTAAACCACGCGCACGCTCTCGGCGTGTCCTGTCGAGCCGGTACAAACAAGCTGGTAGTAGGGATGTTCGACTGTTCCGCCGCAGTAGCCGGCCGTGACTTTTTGTACGCCGATGACGTGTTCGAAAACGGCTTGTGTGCCCCAAAAGCAGCCGCCGGCGAAGACGGCGAATTCTTCCGAAGATTTCGCAGCGAGCGGAGCATCTAAGGCTGGAGCGGGCAGGGGAGCGTTCGGGGCGGTCGGCACACCGGAAACGGCACGCACGCCATACCACACCAGATATCCTACGATTGCAATCGTTACCAAAACGCGCGGGAGCGACGGCGATTTGAGGGACGTTTCCATGCTGTTGTTTCCAGACTACTCCTGCGCAACCCTTTTGAACAATGATTACGAGTCTTCCAATGAGATGAGCAAGGCGAGCGTTGGATGCTGCTTAGGCCGCGCCAGAACTAACAAGTGCGTGAATGATTTCATGGAAACGTAAGACTGAGAGAACGCATCCTAGAAGTGATTTGAGTGTGTTCAGGAGAGCAAGCAAATGAAACTTTTTTGGAGGACAATCACGACTTTACTGGCGGTGATCGTTCCCGTCACCTGCAACGCACAAGTCACGCACGGCAAGAAGCCGGATTTACCGAAGCCATTTGCGACGCGATCCGCGGGAAACGCGCCGGACGAAGTAAAGCGGCCTGACGGATTTCTCCCGACGGTTCCGCAAGGATTTCACGTCAACGTGTACGCGGAGAGTTTCCGGGCACCAAGGTGGCTGATCGTGGCACCAAACGGAGACTTATTCGTTGCAGATTCGGGGGCTGGACGAATTGAGGTTTTGCGCGATCCGAAACACACTGGTGGCGCGCAAGACCGAGAGACGTTTGCGAGCGGATTGCGCTATCCCTTCGGAATCGTTTTTCACGACGAGTATGTGTACATCGGAAACACGAACGAAATCCTACGTTATCGCTACGACCCAAAGACTTCCAAACGTACCGGTGAGGCGGAGCACATACTGGATGTCCCTGCTGGCGGACACTCAACGCGCACCCTGGCTTTGACTCCGGACGGCAAACATCTTCTGATCGCCGTCGGGTCCGCGAGCAATATTGATACTGGCGAACCGCCGGCTCGCGCGGCGATCACGTTCTGCGATTTAGACGGAAAGAATGCAAGGCTGTACGCGACCGGGCTGCGGAATCCTGTTGGGCTGGCGTTAAATCCGGCGACCGGACAAGTCTGGACTTCCGTGAATGAGCGCGATGAACTTGGTGACGATTTGCCGTCGGATTATCTTACGTCGGTGCAAGACGGCGGATTCTATGGATGGCCGTACAGTTACATCGGTTCGAACGTCGATCCGCGCGTAAAACAAGAGAAACCGGACCTCGTCGCTCGCGCGATTATTCCCGACGTTTTGCTTGGCTCGCATGTGGCGCCACTGCAGTTTGCGTTTTATACGGGGAAGCAGTTTCCGGAAGCCTATCGTGGGGGAGCGTTTGTTGCGGAACACGGTTCGTGGAACCGGGCGAAGCGGTCGGGATACCAGGTTGCGTTTGTCGGATTCAAAGACGGAAAGGCGGCTCAAGATCCGGTTCCGTTCCTCACAGGATTTGTGCCTGACGCGGGGAAAGGGCTTGTCTACGGGCGCCCTGTAGGCGTTGCGGTGCTGCCGGATGGATCGCTTGTTGTTTCTGACGATGGGCCGGGAATTCTCTATCGCATCAGCTACTGGAAATAGATTCAATTCACCGTGAGCGTGAGCGTGATCGTTTGCGTTGGAAGGTTGTTCGCGGTTGCGCTGACGATGATTTGATAGGTTCCCTTGGGCGTGACTTGAGGCGGAGGCGGGGGCGGAGGGGCAATCGTGTTCGCCGTGTTGCCGCCTCCGCAGCCAGAAGCACCGCCCAGCGCGAAAATCAGAATGAACGTTGCAAAAACGGCGGCTCTGCGTACTCGAAGCAAAGCGTGGCGCCGCGTTACCCACAAGAAAAAAAAGAGCACAGCCGGGGCAAATGGAAGCGGGTTAGTGCGCCAGCCAATTCGCGAAATCGGAATCAGCGGTATTTGCCCGGTTGTGCTCCCAGTGGTAGAAACCATTACATTGAAGGCGACAGGATTTGGCGACGTGACGGTGAGTGTGTCTGACGATAAAACACACTTTGCGGCAACGGGCGCGCCAGTGCAGGACATAGAAATGTTTCCCGTGAAGCCGGTGCCTGGATTGAGCTGCAAGTTGTATTGTGCGGATTGACCTGCCGTGACCGTGGCGCTCGTTGACGATTGCGGAGCCGCGTTCAATTGAAATGGGGTTGCTCCGGTGCCCTGCACGAAAATGGTCTGAGGTGAGCCGGGCACATCGTCTGTAAGCGTGATCGAGGCGGAACGTGCTCCAGTGGCGAGCGGAGTAAACGTGACATTAATATTGCAACTTGCGTTGACCGCGATGGGTACGGCTGCGCAATTATTGGTTTGGGAGAAGTCCTGAGGGTTTGAGCCGCCAAGCGCAATGCTTGAAATATGGAGCGTTGCGGAGCCGATATTTGTTATCTGAATGGTTTGAGGCCCTTCCGTAAAACCCTGGGAGATAGGGTTGAAGGTAATGCTGCCTGGAACAAACGAGATCGATGGCGCCGCCGCCACCCCTGTTCCGGTGAGCGGAATTGTCTGAGGGCTGCCTGGGGCGTTGTCGGAGATGGCCAACGAAGCGGACTCGACTCCGGTGGTGGAGGGAGCGAAGGTTACGACGAAGGAACAATTGGCGTTGGGAGCTAGAGTCGCGAGGCAAGTTGTGGTCTGGGAAAAATCGGGGGCGTTTGTGCCCGTAATGCTGGTCGCCGCCAGATTAATCGCCAGAGATTGATCACCGTTATTGACAAGATGGAGGACCAGGGTCACGGGCTGGCCTTCCGTGACAGATCCGAAATTCAGGGAGGGCGGCGAAAAAGCGGCGTTCGGACCGCCGATGGCCTGGATGGTAGTGCCGGAAATGGCGATGTTGCTCGCCGTACCGCCGGAGGAAAAGGGCGAGCCCGGTACCTCGGTCAACGAACCGTCTTGAGGATTTACCTGGTACGCGCGAATACCCGCGGCAGAACCAGCGTAAAGGAATGCGCCAGCGGGGTCGGCGACAACATTTCCCAATTGAAAAGTGGGCGAGGCAAGGGGAGCGGTGAGGGGTATAGGCTGGCCGGTAGTTTGATCGATGGAATAGACGACCAGCCCAGCTGATTGCTGAACGTACAAGAATTTTCCAGAGCTATCCACTACCATTGCGAGCGGAAAATTGTTCTCACCGAGGTCAAGAACCTGAGAATTTGGATTGCTCGTTCCATCGAGAGGAGAAATCATTCCCCAAAACAATGATCCGGAGAATTGGCCCGACCCATTGAAGAAGAAGCGGCCTTGCGGATCACTAGCCATGGCACGGCCTTCAGAGCCGCTGCCTGCAGAGCCATTGAGAGAGAGAGAACCGTCTGTTGGAATGATGGAGTAAACCGTTGCTCCTCCATTGAGTGCGCCAGTGAAAGGATTTAGTCCCTTCACCACGTAGAGAAAAAGCCCCCGCGGATCGCTAAACATTTGAATCGGATTAAAAGGAACGTCAAAGCTGAGCTGATCTGTGAGTGTGAGCGCAAGGTTCGCTGCGTCAATGTTAAAGGGAGTGATTGCGCTGGAATTCGCGAAGTTCCCGCCGGTGTAACCGACGTAGAGATATTTGCCGGATTTTTCCGCGGACAGAGACGTCGGAGTGGAAGGCGCTTGATTGAGATTGATGGTTTTGCCCGCGCTGAAAGGTGAGTTGGGGACTTCCGTCAGCGCGCCCGTGGAAGAATCGATCTGGTACATGGAGATGCCGTTTGTCGTTGGATTGAGAACGAACAAAAAACGGCCGAGTGCATCCACTGCGAGTCGTCCGCCTTCCAGACGGTCATTGAATGGTGCGTTCGGCACCGGGGATAGGCCGCCCGTTTGCCCATTTTTTGCGTATGCGGCAAGAGTGGAAGTTGTCGGGGGAGTGCCTGGCACATTCGCATAGACGTATTGTTGTACGGATGATTGGCCAAACGTTTCGGTGACGACAAAAGAAAACAGGAGGATGCTGCAAGAAATTACTGCGCGAAAATGCGCAGCCCGAATCCCAAGGCGGACCATTACGCAAATCATGGCCTTCGGTCTTTCCCGGCCGCAGCAAACGGCTCGTGTTTTGCGAACTGAGAGGGACTACGGCAAGCCACTTTAAGGCTAGAGCAAAAGATCGTCAACGAAAAAAGTTGGCTAAAGAGGAAACATAAAAGAAGGGTTAAATCAAGATGGCACCGTTCCAATTTGGAACAAAGCTGCAATCGGGCGTTCACCAGACATTCATTTGTCCGTAACAGCGAATACTTTATCTTTCCAGGCTTATGCAACCCGTCAAATTGGATGTCCAAGTAGAAGAAAACAGTAACGGCGCTGCATCGGTGGCAAAACTCGATGGCAGACTGGTGCTCGAGACAGTCAGCGGTTTTCTGCAGACGTTGCGGCCGCAGGCTTCGCCGAGTCTGGTGATGGATATGAGCGGTGTTTCGTTTCTTGATTCCGCCGGGGTGGGAGCGCTCGTGCAACTCTTTGTCCACCGGCACAATCAGGGACAAAAATTCGCACTAGCGGCACTGACTTCACAAGGGATGGCAGTGATGCAAGTGGCCGGATTGCTGAAGCTGGTGCCAACCTATGGATCGGTTGAGGAAGCATGGGGCGCCGCGGCGTAGCTCGTATCAAGGGAGCGCGGGCGTTCTGAAGCTGAAATGATGGCATGGGCTATACTGTGTGGTTATGGAAGCCAAGGACGGATTTTCCGCTTCCGACCCGCGCTACGAACGACGTGTTCGTGAGAGTTTTTCCCGACAAGGATTGATGAAGCACTTGGGGGCGCGGCTTACGGAGCTAAAGCCGGGAAGCGCAGAAGTCCGCGCCGGCTACCGCGAAGAGCTAGGTCAACAGCATGGATATTTTCACGCAGGTGTGTCTGGAAGCCTGGCAGACGTTGCTTGCGGATACGCGGCGTACACCTTGATGCCAGAGGATTCGTCGGTGCTGACGGTGGAATATAAGATCAATTTGATGACCCCGGCGAATGGTGAGGAGTTGATTGCTCGGGCGCGTGTGGTGCGGTCAGGGAAAACGCTCAAGATATGTGTCGCAGATGTCTTCGTGAGGGAGGGTAATGCGGAGACCCATTGCGCGACCATGCTCGCCACAATCATGTGCCTAGCCAACAAATCGGATAAGTCACACGGTAATGCAACCCAGCGCGGTTAGGTTTTGCTCCTGAGTCTACAAAACACCGCAGGGATGCGGCCAGTTCGACGAGCTAGGCTTGCCCGTCCTTCAGAATCTTCACTAACTCTGTCGCCGCATGTGGCAGGCGCGCGCCCCGGCGCGAAACTAGATAGACATGGCGCGGCAGGTTCATCTGGCGTACCTTCACTTCCTTCATCCATCCGTGGTCAATCTCCCAGGCGACGCACATCCGCGGCACGATTGCCACGCCCATGCCCATTTGAACGAAACGCTTGATGCTTTCGATCGTGGGCATTTCGGTCGGCATGTTGAGAACGGTGCGGTTGCGTGCGAAAAGCTCGATTACGCGGCGGCGGAACGGCGATTCCACGATGTGCGCGATGAACGATTCGTTGCCGAGGTCAGCCACGTCCACTTCGCGCCGTCTAGCAAGCGGATGCTTGGGTGGGACCACTAGCGTGAGTTCGTCTTTCAGAATTTCGGTTGCTTGCAATTGCGGATCGCGCGGCACGTAGGAAACGGCGCCGAGATCGAGTCGGTAGTTCAGAACCTCATGAGGAATGTCCCGGGAAAACATGCGGTGCACGCGAATCTGTACGCCAGGATGACGCTCGCGAAACTTTGCAATGGCCGGCATGAGCGCATGAATGGAACTCTCGTTCACGCCGAGAGAAAGTTCGCCGCGCTGGAGACCCTCGAGTTCGCTGAGGCCTTTTTTTACTTCGTCGCGCAAATTGATAAGGCGCTCGGCGTAGTCTTTTAAGAGTGAGCCGGCATCGGTAAGGCGCACGGGACGCGCGCCGCGCACAAAAAGGCGCTGGCCCAGGTCTTCCTCCAACTTTCGAATGGCAAGGCTGACGGCAGGCTGCGTGCGGTAAAGGCGCTCGGCGGCGCGAGAAAAGCTGCCCTCGCGGGCGACTGTGAGGAAGACTTGGAGTTCGCTGAGGTCCATATTGGCCAGTACCAGTATTATAAGGCAGGATTATCAAATGCAGAACAAAGATAAATTTGACCGCAGGGTGCTGAATTTGCGTTACTTACCTTGAGGAAACACACATGGACGTTGTGCGCATTTTCGATACGACCTTGCGTGACGGCGAGCAGTCGCCAGGCTTTTCGATGAATACGGAAGAAAAAATCCGTATGGCGAAGCAGCTTGCCGCATTGAATGTGGACATTATCGAGGCGGGATTCCCTATTTCCTCGAAGGGTGATCTGGAAGCAGTGCAGGCCGTGGCGAAGGAGGTCCGCACGGTTCCTATTGCTGCGCTGGCCCGTGCCAAGAAGCAGGACATTGATGCCGCGGTGGAAGCGCTCAAGCCCGCAGCTTCCTCGCGCTTACACGTTTTCCTCGCAACCTCCGACCTTCACCTTAAGGTGAAATTAAACATGACGCGCGAGCAGGCGCTCGAAGCGATTGGTTCGATGATTCGCTATGGCCGCCAACAGGTGGCGGAAGTGGAATTCTCGGCTGAAGACGCAGGTCGCACGGACATTGATTACCTCTGCCAGGTTTGCAAGACCGCAGTGGAAGCGGGGGCGACGATCTTGAATTTGCCGGACACGGTGGGATATGCGGTGCCGGAGGAATATGGCGAGATGTTCCGACGCGTCCGCGAGAACTTGGGCGATTCGCCGAATGTGGTTCTAAGTGCGCATTGCCATGATGATCTGGGTCTGGCTGTGGCAAATTCGTTGGCTGCGGTCCGCGCAGGCGTGCGGCAGATTGAATGCACGATCAACGGAATCGGCGAGCGTGCGGGGAATGCATCGCTCGAAGAAATTGCCGTGGCCCTCGCAGTGCGCAAGGAGAGCTTCGGCGCGCAAACAAACATTGAGCTGAGCCAGCTCTTCGCCGCCAGTCGCCTGCTCACAGAAATTACCGGAGCGCAGGTTGCCCCCAACAAAGCCGTAGTCGGCGCAAATGCGTTTGCGCATGAAGCCGGAATTCACCAGGACGGCATCATCAAGAATCCGCAGACGTATGAAATCATTTCGCCGGAGACGGTAGGTGTTCCGTCGCGTTCCCTCGTGCTGGGAAAGCACTCCGGGCGCAACGCGCTGCGCACCACGCTAAAGGATTTGGGGTACGAAGCGACCGATGCGGAACTTGCGGAGGTCTACCGGCGCGTAACGGCCCTGGCGGACCAATCGAAAACTGTGCGGATGCGCGAGATTGTTGGCATCGCGCACGAAGTGATACGGCGCGGCGCGGGACCAGTTGCAGCGGAAGCGACTTCCGCGGCATAAGTGCGCTAATCGAGATTTTTTCTCAGGCACCTCGGGGAACTCCATGAAGAAGACCATCGTACTGCTGCCAGGCGACGGCATCGGCCCGGAAGTGACGCGCGCGGCGGCCACCGTCTTGCGTGAGTGCGCGCACGAATTTCATCATCAGTTCGAGTTTGAAGAGCAGCTGATCGGAGGCGCTGGGATTGATGTCGCCGGGACTCCTCTGCCGAATGCGACGCTCGACGCTTGCGGGAAAGCCGATGCGGTTTTTCTCGGTGCGGTCGGCGGACCGAAGTGGGATTCACTGCCGGTAGGGAAGCGACCGGAAAGCGGGTTGCTTGCACTTCGGCAGGGCATGGGACTGTATGTAAACGTGCGCCCCGTGAAGCTGCTGGAGCCATTGCGCGGAATGTCGCCGCTGAAGCCGGAACGGCTTGGCGACCTGGACATCGAAATTGTGCGCGAGCTTGCTGGTGGAATCTATTTTGGCGAACGCGGCAACAGCACCGAGGGCGGCAAAGAACGGGCATGGGATACGGAGTCGTATTCGGCGCAGGAAGTGGAGCGAATCGCCGCGTTTGCCTACGCGCGTTCGGAGAATCGGTCGCGCCGGTTGTGTTCGGTGGACAAGGCGAATGTTCTCGCGAGTTCACAGCTCTGGCGGCGGACTGTGACTGCGATGAATACGGTGTATCCGTCGGTCAGGCTCGAGCACATGTACGTGGACAACGCAGCTATGCAGCTTACCCTGAAGCCTTCGCAGTTCGATGTGATGCTGACCAGCAACATGTTTGGAGACATCCTAAGCGATGCCGCCGCGGCCCTAGTGGGATCAATCGGTCTGATTCCATCGGCAAGTTTTGGTACGACTGCGCCGCTGTTTGAGCCGATTCACGGCTCTGCCCCTTCCCTTGCGGGAAGCGACTCTGCTAATCCCATCGGCTCCATCTTAAGCGCCACGATGATGCTACGCGATGCGTTTGGGCTCTCGTTGGAAGCGGACTGGATCGAGCAGTCTGTTGTTCGTGTCCTCCAGGCCGGCCACCGCACTCCGGACCTCGCTGGCCCCGGCTCGAAAACTGTTGGAACAACAGGGTTTATGGAAATACTGCACGTGGAAATGCAGCGCACGCTAGAGCACGCGGAGCGCTACGGCTGGGGCGTTTAGCCGCTTTTTCTTCCCGCTTGCAAATGGCCTCTTGAGATAAGAAAATGCTTCGCTTCGAAGGTCCCCAGAATGCGTTGGGTTCGTCTCTTTTTGCTTGGCCTTGCGTCCATTTACCCTCTTTATTGGACGTCACAATTTGCTTTGTTTTTTCTGCCCGCTTCGCTACGCGCAATTTTCTTTCGCCTGCCGCTAACTTTTGTGGACATCTCTTTCCTGCAGGCGACTGCGTTGGCTGGGGAATCCGAACCTTTTCCTACGGGCCTTGAATCGCTGCTGCTTGCGTTGCTTTTTTCGTTCGCTATTTGGTACTTGCGGGGAGATAAGTTCTTCACGGGCGGCCTGGCGATCTTGATTCTTGGGCAAACGGCGCTTCTGCCATTCCTGAATCAACTCTTGTGGCTGCGACAGTTTTTGCTTGCGTCCATCTTTGGAGTCTTCCTCTCCATGGGGCTGATTTGTTTTGGGTCATACCGGATTCTCGTCCAAACTGGCTGTGCGGACTTTGTGGACCGGCTGGCGTTGCTCAGTTTATTCGCCGTGCTGCCGGAAGCAGCGCTCTGGTTCGTGTTTCGCATGCAGTATTCCTTCTTCGGCGCCAAGTTCCTCCTAATGCTGCTTGCGCCGCTCTATTTGGGCGCGTTGGTTGCTTCCGCGATTCCGCCTGGCTTGGCGCGCAACTCGGCCAAAACCATCCGCTCGTCGGTGTCGAACGGCGAGATTCTCGCCAGTTTGGCGGTCGCCTGCCTGCTTTTTGCTGCAATTGGCCTAAGTTCACGGTCGAGCAGCCAACAACCAACTGCAAATCACGCCGTTCTGCAGGTCCGCCCCTCCTCACTCTCCTCACACGCCTTGCGATAAACCCTTTGGGGTGATATTTTTCCAATGGACTGCAAAGGGGTCCGCTGCCGGAAGAGCCAGGCGCGGTGCCGTCGAGGGTATTCAGGTTGGAAGGTGCCTTGCCGGAGCAGTCGTCCCAAATGTTCCAGACCTAAACAGGTGCGACCAAGTTACAATCCAGTCCGTTCAGAGTGTCTTGTAACGCTAATTTTGCTCGCATAGACCCGGGCCAGGAATGCCAAATCTCGTTTCCCAATTGGAAAAGAACCGGCCGCTCAAGGGCGCGGCTACGCCCGTCTATTGGCGCGTCGAAGGATCGTTGCTCGAACTGAGCGCCTTGCGGCAGGTAGGCTTCTTTACGTGGCATGCGCAGAGTTTTTCGGAGCGATGGAAGCGCCGTGCGGGAATGTCAGCGATGGTGCTCTTGCGCCCTGCGGCGTACATTGCTGGGCGCACGTTCGCGACGCGGTTGCTTTACGCGCTGTTGCGTGGGGTAACGCGCGATCGCCTCGATTTGCTCGGTGAGGAGTACTTCCACTACATCCTCAAGCCGAAACTGCGGAAGGCTGCTGTAGAAAAATTGCGCGAAAGCATTGCCGCGGGGGAGCGGGTCGTTCTCGTTGGCCAATCGCTGGATCATGTATTGCGCCCGCTTGCCGTGCATCTCGGCGTTGAAGGATTTGTTTCCAACCGGCTTGAGTTCCGCGATGGTGTGGCGACTGGTCGTTTGTTGAAGCCGATCGTGAAGCCGCGCGGACCGCTGGCGTGGATTGCGAGCGGTTCGACGGACGGCCGCGTGGAGGCGCAGAAGCTCGTAACGGATCTTGGGTGGAACAGAGCGAATACCGTAGCAGGAGCAACGCAGACGACCGTGCGGCCTAAGCTTTCGAATGGGCGCAACGTCGTGCTGTTTGATAGCGCGCCGCGTGTTGGGCATCTTTCAGTCCGGGAAAGTCTTGCCGGAAAGCATTTGATGTTGATCGGCGTGACGGGTTTCATCGGCAAAGTTTGGCTGGCGGATCTCCTGCAGCAGGTTCCGGACATTCGAAAGATCACCTTGCTAATTCGAAGGAATCGGACAACCACAGCGCAGCGTCGTTTCGAAAAGATTGTCGAGGAATCCCCCACCTTTGACGTGCTACAGGAAATTCATGGCCGAGGGTTGGGACAGTTTCTGAAAGGAAAAGTTGAAGTTGTTGAAGGCGATGTGAGTGCGCCGGGGCTTGGCCTGGATACCGCGACGCACGAGCGTCTAGCGAAATCACTGGATGTCATTGTGAACAGCGCGGGATTGACCGATTTCAATCCTGATTTGCGCGATGCGCTTTCTTCAAATGTGGACTCAACGCTGCGCCTTGTGGAATTTCTGCGTTCTTCCGATCATGCGGCGCTGATGCACTTGTCTACGTGCTACGTTGTCGGTGAGCGGGACGGCCGCGTGCAGGAAGAACTAAGCGAGAATTACAACGCCACGGACGACCCACGGTTTGATTCGGAGCGAGAGATCGAATCGCTGCGCGCGATGATTCGCAGCGTCGAGGAGCGCGCTCAGGGAAAAGAACTGGCGCGTGCTTTGCGGCGCCAGGCCTTAGGCAAAGATGCCGACGAATCGAAAGTCGAAGCGGGTGAACTCGAGGGCGTCGTGCGGCGCAATCGCCTGCGGTGGGAGCGCAACCGCCTTGTGCGTGCCGGAATGAAGCGCGCGCAGCGGCTCGGCTGGCCGAATACCTACACGTTCACAAAGAGTCTCGGCGAATCCATCTTGGCGCGGCAC
>JACXTT010003996.1_pt1 | contig 22186 bp, 19 predicted proteins | sample 9270951 | NCBI WGS metagenome assembly JACXTT01 (sample SAMN15532306, study PRJNA645909) | rock metagenome | isolation source: weathered quartz diorite | place: Puerto Rico | collected 2017-06-21
CCCCCCGGAGGCGTTCCGGTTTGAAACGGGCCGAGGGCCAATTCGCCGTCAGCTTTGCTCGTGAAGGCTGGCGCGGCATGTTGCCCGACGCGATCTTGATCGGCGGCTTTGCCCCATACTGTTGCGCTGCAGCGAATCGAACCGAGCCCAACCCAATCCGGCGCTGTGTGGAAACCGCGTCCCTAGGGGCTTGGCACTGTCACGCCCGGCGCGAACTACCAGGTTGGATTAGCCGGCGAAGGGAGTTCGCCCGGCGTCGTCGGGGCTCACTTCGGTGAAGGGGACGCGGGCTTCGATTACGACGCCGCCTCCAGGGGCGGCGGAAAAGGTGAGTTCGCCTCCGGCGTGGCGTGCCCGGGCGCGCATGCCGACGACGCCGAGACCTCGCCGGTCTTCGTCCCGTTGGCGCTCGCGGGACTGCTCCCGGATCCCGCGGCCGTTGTCGGCGATGCGAAGGCTGATGCGATCGCCATCATTGGCCAGCCGTACCATAACCTCGCTGGCGCCGGAATGCCGGGCGACGTTCGTCAGCGCCTCCTGAGCGATGCGGAACAGGTTGATCTCAGTGTCGTCGGCCAGCCGGCCATGGAAAGTGGACTGGTAGTCTACGCGGATTCCAGTTCTCTGGGCGAAACCTTCGGTCAGCCACTGGATCGCTGCCTCCAGGCCGAAATCGTCGAGAATCACCGGCCGCAGGAGCTGGGACAGCTCGCGCACGTTGCGGATCGATTCGTCGACCAGATTCAGGCAGTCGGCGCGGCGCGCGTCGAGGTTCCCGGCTGTCAGCGCGCCGAGGTTTGCCTTGACTCCGGTGAGCGACTGGCCCAGCTCGTCGTGCAGTCCGTGCGACATGCGCCGCGCGGTCACCTCCTGACCTTCCAGCATGTGCCAGGTCACACGGCCCAGTTCCTCTGCCTGCCATTCCATGCGGCGGATGGAGTCCAGGGCAAGCCGGAGGGTCATGAACGCGCATACCAGCGCCAGCACGAAGCAGGCGGCGGTCAAACTGACCGAATAGGTTTCGGCCTCCCTGGACTGGCGCGCCATCTGTTGCTTGGCGATCCGAACGCGCTCCGATCCGGACGAAACCAACTGCGAGATCATGCTGATCACCTGCTGGTGAAGTCCGAACAGTTCCTTGTAGTCGGCCGGAGAAAGGCGTCCGGCGACGATCAATCGGCGTGCCTCGGTGGAGAACGCGCGGGTGGCCCCGCTGAGCTTCCGCCAGACACCGGCCTCCGGGCTGTTTACCGCGGTGGTAAGGATGCGGGCGATGTCCCGATCGGTCTCATCCAGCTGGGTGATGAGGTTGGCACGGTCCAGGGACCCTTTGGCGCTGGACAGTTCGTAGAACACCGCGTTAAGGGTGCCCTGCTCGTCCTGAATCTCATTGATCAGCCGCGCGGTGACCAACTGCTCCTGCACCAGTTCGTCGGCGCTGGCTTCCATGGACCTGGAGTGCCGCGACTGGATCAGGCTGGCCGCCACCATCAGGATCAGCTCCAGCGCAAACCCCACGGCGAGCACCGCGATGACGTTTCGCGGGGTGATGCGCCGGGGCGGCAGACCGCTCTTCTCCTCGGCGGCAGGCGAAGCCTCGGCCGCGGCGGGAGCCATGCGTACCGAGTTGGATCCGTCCAAGCTGCTCATGGCAGGTCCACGTGCTTACTCTAGTATGACTTGCCGGTCAGGCATCGGGGCCATCGCCTGAAGAGGGGATTCCCGATCCGGTCCTAGGGGGATGCAGCGGGAAGCCGGCGCGCGGCGCCGTCCGATGTCCTCGCTATCCCTTTGTGCCGTATGAACTTTTAGCTTTTGAAGGGGATCGCGCCAGGACCGGGGGAGGGTGCATGATGAATGAGAAATGCTGAAAACCTGTGCACTCGGAGGCTTGCTTACGGCCGTACTCGCGGCGCAGACGGCGCCCGCGCCTGCCTCGCTCGCGTCCGTCTCGATCGACCAGGCCGTTCAGGAGGCTCTCGAAAACAACATCGGACTGCTGGCGGAGCGCTACAACGTGGCCGTAGCGCAGGCCCGCATAGTTCAGGCGCGGCTCCGCCCGAACCCGGTTCTCTCGTACGGGCTGGATTATCAGGACGTCTTCCGCCGCGGCTTCACAGTAGAGAACAGCGCAGGTCCGCCGGAGTGGAACACGCGGGTGGACTTTACCATTGAAGGAGGACACAAGCGGGAGCGGCGGATGGAAGTTGCAGAAACGGCAAAATCGATCGCCGAGCTGAACCTGCTGAATTCGATCCGCCAGTTGACCTTTGACGTGCAAAGCGCGTTTGTCGACGTGATGGCCGCGCGGGAAAGCGTGGCGCTGGCCCAGGAGAACCTGGCTGCGCTGAACGCGATCGTCAAAGTAAACACGGACCGGGTGAGGGCCGGCGACCTGGCGGAGGTGGAGCTGCTGCGTTCGCAGCTTGCCGCGGAGCAGTTCGAGACCGCGGTGCGCCAAGCCGAGCTGCGCCGCGAGACCGCGACGCTGCGTCTGCAGTACCTGATGGGCCGGAAGGACGCCGCCGGCGGCCTGGAGGTCTCCGGCGCGCTGCGTTCCGAGGCGGCGCCGGTTGTGCTGGAAGAATTTCGGGCCCTGGCGCTCCGGCAGCGTCCGGATCTGCTGGCGATGCAGAGAGACCAGGCGCGTTCGGTGGCCGACATCCGGCTGCAGATCGCTCAAGGCAAGATCGATTATTCGGTCGGCACCATGTATCACAACCAGACCGGCTATTCGAATGGAAAGGCGATGGGCTTCTTCGTCAGCGTTCCGCTTCCGGTTTTCAACCGGAATCAGGGCGAAGTGGAGCGGGCCAAGCAGGAAGCTCTGCAAATCCAGGCCCGGATCCGCGCGCTGCAGAATGGCGTCAACAACGAGACCCAGATTGCTTACCGGCAGTATTCGACTTCGAAAGGGCTGCTCGACAAGATCGAGAGAACCATGCTGAACCAGGCGCGCAAGGTCCGCGACATCACCGAATATTCCTACCGCCGCGGCGAGGCGAGCCTGGTGGAGTTTCTGGATGCGCAGCGGGCTTACAACGATACAGTGCAGAGTTACAACGAAGCGCGGGCTGAGTACGCGCGGAGCCTGTATCTGGTGGATTCGATTTCGGGGAAATCCGTAAATCCGTGAGCGCGGACTACGGCTGAGGCGGAGTCAACCCGGGGCGGTGGGTATTGGTGCCTGCCGTAGTAGGGCTGGGTCGTGGTTTGAATGCGCGGCGTGGGGCTGGTCGGTGCGGTGAATCCTACTGGACGGTGTCGGTCTTCAGGCGCTTGGCGGTGCCGCGGATGGCGCGCCCAAGCAGGCGGTTGACGTCCAGCAGGTGTTGAGGAGCGAATTCCCGCTTCGACCATTTGCTGTCGGGATCGAACTGCAATCCGACGAAGTAGCCGATATCCCGATAGACGCAATATTTCACGCGGCCCACCAGCAGACCCTTGGGGTGCCGGATCTGGAGCACCGAATCCACGCGCACGGCAGTATCCAATTGGACACATGCGCCCGACGGGGAGATGTCTTCGAGAAGAGCGGTGGCTTTTTGGTGCTGGCCGGCCTCGTCTTTCCAGCGTATTTCGACGAGGTCCGCGCACAGCATCCGGGTTTCCGAGCGTTCACGCAGCATACCGTACACGCTGTATGATCGGCTCCGTCGCGGAAATCTTTAGATGTATCCCTTAGAGAAACTCTAGGAGTACCGCCATCTTCTAGATTCGGTTAAAGATCTCCACTACTTTTTGCAAGGATTTGTGCTTTAGAATGAACGGGACCATCTTCGTTTCCCGCTCGTCGATCTCCTGCGAACGCTTTAGTACTTCGGCAGCTTTTTCCTGCGGAACGCGGACAACGCCGTCCTCGCCGGCCACAATAATGTCTCCCGGCTTGACCAGCACCCCGGCGCATGTCACCGGAATATTGCGGTCCACGCTGGCGAACCGGCTGACGGTTGTGGACGGAACCACGCCACGGGCGTAGACGGGCAGGTTCAGGGCGCGCAGTTCGGCGACGTCGCGGACGCTGGCGTCCAGCACCATTCCGGCCAGGCCGCGGGCTTTAGCGTCGGTGCCCATCAAACCGCCCATGGCGGCCACGTCCAACCCGTCCTCAATGACGATGACGCCGACTTCGCCGGGCTTGGCATTATCGATCATCTCGACGGAATGCTTGGCGCTGATTTTGGCGGTGGACATCTCCTTCGAGGCCGGTTTGAGCAGGGCCGTCGCCGCCCGGCCGGCAAACTTTCCGGGCACGCGCGGGCGCATGTCGTGATTCATATAGCCACGCTCGCCGACGATCTGGTCGACGGCGTCGGCGACCGATGCGATGGTGGCTTTTTCATAGGCTGCGATGAGCGGGTCCTCGGACTTGGCTGCGGCCCTGGGGCCGAACGCGAGAGATCCGGCAGCGATCGCAGCGGCGGTCAAGACTACATACAATGCTTTTTTGAAACTCCACATGCGGACATTGTATGACTATTCTTCAGCCCGGACGGCGCGCATTCCGAACGCGGCGGCAAGCAGCGCGACGCCGCAGGCGGTAAGCGGCAGCCACAAATCGACCGCGGCGGCGGCCAGCCAGACGGCCGCGCCGAGCCCAACGGCCGTCCCGAGCGCGACATGCAGCCGCGTCATCAGCGACAGCGCACGCTCCTCGGCGGTGCGCCGGGCAAGCCTCTGCGCTTTCCACCAGATGTAATGGGCGGAAGGCGGGTCGCCGGCCGGCGTTGCGGACAACTGCCGCATGGCGCTATGCACGCGATCCTGCTCCATCTTTTTACCCATGGTATCCGCCTTCCTCGAGCAGCACGGAGAATCGCTTGCGGGCGCGGAACAGCAGCACGCGGACGCTGAGAGCGGCCATGCCCATGCGGGCGGCGATCTCGCGGTGATCGCATCCTTCGACGTAGGCCAGCCAGAGCAGCGCGCGCTGCCGCCCAGGGAGCCGCGCGAAGAGGCGGGCCACGTCGCCGCAGTGTTCGCGCCCGGCGGCGAGGGGCTCCGCATCGCCGAGGGGCTGCTCCCGCCGGGAGCGCCGGGCCTGGTCGTAGAACAGGTGAATGGCGGTGCGATAGAGCCAACCCGTGGCGCGCGGTTCATCGCGCAGATCGACTCCGGCCTGCAACAGCCGCAGGAACGCGTCCTGCATCAGGTCGTCGGCCAGCGCCGGGTCGCCCGAGACACGCGCCAGCCAGGCGCGCAGCTTCGGCGCGGTGCGCGTGTGGAAGCGGACGAAATCCGCTTCATCAAGCGCGGTGCGCTGCATGGCGTCCCAAACCGGTTCTAATGCGCCTGCCCGTTGAATAAGCCCCATCGCTTGGAAAGAAAATACACTACGGCGGCCGAGATCAGCAATCCCGCGCCCAGCGCCGAGGCCATCAGCCCGACGGAGACCGCCTCGGGGAACTTGAGCGCAAAGGCGGTCTGCCCCATCACCACCAGCACGATTCCGGCTTGCACGGATCGGAGGATTCTCTCTTTCGCGCCGGTGGCGAACGGCCTGCGCTCCCCCATCAGCCGCTTGCCGGACTCGGAGTCGAGGAACTGCCGCAGCTCATCGGGAGAGCCGAATTTGTCGATCAGGCGGCTCTGCAGCTCGAACTGGCGTTGCGACCGCTCCTGGTGCCGGCGCGCGCCGACCAGCACGCCGGCGAAGAGAAAGACTGCGATAAATAGAAGAAGGAACGGGAAGGACGCCGCCATTATGCCTACCATCTTGTCTCCTGACGTCCTCAATACGGCCGGAGGGGCGGTTTGGTTAACGGGTGCGTGACGAAATTCCCGCCACAGACATGAATGTCTGTGTCACGTCGGATACAATCTAGCGGTGCGGTGGTTCCTGGCGGCGGTGCTGATCGGCGGTGTAGCGGAAGCCGCATCCCTCGATCTTCGGGTTCTCGACGAGCACGGCAAGCCGGTTGCCGCGCGGGTGAAAGTCCGCGACGCAAAGGGCGCGCTGGTGGTGATCGACAGTGGGCTGACGCTGGTCAATCCGCGCCACAAGGCGCTGGGCGTGGTCATTGACGGTGCCGCCAAGATCGCGCTGCCGGAGTCCGCGCTGACGGTGTTCGTGGAGCGCGGGATGGAGTACCGGCCGGAGCTGTTTCCCGCGGCTTTCACGGAGCGAACGGTGCGGCTGCGCCGGTGGATCGACCTGGCGTCCCGAGGCTGGTGGTCCGGCGACACGCACGTGCACCGCGAACCCAAGGACGTCGCCCTGCTGATGAGCGCGGCGGATGTTCATTATGCGCCGGTCATCACGCGCTGGAATCTCAACCGCAATGTCGATTCCTGGCCCGAGGCGCAGTATCAAACGGCCGGGCCGGACCGCGCCTACTCGATCGACAACAGCGAGGACGAGCGGCCGTGGGGTGCGGCGCTGTTCTTCGGCCTCAAGACGCCGATGGATCTGTGGGACGGGCGCTCGGAATATCCCCTGCCCCTGGCATCGTGGCGCGAAGCGCGGCGGCGGGGGGCGTTCATCGACCAGGAGAAAGTCATCTGGTGGGCCGCGCCGGCGATGGCCGCGCTGGTGACGCCGGACTCTATCGGCGTAGCAAACAATCATTTCCTCGAAGACGGCATGATGGTGACCGAGGCCTGGGGGCGGCCGCGCGACGCTGTGCGCTATCCGGGGCAGCGAGGGTTCACCGCCTATATCTTCGACCTGTATGCAACCTACTTGTCGGCGGGCTTCCGCTTGCCGGCCTCGGCCGGTTCGGCGAACGGGGTGCTGGCAAACCCAGTGGGCTACAGCCGTTCCTACGTTTACCTGGGGAAGACCTTTACACCGGAGGCGTGGCTGGCCGGGCAGAAGGCCGGGCGCAACTTCGTCACCAACGGTCCGGCGCTTTTCTCGACAGTGAATGGGCGGATGCCGGGGGAGACTCTGAGGCCGGGGGCGGCGCGTGTGAAGGTATTGGTGGAGTCGAGCGGTACGCTCGAAAAAGCCGAAGTTGTGGTCGACGGCAAAATAGCGGCTTCGTTCACTCCCGGCAAATCGCCATCGAAGATTGAAGGCGAGACGCGCGTAACAGTTGCCGACGGCGGCTGGCTGACGGTGCGCTGCTTCGAGAAGAACGACGCGACTGTACGCTTCGCACACACCAGCCCGTTCTGGTTCGGACCGAAAGCGCGGCGCGATCCGGAGGCGCTGCGATTCCTTAGAGACTGGATCGACCTGTACCAGGCTTTGTCGTCCGTGAAGTTGACCGGGACCGAGCGTGACGAGTGGCTGGCAATGCTTCGCACGGCTAAAGAGAGATATCAATGAAAACCGCCGCCGCGCGTCTCCTGTTGCTTTCGCCGCTGGTGTGGTGCGTGATGAACTCCGCGCAGCAGCCGGACGCCTGGCTCGGCGTGGCCGACGAAGCCCGGGCCGTCTGCGGGCGGCTGATCAGCCTCTACCGATACGCCTTCGAGCCCGGCCGGCGCGCCGGCGTGGAAGAAGCGCTGCGGGAGTTCGGGCGCGGCGAAGAGCATCGCTGGGCGGTGACGCAGAGCCACACCGCGCTTTCGACACTGGAGGTCTACGACCGGCTGCGGGAGGCGGACCGGCGGTCGGTGGCCGCGGCGCAAATGGCGACCGAAGCTTTTGAGCGGCTGCCGGGATGGATCGACTGGGATACGGCCGGGGCAGCGGCCCGCGTGGAGCTGCCGAACCGCACCGCGCTGCTGTTCGTGCGCCGGCACGGTCCGGCGCCGCCGCGCTTCTGCTGGAAGCAGGTGTCACTGCGCAAGGCGGCGGGCGTGGATCTGGGAGTCGCGGGGGCGTTCTATTGCGTGCTGGAACTATCCGATCCGCCGGAAGGGACCGGCTCGGCGCCGCTGATGCTGGCGGATGCGACCGGGGCGACGATGAGCCTGCGGCTGGAGACGGCGACGCCGCCGCGCTTCGCTGTGGAGATCGACCTGCGGGACGAGAACGGGAAGCCGACCGAGGCTGCGGCGGCGATCTATTCGTCCCGGGGCGAATTGCTTTCGAGCGAGACGGCGCTGCCTTTCGGGGACGCGGGCTTCTACTACCAGCCGCTGCGCACGCGGGAGCACGGCGGGGCCCGCTACTGGCCGGGAGAGAGCGGTTACACGCGCGCCTTCTTCGAGCGCGGCCGCTTCCACATGGACCTGGCCCCAGGCACGTATCGCCTGCTGGCGTCGAAGGGCCCGGAATACGTCGCCGTGGACCGGACCTTCGCCGTGGAAGCGAAGACGCAGGTCCGAGTGGACCTGAAACGCTGGATCGACATGTCCGCGCGAGGCTGGCATTCGGGCGACTGCCATGTTCACTTCGCTCGGCCGAGCGAGCGCGCCAACGCGCTGGCGCAGCAATGGGCGCAAGCGGAGGACCTGCGCATGGCGAATATCCTGCGGATGGGCGACGCCGAGGCCACCTATTTCGAGCAGTACGCGTTCGGGCGCGCCGGCCGGTATCTCTATGCAGGAGGCGCGCTGGTGCCGGGTCAGGAGGACCCGCGGACCAGCGTGATGGGCCACACAATGCACCTGGGCATTCAGGCCCCGGTGCGCAGCCCCGACGATTACTACCTCTACGCGCCGGTGTTCGACGCCACGCGGCGGCAGGGCGGCGTGGCGGGCTACGCGCACGTCAACCGCGAGCTGTTCACGGTACGCCGGGATATGTCGCTGAACATCCCGCGCGGGAAAGTGGATTTCGCCGAGATCGCCGAATTCGGCAACGTGAAGCCGGACCTTTATTACGAGTTTCTTAACCTCGGCTTCCGCTTGGCGGCGGCGGGCGGAAGCGACGTCCCGTGGGGCGGCACGGCGGGCGACGCGCGTACGTACGTGCATACGGGCTCCAGCCGGTTTACGCCGGACGCGTGGCTGGCCGGGCTGCGGCAGGGGCACACGTTTGCCACTCTCGGGCCGATCCTGGAGTTCACGGTGGAAGGCAAACTGCCGGGCGACGAGGTGCGCACGCGAAAGGGAGAAACGATCGTAATTCACGCCAAAGTGTCGGCCGGGTATTCGAGCAAGCCGCCGGGACGCATCGAAGTGGTGGGCAACGGCGACGTGCTGCGGTCGTCGGAATCGGGAGAGATCGAATTCACGCTGCTGGCTGGGCACAGCCTGTGGTTGGCCGCTCGGACGCGCGACGCGCACACCAGCCCGGTTTATCTGGTGGTGGACGGCGGCCGGACCTGGCGCACGCAGGCGGTAGGGGATTTGATCGACCGTAGAGAGCGCGATCTGGCCGGGATCGAGAAGCTGATCGAGCGCAACGCGGCGGAGCTGCGGCTGGGGACGGTGTCGAATCGCGAGAGCCAGTTCGCGTTCCAGCACGGCGGAAGCCAGTTGCGCGGGATGATCGGCGAGGCGCGGGCGGAGTACCGGCGGTTGCGGGATTTGTGGGAGTCGGGGCGTGGAGCGACCAGCGGGGCAGAACCGTAAATTTAGGCAGACTAAAGTTTACCTTCGCCGTGTATACTGTTTTCGGGTGATGGACCGTAGATCGTTTTTGGCCTCAGGATTGGTGTCTGCGGCGATAGGCGCGCCGGGGCGGATTCCCGCCAGGACGGTTGTGCTCACGCTGGATGACGCCGTCAAGTCGCACCGCACCTTCGCCGGGCCGCTGCTGAAGGAGCTCGGGTTTGGCGCTACCTTTTTCGTAACGCATCGATGGATGGACGATGCGGCGAATTTCATGACGTGGCGCGATATCGCGGAGCTTTACCAGATGGGCTTTGAAGTCGGGAACCACACCTGGACGCACGCCAACTTCTCCTCGCCGCGGGAGGGCGCGCGGCTGGAGGGCGAGCTGGCGCTGGTGGAAAACGAGCTGCGGAAGGTCGACGTGCCGAAGCCAGTGAGCTTCGCCTGGCCGGGCAACCAGTTTGGCCCGGAGGCGATGGCCGTGATCCGGCGGACCGGATTCCGGTTTGCGCGCCGAGGGTTGATGCCGGAGACGCCATATGGCGCCATCGAGCCGGGGCCTGTGTTCGACCCGCAGCGGCATCATCCGCTGCTGATCCCGACCACCGGGGACGCCTATCCGAAGTGGACAATGGAACATTTCGACCGCGTACTGGCGCTGGCGAAAGAAGGCCGGGCCGTGGTGCTCCAGTTCCACGGCGTACCGGATGTGGCGCATCCCTGGGTTCACACTCCGGCCGAAGCTTTCCGCGACTATATGCTGCGGCTGAAGCAAGGTGGGTTCCGCGTGCTGGCGCTGCGGGAACTGGGGCCTTACATCGACACCGGGCGCCCGCCGGCGGATCCGCTGCTGACAGCGCGGGTTCCGTCGCCGAAGGGCGAACCGCCGCTGCCGGACGAGGTCGCGGCTACGCGCGAGTCGCTGGACGAATGGTTCGCGGTGATGCGGCGGCACCGCTATTCGGCCGCCGAAGCCGCTGTGGTCGGCGGTATGGAGGAGCGCGAGGCCGGAAAACGGTTGAGCGTGGTTTCCGCGGCGCAGGGAGCTGTGCTGCCGTATCCGGGCGGCCGGCACTTCCGCATCGGGTTTCTCGAGGGTGCGATCGATCCGATGCGCGGGACCAAGGCCAGCGTCTTTCTGCCGTGGGATTCGCAGGCATATGCCGTCGTCGACTTGCCGGAAGCGATCTTCGCCGGACGCGAACTGCTGTTCCTGGCGCACACGCATGTTCCGACCATCTGGAACGATCGCAACGAAGTGATCCGAAACACAGACTGGCGAGGCACGGAAGGCGGCGGGCTGCGTTCCGAATGGAAGCTTCCGAACGGGATCCGGTTTGGAGCGTCAGTAAAGCCCGAGGCCGGGTACGTGGCGCTTGAGTGCTGGGTAGAGAACGGCACGCGCGAGCCGCTACGCAATCTGCGGGCGCAGGTGTGCGTCGGATTGAAGGGCGTTCCGGAGATGAGCGCTCAGACCAACGACAACAAGCGGCTGGAGAAGCTAGTGGCGGCGGTGCGGTCGGCGGACGGGAAGCGGTGGCTTTCCACTGCGTGGGAGAACACGGCGCGGGTGTGGGGGAATCCGGCCTGTCCGTGCCTGCACGCGGATCCGTCGCTGCCGGATTGCGCGCCGGGCGAAACCGTGCGGACCACCGGGCGGCTGTGGTTCGGCCCGCCCGAATCGCGGCCCGTGTAGATTCTTCCACGGCGGCGGGCAGGCTTTCCGTTCGAATTCAGTGACTTAGGCGTGGCACGCTGCGTGCGGTACCAGAGGTGCGTGTGCAAGGAGGGTTTTATGCGCAAACTTCTGACTTTGACGGTGTTTACCGTATGGGCGGCAATGGGGGCGGCGGCCGACAAGCGTGACCCGATCGACCAGGCCATCGACCGGACGAAGCAGCCGAAGACCGAAACGCTTGCGGAAGCCATCCGCTACGAGAAGATGAAGGACGCGGCTGCGGAGCGCCAGGCACGTTTGGAAAGCGGGAAGGCTTCACAAGAACAAGCGAAGCAGAAGCGCAAGCCCGCTGAATCCGTCGCTAGCGCCCGGAAGTAACTTCCCATGTAAGTGCGGCCGGGGAAGGCTTCAAGCCCGCCTGAGAAGCCAAGCTTCAGCCTGCCTGGCGCGAGCGATGACTTTACCCCGCTGAGGCAGCGCGACGTCGTCGTCCACTCATCAGGTAGAGGTGGGCTCGCGCCTCCAGCAATGGATCGCCGGACGGGTCGATTCCGTCGACGCGGGGAATCGGGTCGAAGATAGTGCGGCGCGTGGCTTCGTCCTCGGGGACGACTCGTGTCAGCTCAAGTGCTCCGAACTCGATCTGCTTTCGCTCGTCGGGCCAGGTGACCGAGGCGTCGTCCACGGTGTCTCCGTCGGCGGCGAGTTGAACCAGGATGTGGAACTTTACTGGGGCCTTCGCGGTTCGGGCGGCGATCTCGTCGAAGAGGAAGTTGGCGGTCTGGGCGGCCGCGGCCGGCGCATTCAGGTATTCGCCGCCGGCGTCCGGGCGGATCCGAAAGCGCCCGTAGCGGCTCTTGCCGTCCCGGTTGGTAAATTTGAACGCGTTGACGCCAAAGAAAGACTCCCTGGCGAAGCTGGTGGGGATGGGCTTGGGCGTCATCACAAACCGTAGCGCGTTGGGATGCGCGGCCAGAAACTGTTCGACGGGCGTGGGCTTTGTCGTGTCGGGACCGCTCGCGTGGAGCGCGCGAAGAAATTGCAGGAACTCTTCGGGAGTGTGCACGGGGAAACCGTCGGTGGAGTGCCCGATGATGTCGGTGTGCACGTGCTCGGCGAGGTGGAAGCGGACGGCGAATCCGCGCGGGCTGGCGCCGTTCGGGTCGTTGTCGGCAACGGTGGGGAGTCCGATAGAGTTGGAGAAGCGAACGGTCACCGGCGTGGACTCGCGCTGGGCGTGGGGCGCCCGGGTCAATGTAGCAGCGGCGGGCGAAGGGCGGAAGACGCCGGAGAGATAGATACCTTTGGCGTGCGCCGGGCGATACCCGGGATGCAGCCCGTTCAAATCGTCCAGGGCTCGAATCAGATCCTTGCTGAGTGCATCGAGGTTGCTGCTCGTGGGGGTAGCCATAGTTGTTATTCTCTCGTGTTTTAAGTTTGATGAGGTTGAGCGTGGGAAGCGATGATTCCGATGGTCATGAGACGGAATTCTTGAAGTGGTGCTCCGGCGGCCGATACTGAGCACGGGCCAGATCGGCCTCCTCCGTGATGTTCTGCACGGCAAGCCTGGTTTCGCGGACCATGAAGACGCAGCCGGCAACAAGGCCGCTGACCGCGAAAGCGCCGGTGGCCAGTGCTAACGCGGCGGCGGTGTGGAAGGCCAGGCCCATCCCATAGACCGCAAGCGCGGATCCCACGACGGATACCAGCGCGGAAGCGGCGAAGGAACCGAGCGCTGCGTAGAAGATGCGGAGCGCCCCGAGGAGGAGGCGGGCCCGTTCCTCAAGCCGCTCGAGCTGGCGGACGCGCGCCTGGAATTCCGGGGTGGCGGGCTTGAGGGAGGGCAACTCGGCGGTGATGAATCGCGTGCGGTCGACCACGCGGGCAATGCGGTTGCCGGTGCCAAGGGCCAGCACGGAGCACGCATTGGTGAGGATCGCCGGGGCAACAACGGCGGTTAGGACGGCGAACGGATTGTCGGTTAGAGGGGACATTGGTTGTTCTTATTACCGCACCCACCAGGCCCAGGCCAGGAAGAGGATCTGCATCGGACCGCGAATCCACAAAGGCGTCACGGGACGGCCGCGAATGGTGTTTCCGCGGCGCGCGGCGCTGACGTTGGCGGGAAAGATCGCCAGGAGCAACAGCATGAGGCCGAGAGCGGCCCAGTAACGCGTGGGTTCGAAGACCAATCCGGCGGCTCCGGCCAACTCCGCGACACCCGTAGCGATGACCAGCAGATCGGGACGAGGCAGGCCGGGCGGCACCATCGCGATCAGATCGCTTCGGGTAGATGGGGCGAAATGCGAGACCGCTGTGAATGTGAACATCGCGGCCAGAGCGTAGCGGCCGCAATCAACCGCCGACGAGAGCGCCGGGACCCCGAGCCGTCCGAGCGCGGCGAACACCAGCATGGAACCGAACGATACGATTAGGACAGCCATGGCGTGTGCCCGCTTACAGGATGGAACGGATGACTCCGCCGTCCACGCGAAGCGCCGCGCCGTTAGTGGCCGAGGAGAGCGGGCTGGCGACAAAAGCGGCCAGCGCCGCGACTTCTTCCGTGGTTGCGAATCTCCGGAGGAGGGAGGTCGGGCGGAGGGTTTCAAAGAACTCCTTCTCCACGACCGCGGGCTCGACGCTTCTGGACGCCGCCAGTTCGTTTACAAAGCCTTCGACGCCTTCCGAGCGAGTGGGGCCGGGGAGAATGGAATTGACGGTGACGCCGGTTCCAGCGGTGGTTTCGGCCAGGCCGCGAGCCAAAGCCACCTGCATGGTTTTGGTGACGCCATAGTGGATCATCTCGACCGGAATATTGACGGCGGACTCGCTGGAGACGAAGATGATCCGGCCCCAGTTCGCGGCCTTCATTTTCGGCAGGTAGAAACGGCTGAGGCGGACGCCGCTCATGAAGTTGGCCTCAATGAGATCAGTCCACTCCCGGTCGGAGATCTCCTCGAAGGGCCGGGCCGAGTAGCGGCCAAGATTGTTGACCAGGATGTGGAGGTCCGGAAAGGCGGCGGTGGCGCGGTCAGCGGCTTCCGGCGTGCTGAGGTCGGCGGGGAAGCCTTGGAGGCGGGCGCGAGGATGCTCTCGACGGATACGCGCGATGGCTTCGGCGACGCGCTCTTCGGAGCGTCCGTTGACAATTACGATGGCGCCTTCAGCAGCAAGCGCGGTGGCGATGGCGAGCCCGATTCCGGCCGTGGAGCCGGTGACCAGGGCGCGCTTGTCGTCAAGCTGCAGATTCATGCGATTCCTCCAGGTGTGAGTCACTACTGAGAAATCCCACCAGGGAGAGCGTGACGGCAATCTGGAAGGCGATCACGGTGACCACCATCGCGGGATGGCCGGCAAGCAAGCCTTCCGGGCCGGGAATCTGGCGGGATAACAGAGAGAGATTGCCCAAATTGAGGATGATGACGGCGAGCAGAGCGTTGCCGCCGCGCGCTTTGACTCCACAATAGATCCACCAGCAGAAGACGCCGTAGACCATCTCGACGCCGAAGGCGATCAGCGGCGTGCTGGCGTAGAGGCCCAGGCCGAGTTTGGGCTCGGGGATGCCGGGCGCGAGGGCAATGTCGGGCACGTGGGTGAGCAGGTCGAGGATGAGGTGCGAAAGGATGCCGGCCCCGACGGCTGTCGCCGCCGCGCGGTTTTCAGAGAGTGCGTGGACGGCGGCATATCCCAGCGCGGAAAGCAGGAGGCCGGAGAGGATCGAGTGCGAGAAAGGCATGTAGGCGAGATGGATGTCGCTTACACTTTCGACGATCGGTGCAGTGGTGGTCCGCTCCAGGCCAAGGTAGTTAAACACAACCCACAGCAATTCCATGAGCTGGACGGAGAGAAGGAGCCAGAGCATGGGAGTCCGAGGGTATTTTTTCTTTAGGATCAGGGCCGTAGCGGCGTGGTCGATCGCAAACACTTATCTCGTCCTGGTGATTGGATTCATCCGGGCGGCGCGGAGTTGCGGAGATGCGGGGCTGAACCGGAGTCAATGTGCCGGTGGGGCAGGATTCATCCTGACGACAAGCTCTCAGGCGAGAATGCCTGTGTCACAGACCTATTCGGCGCGCAGTGCATCGACGGGTTCGATGCGGGTCGCCCTGCGCGCGGGGAAGTAGCTGGCCAGCATCGCCGCGATGATCAGAACCGCGGAGACGGCGCTGTAAGTCAGCGGGTCGAGCGGGCTCACCTCGAACAGCAACGCCGACATCAGGCGCGTCAGCGGAACAGCGGCGGCGAGGCCGCAGGCGACACCGATCGCGGTGAGCAGGAAGCCATGTCCGAGGAACATTCTGCGCACTGCCGGTCCGTGCGCGCCGAGGGCCATGCGGATGCCGATTTCGCGCGTCCGCTGTGAGACTGAGTAGGCAATCACTCCGTAGATGCCGACTACGCCGAGCAACAGCGCCATGCCGGCGGCGATGGAGAGCATCACCAGCGTGAAGGACGTCCGCGCCATGGACTGGCCGTAAATCTCCTGCACGGTTCGTACGCGGGCGATGGGAAGGTTGGAGTTGACCGACCAAACTGCCTGCCGCACTTCCTTGAGCAAGCCGGCCGAGCCGGCGCGCGTGCTGCGCAGTGCGAAGACCATGGTGTGCTGCACGGAGACGCGTTCGCCCCAGAATTCCTTGATGATTATCGGCCAGTAGACGATGGTGGGGGCGGCGCGGTGGACGCCGTCGTCGCGTTCATTCCCGACTACGCCGACGATCTCGCGCCATGCGCCTCGCGGGTTCTCGCGGACGCGTTTGCCAAGCGCGGCGGCGGGGTTGTGCCAGAACTCGCGTGCGAGGTTTTCAGAGACCAGAACCACCGGGCGCATCTCCTCGATATCGGTCCAGGTAAGGTCGCGGCCGGCGAGCAGCGGATTGCCCATAACCTGGAAGAATCCCGGCGTGATGTACTTGTAGCGCCGCAGCGGGGGGATGGTGTTCTCGGCGTAGGTCCGGTCCTCGGCGAAGATCGGATCGTTGCCGTTCGCGCCGTCCATGGTGATGGAGCTGGAAAGGCCGACGGCCGTGACGCCGGGGATGGCGGCGAGATTGCGGGCGATGTCGCGATGCGTACGGACCACTTGCTCCGACTTCGGGGCCTGCGAATTGGGAACGGAAATGCGCAGCGTGAGAATTTCGCCGGGCTGCGTGAAACCGGGCTGGATCTGGTTCATCGCGCGGACGGTGCGAATCATCAGGCCGGAACTGATCAGCAGAACCAGCGCCAGCGAGACCTGGACCACCACCAGCGTTCCCCGCGCCCGGTGGCGTTCGCGGTCGCCGCTGGAGGAGCGGCCTCCGCGGCGCAGGGCGGTCTCGATTTGCGGGCCGGCATATTTGAATGCCGGGATCAGGCCGAAGAGCAGGCCGGCGAGCAGAGAAATGGCCGCGGTGAAGAGCAGTACAGACAGATCGATCGAGATTTCGTCAAGCCGGGGAAGATTGGATGGGCCGATAGCCACCAGCAGGCGCAGGCCGCCATAGGCCAGCGCCAGGCCGAGCGCGCCTCCGGCAAGGCCGAGAATCAGGCTCTCGAGTAGAAGCTCGCGGGCGATGCGGGACCATCCGGCGCCCAGCGCGGCGCGGACGGCGAACTCCTGCTGGCGGCCTTCGGCGCGAACCAGCAGCAGATTCGCCACGTTGGCGCAGGCGATGAAGAGGACCACGCCGACCGTGCCCATCAGGACCCACAGCACGCCACCGATGTCGCCGATCACGTCGTTGCGGAGTGGGTGGAGACTGGGGCCCAGCCGTGCTTCCTCGATCATCTTGTGATTCATGCCCGGGGCGGGGGGGAATTTGGCGGCCATCATGGGGAGCATGCGGCCGACATCGGTGTTGGCTTGCGCCAGCGACACGCCTTTCTTGAGCCTGGCGATGCCCTGGTAGCTGAAGTTGCCGACGAACGATTTGGCGCGGTCTATCCGGAGCGGCAGGAAGAGCGAGACCGCGGTATTCATAAAGCGGAAATCCCGGGGCATGATGCCGATGATTTCGTGGGCCTGGCCGTCGATGAGAACGGTACGGCCGAGGACGGCGGGGTCGCCGCCGAAACGGCGCTGCCAGTAGCCATAGGCCAGCATGACAGTGTCCGGACTGCCTGGCATGTCGTCTTTGCGGCTGAACCAGCGTCCGCGGAATGGCGGGATGCCGAGGATAGGGAGTACGCCGTCGGTGAGCGAGAGAGCCTGCACTTGCTCCGGTTCGGCGATCCCGGTGACGCTGACGGAATTCCTGCGCCATAGCCCGGTGTCTTCGAATGTGTGGTTTTCCTCGCGGTAAGTGAAGTAGGTGGAGGGCGAAGCGTTCAATTCCTTGATGCTGAGGCCGGGGGCGGTCTGCCAGACAGCGACCAGCCGGTCGGGGTCGGGATAGGGAAGGGGCTTCAGCAGGACGCCGTTGAGGACGCTGAAGATTGCCGTATTAGCGCCGATGCCGGCGGCGAGAGTAAGGAGAGTGACCGCGGTGAAAAGCGGAGACCGCAGGAAGCGGCGGAGGAGCGGTTTCAGGTGAATCATGTCCTGTTCCGGATTCGGCGACTAGAACAGATACGCTTCACGGCGCACAAAGTTCCCAAAGTTCCTGATGTTCCGGATCTGCGCCGTGATTCCGGCCGCGCTGCCACTGCTCTTCCAATACCGTCGAAAAATCGCCCGATGTGGCGCAGGCTACAGTCTGCTGGGTCGAGACTCTCGACCTGTTCGGCTCCAGACCAAATTCGACGAAACGGTCAATGACCGGTTCAGGCCATTCCTGGCAACGGCAGATTTGTTGCGGCCGGCAAGAATTCCAAACGTCTAGCAATACCGGCGTCTGTGACAGCCGAGCCCGGCTTCTGCCGACACAGGCGTTCCCGCCTTGGCGAGAACGCCTGTGTCACGACGCCGCCAGCTCGACGTCGATGGTAACGGTCGCAAACACGGTGACCAGGCCGGATTCGATCGGCGTGGTCGCGGCCGGGGTCGCGCCCGTGCGGTCGAGGGGCAGCGGCGTGCTCGACACGCCCTCCTGCGCGGAGATCACCGCGCCGATTTTTGCGCCGAGGCCGGTCGCGATCGCCTGTGCGTGAGCCCGCGCCTGTTTCGCCGCCAGCCCAAGCACCTGCTGGCGCACCGGCTCCTCATCCTTGATGGCGAAGCGGAGGCCTTGGACATTGTTGGCGCCCGCCTGCCCTGCCGCATCAATCACCCGCCCGATCAGCGACAGGTCGCTGGTGGTCACATCCACATTGTTAGTGGCCGTGTAGCCGGTCAGCACCGGCGCCTGGCCCTGCGGATAACGGTAGTTAGGAGTGATGGAATAGCTGACGGTGTTGAGATCGCCTGTTCCGCCGAGGATCTGTTTCAGAGCGTTGAGGACACCCTCCACCTGGGTGGCGTTGGCCTGTGCCGCCTCCTGTGCCGTGGCCCCCACCGTGATGACGCCGACGTTTACCTTCACCTGATCCGGCTTGACGGAAACCGAGGCGGTCCCCACGGCCCGCACCACCCGCGGCGTGGTTTGAGCCGTAGCGGCAATACATAACAGCCCTCCGGAAACGAACCATCCAATCAGCCTATGTTGCATGAGTATTTCTCCGTTCCTCCGATTATCGCCCAGACTCCGGGCGCCCCGGCCGCATCCAGATTCGACCGGAATTTTTCGCGCGTTTCTCCGGCATCGTCGCATTTTCGGGGTAGTAGCCGTGATAAGCGGCATCGTGCGGACACCGCTCCCTCACGGTCGTGGCTCGGTACGTCGCGGCTTGAGTAACGTGGATACAACGGCGGCACTTCCCCACTTGCGGCCCGCCGCCGCCATAAGATAAGGATCTAAGACGGACCGGCGATGCGCATTTGCCTCAGTCTGATGTTGGTTGCGTGCCTGCCGTTCGCGACAGGGGCGGCGCCTCATCGCCCGCGCATCCATCCCAACCCCTCGCTGGCGATCCTCTCGATCGCCGAGGGCCCGGACGGGCTTCTTTGGCTGGCGACGTCGGATGGCCTGTATCGTTACGACGGATTCCGGTACCGGAAAATCACGGCATTCACTCTCGGCTCAGCCCGCTTCGTCTCCTTCACCGGGGACGGCTCGCTGTGGTGCGGCGGATTCAGCGGGCTGGCGCGCCTGTCGGGAGGGCGCTTCGAATCGCTCTTCACCACCGAAGTCCAGGGTTTCGCAGCCTTCCCGGACCAACTGTTTGTGCGCTTCGAGCGGCTGGCGCGGGTCGGCCTCGACGGTTCGCTGCGTACCCTCGGATTTCGGGCCCGCCGCGATCTGATTCGGGCTTCGTCCGGCAAGTTGTGGATGGTGTGCATGGACCCGAAGCGGGCCTGCTGGGTCGATCCGGCGCAACCGGACACCGTCCATCCCGTCGACCTGCCGTCCGGCAAGGAATACACGCAGGCGCTGTCGGACTCCGGCGGCCGAATCTGGGTCGCGGACGACGAGCAGGCGGACTTGCTGGAGAACGGACGCAGGATCTCCACGCTGCGGCGGCAGCGGAGTTTTGAAACCACCCGGGCGGGCCCCTTGCTCGCCGGACGCAACAACCAGGTCTGGTTCCTCGGCGAAACCGTACGCGGCTTGTCCCCTCCGGTCGAGTTCCGCGACCATCCCGGGCACGACCGTTTTCCGCCAACCACCGGCCTCGAAGACCACCGCGGGCATCTCTGGGTAGCTTCGCTGGGCCAGGGCCTTGTGGAATGGGCCGAGGATCCCGACTGGCTGCGTTGGTACCCGGAGGATCTCGCCGGCGAGCCCGCCGTGCTAGCCACGCGGGACCGGCAAGGCGCCCTGCTGGTGGCCACTCACAAGAGCATTTACCGCTGGAATCCGCAGCCCGGTAAGTGGATGCCGCTTCTTCGCAAGGAGGAACGCATCGAGGGGTTCCTGCCCCTGGAGAGCGGGGAAATGCTGGCATCCACGCGCCAATCCGGCCTGCTGCGGCTTTCGCGCGACGGCAAAGTACTGGAGCGCCTAAAAGACCTCGCGGTCCGCCCGGAGTATCGCGAGATCGTCCGCGATGGAAAGGGCCGCCTGTGGGTGGGCGCCAAAAGCGCCCTCCTGCGGATGGAATCCCACGCGGGATCCCTCCGTCTGCGCGAAGAGGCGCTGCCCGGGCTTCCCGGTGGAGCCGCCGCACAGGCCGTCGATCTGGAGCTCGACGACGCCGGCCGCTTGTGGGCCGGTTACGCCTCCGGCATCGCCTGGCTCGACGATGACGATCGCTGGCACAAGCTGGACACCGATCAACCCGTCGCACTGGTGCGCTCCTTCGCGCTGGCCGGCGACGATATCTGGGTGTCGTACCGCCGGGCCGGCGCCTTCTCGCGGCTCCACCGCGACGGCAGCCGGTGGACCGTGACGAACTTCCCGTCCGAGGCCGGCTACGGTCCCGAGGATACGCATTTTCTCAAGCGCGATTCGCGGGGCTGGATCTGGAGGGGCACGCCCGAAGGCGTCTTCATTTCCGACGGTCGCCACCTCGCGCCGGAAGACTGGATTCACCTCCACGCCGGAAACGGGCTGGCCGGAAATCAAACCGACCTCTATGGGTTCTTCGAGGACACCGACGGCAGCGTCTGGATATCGAGCGGCGATGGAATCACGAGGGTCCTGCCGAATCCCTCGTGGTTCGAAGCTCCTCGTTCCGCCGCCCCGCCGCGCATCGTGCGGATCGAAGCCGACGGGAGAGCGTTTCTGTTTCCCGCCGCGCTGCCGCCGGAGCTGCCGGCCGATACCAAAACGCTGCGCATCGAAGCCGGATCGCTGGACGCGCCCCCGTTTCGCGATCAGCCCTTGCGCTACCGTCTGCGGCCGCTTTCCGACACCTGGCAAATCTCCCGTGACGGCGCGATGGAGTTTCAAAACCTGCCGCGCCACGTTTACACGCTGGAGGTCGGTTTCGCCGGCGCCGGAGCGTCGGCGGTAGGCGCTTACTCTTTTCGCGTCGGCGCGGTGGAATGGCCTTTCGGCGGCGTAACCCGCCTGTTGCTCTGGCCGGCGGGTTTCCTGCTCGCCGCCGGCGCGTTCGTCCCGGTGTTCCGCTATGTCCCGTGGTTTGACCGGGCGCGATTCCGTCTGGAAAAGGCGGTCTTCGTGCTGCGGCGGCGCTTCGCGCGCCGCAGCCCGTCCAGTCCCTCGGCCGCGGACTCGCCGGTTCACGTCTACTCGGGAGAGACATTTCTTGGCCGCTATCAGCTCGGCCGCATCGTTTCGCGCGGCGGGTTTTCAGTGGTGTACGAGGCCCGCGATCTTAGCGACCCCGCCGCCCGCTTTGCCGTCAAGGTCCTCAACCGCGGCACCACCGACCAGGGCTGGGTCCGCGACCGCTTCGCGCACGAAGTGGCGGCGTTGCGCTCGGTGCAGCATCCCGGCGTGGTCCGCATTCTGGATTCCTGGATCAGCGCCGGGGGCGAGCCCTGCCTAGCGATGCCGTTCCTCGAAGGCCCCACACTGCGCGCCGCCCTTGATGAGATGCCGTTCAGTCTCGCGCGGGTCGCGAGAATCGTCCGCCAACTGGGCGCGGCGCTGGCCGAAGTGCACGGGCGCGGCATCATCCACCGCGATCTGAAGCCCGAGAATCTCATCCTGCTGAATCCCGGCGCCGGCGGTGAGCAGCCGGTGATCATCGACTTCGGAACCGCCGGCCTGCGCAGCGCCGAAAACGAGCTGGCCGCCACCACGCTGATGTCCGGATCGTTCCACTACATGGCGCCGGAGCGGCTCACCGGTCACTACTCCGCGGCAAGCGACGTCTTCTCGCTGGGTGTGATGATCCTCGAGATGCTCACCGGCCGGCGCCTGGCGGATCTCGACGCGATGTTCTCCGAGCAGGCCTTTCGCGCCGAGTTGGAACGGGCGTTGGGAGCGGTGGCCGGCGCCGCCGAGGCTGGGACGCTGGCCGCGCGGCTCGGACCCGCGTTCGATCCGGAACCCCGGCGCAGGCCCGCCGACGTCGGCGTGTGGGCGGAACAACTGGCGCAGGCCCTCGATCAGGCGTAGCGCTTCAGGCGGTTGGCCATCCACTGCAGGCCGAAATCGTAGTCGGCGCGGACGCGCCACACCTCGCGGCTCTGCATCCGGCTCAACTCGTGGACCGTCAGCCCTTCCACGGAGCGAAGCCACACCG
>JACXTT010003997.1_pt1 | contig 22184 bp, 17 predicted proteins | sample 9270951 | NCBI WGS metagenome assembly JACXTT01 (sample SAMN15532306, study PRJNA645909) | rock metagenome | isolation source: weathered quartz diorite | place: Puerto Rico | collected 2017-06-21
CCACCATTGCCGTTTACTCTGCCAAACCTGCTGGAGCGCGTGCGGAATGACGTCCGACAAGCACATCCCTTCGCCGTATTTATATATCTGATTCAACGCCGCATCGCATTGTGTGGGCGAAAGATTCCACCACCACCACGCCAATTGCTGATCATCAGCAGACAACCAGTTAGCCTGACCACACCGTTCAATGAGTTCTAGATTAATTTTGTGAATTTCCGGCCACTTCGACCACGAAGTTACAATAGGACTGAAATGCTCATCAAGAACTAACGGGATCAACTGGCGATAAACCTCGTTCGCTATAAACACAAACGGTGACTGCACACTTACCCAGCCAAATATTCGAACAAAGTTTTTCGCAAGCCACTGCCGGTAAAATTTAAAGCGGCGGTTGTGAGTTCGGAGCATCACCAAATGAACACAGAAACACGGCCAATCTACGCGATCGGATAAAAGCGCTGTTAACCTTCCCAAAGGGCCGTCAAGTGGCTGGTTCGCCACGCGGATAGTATCGGCCAACGCGTCCCAGTCCGTTGCAGCTGCCGACTCAGACATAAGTGCCCAAAGCGGGTTGTGGAAGACCTGCCGTAGCACGGGGTAACAGTTGGATAAATCCTCACGCACCCATTTGGCGATCGTGGCTCCCTGAAAGGCGCGTCGCCACTGCTTGCGCACATCCGAATGCAGGTTCGGGTGGCCCTGAAGATACCAAGCGGCCATCAGTCCAGGTACATGAGGGCGACCGGCCATTACCGCGGCGGCATGACAAAACGCCTGTCCACGGAGTCTTCGGGTGGCTACATCCAGATGAGGTAGTTGCATAAAGGATCCTCACTGCTTTTTTGACCCGTTCAGCTTGCGCGGCTAACTGGCCTCAACGAATTGATCTACCACATGAAAGGTAGAGCCTTGCGCGGAAAATTCGTTAAACATACTAAACACCAGTTTCGGTCAGAGTCAAACTGGCAGGACTGGCGCATAATTAAGCCTCGAGAATGTTGTTTTATTACAAATAGAGATTGGCAATATCGAGGTATATTTTTAGATATCAGCAGTCTAACGAGAGGTCGCGATGAAAAAGCACTTCGACTCTGAGAAGGCGGGCATCAGCACAACCGCGATTAATATAGGATTTGATGTCACGCAACTGGACTTAATTGTTCGGAAAAAGCGCCAATCACTCGGAGGTTCACGCGATGGCCGGCCCTTTCTAAGCGTAATGGCGCTCCACCAATCGAGGATAGTGCTGTGCTATGCGCTCACCATGAAATCCCCGTCCACCAGCCACCCACTCACACGCCTAGTTTTCCTCAAACATGCTCCCTCCCTGTTGCAGGGATTTAATTTGGTCATCCATACTGATCGCAAGCTGTTCAGCCCAGAACTTATTGAAAAACACTTCAAGACAGCAGTCTTCAAACCTACCCCTCCGCACTCCTTGCAGAACTACATCCTCGAACATCCCCTTCCAAAACTGATACAGGCCCTGGGAGTTTTATTACACCACTCTGCTGGTTATGGACGCGTTGAACTTCCAACCTCAGTAAGTTTCGAGGACTTGAAACGTTCCATCAACCATCGAATTGCCGCATTCAATATTACTGGCAAAAACCAGCGAAACTTTTCATCGACAATCCAGTCGCTGAATGATCCCGGACATTAGAAATGAATAATGTCATTACGAGCGGCTTGCTTGAACAACTCAGCGAAATAGCCACTGCGGTCGAAGCTGTGTCTCCTAGCCACGGTCGGATGGGTAGCCGAGTCACCAAATTCTCTTCGCGAAAAAACCGTACGGTGGTCACCTGTGACTCGCTGCTCGAGGCAGCCTTTTGCCTGGAACTCGAACGCCGCAACGATATTGTTCACTATGAAACCCATCCCTACACCTTGAAGTTTATCGGCACTAACTACCGCTACACACCTGATTTCCTGGTGTGCTTTGCTAACGGGTCACAGCGCTTGGTTGAAGTCAAAAATGACCAAAGCTATGAAGACAAGGCGATTAGCGTCCGGATTACACGTTATGCTGAGCTGCTGGCCGCGCAGGGTTGCATGTTGGAATATCTTGCGGCATCGCACTTCTACCAAAAAATCCGCTCTGCCAACCTCGCTTTTCTGTATCACCAGTCTTTTCCAAGCCACGGTGAAGGTACTGCCAAACTTTGCGCCCTGCTGGCATCACGTCAGCAGCCGACAAGCATTGGTGATTTGCTGAATCTGGCATTTCTGCCCGGCAACATCGCGCATGCCGTATTTTACGGCGCACTCGATATTGACCTGTCCAACGCAATCACCTGCGACACCATAGTGAAGAACAAACGGCAACACCCACCCTGAAAGCGAGCGTTGAAGTAGCAATCCTCCCGAATCGAGAGTACCTCTTGTGGTTGTCCACTCAAGGTCGACTCGTGGTTCGCTCACGTCTTAACTGATGATCAAACAGGCTTGCGAAAACGATGGGTACTTTTCAAACCTTGACAATACTCGTAGGCGAGCACTGGAGGCTCCGCACTGAAATCTATCAAGTTACCGCGGTAGAACCTGAAAGGGCTCAATTGCGCAGCCTTACTCGCCCCAATCATATTTTGATTCATCACATTGACCAGCTTTACCAAGCCTACCGCAGAGGGAACTTGGTGAAGGTTCAGGAGGCACCGTTTATAGACGGTTCGAAGCGCATCATCAGCGCTCTAGACGATCCGGTGAAAAATGAACTGAATCGGCGCCTTTTCTATGTTCGGGCTGGCGAAACTGAACTTGGAGGCCAACTTCCTCGCCAATTGACTGAGGATTTGATAGCACGAGTGAAAGTTGAAATTTCTGACCCTTCACCTCCTTGCTATACGACTCTATATGAATGGACAAGATCCTACCGCCTAGCGGGAGGCAACCCTATCGCGCTGATCCCGGCGAGACGCCGAACTCGCCAGCTTCGCGTAACTCGCCAACTCCCGGTAATCCAAGAGTTAATCGATTACTGGATCCAGGAGTTGTATTTTCAGAATACACCCAGTACCGCAACAGAATTAATTGATGTCATCATTTCAAGTATCGAGGACTTGAATGAACGCCGTGCGATTACGGATCAACTGCACATCCCAAGCAAAACAACACTCTGGAGGATCATTCAGGAAATTGATCCCTACGAAAAAGACCTGTACCAAAAAGGTAAACGCATTGCCCTAAAAAACCAACACTGGAGTCAGAAGACCACTTCGCCCTCTCGCCTACTTGAGCGTATTGAGGGGGACACACAAGAAATGGACGTCTTTGTCCAAGGCGCTGACGGGGACATTTTAGGTCGACCATTTCTGACCCTCTTTCTTGACATTAAGTCTCGATGTGTCAACGCATTCGACATTTCATTGAATCCGCCCTGCATCGAGAAAACGTTACGGGCATTGAAGAACGGGTTGATGGCGGGAACCCCATACGCTGGGTTAGGCCAATATTATATACTCGATAACGGAAATGAATTTGCCGGAAAAAAACTGTCCGAAGTGATGAATCTTTTGGGCGCACACATAATTTTTTGCGAACCCTATAGCCCTAATCAAAAGCCGCATGTCGAGCGCTGGTTCAAAACCCTCAACACACAATTCTCCCACCATTTGAGCGGAACCACTTTTTCGAATCCTGAAGATCGAGGGGATTACAACTCAGCAGACCATGCAATTTACACACTTGAGGAGCTCATCCTGAGATTTGAAGAGTTTCTTCAGCTCTATCACAACAACTTCCACAGGTCGCTCAACGACTCTCCGCACAATACTTGGACCAAGAACCTGGATCGGTTTTCACCGCCCAGGCTCTATGACGCTAGCGACGTGGGTCGGCTGATGTTAAGTAAACGATATGCAGCCACCACTGGCGACACCATCGGCTTCGAAAAACTGCGATGGACCGCACCCGGCATACGGCGCCTTGCTCAACGCTCTGTAAAACGGGTAAAGCTGTGTATCTTCTACGACATCAGCGATCTTGGCAGCGTAACCGTATGTCACCCTAGTTGGCCCGACGAGCTGATCACCGCTAAAGCAATGGATATGGACTATCAGTCCAACCTCACACTCGAGATGCATCATTTAATCCAGCAAGAGCTCAGACAGAGTTCGACGACATTCGATTTCAGGACAGCGCGCCGCGCGCGCGTAAAGCTCATCCTGAAATTACACGCGGACAAAAGCACGCGGGGACGAAAACGTCAAGCGCGACTGGAGGAGAATCGGTCCACCTGCCTACCTGCGCCATCTGATAGAACCGGTGCCCAGCCGACAGCTACTACGCCGCCGATCTATCCTGAAGTGACTCTGATTGACTCAAATCCGCTTGAGTTCGCAACTACAGTGCAGGTGCGCCATGAGTAACTCAAACACCCTCCTCTTGAAGGAATTCTCATCTCAGATAGTACTGTTTCCCTCCTTTCACCATGCTTATACCAAGCTCCAAAAAAGTCTAGAGACCACGCAGCAACGCGGGGTACCAAATTCAGCTATGGTGATCGGCCCATCTGGCTCAGGGAAGTCAACGTTGTGCGAAATCTTCAGGGACTCTTTCGGCCCTCCCCACGAAGAGACTCAGCCCGACGGTATCTACACGATACAACCCGCTTTTTATTGCAGCACTCCCTCACCTGTCACTGTTAAATCATTTGCCAAAACAGTCGTGCAGAAGCTCGCACCAATAGGCATGCGACCTGACCTTCGGGGCGATACCGTAGAGTTTACGTTTCGCATGTTGGAGCTTTTCAAAACATGCCGCATCCAAGTGTGTGAATTTGACGAATTTCACTACTTGGCTAAGCCCGAAGCGGTTAAGGCGAAAGCAGCAGTAATTAACTGGCTGATCACCCTACTTAATGAAAGCCACCTCTCATTCGTATTAGCAGGTACCGACGATTGTTTGGAGCTGTTAGATCAATGCGATGCTCTAGCGCGTCGTTTTCCATTTATCATCAAGCTAAAATATCTTTCGTACAGCGAAGACAAAGCGTCGGATTATATGACCCTTCTCTCGAAGCTTGATGAACATATACATGGCATTGCACAAATCTCCGGCGGATCAAAATTGACAGACCCAGACATAGCTTCTCGTCTTTACGTCGCCACGTCGGGCAATCTGGAATACATTCGAATGATCATTCACGGAGCCTTGCAGAACGCGCTTCCTCACCGCAGTACGGGTCTGAACTTGACTGATTTCAATAGAGCTGCAGCCTTGCTCGACCTGAAGTTCAGCAAGTCGACTCGCCCCTTCGATGAAACGCTCAGCGAATGCTATCACTATATATACGGCTAAAATCATGAAGACGCTTAATTTTATACCCATTCCGTTACCCCACGAAAGCCCAACAAGCGTAATCAAGCGACTTTGCCGGCGTAACGGTTACTCCAAAGTTAGTAAATTCATCGCATTTCACTTCATGCCGGGAAAAACTAGACTTTACTCACTTTTCCAAGGCGGCCGATTCGAAAAGTTTATTACATCAAACTTGGATGAATACCTGTGGGAGCAGGTCAGAAGTAGTTTCTACAGCTCAGGTGGGAAATCCTGGAGGGCAATCCATATCGGCAAGCTCCAGATAAGGTGCCGACTCTTGCGTCGAGTGGACGCCGCATTATGCACGGAATGTGTAAGTGATGGATGGGAACACTCCCTGAAAGATATTTATCTGAGCTCGCACTGCCCAATTCACAACACCCATTATCTTTTCATCTGTCCTAAATGTAGAAAACGCCTGACCTGGCTTAATCAATTGAAAAGCCATTGTGACTGCGGAGAGCTACTAAAATCTCCCACATGCTCTTGGGAAGACGCACTTCCGGAGCGACGTTTGGTCGAGATATTAGAAGCTGAAGATCAACTTCGCCTCGACCGAGTCACCACAATCCTTCGCCATTTAGACACTGACCTCAAAACAATCAGCACCAACCTGATCCAGGAGAAATTTGCCGCAACTATAGCGCTTGTATTTGATGACGTTGAGCGAGCGGCGCTCTCTCTTTCGCATGTCTACAACATAGCGGATCCGCTAGAAATGGAAGTTCTGCTGAGAAAATTACAACCGGTTATCCCGCAACCCACAGCGACACAGTTACGTTCATATCTTGACAAGCTTCCGACTCGAACGATCTCCACTCCCTCGTCTATACGAATTCCGTCGAGCCTTATGCCCGACTTACTTCGCATCAGCGAAGAGGAGTGGTCCGTTCTTAGAAAAGGAAAAAGTTTTAGAAAGCTGTTACCAAATCATGTTAGCCGCCAGCCTTACACGATCGAAGAACTTTTAAATATTGCTGAAATAATAAAAACATCAAACCGAGTCATCAGTGAATGGCGACGTGTAGAGATGGCGATTAACGAAGGTAATTACTATAACTACCAGGAAGCGTTCGCAAAGATTTCGGTATGTGCTCGGCATTTCGCGTACCTACTTAAACACAATGCCTTCGGAAAAAAACAAATATTAAATTCTAAGGTTTACCTTCCAAAACAAACCATCGATGAATTTATGAGCACTCACATCCAACTTCGAAAACTTGGAAGCCGTCTCAAGGTATCAGCAACCACTATCCATCTTGCACTTCGAAAACTTTCTATTCAGTACCCAATATTTTCAGAATGGTACGGCCCTCCTTTTTTCATTAATTTAGAAGATGTACCAGCTATAGAGAAGGCAATACAAGACCTGCCTCCCCTGAAATACTCTTTGGGAAATTTTCAATCTCGGAGACTTTGCCCGACCGGCTCAACACCTGTAGTTTCTCTCTCCCAAGCCGCGTCCTTTTTACACGTACACCCACAAACAATTATATATTATCGAAACCTGGGACTGCTCGCCCATCACAAAGACGATTTAAACTTAATCGCCCATGATGATGTATTGAGATTCCATCAAAAATTTGCCTCCCCCTCAGACCTGGGAAAGGAACTAAATATAAGCTCCAAGATGGTGACACGCATTCTGCAAAATCTTGGTATATTTCCAATAGCAGGACCGAACGTCACTGGTACAATGAGCCAGATTTTTGACCGCTCAAAACTCCCGCCAGACTTAGTGCATCGTGTAAACCCCTATCACGATGACTTTGGATTGTACTGGTTGCAAAAAAAAATATTGACCGTGGAGGAATCAGCCAAAAATCTTGGCATTACTAAGCATGACGTTACACAATTGATTCGTCTGGAGATCAAGCCCAAGCGAGCGCCATGCTACCAACACTACTCGGGAGTTTCAATTAAAGAGCTTTCCATGCTTGAAAACACATTAAAACTACTAACTCCACTATCAGACTTCCTATTAATCCGCGGAATGACTCACTTTGCTTTTACGCTTCGCTTTACCACCCCCCAATACGTAAAAATAGTTAAAATAGGCAGCACTGAATATTTAACCGCCCCCAACTTACAAAAACTAGATCTACTATTGGACGAGTACTGTAGCCTTGGAGAGGCAGATAAAATCCTTAACGCCCCAAAAAATACAGCCAGTAAAATGCTTTCGAAAAACAAAATACAGCCGCACTTCCTTCCAAACTACAACTACAAGCGGCCTCTTTTGCGAATTGATGACATAAAGGAACTAGCCAAAAAAAGGCAAAACCAAGTCTAATTCGGTCACCTCACTTACATAAGATAAGGATTCATCCACCCGTATAGCTAATCGGATCCTGACTAATAAATCGCCGCTCCCGGATCATAGTAACGATACCGGTTGTAACGCAGCCCCGTCTCAAGTTCATGATACTGTCGCCGGAACCGTATCGGATTCATAACGCCATGCTTCCGCGCCCCTTCCGATCGCTGCTCCACAACCTGCCCTACGGCCCTAATAGGGCGGTCTAGATCATGTTGTCTGGAGAATCCGTCAGCTTCCCTCGGGATACCGTGATAATCACGCTTGTAGCAGGTCAACACATGAAACGATAATGCAGTTGCCTTGTGATTCCGCATCAGCCTTAATCGACGTTTTATTCACCACTGTAATCCGGCAGCCCCATCAGATTTATAGGTGCATACCTCACGGCCAGTGCAATATGGACAAAAGGGCCCGGTTCGAAAACATAGCGCACAATGCGACCCGGCTCGCCATCGCTCTGCGCCGAACTGCTTTCCCAGGCGAGGTTGTCACCGTCTCAGCCGTACAAGGTAAAGCCACAGCCGAGTTCTCGCTGCTTGCGGGCGTGCTCTTTTCTGCTCCAGAGGTAAGCTGCTTCAGGCCGCTGTTTGAAGTGCGCGCGTTTTTTATACAGGCGAAGTCCCAGCACGTCGTAAGCGAAATCCACACTCACGCGCGTGCCTTCAAAATGCACCAGTCGATCAATAAGGTCGCAGCGTTGACCATTGTGCCTGCGCTGGATCTGATTGATGCGTTTGTCGCAGCCGTAGTGGGTACCAGCGTATTCGCGCGGCAGGTTACAAACGAGTTTGCGGCGCGGTGGCGTGAGATCCAGTTGTCCACCCATCTGAAAAGAGCTGCACGAGTACTCGAAAAGGCCTCCCAGCAAATGTTCAGAATGGCCAAGCAATGCGGTGAGGCCGAGCTACTTGCAGCCATGCAGGCAATTTTGACGCTGCATGTCGAATCGGATAGGTCGAATAAATACGTATACGACATGAACGTCGCCAAGGTTCTGCGTACACCGTTTAAATAACACTCATCAGACACCTACACAGACACTCCTCCTTCTCAAAAAGGCGGGTTTCCTGACTCCTGCCGTCCCTCAATAATTGCTGGACGAAATGCCCATTCGGGCCGAAAGCGTGTACCGATCACACAGCGAAAGGCACTCCTGACTGCCTGCCCAATCGAAGGGCTGCAATGGGTCGAAAGCGGCTGCAGGCTCCGACGGTGCGTATCTAAGCCAATCTACTGCGGCCGCATGAGCTAGGCTTTGCAAAGCCCTCATTTCCAGGATGGATAGCATGCCAAGTAACTCGGTTTCCAATATCGCCACTGCTGACGTGCTGACATTGCTTCTGCATAACCAGCATGCACTGGCGGCGGCAATCGAGGAGGTCGCCGTTTGGCTTGCAGCCAGTGGCGCGGCAGTGGTTGCAGATAACGCTGTGATGGCTATGGAGACCTTAGACACAAATGCAAAAGCGATTACAGATGCGATTATGCGGATACGGCAATCCTAATATCTCCTTTGCAGGCAGCAATCGGCCAGAAGCGGACGTTTGAGAGCGGCACCTTTCGGCAAAAAAGCAGATACTCGAAGCATCTACTAAACTGGGGCCGATTCATTTCCAAACGATAATCTGCGTTACAACCGTCTTTATTTGTTTTTTATTCTTTCACCTCACATCCTTCTGACAACTTGTTAGCGCACTCCCTAGGCTTTCCTCATCAGCAGGAGGGAATGCCATGGACATCGTTTTTGTTGTGCTGGGTGCGTTGTTCGTTTTCTGTCTCATGGGTCTGGCGCGCGGTTGTGCAGCGCTGAACAGGAGGCGGTCATGACTGGTTTCTATCTGATCGGCAGCCTGATCGCGGCGGCCTTGCTGGTCTATCTCGTCTGCGCGTTGCTGTTTCCGGAGGACTTCCTATGACTATTCAAGCCTGGGTCCTGCTGGCAGCCTTCCTGGTGGCGCTCGGTCTTCTGGCCTGGCCGCTGGGGATCTGGCTGACCAAGGTGATGGAGGGCCGTTTCAGCCTCGGATCGCACATCGAGTCGCCGCTGTACCGACTGGCCGGCATCAAGGCCGAATCACCGATGAGCTGGCTGCAATACGCGCTCGCCGTGATCGTGTTCAATGCGCTGGGCTTACTGGTGGTTTACGCCTTGCAACGACTGCAGGGTGTGCTGCCTTTCAACCCGCAAGGCATGGTTGCGGTCACTCCGGATTCGGCGTTCAACACCGCCGCCAGTTTCGTCACCAACACCAACTGGCAGGGCTACAGCGGCGAAGCCACGATGAGCTACCTGACCCAGATGCTCGCGTTGACCGTGCAGAACTTTCTGTCTGCGGCCACCGGCATCGTGGTGGCCGTGGCGCTGATCCGTGGCTTCGCCCGGCACAGCGCGGACAGCATCGGCAATGCCTGGACCGACCTTACCCGCATCACCTTGTGGGTGCTGTTGCCGCTGTCGCTGATTTTCGCGCTGTTCTTTGTCAGCCAAGGGGTAATCCAGAACCTTGACCCGTACAAGGAGGTCTCGACGCTGGAAGTCCTGCAATACCAGGCGCCGGTGCTCAACGACGCCGGTCAGCCAACCCTCGATGCTCAGGGCAACCCGATGCTGCAGAGCCTCAGCACCGACAAGCAGACCCTGGCCATGGGCCCGGTGGCCTCGCAGGAAGCGATCAAGATGCTGGGCACCAATGGCGGTGGTTTCTTCAACGCCAACTCGGCGCACCCTTACGAGAACCCCACCGCCCTGACCAATTTCCTGCAGTTGATCGCGATTTTCCTGATCCCGACCGCGCTGTGTTTCGTGTTCGGGCACATCGTCGGTGACCTGCGACAAGGCTGGGCGCTGCTGGCGACGATGACCGTGATCTTTGTGATCGCGGTAGTGGCCGTCACCCATTACGAACACCTCGGCAATCCGCAGTTTGCCTCGCTGGGCATCGATACGGCGGCAGGCAACCTGGAAGGCAAGGAGGTGCGCTTTGGCATCAACGCCTCCAGCCTGTTCGCCGCCGTGACCACGGCCGCCTCCTGTGGCGCGGTCAATGCGATGCATGACTCGTTCACCCCGCTCGGCGGCGCGGTGCCGTTGATCCTGATGCAATTGGGCGAAGTGGTATTCGGCGGTACCGGCTCGGGGCTGTACGGCATGTTGGTGTTTGCGATTCTCGCGGTGTTCATCGCCGGTCTGATGATCGGACGCACGCCGGAATACCTCGGTAAGAAGATCGAAGCCTACGAGATGAAAATGGTCGCCATCGCCATCCTCGTGACGCCGCTGCTGGTGCTGTTCGGCACCGCCATCGCGGTCATGGCCGAGGCTGGCAAACTGGGGATCGCCAATCCCGGCGTCCACGGTTTCTCGGAAATCCTCTACGCCTTCACCTCGGCGGCCAACAACAACGGCAGCGCCTTCGCGGGCCTGTCGGCCAACACCCCGTTCTACAACACGATGCTGTCGATCATGGTCTGGTTTGGCCGGTTCGGCGTGATCGTGCCGGTGCTCGCCGTGGCCGGCAGCCTGGCCGCGAAGAAACGCCTGACAGTCAACGCCGGCACCATGCCGACCCACGGTTTGCTGTTCGTGGTCCTGTTGATCGGCACGGTGTTGCTGGTCGGTTTGTTGAACTACGTGCCGGCGCTCGCACTGGGGCCGGTCGTTGAACACTTCATGATGATCAAGTGAGATCACCGACATGACACGCAAAGCGTTCTCCTTGTTCGACCCGAAACTCATCCGCCCTGCCATCGTCGAGTCCGTGCGCAAGCTCAGCCCGAGGATTCAGTGGCGCAACCCGGTGATGTTCGTCGTCTACATCGGCGCCATCATCACCACCGCGCTATGGGGCCAGGCCCTGAGCGGCAAGGGCGAGGCCAGTACCGGTTTCATTCTCGCGATTGCCCTGTGGCTGTGGTTCACAGTGCTGTTCGCCAACTTCGCCGAGGCCCTGGCCGAAGGCCGCAGCAAGGCCCAGGCCGCGTCCCTGCGGGACCTGAAAAAGGAAACCTGGGCCAAGAAACTGCGCGAGCCGCACTACGGCGCCGAGTGGCAACTGGCACAGTCGAGCGACCTGCGCAAAGGCGACATCGTGGTGGTCGAGGCCGGGGATCTGGCCAACTCGGTGATCCCCGCCGACGGCGAAGTGATCGAGGGCGCGGCCTCGGTGGACGAGTCGGCGATCACCGGCGAATCGGCCCCGGTGATCCGCGAGTCGGGTGGCGACTTCTCGGCGGTCACGGGCGGGACCCGGGTGCTGTCGGACTGGATCGTCATCCGCGTCACCACCAACCCCGGCGAAACCTTCGTCGACCGGATGATCGCCATGGTCGAAAACGCCAAGCGGCAAAAGACCCCGAACGAAATCGCCCTGTCGATCCTGCTGGTCGCCCTGACGATCGTATTCCTCGGCGTCACCGTGACCCTGCTGCCCTTCTCGCTGTTCGGCGTCGCAGTGGCGAAATCCGGCGTACCAGTCTCGATCACCGTGCTGATCTCGCTGCTGGTGTGCCTGATCCCCACCACCATCGCCGGCCTGTTGTCGGCGGTGGGTGTCGCAGGCATGAGCCGCATGATGGAGGCCAACGTGATCGCCACCTCGGGCCGGGCCGTGGAAGCGGCCGGCGACGTCGATGTGCTGTTGCTCGACAAGACCGGGACCATCACCCTCGGCAACCGCCACGCTTCGGCATTCCTGCCGGCGCCGGGCATCAAGGAAGCCGAACTGGCAGACGTCGCGCAACTGGCGTCCCTCGCCGACGAAACCCCCGAGGGCCGTAGCATCGTGGTCCTGGCGAAGCAGCGGTTCAACCTGCGGGAACGGGATATCGGCGCACTCGACGCGCACTTCGTGCACTTCTCGGCGCAAACCCGCATGAGCGGCGTCAATCTCGGTGAGCGGCAGATACGCAAGGGTGCCGGCGAGGCGCTGCTCAAGCATGTGCAGAGTCTGGGCGGCAGTTTCCCCGAAGCGGTGCAGACCGTCATAGAGGAAGTGGCACGCCGTGGCAGCACGCCGCTGGTGGTCTCCGACGGGGCCAAAGTGCTCGGCGTCATTGAACTGAAAGACATCGTCAAGGGCGGCATCAAGGAGCGCTTCGTCGAGCTGCGGCGCATGGGCATCAAAACGGTGATGGTCACCGGTGACAACCGGGTCACCGCTGCGGCCATCGCGGCCGAGGCCGGGGTCGATGACTTTCTGGCCGAAGCGACCCCTGAACAGAAACTGCAACTGATCCGCAACTATCAGGCCGAAGGCCGGCTGGTGGCCATGACCGGTGACGGCACCAACGACGCCCCGGCGCTGGCCCAGGCCGATGTGGCGGTGGCGATGAACTCCGGGACGCAGGCTGCCAAGGAAGCCGGGAACATGGTCGATCTGGACAGCAACCCGACCAAACTGATCGAGGTGGTGGAAACCGGCAAACAGATGCTGATGACCCGCGGCTCGCTGACCACGTTCTCCATCGCCAACGACATCGCCAAGTACTTCGCCATCGTGCCGGCCGCGTTCGTCAGCACCTACCCGCAACTGGCGGCACTCAACATCATGGGCCTGACCAGCCCGAATTCGGCGGTGCTTTCGGCGGTGATCTTCAATGCATTGATCATCATTTTCCTGATTCCGCTGGCACTCAAAGGCGTGAAGTACCGCCCGGTCGGCGCCGCCTCGCTGTTGCGCCGCAACTTGCTGATCTACGGGCTGGGGGGCGTGATCGTGCCCTTCATCGGTATCAAAGTGATCGACATGGCGCTGTTTGCCGTCGGTCTGGCTTGAAGGAGCACTGACATGATTTCCCTACTTCGCCCCGCCTCGACGCTGTTGATCGCCCTGTCGCTGATCACCGGCCTGGCCTATCCGCTGCTGACCACCGGCATCGCCCGGCTGGTCTTTCCCTCCCAGGCTGCCGGCAGCCTGATCGAGCGCGATGGCAAGGTTGTCGGTTCGTCGTTGATCGGCCAAGGTTTCAGCGACTCCCGGCACTTCTGGAGTCGCCCGTCCGCCACCAGCCCGATGCCTTACAACGGCGCGTCGTCTTCCGGGTCGAACCTGGGCCCGCTGAACCCGGCGCTGGCTGATGCAATCAAGGGGCGCGTCGATGCGCTGCATGCCGCCGACCCCGGGAACACCGCCACAGTGCCCGCCGACCTGGTCTACAGTTCGGCTAGCGGTCTTGACCCGCATATCAGCGTCGCCGCCGCCCTGTATCAGGCAGACCGGATTGCCCGGGTACGCAACCTGCCCGTGGCGCGCGTGCGTCAGCTCATCAACGAACACGCCGAGGGCACGCTGCTCGGGTTTCTTGGCGAGCCACGGGTCAATGTCCTGGCACTGAACCTGGCACTCGATGCCGCACATTGAGCAGCAATCTACACAGGGTGTGTTTGATGACCGACCAACGTCCCGACCCCGACCAGCTCCTGGCGCAGATTCGCGAAGACGAAGCGCAGGCGGCTCGCGGCCGGCTGAAAATCTTCTTCGGCGCCAGTGCCGGGGTCGGCAAGACCTACGCGATGCTGAGCGCGGCCCAGACCGCGCAGCAACAGCACATCGACGTCGTGAGCGGTGTGATCGAAACCCATGGCCGCGCCGAAACCCAGGCCCTGACCGCCGGCCTCGAACAATTGCCCCTCAAGCAAGTCATCGACAAGAACCGCACCTTGACCGAATTCGATCTGGACGCGGCGCTCACCCGTAAACCGGCGCTGATTCTCATCGACGAACTGGCGCACTCCAACATCGTCGGCTCACGCCACCCGAAACGCTGGCAGGACGTCGAAGAGCTGCTGGGCGCCGGCATCGATGTCTGGTCGACCATGAACGTCCAGCACCTTGAAAGCCTGAACGACATTGTCGGCGGCATCACCGGCATTCGAGTCTGGGAAACCGTGCCGGACCATGTGTTCGACATGGCTGATGAAGTGGTCATCGTCGATTTGCCGCCCGATGATCTGCTGCAACGGCTCAAGGAAGGCAAAGTCTATCTGGCCCATCAGGCCGAACGTGCGGTGCAGAATTTCTTCCGTAAGGGCAACCTGATCGCCTTGCGCGAACTGGCGCTGCGTCGCACCGCCGACCGGGTTGACAGCGAGATGCTGCACTACCGCACCAGCAGCGCGGTGAAACCGGTGTGGGGCACCCGCGACTCGCTGCTCGCCTGCGTCGGCCCCCATGAGCCGGGCGAAAAAACCATTCGTTCGACCGCACGCCTGGCCGCGCAACTCAACGTGCCGTGGCACGCCGTGTATGTGGAAACGCCTGCGTTACAACGCCTGAACGAAACCCGGCGGCGCCGTGTTCTGGCAACGCTGAAACTGGCTCAGGAACTGGGCGCGCAGATTTCGACCCTGGCCGGTCAGGACATTGCCGAGACGCTGGTCAAGTACGCCCGTCAGCACAACCTCTCGAAAGTCGTACTGGGCCGCGACGAACACCCTCGTCTTTTCTGGAAGCGAATGCTCGCGGACCGCATTGGTGTGCTGGGCGCTGACCTGGACGTTATCCAAGTCTCTCTTCCGACAAGCCAACGCACACCGGTGGAAGCCAGCACCACAACAAACCACAGGCCGCTGGCATGGCAGCCCTATATCTGGAGTATTGCGCTTTGCACTGTGACGACCCTGGTGGCCATGCCCCTGTCCCATGTGCTGGCACAGGCCAATATCGTCATGCTGTTCCTGTTGACCGTCGTCGCAGTCGCGGTTCGCTTTGAGCGCGGTCCGGCGATTCTCGCAGCCTTTGTATCAGTGGGTGCATTCGACTTTTTTTTTGTGCCGCCGCATTTTTCATTCGCCTTCGGCGATGTCCAATATCTGGTGACCTTCAGCGTCATGCTGGTGGTCGCCCTGGTGATCGGCCAGATGACCGCCGGCCTGACCTATCAGGCACGAGTGGCGCAACGACGCGAAGACCGTATCCGGGCGCTCTATGACATGTCGCGGCTGTTGTCTGCCGCGCTGATGGCTGAGCAAGTCGCCGACATCAGCGCACGTTTTCTGTCGACCGAACTCAGTGCACGGTCGGCGCTGCTGGTGGCCGATGACCACAACAAACTGCTGGCGCCGATGTTCACCGGCGATGCGCCGCAAGTGGACATGGCCATCGCCCAATGGTCGTTCGACAAGACCGAACCGGCCGGTTACGGCACCGACACCCTGCCCTCCAGTTCAACGCTTTATCTGCCGCTGTCGGCACCGATGCGGGTGCGCGGCGTGCTGGCCGTTCAACCCCGTGACGCCAGCCGGCTGGTGGTGCCTGAACAAAGACGCCTGCTCGATACCTGTGCGTCGCTGCTGGCCATCTCGCTTGAGCGGATTCATTACATCCACATTGCCCAGGACACCACTGTGCAAATGGAGTCCGAGCGTCTGCGCAACTCGCTGCTGTCGGCCATTTCCCATGACCTGCGCACACCATTGTCGGTGCTGGTGGGCCTCGCCGAGGCACTCAAACTGACGACGCCGCCCCTGACCGACGAAGCCGCCGACATCGCTACGGCCATAGGCGAATCGGCGTTACGCATGAATACGCTGGTCAATAATCTGCTGGACATGGCCCGGCTCGAATCCGGCAAAGTGGTTCCGAACCTGCAGTGTCAACCCATCGAGGATGTGGTGGGCAGTGCGCTGCGGGCCATTCAACCGATTCTAGGTACTCGTTCGGTGCAGGTTGCTCTGGAAGATGATCTGCCCCCGGTCAACATCGATGCGGTGCTGATCGAACGAATCCTCATTAACCTGATCGAGAACGCCATCAAATACACCCCGCCAGGCACCCCGATTAGCGTGGGCGCCGGGGTGACACCTGATCACTTCGAGCTTTGGGTCGCCGACCAGGGCCGGGGGTTGCCCCACGGACACGAAGCCGAGATTTTCAACAAGTTCATGCGCGGCAAAAAAGAGAGCCCGATCCCCGGCGTCGGACTGGGTCTGGCCATCTGTCGCGCCATCGCACACATCCACGGCGGTTCCCTTTCGGGTGTCACACAGTCCGCGGGCGGCGCTCGTTTCACGTTGCGCCTACCCCTTGAGGACCCGCCAGACATCGACCCCTTTGCCCAGCAAACAGACGAGGAGCAGCCATGACCGAATCGGTGCTGCACGTCCTGATCATTGAAGACGAGAAGGAAATACGACGTTTCGTGCGCATGGCCCTGCAAGCCGAAGGCCTGGAGGTACATGAAGCCGATACCTTTCACCGTGGGCTCATCGATGCCGGGACCCGCCACCCGGACCTGATCGTGCTCGACCTCGGTCTGCCAGATGGCGATGGTGTCGACCTGATCCGCGATGTCCGCAGCTGGTCAGCCGTGCCGATCATCGTGCTGTCTGCCCGAGGTGCGGAGTCGGACAAGATCCTCGCCCTCGACACCGGTGCGGACGACTATCTGGTGAAGCCGTTCGGCACCGGTGAATTGCTGGCCCGGGTCCGCGCCCTGTTGCGCCGGCACGTAAAGGACACCGAGAACCATGCAGTGCTGGCGTTCGGTGAGGTGCGGATCGACATGGAGCAGCGTGTTGTGGAGCGCTCCGGCGCCCCGCTGCACCTGACGCCGCTGGAGTATCGCCTGCTGATTCATCTGTGCTCGCACCCGAACCGGGTGCTGACCCACCAGCAATTGCTCAAGTCGGTCTGGGGGCCTTCGCACACCACCGACACGCCTTATCTGCGCGTGTTCATGGGTGGCCTGCGCAAGAAAGTTGAAGTCGACCCTTCCCAGCCACGCCACCTGATCACCGAGATCGGCGTTGGTTATCGGTTCATACCTTGAGCGCCGGACCGATCACCCAGTTCAACGGCAACTTGAGGTGCTTCAGGTGCTGTTGGCATTCTTGAGAATTGACGCAAAATCCCCCCAATTTAGTAGACACTCTGAATAACCACTTTCGGCCAAAAGCGAACACCAAGAGCGTCTATGAAATCCGGGGCGATTCACTCCACTTCACCAGGCGTACTGAAGGCGCAGGGTCCAAGTATTCACGTCCGGGGAGCCGGTACGTTCCGAAACGGTATCCGAATAAGCGATCAATCCCCCAAACTGCGGCGACAACATGAAGCCGACGCTGGCGCCTAACAAGCCGTTTTCCTGTTTGTTGTCCTGCCAGTCACCATTGATTCTGGTTTCACCGCCACGGTTGTAGGTGGCGTCCAAAGAGGCCCACAGCGCACGGTTGATGGTGTAACTGTAATGGGTCTCGATGGCATACAGCGGCTTTTGCTCGAGCTTGCCATCGCCGTGGTAGTCATTGTTGTCACCGTACATCGACACATAGGCGTTGAACTCAAGCCAGGTCGGGCCAATGGGCGTACCGAAGGCGATTTCCGGTTTAAACGCCCAACGGTTGGAACCGATATTGATGATTCGGTCCTTGTCGTAATCCCCGGTAGGCGCGGTGATCCACAAGGCGCCGGTAAGGAAGGTTTCCGGAGTCCAGTTGGCGAACTCCTCCTTGGTCAGGGCCGGGCCACCGAACAGGTTGTGCACCAGCACGACCTGGGTATCAGCCATACCGCCATTGTGTTTGGTACCGTCGAAGAACTGTGCGTTATCGAACGATGCAGAAATGTCGGCGTAGGGCTGCAGAATCTGGATCGCACTATTGCGCCCGTCGACGGCAAACGAGCGAGCGTAACGGGCGATATACAGATCGGCATTGAGTGATAAACCATCGATGGGCAACGAAGTATCGATCGGGGTATTGGTGTCGATCCGGTTGTAATATCCGAACACCATGTTCAGGTCAGTTGGCAGGTTTTGCCAGTCCCGCGCATTATCGGCGAAACCAAGCATGGGGGTCAGCCCCAGGGTGACTGCGCAGAAACTGCCTAGTCTAGTAAGTGAACCCATTGTCTAGCTCCGTATGAAGTTGCCCCGGCACTTGATCCAGAATGTGCAGGCGGCACCACCGTAATGTTCATTCGACGTCGGCAATTTCTTGCTGTGGCTTTCAGCGGTGGCAACAGGCCTTAAACCGGCCATTCCGTTCGGGCAAAATAAATATTGTTACTTGCCAAAAGTGACGTTGATACCGGCGAACAGTGTGAACTGCGGGAGGCCATCGCCTTTACGCTCGATAGTCCACTGCGGCTCAACGAAAGCATTGAGAATGTTACTCCCCGATTTCCACGCTTTGCCCAAGCCCAACCCCACTGGAATGTAATGGGTGTCATTCTTCAAATCGAAGGTCCAGGTTCCCGTAGAGCGCAAATACCAGCCCTTTTCCAGGTTGTGGATGATGAAAGGCTGGAACGTGGCGGACTCTACGTGTGGACGATCATGATCACCGGCGAACGAACTCTGGTATTGGACGAGCGCACCCAGCAAGCCACGAGGCGAAGAGTCGATCGCAATGGCGGATAGGCCGGCCTGCCATTTGCCTGTACCCAATTCGTCCTGTTCGGCTGTCGGCGCAGTGATCTGGGGACCAATACCCAACTGCACTCCTTCAGTTTTGAGCAGGAAAATATCGAACACGTTAAGGTCACCGATGCCGGTGCTATAGCCGTTGTGCGGATCTGGCCGCGTGCTGACAGGTAGCGTGAATCGCAAGAGTTGTGGCACGCCTATGAAATCATTCGCAGCCATAGGCAGTGCACCGCGCAGCAACGCATCATTAGTGTGGACGTTGGTATCGTAGAGCTTGGGCGTGTAGTAATCCTGAAGGTTTAGGCCGGGTGCCAAATTCAATGGGTTGTTACTTTTATTGGCTGTCTCCGCATTGTCCGCCTGTACGCTTGCGGCAAACGGAGCCAACGTTGATATCAATGTTGCTTGCGCAAGAAGACGCCTGATCATGATCTTTCCTTGGTAAACACAGCTGATAACAATCAACTCTGCGCTGACGATTACAGGCCTGTGATTGATTTCAGTCCACTCAGACCACCGAGCTGCTCGCGTTACCCCCTCGTTGATCACCAGGTAACGCGAGCATATTTCTATTGTTTGATCAGATCACTTGGCTTCCAGCTCTGGTCAAAAAAGGCCTGCTTTGGCCCATAGAGCCGCACGATCACCAGAAAGCCTTTCTCCGGTACGGTCTTGATCCAGTTCTTGCCTTCACCTGGCGATTTCGGCCCGAAGTAGATGTCGGTTGAGCCGTCACTGTTCTGCGCCGGTTTATCCATCTGATTGAGGGACGGGAACGGTTGGCCGTTGTCCAGACCTGACGCGGTGAGGTTGTCGTAGGCGGTGACCGACCAGAACAACGCCGCCGGTACGTTGGCCGGGAGGTTGAGCTTGTAGGTCTGGGCACCATCGAGGAACTTGCCCTCGGCATCGCGGGTGGTGGCGGGATACTTGGCGCCGGCACCGACCATGTTCATGACCATTCCGGGGCTGTCGGAATAGGCCGAGGTGAAGAACGCCACGCGCTGCTCAAGATTGGTGAAGCTGCCGCTGGACTGGAACTCGGTGTTCTCTCCGGCGAAGGTGTTCACGTACTGGCGATCCTTGTAGTACAGACCGCCCGGCTCTTTGTACAGCAGGTGACTGGTTACCACCTTGCTCATCTTGAACGCGGTTCGCGCGGCGTCATCCAGCAGCTTGCGTCGTTCTGCATCCGGGGCGAAGGGTTTGCCCTTCTCGATGCCCAGGGTGTGCAGGAACCCGCGCATGTCCATGTCCGCCGGGTCGACGGCTTCGGCGTCGATGAAGCGCGAGAGCATGTCGAAGTAACGACCGTCCTCGGGGAACAGCATGTTGATCGGTGCGCCGGTGGCGTCGGGGAATTGCATCGGCAGGGCCGAATCCTTCTTGCCCAGCGGATAGATCTTCGTGCGCTCGACCTCGGCCACCGGCACGCTGAGGTCTTTCGGGTCCTTGAAGAAGGTGCGCCAGAACAGGAACACGTTGTTGGTGCGCGAACGGTAGACGAATCCCTCGGTCGGTTCCGGCCCCTTGTAATCAGGCGGGAGCAGCACATAGGTGCCGCCCTTGCCCTTATCGGGGCCGGCAAGGCCGACGTCACCGCGCCAGGTCCTGCCGTCGATGGTCGGCCCGACAATCGGGCGCTGGAAGAAATCATCGAACATGCCCTGCACGCCGGGCGGTGCTTCGACCACCAACGGGCCGTACTTCGCCAGATCCAGATAGCTCATGGCGTAGACCAGATCGGAGTTCGGCGTGGTCACCAAAGTCTTGGCATTGATGCGCTTTTTCCAGGTCGGCAGGATGTTGTAGCCCGCGCCAAACTGCTTCTCCGACGCTTCCTTCATCGACCAGATGTTGATCGCCGGCAGGGCCCACAGATACGACTGCACAGCTCGTTGGAACACCAGTTCATCGATCAGGCTGCGTGCTGTCGCTTCAGTCGGGAAGCCCTTTTCAAAAGGTTGATTGGCAAGCTCTTCATAGCGCGACGCGGCATCGGCCAGGCCGCTTAGAGAAAGGCTTACGGCCAGGGCCGTGAGTGTGGTGCGCAAACGGTTCATGGGCTGTCCTTATGAACGCAGTTGGGAAATCGGTTCAGTTGACCTTGACCACCGCCGGTGGCGTCCACTGACCATCCATCGCGGCCGCTTCCGGCCAGTAGGCACGAACGTAGAGCGAGAAGTCAGCGCCCTTCGGCGCCGGAAGCCAGTTGCTTTCCTTGTCCGCGCCCGGCGAATCGCTTTGCACATACAGCGTCAGCGAGCCGTCGGCATTGGTCTTGAGCGACTTGTTCTTGGTGCCGAGGGAATAACGGCCCAACGGGTTTTCGGCGAAGAAATGCTGCTGGTTGTACAGCGTCAGCGACCAGAAGCCTTTGACCGGCGGCAGCGCACCTTTGGGGAAGGTCACGCTGTAGCGCTGGGCGCCGTTGAGCCGCGTGCCGGACTCGTCCAGGTCCTGATAGAAGTACTTGGTCTCGATCTGTTTGTTGACGAAGATGTTCGAGCGGGCAACCGCCGTGCGCAGGAAGTAATCAGTACCAAACGCCGCGCCGTTGCTGATGGTGCTCCAGTGGTGCGGTAACTGCTGGCCGTAATTGCGGAACTGAAGCAGCGGTTTGACCACTTCGCTGTCAGCCTTTTGCGCTTCGTCGATCATGGCTTTTTTCAGCTCGGGATCGCGCTGGGCAATCTGCGCCAGCACCGACAACTGCGCATAGCGCGCCTCTTCGCCCGGCAATGGTTTGGCGTCCTTGAGAATCGCCGGCAACTCATCGAAGAACTTTTCCGGGAGCACCCAGCGCGTCTCCTCGTCACCCGACGCCTCGGCGGGGAATTTCGGCGACTGGCTCCAGTCACGCTGTTTGAGTTTGCCGTCGTATTTGGACAGCGGGTACATGTCGATGCCCGACAGATAGTGCTGGATGGCCTTGCGGTCCTCGGGCGTATCGTCCTGGAACACTCGGGGAATCACGAAACCGGTGTTGGTCTTTGCACGAAACACCTGGGTGATACCTTCCGGCACTTTGCCGTTCCAGTCCGGCCCCACCAGCAGATACAAGCCCGGGTTGGTGCCATACATCTTGCCCAGCTCGACGAAGCTGTCGGAGCGCAGGTCCACGAGTTGGTAAACCGAGAATCGTTCCCCGAAGTCCGGGACCCGAATCACCACC
>JACXTT010003998.1_pt1 | contig 22183 bp, 21 predicted proteins | sample 9270951 | NCBI WGS metagenome assembly JACXTT01 (sample SAMN15532306, study PRJNA645909) | rock metagenome | isolation source: weathered quartz diorite | place: Puerto Rico | collected 2017-06-21
ACTTTCTCAAGCTGCTCGGTAACGGAAAGGCCTTTGGGTTAAAACACCTTAACTACGCTTATCAGGAAGGCGAAGGCGGAATTGCCGCGGCTCTTTCGTTGGTAGAGCACTTTGCCGCGGCCGATCCAATCTGCGTTGTCCTGGGCGATAACATCATCCAGGGAAATATCTGCGCAGCGATTGACGCCTACAAGCAACAACCAAAGGGAGCAAAGATACTACTAAAGCAAATTCCCGATCCGGAAAGGTTCGGCGTTCCTGAGCTTGAGGGACGCCGTGTGCTGCGCATCGAGGAAAAGCCCGCGCATCCAAAATCGCAGTTCGCCGTGATCGGCATCTACATGTACGATGCACGCGTCTTTGAAATCATAAGAACCTTGAAGCCCTCTGGTCGCGGCGAGCTTGAAATAACTGATGTAAATAACGCCTACATCGAACGCGGCGAGATGACGTGGGAAGAACTGGAAGGCTGGTGGACTGACGCAGGCACATTCGAGAGCTTGCTGAATGCCTCAAACCTCGTGGCCCAAACCGGAGCGAACAATTTAGAGATCGAATATGCAACAAACGCCGGCGCCAGCGCTTAATCGTTTCATCGATGCCCCAATCCCAGATGTTATCGTGCGGGACCTGGGTAGGTTCACCGATGCCCGCGGGTGGTTGACCGAGTTATTTCGGCGCGACGAGTTGGCAGAAGAATATCTCCCAGCTATGTCCTATATTTCGGCCACCGTACCCGGAAGTACGCGCGGTCCTCACGAACACGTTGACCAGGCGGACATTTTTTATTTTCTTGGACCGTCCGACTTCCAGCTGCGCATGTGGGACAATCGAAAAGACTCGCCGACCTACGGCTATCGAATGACGCTCTTGGTAGGTGAAACTGATCCGAAATCGGTACTGATACCCTGCGGCGTCGTTCACGCTTACAGAAATATCGGCGCGGTCGATGGCATCGTAATCAACTGTCCTAATCGTCTTTACATGGGTGACGGCCGCCGTGAACCGGTTGATGAGATTCGCCATGAAGACGATCCACAAACGGTCTTTACGATGAACGACTGAGTACTCTGCCACGTTTACGAATTTTCGACCAAAGTTATCAAAGATGCCCACGCCGAACGACAATGGCACAGCCCCTATTGTGGCTGCGATTCTTTATCAACGTGGCGCAATATCGTGGTCGGATGCGATCAAAATCTCAGGTCTCCCCGAACCAAGATTCAACGAAATCATCAGCACGGTCGAAAAGTTCTCACCAAAGTTATCGCTAGTTGCGGCCGAACGTAGCTTTCAAATCCCTCCTGATTTTAAGCTGTCAGTGCTCATACCCGTTTATAACGAGGCGCGCACGATCAAAGACATTCTTGAACGCGTTCACGCGGTAGATCTAAAGAAAGAGATCATCGTCGTCGACGATGGTTCAAGCGATGGCACCGTCGACGTCCTGAAGTCCGAGGTGGAAAACCAATCCCCCGAAGTTCGCGTGTTTTATTCGCCCCGGAATCAAGGCAAAGGCGCCGCCGTTCGCCGCGCAATCAAGGAAGCTACTGGTGACGTTTGCGTCGTCCAGGACGCCGACCTCGAGTACGACCCGCAGGAATACTTCCAACTACTCCAACCGATTCTTGACGGCCGCGCCGATGCGGTTTACGGCACGCGCTTTATGGGTGGAGGGCCGCATCGAGTTCACCTGTTCTGGCATTATGTCGGCAATCAGATTTTGACAACGATCTCGAATGCTTTTAGCAACCTGAACCTGACCGACATGGAAACTTGTTACAAGCTGATGCGAACCGAATTGGCGCAGTCTCTACCACTGCGCGCTAACGGCTTCGATATCGAACCCGAACTTACCTTGAAGCTTGCGAAAGCCGGCGCGCGCATCTATGAAGTGCCAATCTCTTACAGTGGACGCAGCTACGCCGAAGGTAAGAAGATTAACTGGAAAGACGGTGTTAAGGCACTCTACTCGATCGTTCGCTATCGCGTCGGCGACTAAGGCCAAGGCCGTAACCACAGTAGTTTGAATCTTGCCGACACACCGTGAGTTAATACTCCAAGATGAGCCCTTCGCTTCGGCTCGACGCCGCCAAACTTTCCCGCTCACTGCTCTGGACCGCAGTGCTGGTTTTTGCGATTGCTTTTTCTGCGCGGATGTCGTTCTACGCCACGCACGGCGCCGCCGCCTCTTCCGACTCTGTCGAGTATCAGACAATCGCTCACAACCTGGCAGCTCATCACGCTTTCAGTCTCGAAACATCCGCACCATACGCTCCAGCGATCCGCCGCTCACCGGCTTATCCAAGCCTGCTTGCTCTGCTCGAGTGGGTAGGTTTGTCCGCTCCCGTTTGGATTGTCGCGCTGCAATCGGCGCTGGATGCAGTGGTCGCAGTCATCGTTCTGCTGTTGGGACAAACCCTCGTCCCTTTGCGTTGGGCGTTACTCGCCGCTGCTTTCTATGCGCTCCATCCCGGCGCCATCCAGATAACCAGAACTATATTGTCAGAATCGCTGTTCACTTTCCTGCTGGCCGTGACCTTGGCGCTTTTGATCCTTGGCTTGAAAACCAATCGAGTGGCGCCGGCAATTGTCGCAGGAGTTGTTATGGGCGCGGCCATACTTTGCCGACCTGTAGTACTCGCCTTACCTTTCGTCATCTTTGCGTTACTTCTTTTCAAACAACGCCTCAAAGGTCAGCGACGCATCGCCTTGCTATTCGTGATCGCTACGATCATCACTGTCGCGCCCTGGTCGATTCGAACAACCTCTCTCTCTGGACAACTAGTGTTAGTGCAGGCGCATGGGGCCGTTAACTACTGGGCGCCGACGGTGCTATTTCTTGACCAACGAAATGAAAGCGCAATCTGGAGTTATGAAGAGCAATTGCTCAAGCAGAGACTACCGCCGGGTGCGTATACTCCGCAGAAAGCTTTGGAGTCAGATCGCATCCTTCAACGTGAGGCGCTAGCCAACATTCGCGCGAATCCGCTGGGTTATTTGAAGTCGCGAATCCGCACCTATCCGTATTTGTTCCTGAGCAGCTTCGATAACTTCTCAGGCTTGAATCGTCCGTTCAGTGTGCTGTGGGCCCAGCGCGCTTCTTTGCAGTTAGCCGTAAAAGTTCTGCTGTTGCTGGTGTTCGCGGCGGTCCCGATCATGTTCGCGTTAGTTGGCTTCGGGCTCGGCCGACGCGATCTTTTTGTGGGGCTCATCAGCTGCGTATGGCTGTACACGCTCATAGTTCATATCCCACTATGGATCGAATACCGTTTTTGGGTGCCCGTGGTTCCCTTTCTGATTGTTACCGCGGTTTTCGGTATGCATCGCGCGATTGCGGCATTCACCAAAAGCCCAGACGAAACTACGCACTCAGTGCTCTCAACGATTGAATGAGAGTTCTTCGCATCATCGCGCGTTTGAACGTCGGAGGTCCGGCGCGCCACGTCGTATGGCTGGCTGCGGGATTAAGGGATTACGGCTTCGATACGTTATTAGTCGCCGGAGTTCCGCCCGAGGGGGAAGACGACATGAGCTATGTCGCAACCGCGGCTGGCGTCGAACCCCTAATCGTTCCGGAGATGAGCCGCGAGATTGCGCCGCGCGATCTCATTACCGCCTGGAAGCTCTATCGCCTCATGCTCCGTGAGCGGCCCGACATTGTGCACACCCATGCGGCAAAAGCCGGCGGCGTCGGGCGCGCCGCGGGAGTTATGTATCGCTGGCTGACGCCCGCGGCGTTGATCGGCAGACCGCGCCAGTGCCGCTTTGTTCATACTTACCACGGCCACGTGTTTCACAGTTACTACGGCGCAACTAAGACGCGGATCTTTCTGACGATCGAAAGAATGCTTGCGCGAATGAGTGATCGAATCATCGTCATTAGCAACCAGCAGCGACATGAAATAAATGAGGAGTTCCACCTGGGTCGAGCCGAACAATTCGCCGTGATTCCTCTCGGTATCGATCTTGAAATCTATCGCAATTGGGAATCTCGTCGAGCAAAACTACGCGCCGAGATTTCCGCGCCAGATGATGAAATTCTGATCGGCATTGTTGGGCGACTGACCGAGGTAAAGAATCATCAGTTATTTCTTGAAGCAGCTGCGTCGGCGAAAAAGAATTCGTCGAAACGACTAAGGTTCCTGGTGATCGGCGATGGCGCCCTGCGAACTCAGCTCGAATCGCAGGCTGAGCAATTGAAAATGCAGGATGATGTCATGTTCCTCGGCACCCGCGACGATCCGGAAAACTTTTATCCGGCGCTTGATGTCGTGGCATTGACCAGCTTGAATGAAGGTACGCCGCTGAGCGTGATTGAAGGCATGACGAATGCGCGCCCCATAATCGCGACTGGAGTTGGTGGGGTAGTGGATCTCCTGGGAGAGGAAGTTGAGCGGACCGATGACTACGCGCTGTGCGAACGAGGCATTCGCGTGAGTACGGGCGATGCTGACGCGTTTGCGAATGGACTGCAACGGCTCATTGATGATCCCGCGCTGCGCCGCGAGTTAGGCGCGCGCGGTCGGGAATACGCCCTGCAAAATTACTCGAAGGACCGCCTGCTGCAGGATGTGGCGAATCTCTACACTGAAATCGTCGGCAAGAGCGCGCTTCCACTAAGTTAGCGGCTACAGGTCTACTGCCCAAGCTATGCTAGACTTCTGCGACTCATTCAATCGAAGGGATTCCTAATTTGCGAGTTCTAATCACAGGCGGAGCCGGCTTCATCGGCTCGCACCTCTCCGACGCGTATCTGAAACGCGGCGATGAGGTGTTCATCCTCGACGATCTTTCGACCGGCAGCTTTGAGAATATTCGCCATCTAAAAGATCATCCGCGCTTTCATTACACCATTGACAGCGTTCACAATCAGCCCGTCACTGCCGAGCTCGTCGATCAGTGCGACGTAATTTTCCATCTCGCGGCGGCAGTCGGCGTCAAGCTGATCGTCGAAAGCCCGGTGCGCACGATTGAAACAAACGTCCACGGAACCGAGGTGGTGCTCTCACTCGCTAACAAGAAGAAGAAAAAGGTGCTGATTGCCTCGACGTCCGAGGTCTATGGCTTAAGCGCTCAAGTGCCGTTCAAAGAGGATGGGAACCTGGTGATGGGCGCGACGACCAAAGGCCGTTGGAGCTATGCCTGCTCAAAAGCCATCGATGAATTTCTGGCGCTGGCGTACTGGCGCGAGAAAAAATTGCCCACCGTCGTCGTGCGTCTTTTCAATACGGTCGGTCCGCGACAGACCGGTCAATACGGGATGGTGATTCCCACGTTCGTGAAGCAAGCGTTATCGGGCCGGCCAATTACCGTCTACGGCGACGGCAAGCAATCGCGTTGCTTCTGCTACGTGGGTGACGTAGTTGGGGCGCTGATGAAATTGATGGACGACGAAGCGGCGGTCGGTGAAGTCTTCAACGTAGGATCGAATCAGGAGATCTCGATCATCGACCTCGCCAAGAGAGTGAAAGAGTTGACGCAGTCGGATTCAGAGATTGTGCTGGTGCCTTACGACGAAGCTTACGAAGAGGGTTTCGAAGACATGCCTCGGCGCGTTCCCGACACTTCAAAAATAAACAAACAAGTTGGTTTCAAACCTGAGCGCGACTTGCAAGGAATTCTCACTAGCGTGATCGATTTCTACACTGGCGAACAGCCGGAAGCAAAAGGCAACGCCGCCGAGGGATAACGAAGTGCGGGCATCGCTTGAACGAACGCGTCGAACGAGTTACCCTTACGTGTTCAATTAATAATTCTGTTTTTGGTTTCAAAGGAGGGTTTCGATCCCAATGCCTGAAGTTGGAGATATGGCTCCGGATTTCGAACTGAAGAGTCACCTCGAGAAAGACAAGAAGGTGAAGCTCTCGGATTTTCGGGGCAAGAAAAATGTAGTCATCGCGTTTTATCCGCTCGCCTGGACGCCAGTCTGAACGGCGCAGATACCCGCGTATGAAGCGGACATTGACCGCTTCCGCGAGTACGATGCTCAGGTTCTGGGCATTTCCGTCGACAGCGTTCCCTGCAACACCGCCTGGGCCAAGAGCCTCGGTGGAGTCTCTTACGACCTTCTCAGCGACTTTCATCCCAAAGGCGAAGTGGCCCGTAGCTTCGGCGCGTATCGTGAGAACGATGGCATCAGCGAACGCGCGCTGTTCATCGTCGATAAGGAAGGCAAGTTAGCGTACGTGGACATTCACGACATTTCCGATCAGCCGGACAACGAAGAATTGTTCGATGTGCTGAGGAAGCTGTAACGAGCAAGATGTTAGATGAGAGATGCCAGGTGCTAGCTCTCTAGCATCTGGCATTTTCGTTTTGCGCTGACTTTAGTTAACATTTAATTCATCATTTAACATTTTGTCTTATGACCATCTCCAGAAAATGTGTTCCGTTCACGCCCTTCGAGCGTGAACTGGCAAAGAGCACCATCGCAATCGTCACCGCCGGCGGCGTCCATCTGAAAGATCAGGAGGGCTTCAACATCGCCGATGAACTTGGCGATCTTACCTATCGCGAAATTCCGCCCGACGTTGATTCGGCACTGTTGATGGTCACGCATCATCACTACGATCACACCGATGCTGATCAGGACATCAATGTCGTTTTTCCGATCGACGTGCTGCGCGATCTGCATGCTGAAGGCTTTATCGGCGGTATCGCAAAGAAGCACATCGGATACATGGGCTACACGATGCAGCTTAAAGCGATGTACGAAGGCACGGCGAAAGAGATCGCGAATGAGATTGATAAAGGATCGCGCGCCGACGCGGTCATTCTCACCGGCGGTTGACCCAGCGTCTGTCACCGGACGGTCGTCGCGGTTCAACGTGAAATCGAAATGAAAGGCATTCCGACGGTACTGATTACCGTCAGTCCCGAGGTGTCTGCGCAGATGCGTCCGCCCCGCGCGCTTTATCCAAAGGGCTTTAAGATCGGCAACAGCCTGGGCCGGCCCGGCATGCGCGATTTGCAGACGAAGGTTCTCAAAGATGCTTTGAACTTATTGACCCAGAACACGCGCCCCGGCGAGGCTGTGACCATTGAATATCCAGAATATGGCGAGCAGTACGAGCCACCACATGTGAAGAAATTGGGCTGAGACGGGAATCCTGCGATCGGCGTCACAAACGGAAGGCATTTTGTCTGGAATTGCTCGACATGCGTTGCTACTGCGGTTAGAATTCGCACGGTGAAGAATTCGCTCAAGACAATTTTCAGGCTTCGCGCGCAAGTCGCTTTCGCGATGATCTTCTGGTGCGCCGGCACGGGCTGCATGATGGTCAGTTATGCGCGCGCATCAATGGGCGATGCTGATTCGTCGATGTCGACCGAACACGCGATGTCGATGTCACCATCAATGAATTCACGTGCGTGCTGCAAAGCCCGGCACAAAACCTTGACAGCCAAGCGCGCTCCAAAACCAACACTCGACATCAATGCAAACGAATTCACGCTACCCTCGCCCACGTCCGCAGCGATGAACTGCTGTCCTTTGACGAGTGGCTCGATGGTAGTCGCGTCACGATCGCAAACGGACGACAGTGACTCTGAGTTGTTCGATACCAGCTCTGTCTCGCTCAAGTTAGAAAGCTCACCTCAATCCCGCGTCGCGGTTCCGCTGCGACTGCCTAATCGAGCGCGATCCTATCTGCTCGATTGTGCGTTCCTAATCTAGAGCTCTGCCTGCAAATAGCTACGCACGCGGTCGATCAATGATCGACTGATTAATGCATCAGTCCATTCTGGTGCGGGCAATATCTTTCTTAGAGGAGAGAGAAATCATGAACTGTTTACGAAGAATGATCCCGGCGCTGGCGTTGGGATTAACACTCGCGCTCGCCGGCGTTTCATTCGCCCAAAACGCGAATCAATCCACCGGCAAAAAAGACGCAAGCTGTTGCAGTTGCTGCGGCGACTCGTGTCCGATGATGAAGAAAGACGCGATGAAAAATCACGTCACGACTTCGGATAAGCAAGCGTGTTGCAGTTGTTGCGGCGACTCATGTCCGATGATGAAGAAGGACGCGATGAAGAATCACGTCATGTCTTCAGATAAGGACGGATGCTGCGGCTGTTGCGGCGATTCCTGTTCGACGATGAAGAAGAATCACGCCACGACGTCCGAAAAAGCCGGATGCTGCTGTAGCGGTGATTCAGGTGATATGAAATCAAGCGCTGCAAAGACCTCGGGCGCAACGACCATGTCTTCTGAAAAGCATGAATGCGGCTGTTGCGGCGCCTCGTGCAATATGAAAGACATGAAAGATATGAAGGACAAGCCGTAGGCTTGGCGTCTTCTTCTATCTTTTGGAGGCGGCGCGGTGCTTTATGGCCGCGCCGCCGCCGCTAACGGCTAAATGGTTCGTCTTCCGGTCACCAGATTGATGATCAGAACGATTACTGCCAGGACCAGCAGCAGGTGAATGAACCCACCCATCGTGTAACTTGAAACCAAGCCTACCAACCAGAGCACCAGTAGAATCACAAAGATCGTCCAGAGCATTGTCGTGTCCTCCTCAAGGCAATTGAACTCGCGGGAGTTCGGTATGAGCCCACTTGGGCCGATCTACGTTTCCGAAAAGCAGCCCGATTATCTAAGTCCCACCTTGCTCGACCGCATCGATGACGCGACGAAAGAAATCATCCATGGGCAAATGCAGCGAGCCTGTGAAGTTATCACGTCAGAGCGCGATTCAATCGGCCGTCTGGTAGAGTTGCTTTTGCAGCGAGATACAGTGGAAGCTGACGAGATCATGAAATGTTTTGCTTTCAGTAATTGATGTCGTTACGCATTCCTCGATCCAGCTCGGATACCTGGTCGCTGTCCACGTAACCACGCGCTGATGTCTTGTCCAGCGACCTCCCACGAATTGAATTATGGTTTGACCGACTTTAAGCCACGCTCTTCGAGCAATGGCTCGACGATCGGATCGCGACCGCGGAAGTTTCTGAAAGTCGTCGCGACGTCCTGCGTTCCGCCTTTCGACAGAACTAGTTCGCGAAAGCGCTGGCCGTTTGCGCGCGTCAATCCGCCATGCTCTTTAAACCAGTAGAACGCATCGTCGTCGAGCACTTCGCTCCAAAGGTACGCGTAGTATCCCGCGGAATAGCCACCATCCCAAATGTGCGAGAAGTACGTCGTGTGATAACGCGGCGGCACTTGCGGCAAGTTAATCTGGTAACGCTTGAGGGCGTCGGATTCGAACTTGTTGACGTCCTGTTGCGGCGCATCAGCCGGCAATGAATGCCAGGCCATGTCGAGCAACGCGCCCGCCACGTATTCCGTAACGGCGTAACCCTGATTGAATTTCCGCGACTGCTTAATCTTGTCGACCAGCGCCTGCGGCATCGGCTTTCCGGTTTGATAATGCTTCGCAAAATTGGCCAGCACCGTCGGATCGAGCGCCCAGTGCTCATTAAACTGCGAGGGGAATTCAACAAAGTCGCGCGACACGCCGCCCAGCGTCGGATACTTGATGTTCGAAAACATCGCATGGAGCGCGTGGCCGAATTCGTGAAACATCGTCGTCACGTCGTCGAAACTGATCAGCGCCGGCTGGCCCGGACTCGGCTTCGTGAAGTTGCACACGTTGACGACTACGGGTCGCGTCCCTAACAGGTTGCTCTGATCGACGAAGCTGTCCTGCCAAGCCCCACCGTCTTTGTTCGCGCGCTGAAAATAGTCTGCATAGAACAACGCGAGCGATTTGCCGTTTGCGTCGAACACTTCAAAGACGCGCACGTCCGGATTGTAAACTGGAAGATCCTTGCGCTCTTTAAAAGTCACGCCGTAAAGCTTGTTGGCCGCGAAGAACACTCCGTCGTGCAGCACGCGATCGAGTTCGAAGTAAGGTTTGATCTGCGATTCATCCAGATCGTATTCCGCCTTGCGCACCTTTTCGGCGTAGTACTCCCAATCCTGCGGACCCAGTTGAAACCCACCCTTCTCAGCATCGATGATCTTTTGCATGCGCGCGGCCTCGTCGCGAGCCTTCGCCGTGGCTGCCGGAACAATTCCCGTCAGGAGTTGTTCAGCGTTCTGCGGCGTCTTGGCCATCTGGTCATCCAATGAGTAAGTGGCATGATTCGGATAGCCTAAGAGTTTCGCACGCTGCGCGCGCAGTTGCGCCAACCGCGCGACGATCGCTTTGGTGTCGCTCGCATCGCCGTGATTGGCGCGAGTAACGGACGCCTGAAAGAGTCGCTCCCGCATCGCGCGGTTTTTAAGAAAAGTCATGGCGGGCTGCTGCGTCGTGTTCTGCAACGCAAGCACCCACTTCCCTTCCAGCTTAAGTTCCTTTGCTCGCTCCGCGGCCGCCGCAATATCAGCTTCGCTTAAGCCGTCGAGTTCGGCTTTGTTGTCGATGATGACGGCCCCCTTGTTTGTCTCTGCCAGAATATCGTCCTGGAACTTCGTCGTGAGCTTTGCTTCTTCCTGATTCAAGCCTCGCAGAGTTTCCTTGTCGGCTTCAGACAACAAGGCACCCGCGCGAACAAAAGTCTTGTAATAGCGCTCGACGAGAAACTTTGATTCCGCGTCGAGTCTCAAGGAATCGCGTTGGTCGTACACCGCTTTCACTCGCGCGAACAGCTTCGGATTCAGATAAATCGTGTCTGAATGCGCGGCGAGTTTTGGAGCTTCGTCTGCTTTGATCTTCTGAAGCTCATCATTAGTGTTTGATTGGGCGAGGTTGAAAAAGACCTTGGTGACCCGGGTCAGCAACGCACCCGAACGCTCCATCGCTTCCAACGTATTCGCAAAGGTCGGCGGCGCGGGATCGTTGGCAATCTTTTCGATCTCGGCCAACTGATCTTTCATGCCTGCTTCGATCGCCGGCGTATAGTCGCTGTCCTTGATCTTGTCGAACGGCGGCGCGTGATACGGCAACGAGCTCTCGCTGAGAAATGGATTAGTCGCCGCGTCGGAGGCGGCGCCTGTCTTTGGGGGTATGGAGTTAGCGGTCACAAGGCACAAGACGAACAGTAAAATTGCAATTACAAATCTGATTTTCATGGGCATTTACTCCGGAGAGCTTTCTTAACAGAATCTGATGATTATCGCGCCCCGTTGGTTGCAGGATCTCATTTGACACAACAAGACGACCTTGACCGGTCACACTACTACGCACTCAATCGTTTCTCAAGCAGTCAGGGAATGATCGATACCGCTCCCGGAATCGACCCGACTATTTTTCGTCTGGGGAGTCATCCTCAGATTTGCCACGCTTGTAAATGTCATAGCCTTTCAAGCTTTCGACCTGTTCGAATTCCTGCTCGAGCGCTTCCGCCAATTCGTCCCGCTGCTTTTCGACGCCCTCATCTTCGTCCTGTAGATCCTGCTTGACGATCAGCCAGTTGATGTTTCGATCGCGCGCCAACTTCACGATCTCGCTCGGGGAATAGGGATTCACCGTATGATCAAATAACAGCACCGGAAACTGCGGCCGCCGTCCGCTTGTGTAATAGAAAAGATCTTCGCCCGGAATGATCAGAATCGATTCGTTACGCGGAATGTTCACGTCAGTGAAACGAACGAGCTCTTCAAAATTCGGCAACCAATCACCGCGCGTTCTCATTCCCTTTAAGGCAGCCAGATTGGATTTCGTTAAAGCCCCTTCATCGAGGTTCGCGTAATCCAGGCGTTCGTGTGAACGCACGTAGGCGCAGCCCGCAATCAACAAACACGCGGAGACGACCGCCGGTAACAACCAGGCAATGCGCGGCTTCGAAAAAAGATCAAGAGAGCGAACTACGTCAGCCATCAGGATTACTAACAGCGGCCAAATGGCATAAGTCGATCCCCAGAGCTGCTGCGACATGAACGTGCCATTAATCGTTGCGATCAAAACCAGCGGCAAAACCAGATCTAATCCGCGACGCTTTCGCATCGTGATGATGGTCAACGCCAACGCAGCGACCAGCACCATCGGCCAAAGGTTTAGTAAGCGATCCGCGCGCTCCGACGAATCGTGATCCAGCAACAGATAAATCGCCGGCCAGGTGAATGGCGCGGCCATAACCAGGCTCGCAATAACAGACAACCAAGCGAAAGATCGTCTGCGCGCGAACCAGCTCATCGCGAAGCCGATCGTGAAAACCAAAATCGCCAGCAGCACCGCCTTCGATTTGTAAATCTCAATCATCTCGCCGCGCGCCGGCGTGCGTCGCTCGGCGGCGAATTGGATCGTCCAATGCCAATAGTTCTTCAGGCCGGCTGTGAAATGGATCAACAGCAACGCCATGCACAAAGTCGTGACCGCAGCGACTAAGATCAGCAGATATCGTCGAATTGAGTCACCGCGCAACTTCTGGGCGACCGCAATCAACACCACGCCGGCAAACGCGGTCAACAGAAAAGCAAGACCCATGTTCTGCTTGATGAAGAGCGGTATCACCAGAGCGATTCCCGCGCACACGCTAAACATGAAAGACGACTCTTTTCGATCGGCCACTTGCAGCAATAACACGGTCAGCAGAATAACGAACGCGCAATCCGGATCGTAGAACGGATGAGGGAAGACGCAGTAGATACCCAGGAAGATCAGCGGCACACTCAGAATGAAAGCAACCGCGCGAGCGTGAGCAACGCGATCGCGCAGAACATTGAGAATAATCCGCCAGGTCAAGACCGTGCCCGCGCCGCCCACCAACGCCGAGTAAACGATGGTGTGCCAGAAGACTCGACCGGTAAGCCTAATGATTATGGCTTGAACGAGGAATGTGAGCGGCGCATACGGAAAAGGGAAATCGCGATAAGGCACATCGCCCAGCGACATGCGGTAAGCATTCTCGAGGATGTAGCTCAAATCCCAGAGAACGGCGAGCCGGGAATTTTGCCAAGCGACCACCGCGGCGGTGGCAAAAAACAGAACCGCTCCGGCGGCGATAGCGATCCACCGCTTCGATCTGCTGGAACTGGGTTTAGGTGATGACAGAGTTCGTTAGATGCCCGAAAAGAGATTACAGGTCGCGAGCGAAGGCGGCGATCTTCTGCACGGTGCTCCATTGTCGCGTAGTCGCCGGAACTCCGAACTGCTTCTCGACGAAGTTGTTCGGAAAGCCGAACCAACCGTTCTTCTTACGGCGGCAAACGACAAAGGCCACGTCGTCTCGTACCGCGAAGACCTGGAGATTATCAGTGATGGACTTTAGGGGCAGCTTCAGCCGGGGCGGTGACTGAGTGAAAAATACGGCACATAACATCACGTCCTTTTCACCGTCGACTTGTTTGAAGGGATTGCGCTTGGCGATCGACGTCAACCGCGTCAGCGAGACGACTACCACGGGAATGTCATGTCCAAACTCTTTCAGCAGGTTACGCTCGATCTTCTTCGCCAGTATCCCAGTATCTGTTTCTTTGCTCTCGAAGATTACGTTGCCACTGGCAATGAACGTCCGCACATTCCTGAAACCGGAGCGTTCGATCACGCCACGCAACGAATTCATTTTGATCAACTTGTTCCCGCCGACGTTAATGCCGCGGAGCAGCGCTATGTATCGATTCTGCTGAACTGCCACAAATGACACTCGCGACTTTAGTTGGAAGTTTCCGCGAGGTTTGATTTGAATTTGGTGTTCGTTCTCCGATCGTTCATTTCGATGTAGACCCAACTTGGCGGCACCACGCCTTCTTCCATAGCAAACCAAATGCTGTTCAGATCGCCGGGCTTAGCCAAGGCACAGAATCCGTACAGGCGCTTACCGCTCTGATCAAAGAAGTCCAGCCACGTGCGCGACGCTTTCGTGTTCTTGCCGCATGGGGGCAAATCCGGCGCCGGGGCGAACATGTCGGCGGGGTAAGCGTCTTTGTTAAAGACGTCAAAGCGATACCTGATGAAGTTCTTTCCCCCTTGGGTGAACGTTTCCACGCTCGTCAGATACAGGACCGGATTCGGTAGGACCGGAGCCGACGCGACCTTGGGCGAAGTGAAGCCCAAACAAATCAAACCAAAAAGGACAGCGAAAGATCGTAATCTCATAATCCGAGTCTCCTACTTGCGTTACTGAGAAATAATTCAACGCTTGGGTCGTACGCCCCAAGTCGGCGGCGGTGGTTCCTTAGTCATGCGATTCACCGGATGAAGCTTTAATAAGCGCATCGCTTCTTCAACCGCGCGCTCGAGCTGTGGATCGTGACCGGCGATGACTTCTTTCGGCCAGTTCTCGACATCGACGTCGGGCGCGACGCCTTCATTCTCTACTGCCCATTTACCGTCATGACTAAAGAAGCCACCACGCGGAGCGATCGCCGATCCGCCATCCACGAACACCGGCGTGTCCGCAGTGTGAACGAGGCCGCCCCAGGTACGCTTGCCGACCAGCGTGCCGAGTTTTCGATAGTGGAACATGTAGGGCATGAGGTCGCCGCCTGAGCCGGCCATCTCGTTAATGATCATTACCTTCGGTCCCCAGATGCCGGCGGACGGACTCGTGAAAGGATAACGATCGCCCGCCACGTTGTTGAAGTAGCCGTCAAAGTCTCTCTGGATGACGTCAATGATGTAGTCTGCCGCTGAGCCGCCACCGTTGAAGCGCTCGTCGATAATCGCCCCTTTCTTGTCCTGCTGCGCGAAGTAATAGCGATTAAAGCTCGTGTAGCCAGGCTGCCCTGTGTTCGGCAGATAAACGTAGGCGAGCTGACCTTCCGAGAGCTTCTCGACCAGCCGCCGATTTGATTCAACCCACGCGCGCGTGCGCAGGCCTTGTTCATTCGTTACGGGAATCACGACGACATGACGCGCGCCGTCCATCGACGGTTTGTCGTTCACTGTCAGAGAGGTTTGCCGGTTCGCCGTGCCGTCCAGCAAACGATAGATATTGTCCGGCGCCTTCAACTCGACCCCGTTTATTGCCAGGATGTAATCGCCAACATTCACGCTTGAGCCGGGCACAGCCAGCGGCGAACGCAATTCCGGGTTCCAGTTTTCATTGTCATAGATGCGCGTAACTTTGTAACGACTGTTCTCGATATCGAAGTCGGCTCCGAGCAAACCACCCTGAACCTGCGGCACTTCCGGCATGTCGCCACCGCGCACATACGAGTGACCGATGGCAATTTCGGCGCCCATCATGTCCATCAGGTAATTCAGATCCGCGCGATGCATCACGTAAGGCAGCAGCGCCCCGTACATCTCCTTGTCTTTGTTCCAATCAGTGCCATGAAGATTAGGGACGTAGAGATAGTCACGCTCGTTGCGCCACATCTCGTTGAAGATCTGTTTGAACTCCTCTTTGGGATCCAGATAGGTTCGCAGAGTGAAGTTCACCCGGCCGCTGCCCGGTTGTGGAGGCGTGCGATCTGCGTCCACGATAAAGAGTGAAGGATTCGGCGGACGTCCGCCAAAGGCTCCGGGCCCGCCTGCTCCACCGCCGCCCGCGCGATAGACGAGTTTGCGACCATCGGCGCTGACTTCAAAAGCTCCGACGCCACTCACGAACGTCGCTGCCCGTCGATCGCACAATCGATAACGAACGAGCTCGTTGCTCGCGCCACCAAATGCTCCACCGCCGCCTGCGCCCTGCGCGCGCGTCGCTTCCAGATAGAAAACAATTCCGTCTGCACCGGCAGCCAATGCCGAATACTGCCGCTCGGGAACGCCGGGAACCGAAATGATTCGTTTGGACACGCCATCAAAATCGATCTGCACATTGACTGGGGATCGCGGACCGCGCGGCGCTTGCGGCTGGTCAGCAGTGGCTGCATCCGCACCGCCGGCCGCTCCTGCCGCGGTATCGCCGATGCACTGTCCGGGAATTGTGCGACGACCGGTGCCGACGCCTCGATCCTCATCGCTTTCGGGCAGCAAAGGACTTGCGTCGCTCTTCTTCAATACCGCGAAGTACAAACCAAAGTTCTCGTCATGATCGTAAGAGGTCATGTCGAGCCATTGCGATCGCAGACCAAAATCAGTCGACGCGAGGAACCAGAGATACTTGCCGCTCGCATCCCACGCCGGCCAGACGGCGTCAGCAAGGCCGTCGGTGATCTGCTTGCTCTCTCCGGTTTCCGCGTTCGAAACAAAGATTGCGTGATACATCGAACGCAGACGACTCGAGTACGCAACCCATTTTGAATCGGGACTCCAAACCGGATTCAAAGTTCGCGATGGAACCATCCACGGATCGTTACCAACGATCTTCGCCTTACCCGTCGCCACATCGAGCACCCAAACATGCAACCCCGTGTCCGTGAATAATAATTTCTTTGAATCAGGCGACCAGGAAGGCGTGTAGTAATGTGTTGGACTGTCAAGCACGATTTCTCGTGGCGGAGTCAGTCCGTCCTGCGCTTCGATGTACAGACGATATTCGCCGGATCGATCACTGAAGTAAGAAATCCATTTGCCATCCGGAGACCACGCCGGATCGCGATCCGCAGAGGCACTTGAGTTCGTCAGGTTGCGCACGTCACCCTTCTCAGCCGGAATCGTGAACACCTCGCCGCGTGCTTCGACCAGCACGCGCTTGCCGGTCGGCGATAGCGCCATGTTCGTAATACGATTGCTGACGTCTTCCCAGCGCGCCATCATCCAGGGAAAGTCTCCGGTCGCCGTGATATTAACGACGTGCTCTTTGCCACTCTTTGGATCGAGTTCGTGAATGTAACCGGCTTGCTCGAACACCACGGTGCCCGCGCCGGAATCAAGTGTCTTCACATCAAAGTCCGTGAACTTTGTCACCTGCGTTAGCTTCTTGCCGCTGGTATCGTAGGCCCAGACGTTCGCGACGCCATCACGATCTGAGATGAAATAGACCGTGCTGCCCACCCAAGCCGGATCCACATCCTTTGAATCGGTCCACGGTGGCGATATCAGGTCGAACGATTTGAGATCGACGATCCAAATCGGACGATTCTGACCACCGCGATAGTTGCGACGCTCTTCGTCCCACGAGTTGTTCATGCGATAAGCGATGTGCGATCCGTCAGCGGAAATCTTTCCCTGATAGCCGCGCGGCAACGGCATCGGCTCTTCGACGCCTCTTTCAACCGGAACGGTCCAGAAGCGTGGCGCGCCGCTCGGCGACCAGGTCGCGCGCGTCGAAGAAAACATTATCGATCGTCCATCAGCCGTCCACCCCTGCACCGTGTCTGCCCCCGGATGCCAGGTCAAACGCTTCGGCTCGCCACCATCGGCGGGGACGACATAAACGTCGAGGTTACCGGCGTACTCGCCGCTGAACGCGATCCATTTGCCGTCGGGCGAAAAATGCGGATTTGAAGTTTGTCCCTGGAAGCTGGTGATGCGTCGCGCCATTCCGCCCGCCCGCGGCACCGTCCAGATATTCTGGGCGTACGCAAAAGCGATTTGGGTCGCGCTCACGGTCGGAGTTCGCAACATGCGCGTGCCGCCGGACTGCGCATGAGCCGCGTGACCACCGAATCGAAGCATGCAAAACGCAATTGCGAACGGGATTAATAGCGACAGAAGCAAACGTCGAACGAACTTCGCCCCGGGCAAACGATGTCTCATGAATTGTCCTCCAGAAAAAACCGCAGGCTTGCGGGAGCACTTTGTATCACGAAGTTACGGAGACGGCAACGCTATCCCGCTATGCCAACTGCACCATCAAGGCCAGCGAATCATCTTCGCTGACAACCGCTGATTTGTGTCCCTTGCCTGATGTGTCTTCCACGAGCAGCACATCGCTCGGTTTGAATCGTTTCGTTTCATTGCTGCTCGCGGTCACTTCCCAGATCCCACTCAAAACCACGAAGAGGTTGCGCGCGGACGACGGATGCCAGTCACTCGACCAACCCGCCGGCGCCTTCATTAAGCGATAGGCTTCAGCGTCCATCTCAGGTGACAGTTGTAAAGGATCGGCACCTGCTACGTAATCGGTACTAACGAATTCCACTTCGACGTCGTCGAAATCTGACTGATCACTTTCATCGGCAAATAGTCTCGTGTACTTCATCAGTTCCTCCCACGCTTCTTCAAAGGTAATTTGTTGCTCGGCTTCGCATTTTCTTACCGCTTCTTAGCAATTCTGTTGTGGCCGCAATCTTGGCGAGTCGGTTGCATTTCCTTACCACCGAATGTCCGCATTCGTACAATTGGAGGACAGCAATAATCATGAATGACTCTGGTATCGAACCGCAATCTAATTTACTCACCCCACAACCCGACGAATTGGTCACGCCTCACTTCGACGACTCGGCGGTCGCTTCGGCGCATCAGGTTGAACCGCTTCCCAAGCGCCGGGCGATCCGCCCCGGGTCGTCACGACTATTCACGATTGTAGTCACGGCAATCGTGATTGCCATCGGCTTCGGGATTACGACGGTCGCTTTGTGGACCCGTCAAGCCAGCGCTAACGAAGGAATCGCAGTTGCACCGGCGGTCGGGGCTGCGGCATCGGCAGAAGTAACGACTATTGCTAAACCGGAAGTTAAAGCTGGAACGACTTCACCCGCCATTCGGTCCAGAAACTCTGCCGCTGTACTCACTCGCACGACGCCGCGAATGCGAACCGTTCAGATTCGTCCGAGACGAACGATAAATAGTTACATGGCCGAAGACTTTAGCGACGACGAAAATGATTCGCGACCGGTAGCGCGCCGGGTCGGCGTACTCAATGGCCGATCACGCGGCCAGCAGTAACCCACTTACTCACCTTGGGGTCGGCATCACTGCTTCTATATAATGCGCGCGATTTACGAGCATTCATTTTGAGGTAGCTATGCCGAGCCCCAATCAAATCGAAGTTAAGCCGGGCGATAATCTCTTGATGGTGGGAACCATGAAGGGCGGATTCGTCTTTCGTTCAAATGCGCAACGTCAAAACTGGGATGAGGCCGGCCCCTACTTTCCCGGTCGCAGCGTCTACGCTTTTGATTATGACGGCCGCAACGGGCGCACGAACTTATGGGCGGCGGTTAACAGTCCTTACTGGGGATCGTTTTTGAGTTCATCAAGCGACTTCGGGAAAACGTGGAGCGATCCCGAAAGCTATAACATCAAGTTTCCGGAAGGCTCAGAAGTATCGCTCAAGCAGATTTGGCAGATCGTCAACGATCCGCATAACGCGGATGCGTTGTATTGCGGAGTCGAGCCAGCGGCGCTCTTCAAATCGACTGACGGCGGCGCCACCTGGGAACTGAATCGCGGCCTCTTCGATCATCCGCATCGCACCCAGTGGCAGCCGGGTGGTGGCGGGCTCTGTCTGCATACGATCCTGCCTGATCCCACAAACGCAAAGTGCATGTACATCGCGATTTCAACCGGCGGCGTGTATCGCTCGGACGACGGCGGTGAGACGTGGGCGCCGTACAACAAAGGAATTCGCGCGCCATACATGCCGCCCGATCAGCAATATCCGGAATGGGGCCAGTGCGTTCATAAAGTCGTCAGCCATCCTTCGAATTCGAGTCGCCTGTTTCTCCAACATCACTGGGGCGTCTATCGGAGTGATGACGCAGGCGCATCATGGCAGGATATTGGCAAAGACAAGCTACCTTCAGATTTTGGATTCGCGATGGAGATCGATCCCAACGACGCGAACACCGTCTACATCATTCCAATCGAATCAGATGAGTTCCGTTGTACGCCCGAGGGAAAGCTGCGCGTTTATCGCAGCGTGAACGGCGGCGAGTCCTGGGAAGCGCTGGCGAATGGATTGCCGCAAGCGGACGCGCTGGAAACTATTTTGCGCGACAACCTGAAGGCGGACACCAACAGTCCTACCGGCTTGTACTTCGGCACCCGCAGCGGCAAAGTCTACGGCTCAAACAACGGGGGCGACTCATGGACGCTGATTAAGGACGGACTGCCGCCCGTGACCTGCGTAAAAACGGCCATCGTGAATTAACAACTCTTTACATCTTCAGCTGCACTTTCACGATATGCTCGGCGGTACTACGCAAAGCTTCTATCACATCGTCGGTCGTCAAGGAGAATCATGAAAGTTCGAATTTCAGCGATTGCGTTGGTACTGTGCCTGGCCTCAGTTTCATTCGCGCAACCAAAAGCAGGACACAAGCTCGTTCAGTTTCAAATGGCCATTTTGAAGAAAGGTCCAGCGTGGGTTTCTACGAAAGCTGAAGATCGAAACTCGATTTTGCAACAGCACTTGAAGAATGTTTTGGCATGGCTCGACTCTGGCAAGTTGGTCGTCGCCGGACCCTTCAATGACAACAGTAATTTTGCGGGACTCTTTATCTTTCGTACTGCATCAGCAGACGAGGCGAAGGCCTGGGTCGTTACAGATCCTGGAGTGAAGGCTGGATTGATGGTCGCTGAGATGCATCCGTGGTGGTCGGAAGACATCTTCAAAAAGGCGGTAACGGAACCGCTTAAGATGGAGGCAGTTTATTTCGGCTTCTTGAATAAAGGCCCCAATCGCAAAGAAGGCGACGACAAGAATCCTGAAATTCAGGAACTTCAGAAAGCGCATATTGCGAACATCGTTCGTCTCGCTAACCTCAAGAAGATGGTCATGGCCGGACCGTTCGGCGACGACAGCGACCTGCGAGGCATCTTTGTGTATCGTGTGGCCTCAATGAAAGAGGCGCAAGAATTGGCCGCAACTGATCCGATGATTAAGATTGACCGACTTCGGATCGATCTACATCCGTGGCATGTCCCAGTCGGTGTGATTCCCTAGGCATTGGAGCGCAGTCATCTTGCCTGCGGGTCGCGAGCACCTGCTCGGGCTTTTTGATTGACGTAACTACCGGCAGGGATGCCGGTGAACCGCACGCAGGATGCGCGCGCTCCTTTGGCGCACCTATCGTTTGTATGTTCCCATTAACTGCGTTTGCCCGACGATGTGACCTTGCATAGCCTTCTCGACGTCGGCTTTTGTCGCGCCCGCTTTCAAAGGAAGCTCGCCGTCAAGCGCATAAACTTTAAAGAAATACCGATGAGTTCCTGACGGTGGACAAGGGCCGCCATAACCGATCCGAGTGAAATCGTTTGTGCCTTGAAAGCCGCCTGCCTTCAACTCTTCCGTCAGGGGAAGGTTCTCAACCATCCCGATGTTCTCAGCCGGTAAATTGAAAACAACCCAGTGAACAAACGTACCCGAAGGCGCGTCTGGATCGTCGGCGATGATGGCGATGGTCTTCGCAGACTTAGGCGTCCCGTTCCATTCAAGTGGCGGCGATACGTTTACGCCATCACATGTGTACTGGCGTGGAATCGGCTGACCCTCTTTGAAAGCGGTGCTGATGACTTCAAAGCCTGGTCGACTGGACTGCGGCACGCTCATGTTCGCAACTTGCGGCGGAGGCGCCGGCGAACTATTACACGCGGCCAATAGTGGCAGCGTGAGCAATCCAACCACACCGAGTTTGATTTTCATGACAATCACGAAGGCGTAGCGGACGGAGCGGGCACCGCGATTCCCTTCTTCACGATTTCGACAGCATCGTTATGCGGCAGGGTCAACTTAAACTGAAGCTTGTTTCCGTCGGCATTGACTTGAGTTTTCTTCAACAGGACCTCTTCGTCTTTTCCCTTTCTCGAGAGCGCACCGGCAGCCAGCATTAGGGCAAAGTCTTTCGACATCACGCGCGCGCTTGCTTCTGAGCTTACTTCAGTTTCGACGATGGCAATTACGTCATTGCCTTCCTGTTTGATCGTGAACACCACCTTAGTACCGGGCTTGTCTTGATTAATCTTTTTCAAGTAGTAGAGCACGCCACTGTCGTTCATCGCCGCTACCAAACGTTTGCCTAAATCGACGAGAGTGTCGTCGCCTGACTTTCTGGTGACCGTTGGGTTCACCAGCTTCCCGTTCTCATCGAGCGCCGTATCGATCGAAACTTCGAAGGGCTTGTTGAAATCGAGTTTGCCCTGATCGCGCAGGTCGGTGGCGTACTTCGCGAGATCCTTGAACGGAGCTTTGTTGATTTCACCTTCCGCAGGCAGATCGATGCCCGTCTTCTTCGACGCCTCTTCCAGATCCTTCTGCGCTTTCTCAGCAGCTTTATCTTCCGCCGAAGGCGACGGGGACGCCTTGCTGTCGGCCGGTTTCGTACCGTCTTTTGGGTTCGTTGCGTCGCCCGGCTTTGCGCCATTCGAAGCGATCAAGGGAGTCGGGGTGGGCGCGGGCGACACCGTAGGTGTCGGAGTTGGTGTCGGAGTAGCTTGCATGCTTACCGGTTGCCGAGTGAATGTCATCGGCACCGGCGTTGGAGGCAAAGGCGGCAAGCCTTGCTGATCCATGGCGAAGTAGC
>JACXTT010003999.1_pt1 | contig 22176 bp, 32 predicted proteins | sample 9270951 | NCBI WGS metagenome assembly JACXTT01 (sample SAMN15532306, study PRJNA645909) | rock metagenome | isolation source: weathered quartz diorite | place: Puerto Rico | collected 2017-06-21
GCCTCACTCGTGCCCCCGCCCTGCCCCTCGTAAGATTCCCATAGGGCCCGCGGGTTTCGTTCACCAAACGATTACCGGGGCGCTCGGCTCCGCTCGGCCCCGGTAATCGTCTATTCTTTTAACAGCTCGCGTTGGCGCTCCAACAGATTTCGTCAGAAAGCGGCACGTCCGTAGAGCCATTTTCGACGTCCGACGACGCGACGGCTCTCCGAAAAGTGTTGAGACGGCGCGCTCGCGACTCGCGAGCGGAACGGTCCCAAAGGGCTCTCCGACTCTCCCGCCTGAGCGGAGAGCCGCGGCGTACACTTGGGCAACCAGGGGGCTCGGATACGATGCGCGCAACGACGCGTCGCAGATATGCGGGCCGAATTACAGTTTGGCAGCGGGGACACGGCTGATGGCGCAATACAAGGTTCTCCAAAGCGTCGCTCACAGCCTGGGGCACTCCTTCACCAGTCTCAACACTTGGTGGGGAACCGATTACTTGATGGGCCACCTCATCCGCCGTGCTCGCACAGTCGGTCAGAGCACGCTGAGCGTCGACCTTCTCCAAGGAAGGGCCGTGCCCGACAGGCTGCTTACACCGCCCGTGCAAGCAGCTGTCGCGCGGTACTCGAGGTGGTTGCCCGAACCACAACTAGTCGAGAAGCACGGCTCCGACATGCGGTATGTCGCGGCGGCCCGGATGTCTGTGGTGTTCAACCTTGACGTCGAACGACGGTTCGTCTATTCGCTGACCGAGCGGGAGTCACCCTACGTGTGCCAGGTTGAAATCGTCGACGACAGGGGAAAGGTGTGGTTGGCGGAACTCAAAGGCTGGTGGGCGCCTGAGCCCGAGCGGCTCAAACCTCGGCAGCCGAAACGCTCGAGGCCGTGGTGGGCAATTTGGAGGCCTGCTGCTTAACAAGCGCGTTAGCTGGACAAGAACGAAGACAAGTGAAAACGCGAATCGCATCTTTCGTGCTCTTGCTGGCCGCGGCTAGCTGCGGTAGGCCGCCGCTTCAAGTCACAGAGCGCGAAGGCAACTACTTCATTGATGTCCAGCAACTGGGTGAATACGTCAGTACGGTCAATCGCTTGCAGGTGAAGGACCGCGATCAGGTCATTTGGGAGATTCGGGCGAAAGGCGACGCAGCACAGTTCGGCTATCTCACGCTCCGCGTGGGTACGAATCCCGCAAGTGTCGGTCCCGTCTACTACGGTGAATACGTCACCGTCTGCCCGAAAGCGGACGTCTTTGAATTGAAGCCCGACCAAGATTACGAAGTGTGGGCTTGGGGAACGAACACCTGGTGGCCGTCTCGCGCGACGTTCAGAACCCATGGGGCGGCGGTCGAACCACATGCTGCCAGCTAACATCGCGTTGAAGCCGTCGCCCTCCCGCGTCACGCCGCTTGCTGACGAACTGCAAGCGGCTCGCCGCGGGGCGCGCGGGCTAGCGTTGCGTTAGACAAACATGAGCAGACGGCGCGCGGGCGGTTGGTTTCGGACGATGGGATTGGTGGGACTATTCGTGCTGGGCCCGGCCAGCTTGTTCGCAATCGATGTCTTCGTGTACGGGGATCGATGCGTGGACCACGGTGGCGTTTACCGATGGGGGTTGGGAACCTGCGACGGAGCCAGGGACTACGTACCGCCGGGCCGTTTTCATTTCCGGGGTCGCTATCTGCTTGCGACAATTTGCGGCGCAGGTCTGGCGGGTTTGGGTTGGACCGTTGATCGGATACAGTCCTCATTGCGATGAACCGGGAGACGCAAAGTGCGTTCCTCGAGAGGTCTCACACCAGTATATCGTGGCAACCAGTCCCGGGTCGCCGCCAGCAACAAGCAGATTCCTCAACATGATGTCTAACTACTGCGTGAACGCGACGGTCTGCCCGGTCACGCCGCTTGCACAAGGCGCAAGCGTCGCGCCCGTTCGCCCCGCGCGTTACCCGTTGCGTTGGGCGGACCGATACAGAAAGGAACCGTGAAGCAGGCAACGCTGACACTCAATCTTGGCGGATCTGAACCGCCAACCCCGACCAGCATTTTCTGGCAAGGCCAAGGCTTCTTTCTTGCGGGGAGCCGCTGCCTTCTGGACATCGATGTGGGGCCGGGATTGACGCAGTGCCTGGTATCGCCGGGCGTCGTCAATCTCTGTCTGGCGATAGAACTATTCCTAAAGTCGCTGCTCTCACTTCATGGCGAGTCGTTCCCAAAGACACACAAGCTCACGGAGCTGTTCGCACTGCTATCTCAGGCTGATCGGGACGCGATCAAGCAACGGTACGGCACGTTGGTCAGCGCGCCGCCATTCGAGGAGTTGTTGACACAGGTCGACGACTACTTTGTGCAATTGCGGTACGGTTACGAGTTCCACGTGTTCAACTACCAAGAAACGCCCGTGTTCGTCTTAGCAAAACAGCTCTACGAGTGCGCGGCGACAGCTCATGGAGTCAAAGTCGGTGTCGAGCGCGTTCGCGTGTAGCTCGTGGTCGCTCGACTGGCCGCCCAACAGCGCGGTCAGCCCGACGCACTCCCGCGTCACGCCGCTTGCATGCGCGGGCGGAACGCCGGTTCGGGCCGCGCATTACGAAGTACATTATGCGGACTGAACTGATCTACGCCTTGCTTGCGTTTTCGATACTCGCGGCAGCTCTTATTGGCCGCGCCGCCTCTCGTCCGGGCCGTCGTCGTAGAGCGCTGTGCGGCATCGCACTGGTGGTCCTGCTTGCGTCGATCGTACTCATGGGCCTCGCTGGCAGTCCGGTCGCGATTAGTCGAGTCGTCTTCACAGCCACTCTTGTCTTGGTCGTTGGAGTGATGACTCTTCCGACGTTCGGCGTGGCGTGGATTGCCAGTGGGCCATCGTGGAGCCGCCAGGCTTGGATTTGGCTCTCTGCGATCATTGGCCTCGGTAGTCTGTTCGCGTTTCCGATTTATGCCATCTATGCGTCCTGCTACATCCTGGGGGATTGCCCATGAAGCAGCCAACCGCACTCGGTCGTCAACGCACAGCAACGCCGAACCACGCGGTCAACGTGCCGCCCTCCGCCGTCACGGCGCTTGCACGAGACGGGACGTGCATTGCCGCCGGGCTGGCCCGTTATCGCTCGAAGTTAGGCACGCTTGCATGACGACTGACGGCGTTCTCGTCACTCTTATCCCGGTCGCCACGCTCGTTCTCGGATGGTTCCTGAACGAGGTAAGTCAACGCCTACGGGTCCGTGCGCAGCGCAGGACTGCAATTGGGCAAGCCCTCGCTGAGATCCTCGAGGTTCATCATTACATGCGGACAGTTGCACTGGCGGTCCGTGAGATCAATCGCCACTTCCCGAACTCCGCGCCAGACGAACTCCGTGGGGCAGCGTGGCTCGAACAGCTGCTTCCCCGCGACGCGGGCGCTCCTGAGCGCTACAGCCGCGCGCTCGCGGAACTGGCTGCTCAGGCCCCTCTATTGGCCTTCCGCCTCCGTGGAAGCGATCAGATTCCCGCTATCTTGAGCCGACTCCGCGACTCCCAGCCGCTTGAACATGGGGCTGCTGACGCTATTCGTGATGCGGATAAGTTCCTTAGGGCCGAGGCCCTGGCCCCGCTCGAAGAAGCCATCCGGGATCTTGCATGGCAATACGGTCTGTTCACGTGGTGGGCAGTTCGGCGCCGTCTTGCAAGAACCGGAGATGAGGAGTTTCGTCAAACAATCGAGCGATTCGCCAAGGCGATTTCAGCACCTGCCCCTTCGGGACAAGGCACTTAATCACCCGCTGCGGCCGCCCGGCGAGCGCGCGGGCTAGCGCTGTCGTTGGACGAATGTAGCGATGGACTGGCCAGGCCCGCTCTACTTCGCTGCGAGGCGAATCGAATGGCCAATGATTTGAACGTAAGCGACTGCGAGCGATAGCAACTTGGCCACGAAGAAAGACATCGCCGGCCGATTCAGCCAGGCCGGGGCGCTGACAGTGGGGTCTTTTTCCGGGTGTGCCTCTCGTTTTTCGGTAATTCGATGGAACCACCCCCAAGCGAGTGTCCTCGATACGTACTGGAGGAGATCTAACGCGAGGGTCAAGGCAAGGAAAAACGCGGGCGCACCAAGTTCGGGTGGAACTTGGACGACGCCGTTCGTGTCTGACTTAAACACCCAGATAATCGCGAATCCGGCGAGCGCTAGCTGACGCCCGATATCGCTTAGCTTCCCGGATGCTTCGTAGTAGGCATTGCGGGCATCACTTAATCTCATTGTCAGCTCTATTTGATTCGCGGCCCGGTGCTCTGTGTCGATCCAGGCTTCGGTTTCGCGGGTTGCTTGGCGATTTCGACTACGCTCGTGCTCGGATGCTTTTTCGCGTGGTCCTTCGGGACGAATTGGCCGGTCTTTGAACTGCGCCCAGCCTTCGTCGGTCCCTTCTTCCCGGCCATACTAACTCCTCCCCGGTTGCGAATCTCATCTGCGGAGGTACGCCCAGGTACGATCGTCTATGAAATGCTCGGTCTTCCGGAGCGATGGTCCATCTAGCGCACCCGGCCCAGCGTGTCCCGTTTGGCGGAAACACAGCGCAGCCGTCTAGCGATCCTATCTCGCTGCGGCGTAGGCCTATTTCTTTTTCTTCGGTCCGCCTGTGTCGCCGCGGCCTGGGAGCGGGACTCTCTCGACCACGGTGGTGGCAGGGCGTTTTCTCGCCTGCTCGACGGGTATGAACTCTCCTGTCTTTGCGTCGCGCCCCTTTAAGCTGGTTTTCGGTTTGTCTGCCATGTGGATTTCCTCTCTGGCTTGGTCAAGTGACACGAGTCGATTCGAGCCATTTCGGAGTCTCTCGGCATTCGCGTGTCAGCCTCAAACGTCATCTGACAACGCGTAACCCACCACGGGCTGCCGGGGTATACAGATCTCTCATCTCGTCGAGCGTGACATGAAGGGATGATGCGATCTCATCGTCGCTGTACCCCAGATCGTGGCGATGGATGTCTATGATCTCACGCACGAGAGACGGTTCCTCTGGTGGGAGCTGGACGGGCTCCTCGGTTCGGTATCCAAGCGCGCTGAGTTGCATCCACAGCCGCCGTCCCTGGTACTGCGAAATGCGCCCGAGCGCCTTCGCCTTCATCAAGAGCGCCTGCATCGAAACTTTCCAATGCAGTTTGAGTTCGGCGAGCCGCTTTAGCGTTAGTGCAGAAAGCTGACCACGGATTTCACTGGACGGGAGTAGGAACTCGCTGGCGAACGCATTGGCTTCTGACTCAATGTCCCGATCTGTCTTCAGCGTTAGGTGATGATGGAGAAAAATATGTGCAAGCTCATGAGCGAGCGTAAATCGGTAGCGATCTGTTGATGCGGCAGAACTCGCTAATACGATCGGCGGAATGCCTTCGTCGAGTTCCCATAGGCTGAGACCGTCGATCCGCTTGGACAAGAACTCACAACGGACCACTACGACGCCGTTCTTCTCTAACAATCGTGTGAGGTTCTCGATCGGTCCAGGAGGCACGCGCCAATTCGCGCGGACGGCACGTGCAGCACGATCCGGGCTTCCCTGGAAATCCTCAATGTCGAGAGGTGTTACCTTGGGATCTGCGAGTTCCGTAGATCGAAAAAGAGTTCGCAGGTGCGATCTGACAATGTTTGCCCGAGCCCGAATTGCTTTGACCGAGTAACTCCCGGCATCGCCGTACTTCCGGAAAAAAGAAATTGGCAAATTGCGAAGCGGGATCTCATGCGCGAAGAAACTCTGAGGCACGCCCAACGCGGATGCGAGCTTCAGGATTAAGTCGTCCTCAGGAGCCAATTGCCTGTTCTCAATCTTCGAGACGGTGCCCTGACGAACCCCGATACGCTTCGCAAGATCGGTCTGCGAGAGGGCTCGTGCCTCGCGAGCCAGCGTCACCATGTCTGCTCGAAAATCCTCGGGACGCATCGTCACTCCCGAGTACCGTTGCGGTTCCGGCAACTTGCGGGACCGGGAGATTGCGATCAGAAGCCTCATCGATCGCGGCTTCCTGGCACCAGGGCCATGGCTTGACGGGAGCATTCCAGGGCGGCGGAGGGTGAAGGTCGAAATTCGACGACTCCAGCGGGAATTGGGGCCAGCCGCCGTTTACAGGTGGCTCAAGGAGAGCATCTTTCCAGCCGCCCTACTGCTGGCCTCCGATGACATCCGAGACAACACGCCCGTCAGGATCCGACTCAAAGCTGGCTGGCTGCTCGGGGGCGATGGGAAACCTGGTCTTATCGAACCGTGGGATCTCACAGACACTCAGCTCGCCGAGTACCTCAGAACCAAGGCCGCACAGCGCGTAGAAGAAGGGATCCTTTCCCATCGATCGTCTTCACGCGATTTCGACGTGGGCTTGACTGATCAACTGGCGCCGTCTTGGGCGTCAGGAGACGATACTGCGCCAACGGTCGGGGATTCACTGCGATCGCCGATTCCCGACCCCGAAGAATCGTTCCTCAAGTCTGAGAGGTCGAGTGCGCAACGGGAGCATCTTCAGCGATTCCTGAGTCACGTCGAGGAATTGTCTGCGGATGATCGGAAGTTGTTGGTCCTGCGTAGCGAAGGACGTGAGTACGCGGAACTCGAAAAGCTCTTGTCGGCCAAGCCGGCGGCCCTTCGAAAGCGGTTTGAGCGTCTCCGATCAAATCTTCGTGAGAAGTTGAAGCCGCCCGTGGCATAACGAGCCTGTCACATCCCCTCCGGAGTTCGCCTCGGTAATGAGAGCCCGCATGGGCTGACATGGAGGCGAGTGTGCCGATCTTTATTTGGATTTCGGAGGGCCCAACCGGTGAAGACGCGCGCCCAATCTTGGCGTCCTCGGACCCGGCTGTCATCCGACAATTCCTTCGAGTGTTGGAACGGAGAATTTGTAGCCAGACGAAAGTCTCTGCCGCCGCCACCGCGGAGGAGTAGCGGAGCTATCAGTTGGCAAGACAATCCTCGGAACGCCCAACCCAGCAGTTGATCGACAATCTGGATGTCGTCGCCTTCTACAGCGCCCAGATCCCGGCGCTGAGAATCAACGGGCACCTCAACGCGAAGGTGGATTGCCCCTTCGAGTGCGGCGGCGGAAAGTCGTTCAGCGTCGATCGGGAACGCGGTCTCTATCTCTGCCACCGCTGCGGTGCGAAGGGATCGCCCTGGGGTTTCCTCGAGCAGAGGGGCTACGGTCCCGCCCAGATTCGCGCGACACTGATGGACTTCCAGCGCGGCGAAGTGCTGCGAGGGTCAGCCGAAAAAGGAGCGAGGAATCGGAACGCGCCGCTTGGCCGGATCATCAAGACCTACGACTACGTCGACGAGATGGGTGAACTTCTATTCCAAGTCACTCGGCATGAACCCAAGGACTTTCGCCAACGACGAAAGGGTCCGGACGGGAAATGGATCAACAACATCATCGGGGTGCGACGGGTCCTGTATGGCCTGCCGGGCCTCATCAATGCGGTTAACTCCGGTTGGACTGTCTACATCGTTGAGGGCGAGAAGGACGCCGACGCGATCAACGGATTGGAGTCCTGTGGGGGGTTCTTCGCGACGACACCGGCAATGGGCGAGAAGGCCAAGTGGTGGCCCGACTTCACGCCGGTCTTCGCCGGCGCCAACGTACTGATCGTCGCGGACAAGGGCGACGTCGGTGTACAGCGGGCACTCGATGTGAGGTTCCACCTCCTGCCAGTGGCCAAGTCCGTGGGAATCGTGATGGCGAAGACCGGAAAGGACGCGTTCGACCACCTCGCCGCCGGTCACACGCTCGCGGATTTCGTTCCCATGCCTGGGCCGGTAGCAACCGCTGAGTCGGTTTCCGTCCTCGTGCCGACGTCCTTCCGTGACATCTCTGACCCCGGAGTACTGAAGGTGCCCTGGCTGATCGAGGGGCTGATTCCCGCCGCAGGTCTCACGATCGTCGCCGCTCACTACAAGACCGGCAAGACGTTTCTCATGTACCGCCTGATCCTTGATGCGCTATTCGCCAGACTGGCCCTCGGATCGTTCCCGATCCCGCGTCCGCTCAAGGTGCAGCTGTGGCAGTTCGAGATGCCGCTCGACGTCAACCTCCGTCGCTTCCACAAGCTTGCCCGCGGAATCGGAATCGATCCCGAGCAGATCTACGAAGCCGAGAAAGCCGGTCGATTCCAAGCGTTCGTCCAACCCGATCTTTCACTGACCGATGCGGGCGACCTGGCGGTGTTCCACGGATGCGTCGATGCCTTCGCCCCGGATCTCTTGCTGGTGGATTCGCTCTCGGAGGCGTTTGCCGACGCGGACTTCAATGCCACCCGAGACGTTCGCAAGATGCTGCGCAACGCATTTCGACCCGTAACGGCGGCCGGGCGCGGAACGGTGTGTCTTCATCACAAGCGCAAGCTCTCTGGTGGCAGGGAAGACGACGCAAAGGGGAGCATCCTCGGCTCGCAGGCGTTTGGAGCCGCTGCGAGAGCGATCTACACGCTGGACCGCATCCGCGATGAAGGCCCCGAGATCAAAGGCCGTTTCGTCCTCTGCCTAGCTCCTCAGGGAGGCTGGGATCTTGAAACGAGGGCCAGTGTGTTTGTCATCGCGGACAACGAGACGGGGACGCAGACCACAGTCGAGCCGGCGTCGGGAAAGGACGGGAAACGCACCAAGGCGATCACCCTGACCACGCACGTGGCGATCAGGCTCGCTGAGCTTGCCAAGTCGCGTCACGGGGTAGGACGGCAGTCGGCTTTTGAGATCGTCCGTCTCGAGTTCAAGTGCGGTCTTTCAATAGCCAAGGATGCGCTGAAGTTGGCCATCGAGCGGAAGTGGGTCTTAAAGGAAAAAGCTGAGGGGTCGAAACAGAACGAGCAAGTTCTGCGACCGGGTGTCAATACCGATTGGGAAGACGAGCTGTGACGAGCGTTGGTTTGCGTTGGTTGGACTGTTGGTTGCTCGGCACCAACCAACGCTTTTTGAGGGCGGCGGAGCGTTGGTTGCCCTATAGGGAAAACGGCCAACGGCCAACGGCAAAAAGTGATCTTGGGGAAAGGCGCTGGTCAGACCGTTGGTTGAACCCACTCTCCGAGCCGGAGCGCTCATGCTGGCGCTCCGCTCCCGGCTCGTCGAGCTTGTGGGCGAGAGCGATCTTGGCTGAAAGAGCGACCCGCAAGCCGTTCGACCTGCGGGTCATAAGGTGGTGTGGGTATCTACGAACGGGCTTCGCGGGCTTCGTTCACGATCGCCTTGAACGCCGCTTCGTCGCCGGCGATGAAGGCGTTGGCGAGCCCCTCCATCACCCGGCTGGCGCGGCGAGGTCCCGCTGCCTCGTGAAGCGCAGCGCTCGTGGCCTTCGGCAAGCGCAAGGCGAACGTCATCAAGTCACCTTTCGGGACGCGCTCCGTCTTCTCCTTCCGCGCCTTCGTTTCGGTCGTCTTCGGGGTCGGCTTCTTCGTGTTCTTGGTCTTGGACATCGGCGTCTCCTTGATGGGCTCGTGGCCCGTTGGTTGTGGTTACCGGCGCGGCCCGCGACTGCGGACCACGTTGATCTGGAACTCGCTCCCGTCATCCATTCGAACGACGAGCCCGGTGTTGGAGGTCAGTACGCCAAGCTCGTCGTACGACCGGGCGATGTCGATCCCATCGGGATCGAAGGACTCGTTGACGCAGCACTCGTTGTTCAGGACTGCGGCGAGGCATGCGGCGAAGCCACGTTCGTTCATGGTCTACCTCTCCAGAAGTCCATCGTTAAGGACCGCGCACCGATGCGCGGCCGCCCTCGCACCGGCATCGGTGTTCCGCCAGGTGCGGCCGGTGGCGTCTTGCGAAACGAAACGAGACCCGCCGGCATCGCGCTGCACCCGGAGAACGAGAAGCAACTCGATGCGATCCCCCGCCGCGTTGGGCGCGTAGGCGTAATAGCGAATCGATTTCATTGCGTGCTTCCTTTCGCGACCATCAGTGCGCTCGGTGCGCGACGGCATCAAGGCAATTGCGACGTGTCCGAAGAGAAATTGTGGGCGTTTACCCACACGGCGAATGTCTGGCGATGAACGTCTGTGCTATCTGCGGGGTACACATCCGATCCTCTCGGAGCCGGACGTATTGCTCGCGCCACTACTGGAAGCTTCGGCGCCTCGCGGCCCGGCCGCGCTTCGAACTCGACCGATTGGCGCTCGAGGCGGATCACCTGAAGAGGCTCATCTCCATCGTTCTCGAAGGTGAGCGTACGGACGACGACGTAGCAGATCTGCAACGTTGACTCGCGCTACTTTCATCGTGAGAGGAACGCGCCGTGCCCCACGCGTTGCGCAAGCCGTGCCGACACTCGGGCTGCCCCGAGCTCACGCATGAGCGGTTCTGCATCGACCACAAGCGGCAGGCGCAACGAGCGCAGGACGCGAAGAGGCCGTTCCGGCTCTACGGCGATCCCGCGTGGCGTGCGCTGCGTGAACGCGTCCTAGCCGCGCGATCCACCTGCGAGCGGTGCGGCGCAAGATCACGCGTCGTCAACCATCGCGTCGCCGTCGCAGCGGGTGGTGCGTACCTCGACCCCACGAACCTCGAATCGCTCTGCAAGACGTGCCACGACTCGCACACAGCGACGAGCGACATGGCGCGCGATGCGAATGGTCGGTGGCTGGGACGCAGAGTGGGGGGCCGGTCGGTTTTTTCCCAGACGGCCGAATTGTCCGCCGCGTTGGTCACACGCGCGCGGCCGAAGGTTTCGGCCTAGGGGGGGTCGAAAGGAATCGTCAATGAGAACGGGCCTCAGCGCGGCGTCGGGGAGCCTCAAGCGCAACCCAAACCCAGGTTAAATCCCCATGCAGATCGTGCACGTTTCGACCTCCGACCTGGCAAGAAAGGCCGCCCCTTACAACCCCCGAAAGATCGGCGACCACGACCTCGCCGCGTTGCGGCGGTCGCTGAAATTCTTCGGGACCGTCGAGCCGATCGTCGTCAACACCAGGTCCGGCCACATCGTCGGCGGCCATCAACGGGTTCGTGCCGCCGAGGCCGAGGGGATTGACACGTTACCTGTCCTGTACGTCGATCTCGACGATCCAAGCGAACGCCAGTTAAACCTTGCGCTGAACAGGATCTCCGGCGAGTTCGATCTCGACAAGTTGCAGGAGGTGCTGGCGGATCTGACGCGGGGCGGCGCGGACCTCGAGCTGACTGGCTTCACCGACGAAGAGATCGACGAGTTCCTGCGCGGCGGGGACGTACCGACGGACGGCCTCACGGATGCCGATGACATCCCCGAGCCGCCCGACGACCCGCGAACGCAGATGGGCGACCTGATCGTTCTCGGCGAACATCGATTGCTTTGTGGCGATTCTGCGAAGCCCGAGGACGTGGCCCGCCTCCTCGACGGCGCGCGCATCCAGTTGGTGAATACCGATCCGCCGTACAATGTGAAGGTCGAGCCTCGCTCCAACAACGCCATCGCAGCCGGGCTCGTCACGAAGGGAAACGTCCCCAGTTCGAAGCGGGCGAAGACGCATCATCAGCAACTCGACCTCGCGCGGCATCCCGAGAAGTCCAAGCGCACGACGACGAAGATGCGGGCGAAGGATCGCGTATTGGAGAACGACTTCGTGTCGGAGGAAGAGTTTCACCGATTGCTCGCGGCATGGTTTGGCAATCTGGCCGGCGCGCTCGAACCTGGCCGCTCGTTCTATGTCTGGGGCGGGTACTCCAACCTGAGGAACTACCCTGCCGCGCTCGAAGCCGCCGGTCTGTACTTCAGCCAGGCGGTCATCTGGGTGAAAGAGTGGCCGGTTCTCACAAGGAAAGACTTCATGGGGAATCATGAGTGGGCCTTCTACGGCTGGCGCGAAGGAGCCGCGCACTACTTCAACCCCGACGTCACCAACGCGACCGACGTCTGGACAGTCAAGAAGGTGACGCCCGCCGACATGGTCCACTTGACCGAAAAGCCCGTCGAGCTCGCGGAGCGCGCGATGCACTACTCCTCGAAGCGCGGCGAGAACGTGCTGGATCTGTTCGGCGGCAGCGGCAGCACTCTCATCGCAGCGGAGCGTCTCGGCCGCAAGGCATATCTCATGGAGATCGATCCCGCGTACTGCGACGTGATCGTCACTCGCTGGCAGGAGTTCAGGGGACGGAAGGCCGATGGCTGGCGTGGCAACGCGTGAGTTCATGCGCTTTACACTCGATGAGGTGAACGCCGGGCTCGCCCGCGGCTGGACCTTCGCGTCGGGCTGGTTCCCGTTCCAGACGTCCTACTTCGCATGGTTCCGGCGGGAGGTCTCCCGTGGGTAGGCGCGGGCCGCCCCCAAAGCCGACCGCGCTCAAGATCCTGAACGGAAACGCCGGCAAGAAGCCGCTCAACGTGAGAGAGCCGCAGCCGACGGTCGGGACGCCGCACTGCCCCGAATGGTTGTCGGAGGAGGCCCGCAAGGTCTGGAAGCGGCTCGTCCCGCAACTCCGTGCGATGAAGGTCCTGACACTCGTCGACGCCGACGCGTTGGCCGCGTACTGCCACACGTTCGTACGCTGGCGCGAGGCCGAGGAGTTCATCTCGAAGCACGGCATGGTCTGCCCGATCCGCGACGACCAGGGCCGGGTCAAGTGCATGCAGCAATGGCCTCAAGTCGCCATCGCGCGGAACGCCGTCCTCACGATGCGGGCCTTCCAACAAGACTTCGGGTTGTCCCCGGCGGCCCGGGCTCGCATCATCGTGGCCGGTGAGGAAGAGCCGAACGCGGACGCCCGGCGATGGCTCGGGTAAGGCGGAAGGGCGCGAACGGAGATTGCTGGTTCGACGAGGACGCGGCCGAGCGAGCCGTCTCCTTCTTCCCGCGATTCCTCGTGCATGTCAAAGGCGAGTGGGCGGGTCAACCGTTCGAGCTGGACACGTGGCAGGCCGACGAGATCATCCGGCCGCTGTTCGGGTGGAAGCGGAAAGACGGGACGCGACGCTACCGCACCGTGTACGTCGAGGTTCCTAGAAAGAATGGGAAATCGAATTTGAGCGCCGGCATCGCGCTGATCCTGTTGTTCGCGGACCAGGAGCCCGGCGCGGAGGTGTTCAGCGCCGCCGCAGATCGCGACCAGGCCAATATCGTCTTCGACCTCGCCAAGCAAATGGTGCTGGCCAGTCCTGACTTGTCAGCCATCTCGGAGCTCTACCGCCGCAGCATCGTCGTCCCGCGAACCGGCTCCGCGTACCACGTGCTGTCGGCCGACGCGCACACCAAGCACGGCAAGAACGCCTCCGGGGTCATCTTCGACGAGCTCCACGCCCAGCCGAATCGAGAGCTCTGGGACGTGCTGAACACCTCCACCGGGGCGCGGCGTCAGCCGGTGACCGTCGCAATCACCACGGCCGGTTACGACCGCCAGTCCATCTGCTGGGAGGTTCACGAATACGCCCGGCGGGCGAAAGAGGGGATCATTAAGGACGACTCGTTCCTGTCAGTGATTCACGGTGCCGAGGAAGACGCGGACTGGCGGGACCCGAAGGTGTGGAGGGCGGTCAACCCCGGGCTCGGTCGATCGGTGAAGCTCGACTACATCGAGCAGCAGGCGAGGAAGGCCATCGAGAGCCCGAGCTATCAGAACACCTTCCGCCGGCTGCACCTGAATCAGTGGACCCAGCAGAACAGCCGATTCATCGATCTGGATGCTTGGAACGCGTGCGGTTCGGCACCCGACATCGAGCGGTTGAAGGGCCGGTATGCTTCAGCCGGGCTCGACCTGTCGTCAACGACGGACTTGTCCGCTTTCGTGCTGCTGTTTCCACCCACCTCCGAAGACGACCTCGCGTATGACGTCGTTGCATGGTTCTGGATACCTGAGGACAACCTCGAAAAGCGGACCAGGAGGGACGGCGTACCCTACGACCTCTGGGTGCGGGATGGGTTCATCGAGGCCACTCCCGGTAACATCGTGGACTACGACCTCATCAAGCGCCGAATCGAGGAGATCAACGAGCGCTACTACCTGCAGGAAGTTGCGCTGGACCGTTGGAACGCGACGCAGATCGCAACGCAGCTCGATCAGGAAGGCCTCACCGTCGTGCCGTTCGGTCAGGGCTATCGGGACATGTCGGCACCGACCAAGGATCTGGAGGCGCTGATCCTGGCCAAACGGGTTCGGCATGGTGGCAACCCCGTGCTCCGCTGGATGGCTGACAACGTCAGCGTCAAGCAAGATCCGGCCGGCAACCTCAAGCCGGACAAGGCCAAGTCGAACGGCAGGATCGACGGGATCGTGGCATTGATCATGGCGCTCGGCCGTGCCAATGTGAATCCGCCAAGCGGTTCCATTTACGGAGGTGCCGGGCCGAGGATCATCGCGTTGAACAATTGAAGGGCCGCTCGATGAATCCGAACAGGATCGAACCGGAGACAAGAAAGGGCATGAAGCGTAGGGCGCTATGCGGCTAGCATTCGCGAACCAAGAGTTCAGCGAACAGTTGGACAGGTTCGTCCGTCAAGCAGCCGAGGAAACGCGTTGATCGACGCAGCAGAACTAAAGGGCCGTCTGGCCGGAATGACTCTGCAAGAACTCGCTCACATGCCGACCGCGGATCGATCGCAGTACACACCAGAAGTCATAGGTCTGATTGAGGCGGAGCTCGCGATGCGAGGCGTAACCGGGCTAACCGTCGATGGCGTTACCAGGCCATCTGGACTGTCGGAAGCAAACTTACGTTCGAAAGGATATTCACCGATTCGCCCGGCGGTTCTACAGGACTTGAAGGGCGCCCGCATGCTTTTTGTCGCCTTTGACTTCGACTTCCTCAGCGACCTTTTGAGGAACCACGTGCGTCTCCGCGTCATAGACTTTGGCCTTGATGACCGCGAGGGACTGCAACGCGACATTGATGTTGTCGATGCTAAGGGGCGCGGGCGCGGGAATAAGTGCGGCAATCTGCTTGCCGTTGATGCCGATCACCGTGACGCTTAGGAGACCTTGTAATTGCTTCTTTTGGGCCGCAACACCCAGTCCAAACAGAGTGGAGGTATCGACAGACCCGGAGGTCACCACGATGTCTGCTCCGATTCGCACGCCGACCCCAATTCGGATTTTCAAGCCGTCAGGGTTGTTCCTGTCTTTCGGAACAGTCGTGTAGCTGATCCAGTCTTGTGTTACGTGGACGACGTTCTTGGAGGCCGAGACAGAGGCGACCAGATAAGTCAGCTTTCCTGATTCGTCTACCGACAGGGTTGTTACATCAACCTTTGTAATCGGCAAATGGATCAGGACGTCCTCTGGCTTTGTCGCCGGAGTAATGTTCCCGAGATCAAACGACTGATCAACCAGCGTCCCTGTCTCGACGGGAAGTGGCTCGATGGGAACCATTTTCCGGGCATTTTGACCCTGCCCGAACGAGTCGCTTGCGCCACTCAGCATGCACAGGCTCACCGCAGCCGTCGCGGCAAATGCTCTTGAAGTGAACATCGACGTCTCCTTGGGTAGGGTGAAGCTGTCGCGATCGTCCCATTTGCGCAGCGGGCCTGTCAAGAGACCTGCGCAAACCCTTCCCCTGAGCCATCGCCGCTATCACGCGATCACGTGACCAGCCCATTCGCGAGCAAATGTTGGCCGCGTTGTTTTCGGCGGTATGATTCGGCCAACGCTCGCGATTAGAAACGTTCGGGGCGATCGTGGCGAGTCGGCGAGGAATGAAAACGCATTCTCTTTCGAGGCGTATCAGCGCCGTGCCGCTGCGCAGCGTGCTCGTCGTCCTTGGTATTGCGGCGAGTCAACTGTACGCCGATTCGAAGGAGCCAAAGCATCCCGTCGCCGTCGAATACGTCGGTCACCTAGTGTCCGTCTGGCCACGTGTACTTCTTGGTGCACATCGATGCCTTCACATCAGATGAAGCTGCGGCCCCGGTGGCGCTCGCGGGACGAGAAGGTAACTCCAATGCAATACGTACAGCCCTCGGGCGACTCGATGCCGGCTTCATCAAGCTGGCCGACAATGGATACCGCATCGCGTTCGCGCGTCGCCACGTCAAGGACGACGGGGTCCGCATCACATTGATACTCCGAAACGAATTGGGGGACACCGGAAGAATCAAGGATCTCGTCATTCCTCCGCTCGCTGCGGTAGACGTATGGCTCCCGAGCTCCGGTGCGGGTGAAGCGACCATCTCAAGTTCTGCGACCGTCGTGTTCCGCTCATTGGACGATGTCGAGATCACCGATTGGGGTGGCGAGGCCCACGCGCTCGATGTGCGGGAGCGAGAGCACTGAGCCGCGGGCGGCGCCTCCTGTCGACATTGGACTCGATGCCCCGGCTCGGGCCGCGGCAGAAGGCGCGGGTACGGGCGGTGAAGGAGAAAAGCGGTTTCGAGGCCGCGATTAAGCTCGCACGGAGAATTGCCGAGAGATAACGGTCACCCACTCGGCGGCGAATCGGAATCGACGCCGTGATACTCCATCCACGCTTCATGACGGTCATGTCGTGAAATACAGCAAAGACTTACCAAGATTCTAAATTGTGTTGCGGAGCCGCAAGCTCGCCAAAGAAATCAACTCTCGCCTCCGGGACAGCCGCAGGTGGCGTCCGTCTCAAGTAGGTGATGCTCGCGGAAGAAGTGGAGGTGCGACGCGGTTTGAACGTCGTTCTCCGCTAACCGAACCAACCGGTCATGCGGACGTGACCAATAGGAGAAAGACCATGAATCATCCTGTTACTCAACGGCTCGCCCGAGCCGCGATTCCCGTCGTGCTGTTTGGACTGCTTGCGCCACTCGTAAACGCTCAAACCCTTCAGGACTACACGGAAGCGGTCAAGAACAAGGACCGCTGCACATGCGACAGCATCCCCAATTCCAGCTATCGAAGTGATTGCAAGAGTCGGAGTAGCGAAGTCGCGGATCGATGCAAGACGGATTCGTGGAGTTGCCAAACGGCGAAGTTGGAAACGAAGGCCTTAAGAGAGCAAGTGACGGCGATGGATGTGAAGCTCGCGCAACTGAAGTCCCAAAAGGATCAGCTTTCAAGCAAGCGGTCGAGTGCGCCCGACGCAGAAAAGTCAAACATAGACAAGAACATCAAAGACCTCGACGATGCGATCACCAAGATGTCGGGCGAGCGCAATTACGCCGACGCCAGCATCGCCACGAACAGGAGCGACGCCGAGAAGCGCATTGACATGGGTGAACGCTGCTACGACGCTCGAGGGAAAGTACAGGATGTGTTCCAGCGGGCCTACAGCGACGCCAAGTCGGTGAGTGATCCGGCCATCAAGCAGCTAGCAGCCCAGCTGTTAGACACCTGGGACAGGTGCACAAGAGAACATCAACAGGCTCTGCAGGACGTAAGAGCTGGTATCGACTATTGCAAGGCCTGTCGGAACGGCGACAAATAGCGGCGGGTCTGCCGAAGGGGCGCAGCTCAAGAGATCGGTACCCAGCACATCACAGAACCCCTTGCACAGGGCCGACTGGAACAGGAGTATGCTCACCCCAAGGTAACCGGAGACGACGAGGGTCTTGCGGCGGCCCTGGTGGCCACTTCGAAAAACGCGGAAGAGCTCGCTCAAGGGATCGAACAGTTACGCGGGAGGTGGATCATGTTCCGTCGTGCCGCGACGATTCTGTTCCTGATCAGTATTGCCAGCACGCCAATGACGTTGGCTCAAATCAAGGTCACGACGTCGGCAGGCTTGAATTTGCGCTCGGCACCTTCACGAACGAACAACGTCATGACGGTGATCCCTGCGAACGAGTCGCTCGAAGTCCTCCCGGATGCGCCTCAGGGCGGATTCTTCAAGGTACGGAGAGCGAACTCGGCCGAAGGCTGGGCACACGGTGACTACCTTCTCTTGCCGAACGAGCAGCCCCCTCTGACTCCAGAGGCGACGGGAACGACGGCGGCCGCGGCCGCTCACATTCCCTATCCGGACTGCGGCGACGAGCATCATTACCGTTGGCTTCAAAAGACGACGACTTCAGGTTTCGCCGCGCCATCCGCTTCGGCCAGCGTGAGCGACGTACTGGCTTGGACCGGACTTTCATTCCACGGTCACACCCTATCGTCGTGGTGTATACCTCGAACCGCCAAGGAACAAGAGGTCAAGACCGTCGAGGGCTGGGTTCGGCGCATCAAGCCTCAGACACCTCCGAGCGGTGACGGCGACGTCCACATCGAGATCACGCAGACTCCAGATGAAAACGCTGCCGACTGCATCGTCGTGGAAATCCCGCCAGAATCGCTCTCTCCGCAATTCGCAACGGCGCGCTCAGACCTGGCGTCACTGCTTGGACTTGGCTCGCTCAGTGACAACACTTTCGATCCCGGCACGAAGCGCCTGAAATTCACCGGGCTCGCGTTCTTCGACGGCTGGCATCTCACCGGTTCGCTTCCAGTCGATCACGGACGTTGTAATTCGACCGTGGGGGCGGCGTGGGAGTTACATCCAGTATTCAAGGTTGAGGCACCCTAGGCGATCAAGAACGAGAGCGACCCAAATGAATGACCGGACCCGCCAGATCCTCGTCTTCCTTGACGGAACGAACAACACGCTCACCGGGCATCGCACCGATACGAACGTTCTCCATCTCTTCGAGCACGTCTCGAAGCGCCGGGACCCCCGCCAGATCGTGTACTACGACCCGGGCGTCGGCTCTCCCGACCAGCTCCCGTTCACCGGTATCGATGAGTGGCTGTCCCGGAAATGGGAACGCTTGAGCGGCCTCGCTTCGGGGCGAGGCATCTTCGAGAACGTCGGCCAGGCGTACATGTTCATCGCCAAGAACTACAAGGAAGGAGACCAGATCTTCCTGTTTGGTTTTTCTCGCGGGGCTTTCACTGCCCGGAGCGTGGCGGGTATGATTCATTTGTTCGGCCTCATCCGGCCAGAGCATGAAGTTCTGCTGCCGACGTTGCTACGGGTCTATTTCGCACGAAGCGGAAAGAAGGACAAGAACCGACGGAGCGATCTTTCGCCTGCGTCCTCCGTTCAGATCTCACGAAAACAGAGAACCCCTCCGCAAAGTGATTCGATCCTGTTGAAGAAGAAGTTCCGCGACGAGGTGGCGGAACAGATCCGTGAGTCGTTCACGAACTCGGAAGGTGGCGCGGTGCACGTTCACTTCGTCGGGGTATGGGATACGGTGGCCACGGTTGGGCTGTGGCCGTTCAACCTTCGTATTTCGAGCACGGCGACGATCAGCGACAAGAGAATCGACAACGCCCGCCACGCGCTCTCGCTGGATGAGCACCGGAGTGTATTCGAGCCGCGCCTTTACTCCGAGAACAATTTCGAACGCGAGGACAGGTCCCTCAAACAGATCTGGTTTCACGGGGTCCACTGCGACGTCGGCGGCGGCTACATTCCCAAGAAATCCGGATTGTCGAACGAAGCATTACGCTGGATGGCGGATGAGGCCAAAGGCTGCGAGCTGCGGTGCGATCCAACGGCGCTATCAGCAGAGGTAGAGGGTCTCGCTGGTTCGAACAAGGTCGAACGGTGGATTCATGATCCGTTGAAGGAAACGGGACTCTGGGCTGTCGTAGGGATGCAAGTACGCGACACGAAGCACCCTCGCGGTGATGATGGCGCGGGCAAGGAACTAGAGGCCGTGCCATTCCGAGAAACCCCGGGCGCTCCCGTTCCGAAGTCGGTTTGGAGCAATTGGCTCGACGTGGTTTGGGCGATGCCACTGTTCTTGGCAGCGCTGCTCACGACGATCGCGTCGGGCTCCTGGGCTCTGCCGGCAGGCGTGAGTTTCCGCGAGGGCTCGATGAGCTACTGGAAGGTGGCGAAAAGCGCGCTCGCCGCGGGGCGCCACTTCGCCGATCTCCAAGCGTTTGCACTCTGGAAACCCGAGGGATCGCTAGAGCAACTCAAAGCAATCGGCACAGGCAATAGCGCTAGGGTCCTGGCCCTCGATTACCTGTACATCGTGTTCTATGCGGTCGTGCTTTCGATTCTTCTCGCGAGGGCATTCGCTCGAGCCGCGGGTTGGCGCGCGGCTGGCGATGGATCATCGTGGCTTTCTTGGCTCGGTCTTGCGCTGCCCGTTCTCATCGTCGGAGATCTCGTGGAGAACACGCTCGGCCTCCTGGCAATCTGGGCTCGATCTGGGTGGCTGGCGACGACGCTCCTCTGGCTGGGAAGTATCGGATCGTGGGCCAAGATCGGAGGTCTCACCGCGTGTCTTGCGCTGCTTGTCTGGGGCGTCGCGTTCCCGAGCCGCTCGATGAGTGGCCGCACCCCGAAGGAGACAAGATGATCAAGGACCTGTTAGATCCCGTCGTCATTCTGGCAATCTTTGTTGCCGGACTCGGGCTTGCGGCGACCCTCTATGAGAAGTGGGAAAAAAAGCCGCTCGTGGGTACGACGAGCGCCATCGCGATCCTCAGCTTCCTCTTAATCGTTGCACAATTGCTTGTCGGCTCGAACCTGGAAAAAAAAGGTAAGGAACAGACGGACTCGATTCTCGAGAGCATCAGCGGTACGGTGACTCACACGGCCGGCATTGTGGACGACCTGAGCCGGCGCCTCGCGGACAAACCCATTGCGGATCTGGGTGAACAACTCGTAGTGCCGGACGCATCCGCACCCGAAGGCACGCGTATCCTGTCGAAGGGCAAGGCATCTTCGAACAACTGGGGCGCGTACGCCAATTGGATCGCGACGAATCGGCGCCCGAACGGACCCAAGCTTTGCCTCACATTCGAGTTCAACAATGTCGAAAGGGACTACAAGACGTGGCTAAGCCTGGCGTATCTCTTCACGAGTTCGAGCACAGAAGCTTCGCTTCGGACGGTTATCGGCGCAGGGCCTGTCGCCTCAACGTGGTCGCAGTCCTATTTTGATCGCGCGCTCCTCGATTGGACGGGCGTCGACGTCGTGGCGTTCATTGACCGTGCCACGAACCAGATCGTGGCCTACGCGCCTGCGCGTGAGTTGGCCAGCGAGCTGCTGCTTCGCCAACGCCTTGGAGACTCGAGAGTCTTCGAGAGTATTCTCAACGAGCCGCAGGGGGTGGATCACGCCGCCGCGCTCGCCCGGACATTTCACTCCGTGCGCATCTCAGTACTGAACGAATCGAGCGCGTCGACTATCGTCAAGACTATGCTCGAACGCAGGTGGCCAGAGTGTTTGGCGGAGACGTCGAGCGGGCGCTTCCTTGTCTCGCTCGAGAAGGTTGTGCGAGCAGCGGCGTGAACTTCTGCTGGAATGCTCGACGACCTTGACAACGCGAAAGGAGGGACGTCATGGATTCGAATCGGCTGAAAGTTGCTCCCATGCGGGTCGTGATCCTGAAGGGCTCGAAGGCGGCGGGCAATCTCATCCGTTCGGCGGGAATCGATCCGAAGGCTTTGGCCCCCGGGCTGTCGCCGACGCCGGATCAGGATCTTCGGTTCCACGGTGGGAAAACGATTCAAGACCTCGCGTTCGCCAATTTCTACGTGGCGGGTGCTACCTCGTGGGACGCGGGCGACATGGCCAACATCGATCGCGCGCTCAGTGCGGCGATGTCCGATCGAAACCTGAACAACGTCATGTTGCAGTACTTCAACAACCAACCGATCACGAGTACGTTTCTCGGTTCGCAGAAGCTTTCGGGGGAGCCCCCGGTGGTCGTGTCCCAAGGCGACACGGAGGCCCTCGTCCGGGCGATCAGCGATGCGGGGATGCTCGACGGGATGGACCTCGATGCAACGGTCGTAAACCTGCTTCTCCCCAAAGGAACGGATTCTCACGACCGATGAAGCTCCCACATCGAACATGCTCGTCCGCTCGATTCGCGCCTCCGAAGGAGAAGCCGAGCATTCCGCACGAGGATCAAGCGTCGTCCGAGTTCGGTCTCGGCGGGTACCACGGCTCGGTCCACCTCACGATGAGCGGCGTCGGGAAGACGATCTACTACGCCGTGGCAGCGTACTCGGAGATCACCCCGGACGGCACTAGGCACGGCATCCCGGCATTCCCCGCTCCCTGGAAGAGCGTCGCGGCCACGTTCTATCACGAGCTCAACGAGGCCCGAACCGACTCCGATGTCGAGGACGCGATCCGCACGAACCAGGACTCCTTCTTGGGCTGGACGTCGGATCAAGGCGAGGAGTGCGGGGACTTTCCAATCGACGAGTCCGACCACGACCTTGCGCTGGTGTTCCAGGAAGTACCGCTGGCTGACGGCAGCGGGACGGTTCCCGTCCAATTCCAGTACTCGAACGCCGTTCACGGACCTGAGGGGCCTATCGCGCAGCCACATCCACTTCCGTAGCGATCCCGCGACAAGAGCGAACC
>JACXTT010004000.1_pt1 | contig 22174 bp, 15 predicted proteins | sample 9270951 | NCBI WGS metagenome assembly JACXTT01 (sample SAMN15532306, study PRJNA645909) | rock metagenome | isolation source: weathered quartz diorite | place: Puerto Rico | collected 2017-06-21
TTTCGAGACGAATGACGTCGCCCGGCGACCATTGCCGACTGATCGGCAGGTATTCCCCGGGCTTTGCTCCGGTCCTCGTCTTGCCGTTCACCGCGACTTGCGCGCGATCCGCCCACCCGGGAACTCGCAGGTAGAAAGTGAAATTCGAAGGCTGCGCCGGCGTGACGGTTACTTCCATCACGCCATCCCAGGGATAATTTGTTCTTTGGGTGACCTTCAAGCCGACGCCGTTTTCCAGATGCCAATCCAGTTCCGAATTGTCATACAGGTGCAAGTAGATCCCGTCGCTGCTGGTGCTGTAGAAATAGCCCGGCAAAGAAGCGAACGTGCGCTCAAGATTCGGTGGACAGCAGGTCACGTCGTACCACGGGTTGCGAATCTTTTCCCCCGTGGAGGGATCAAACGCCAGCGGGTTGCGATAGCAGTAGAGTGTGCCGTCCAGCGACATCCCGGAATTAATCCCGTTATAAAGCGCACGTTCGATGACGTCGGTGAATTTCGCATCACCCGTCACCGCCAGCATGCGCCAGTTCCACATCATGTTGCCGATGGCCGCGCAACTTTCTCCATAGGCACGATCGTTCGGCAGTTCGTAGGCATTTCCGAAAGCTTCGCCGTCAGATCGTGAGCCAACTCCACCGGTCACGTACATTTTGGTGGTGGTCATGTCATTCCACAGCGTGTTCAGGGTTTTCCAGTAAATTGGGTCACCGGTCTCCATGTAGTAGTCGGTAGCGCCGCAGCATGCATACATGGCGCGGACGGCGTGCCCTTCAAGCTTCGTCCTCGCAGTAAATGGGGTTCCGCTAAACATGTAGATGGTTCGGTGCTCGGGCAGGTGCAGACGGTCGTCTCCTCCAAGGATGTAGCCGGCGAGATCGAGTTGCCGCTTGTCGCCGGTAATGCGGTACAACTCGATGAGCGCCAGTTCGATCTCAGGATGCCCGGAAACGATGGGCTGTTTCGGCGCAGGCCCGTAACTGGACATCAGGAAATCATCGACGAAGCGGATTCCGGCGTCGAGCAGTGTGCGATCACCTGTCGCGCGGTAATACGCGATGGCTCCCTGCAGCATGTGTCCGATGTTGTAGAGTTCGTGACCGGTGGTCTGGGTTTGTGTAAGCATTCGCTGGGACTTCCGGTCATCCTGGTAGTAAGTGTTCAAGTAGCCGCTGGGCTCCTGGACGGCAACCACCTCGGCGATCATTTTTTCAGCCATGGCGCGAAGATCCGGCCGGTCGCCTGACTGAAGCGCGAAACCCGCCGCTTCGGTCCACTTGTAGACATCCGAGTCGGAGAAAACGGGTCCGCTCTGAGCGGCCTGACTTTTGCCGACCAAGCGGCGGAAATTATTCATGCGGCCATTGGCTTCAAGCAAATCGTGCATCGTTGGAATGCTCCTGGTGACGTTGATCTCTCGCCGCTGTGCCCAAAAACCGCTCTGGATGGTCACGGCGCGGACCGGAATGTCTCGCAGTTTCGCGTGTGGGGATTTCGTGAGATTCTCGATTCCCTGATCTTTCCAGTCAGGACTTTTCCACTCAGGATCTTTCCAGTTAGCGCTGCCGGCGGGCGCTCCCTCAGCCCTCCCCGCAAAGAGGTTATGCATCGGTAAGGAGGTGATGGCGGCCGTCGACACCGCCGAGGCCACGAACTGTCTGCGCGAGATTTCCCTTGCCTTAGCCATAGAGTCCCCTTTTAAGTGGCGACGGTTAGTTTCGTTGTGGCGCATGAAACGCCCGTGGTCGCGACTGACTCGGACAGGAACAGTTTCCGTCGTGTCCGCTGACTAAAGTATCGTGAAAACGATTACTCGAAAAGCCTAAAATACGAAACTGTTCCGACGGAAAATCCGGCTACCTGGCGCAAAGCGCGCTGCCACTTTACTTTGGTTTGGGCGAGGCCACCAAGAGGACCCCCAATCGGTGAGGCATCTTGCCATTGCGGAGCGTGTGTCTAGGCGGTTTTCTCCTCGGGTCAGCAGATTTCCAATGATCAGTTCAATCTCCCGAGTTCCACAAATCACTATTGTTTCGCCTGCTCTACGATCCAGGCTTTGACGTGCGAGTCGAGAACGTCGAGGGGAAGGGGGCCGCTGCCCACAATCTCGTCGTGAAAGGCGCGGAGATCAAACCTGGCGCCGAGCTTTTCCCGTGCCTCCTGGCGCAGCTTCAGGATTTCCAGCTGGCCCAGTTTGTAGGCCAGTGCCTGGCCGGGCCATGAAATGTAGCGATCGACCTCGGTCTGAACGTTGGGCTCGTCCATGGCAGTGTAGCGATGAAAGTATTCGACCATCTGGTCGCGCGACCAGTGTTTCTCATGCACGCCGGTGTCGATGACCAGGCGAATGTCGCGCCACATTTCGTTTTCCAGCCTGCCATAGTCACTGTAAGGATCCTGGTAGAAGCCGACTTCCTTGCCCAGGCGCTCAGAATACAGCGCCCAGCCTTCTACGAAAGCGGTGTACTCGCCATTACGGCGGAAGTCGGGCAGGCCGGTCAATTCCTGGCCGATGGAAATCTGCAGGTGATGTCCCGGGACGCCTTCGTGGTAGGCGATGGCTTCGATGTTCAACACCAGCCGTTGCGTGGGACCATACTCGTTCACGTTGATGCGACCGGGACGCGAGCCGTCCGGCGCTCCCTGGGTGTAGTCGGCGGGCACGGCGTCCTGGGCCCGGAATGAATCCATGGGAATGACGACGAGCTTATTCTTGGGCAAGCGGCCGAATAGTTTGGGGAGTTCTTTCTCCATCTGCCGCGTGTATTTGGTGTAGAGGTCGAGAACCTGCTCGCCCGACGTGGCGTAGAAGCTGCGGTCATTCTTTATGTGCTGGTTCAGGCTCGCCAAATCTTTGAAGCCCAGTTGGTGAGCCAGGGTAAGCATCTCGGCTTCGGTCTCGGCCAGTTGCTTGAGCCCGATCTCGTGGATTTGTTGAGGGGAGAGGTCGGTGGTGGTCATGCTGCGGATGGCAAAACGGTAGCGGGCTGCGCCATCCGGCAGCACCCAGACGCCGGGGTCGGTGCGGCCGTGAGGCGCATACTCGGTGCGCACGAAGGCGGCAAACTTTTTGTATGCGGGGACAATCTCGCCGTCGATCGCAGCCATGACAGCGGAGCGCAGGCGCGCCTGCTCGGCGGGCGGAATGCTGGCCGGAAAGGTCTGCACCGGTTTCGCGAACGGGCTGGCTTGGCCGCTCTTGCTGGCGAGGTCTTCGGCCTGCACGGTCACCTTTTCTAGCAGATAGCGCGGAGGCATGAGCCGGTCTTTCATCCCCTGGCGCATGTTGCCGATGGTCTGCTCGAACGCCCGCGGGACCTGATGCAGGCGGGCAAGATAGTTCTCATAGTCTCCCACCGTGTTGAAAGGCATGAACGTGCTCATTTCGATGAGCGAAAGATGGATGCCGTGCATCTGGGTGACCGGCATTTCCCAGGGCTTGAACTGCGCGGCCTCAATGGCCTCGCGCAGCTTGCGGATCATCAATTCACGGCTCAGTGCATCCTGCGGAGAGAGGCCCGTGGGATTCAGGGCATTGAAGCGGGCGAGGAAGTCCTGGTTCTGCTTCAATTCGGACTGGTGAAACTGAGGCGAGTCGTCATCGAGGCGGTTGTTGTAGCGGTTGTCACCCAGCGAGGTCGCCATTTCGGGACTGGTGCGCAGTTCGTATTCCCATTCTTCCGCCAGCAGGGCTTGAAGCTGCCGGGTCGTGGCCTCAGTGGCGACCTCCAAAGCAGGGGCCGTGGGCTGTGCATCTGAAACTGGAGCCGCAAGGGAGACAGCGAAGAAACCGCAGAGAAAGGTCTTAAGAATTCGCATGATTGGTTTCCCGCAGATGTGAGATCGAGCGCGGGCAAACCCGCATTCGCACGACGCGTTGACATCCTAAGACCGAATCCAAGTCCAGGACATCCTACTGATTCTACGGGGAGTAGGCAACCTCGAGACATCTGGCGCGGCAAGGCAGGGTAACAATTTCGCAACCTTCTCTGCCCTTGGACGCGGGCACGTGAGTCGGATCGAAGACAGGCAGAAGCTGCGCTTCCGTTGATTCAATCGTTGTGTCCCTCCCCTAATGAAACGGGCGGGAACCGACGATGGATAGTTGAGGAGTTGAACAGACGATTCCCACAAGCATGGGACCTCGCTGGGGCAAGAAGACGCGGTGCAAACAGGCGCAAACAGGTTGGCAGGGACAATCAGGCTCATGCCCTCGAGAATCGCTCGCAATTAGGAAAGGAACAGCGCCGATGGACGGGGACGATATCGTCAAGGATTTTCTGGTCGAGAGTTGCGAGAACCTGGACCGGCTGGACCGGGACCTGGTCGGCCTGGAGAAAAATCCGGATGATCAAGACGCGCTGGCTGGCGTATTTCGCACCATTCACACCATCAAGGGCACGTGCGGCTTCCTGGGTTTCAACAAGCTGGAAAAAGTTGCGCACGTCGGCGAGAACCTTCTGGCGCGCTTGCGCGACCGTCAACTAACCCTCAACTCCGAAATCACTACCGCCCTGCTGGGCATGGTAGACGCTGTCCGTCAGATGTTGAAGGGAATCGAATCCACAGGCCGGGATGGAGATGCAGACTATCCGGAGTTGCGGGAAACTCTGACTCGACTGCTAACCTCGGCCGCCGGGAGCGTCGGCCTTGTGTCACCCTCGTTGCCGGCTCCGCGGGATGCGAAGCCGGTCCAGACCCTGGAAGCACCATCCTCCACGTCTGTCCTGGCAACAGAGAATCTGCCGGCGGCAGCGGGAATTGCCATACCGAAGCAGGATGAGCGGTCTGCCACACGTCGGAAGAGAAGCACGGTTTCGCGCCGGAAACCTTCCCGGGAAGGAACTGGGAGGTTCGAGCATGGGCTGGCGCCACCCAAGGACATCACGCCGCCCAGTAAGGAGCAGCAGAAGGGAGAGCGGCGTCACGATGAAATGCCGGCTGCGCCGCGATGGGCGCAGCCGGAGCATGTCTCCGCGACCCAGCAGCCTCCGGAATCGAAACCTCGCGCCGCCACATCCGACACGATCCGTGTAGGCGTCAACCTGCTGGACAAGCTGATGACACTGGTTGGCGAACTGGTGCTGGCCCGAAACCAGCTCCTGCAACTCAGCACTACGTTGGAAGACCCCGGCCTGCAGGCCGTTTCCCAGCGCATGAACCTCATTGCCACGGAGCTGCAGGAGGACGTCATGAAGACCCGCCTGCAGCCCATCGGCAACATCTGGGGACAATTCCCGCGAACGGTGCGCGACGTCGCACTGGCTTGCGGCAAGCAGGTGAGCATTGAGATGGAGGGCCAAGAAACCGAGCTGGACAAGACCATCATCGAGGCCATCAAGGACCCGCTCACGCACCTGGTCCGTAATTCTGTCGACCACGGAATCGAACTTCCTGAGGACCGAGTCAAGGCGGGGAAGGAGCCAGCGGGACGGCTGATGTTGCGCGCCTTTCATGAAAGTGGGCAAGTGAACATTGAGATCAGTGACGACGGCGCCGGGTTGAACGGGGAGCGCATCCGCAAGAAGGCTGTGGAACGCGGTTTGATCACTGCCGAGCATGCAGCGCGAATGGCGGAACGCGAGGTCTTCAATCTGATTTTTCTGCCGGGGTTTTCCACGGCGGAAAAAGTGACCAACGTATCCGGCCGCGGTGTGGGTATGGATGTGGTGAAAACCAACGTAGAGAAAATCGGTGGCGTCGTGGACGTGGAGTCTACTCCGAGCCAGGGCACGACGGTTCGGGTAAAGATTCCCTTGACCCTGGCCATCATCCCGGCACTGGTGGTGACCTGCGGGCGTGATCGCTACGCCATTCCCCAGGTGAGCCTGCTGGAACTGGTGCGGCTAGAGGGCGACCGGGCTCGTGCGGCCATCGAAATGGTTCACGGCGCCCCCGTCTACCGGTTGCGCGGCCGCCTGCTGCCCCTGGTGTATCTGAGCCGGGAATTACAGCTCGGGGAGAACACGAACCACGCGACGCCCCCGAAAGATTTGGTCAACATCGTGGTGCTGGAAGCCGATAAGCGGCAATTCGGACTAGTGGTAGACCAGATCAACGATACCGAAGAAATTGTGGTGAAGCCGCTGCGGAAGCAGTTGAAGACGGTCAAGACCTTTGCCGGCTCGAGCATCATGGGTGATGGTAAAGTGGCGCTCATCCTGGACGTGCTGGGCGTGGCGCAGCGCTCCGGCGTGGTGAGCGCCGCGCGTAACCCCGCCCTGGTCGAAGACGTCGCGGAATCGGCGGAAACAGCTGAAGAAAAGCAAACCTTCCTGCTGTTCGCCGGCCTGGGCGATTCCCGCATGGCCATACCTCTTAGCACACTGGCGCGGCTGGAAGAGTTTCCGGTTTCGCGGGTGGAAATGTCCGGCAGCCAGTGGGTCACACAGTATCGGGGCCAGATCCTGCCCTTGATTCGGCTGAATATAGTGCTAGAAGAGCGGCGCCACAGGCTGCGGGCCTTGCAAGGCTCGCCAGCGCCGGATTCAGGGCCGCTGCAGGTGCTGGTGCTGAACTACGACGGACGCTGCTTTGGCCTGGTGGTGGAACGCATTCTGGATATCGTGGAAGACCGGGCCAACGTGAAGGCGGCGGCCACCCGGCCGGCAGTTCTCTATTCAGTCGTGATCGGTGACCGGGTGACGGAATTGCTCGATATTCCGGCCATCTTACGGACCCAGGGCGGGAGCTGTGAGCAGAGCGTCGGTACGGCGATGAAGGCGGCGGGAGGCGCGAACTGAACCATGGCCCGAAATTCACAGTTTTGCACCTTCTATCTGGACGGGCTGCTGTTCGGCGTGGAATTGAAAGGGGTACAGGAAGTCCTTCGCTTTTTGGAGATGACCCAGGTTCCGTTGGCGCCGCGAGTGGTGAGCGGCCTGATCAACCTGCGTGGCCAAATCGTCACTGCGGTCGATCTGCGGCGGCGGCTGGAACTGGAGCCCGGCCCACCGGAGCTGCGCCCGATGAACGTGGTGGTCCGTTCCGAAGATGGCGCGGTGAGTCTGCTGGTGGATGAAATCGGCGATGTGGTGGAGGTTGAGGAGGTGACCTTCGAGCCCCCACCGGAAACCTTGCGCAGTACGGTTCGCGCCCTGATCCTGGGGGTCCATAAGCTGGATGACCGGCTCATGCACGTTCTGGACATCGAAAGAGCTTGTGTAATGACCGAAGGGGCGGACACCGCGAAGGCGAGGCGATAGCGTGGAGGGCCGGCTGGGGATTCGCTCCTGCGGTCGATTCAGAGCCGTGAAGTGCCGGATGCAATGCTTGTCAGATGCGCTTAGGGGATTCTGCTCCGGAAGTCCGCCAGCACGAACTCTCAGGGTTGCAGTTTCGGGTACTTACGACACGAAGGTACAAGACGCGAGTCCGCACCCACCTTTAGAGATGATGAGGCCTAGAAATGAAGAATTTGTCGTTCAAAGCGAAGTTGCTCCTGCTCGTCACCTCCGCCCTGGTGGGTTTGCTGGCGTTTGGCGTGGTGTCGTTTGTGGTGCTGGGTAAGGTTAAGGTCGGCAGTCCCATCGCCAACGAGCTACGGTCGAACATCGAATTGGGTGGCGATCTCTCACCGACCACTCTGCACATCGGTCCGGCTCGCCTCCTCGTTTACCGCATGCTGGACGAAACCGACCACCAACAACTTCAGGCCGAGGCCGTCGAATTCCAGCAGTTTGAAAAGGAGTATGCGCAAGCCCATGAAAGGTGGGCGAAGCAGCTTCCCGAGGGAAAACTGAAGGAACTCGTCGCGGTAGCAGTGCATGAGCCGGCGGTGAAATATTTGCAAGCCGTGGGGCAGGAGCTGATTCCAGCGCTGCTCCGGGGAGATAAGAGGAAAGCCGAGGACATACGCCTTGCCATAAAGCCAATGTTTGAAGCCAGCCAGGCTGCAGCACGGGAAGCGGACAAACTCAGGGCGGAACTTGTGACTCAGACTGGCGAGCGGGCTGAAAGCAGCGTTCGTGCCAGTCTGCTTACCCTTGCCGGGATTGGAGTGGCGATTGGCGTCATCATTTGCCTGCTCGGTCTGGTGATTGCCCGCGGCATTCTCCGTCCATTGGGTAAGACCTTAACGGTGCTGCAAGCGCTGGCCGATGGCGATCTCCGTCAACAGATTGAGGTGAACTCGACGGACGAGATCGGCGACATGGGACGTGCCCTGAACCGGGCCATCGAAGGTGTAGCCAAGGCGATTCAATCCATTGCCGAAAACGCCATCCGCGTGGCCGGCGCGAGCGAAGAATTGTCCAGTACCAGCGAGCAGATCATGGCCAACTCGGAAGAAACGTCGGCGCAGGCGAATGTGGTTTCCAACGCCGCGCAACAGGTCAGCCAGAATCTTCAAACGGTTGCCACCGGGGCGGAAGAGATGGGCGCCAGCATCAGGGAAATCGCCAAGAATGCTACCGAGGCCGCCAAGGTCGCAACCTCCGCGGTCAGGGTGGCAGAAACCACCAACGCCACGGTGGCCAAACTGGGCGAGTCTTCCACGGAGATCGGCCAGGTGATCAAGGTCATCACTTCGATCGCGCAGCAGACCAACTTGCTGGCCCTGAACGCGACCATTGAAGCCGCCCGTGCCGGGGAGGCGGGCAAGGGTTTTGCGGTGGTGGCCAATGAAGTGAAAGAACTGGCTAAAGAGACGGCGAAAGCCACGGAAGACATTAGCCGCAAAATCGAGGCCATCCAGACCGGCACCCAGGCGGCGGTGGATGCGATTGCCACCATCAGCACGGTGATTAACCAAATCAACGACATCTCCAACACGATTGCGACGGCGGTGGAGGAGCAGAACGCGACGACTAATGAGATGGCGCGGAACGTGAGCGAAGCGGCGCACGGCAGCGGCGAGATCACGAGCAACATTGGGGGCGTGGCGCAGGCGGCGGAGAGCACGTCGCGAGGGGCGGGAGATACGCAAAAGGCAGCGCAGCAACTGGTGGAGACCTCGGCCGAACTGCGCCGTCTGGTCGAACAGTTCAAGATCAATACCAACCACAGTGGAAGGGCCGTGCGAGCGACCGTACCAGCCAGGAGCATGGCGGCCGGTGCGGGCTCATGGACGCCAAACCGGTGATGTGCTGGCAGCGAGTAGATCAAGACGACGTTACTATGGCCCCGATTCGCATCCTGGTCGTGGACGACTCGGCAGTGATTCGTAAGCTGCTCTCGGACACATTGAGAAGAGATCCCGAGCTGGAAGTCGTTGGCACAGCAGGGGACGGGCGAATTGCGCTGGCGAAGATTTCTCAGCTCTGCCCCGACCTGATAACGCTCGATGTTGAGATGCCGGTGATGGACGGTCTGGAGACGCTTGTCGAGTTGCGCAAGCTGTATCCGAAGCTGCCGGTCATCATGTTCAGCACGGTGACGGAACGAGGAGCCGCTGCGACCCTGGAGGCGCTTTCTCTGGGGGCGTCGGACTACGCCACCAAGCCGAGCAATACCGGCAGTGCGGCCGCGGCCATCGAAGCGATTCGCCGCGAGCTTATCCCCAAGATCAAGGCGCTGTGCGCCGGACCTCCCACCAAGCTGGTGCGTTTACTGTCTGGTCAGACCACTCGACTGAGGGCGCCTTCCAAGCTGCACATCGAAATTGTGGCCATCGGCGCCTCCACCGGGGGCCCCAACGCGCTGGCCGAAGTGTTGCCGCGGATTCCGAAGGACTTTGCCGTTCCGATTGTCGTGGTACAGCACATGCCGCCCATCTTCACGCGCCTGCTGGCGGAGCGACTGGCGTCCCGCTCCCAGATTCCAGTGCAAGAAGGAAGCGCGGGTGTCATTCTCCGCGCGGGAGATGCCTGGATCGCGCCCGGGAACTTCCACATGACCGTGAAACGGGCCGGCCAGGACTGGCGTTTGGTACTGAATCAGGACTCGCCTGAGAACTCGTGCCGCCCAGCGGTTGACGTACTGTTTCGCTCCCTAGCCGCGGCCTATGGTGCAAGGGTTCTCGGGGTAGTGATGACCGGCATGGGCTCGGACGGAGTAATCGGCGCGCGCCATATTCGCGAAGCGGGCGGAGAGGTGATTATCCAGGACGAGTCGACATCTGTCGTGTGGGGAATGCCCGGACTGGTGCATGCGGCAGGGCAGGCCGATGCCGCCTATCCCCTCGATCGCTTGGCACCGGAGATCACCCGGCGCGTGGTGCGAGGCCGCCGCGCGCCTCACTCCAGCCCTCAGTTAAAGAGCTACGCCACCGCGGAGCGCCCGGCAAAATGACAACCGGCACCTCGATCGCCGGTGCGCCGCCTGCTGCGTTCAACGTCAGTGCAACTATTGATCCCATCTTCCGGCAGATCCGTGACCTGGTTTACAAGGCCTCGGGCATCTTTCAACTCGACGAAAAGCTTTATTTGCTCGCCGACGGCTGTGGGCGGCGGATGAAGCATTTGGGAATTCGCGGTCCCCGCGGATATTGGGATCTTCTGAACGCGCCGTCCAGCCGCGACACGGAACTCCGCCAACTGCTAAATGAAATCACCATCGGCGAGACTTGTCTGTTCCGCAGCCAGCCGCAGCTCGACGCGCTGCGCAAAGTCATCCTGCCCGAACTGGTGCGGGAGAAAACCAAGCAGATAACGAGGAGATTGCGCATCTGGAGTGCCGGCTGCTCCACGGGAGAAGAGCCTTATACCCTGGCCATGAACCTGCTCGAGGAGAGTCAAGGCCTATTGAAGGGTTGGACGGTGGAGATCCTCGCCACCGATCTGAACGACCGCTCCCTTGAAACTGCCAAAGCGGGCGTTTATGGCGACTATGCGGTGCGCAACACCACAGACTACTTCAAACAAAAATATTTTTCTCCGTTCGAGAAGAAACTGCAGGTGCGGCCGGAGGTGAAACAGCTCATCACTTTCAGCCGCTTGAACCTGCAAGATGACTCCAGGATGCTGTTCATGAAGGGAATAGACCTGATTTTCTGCTGCAACGTGCTGATCTATTTTGACCGGCCCTCGAAGTCGAATGTAATCAACCATTTTTTCAGCAACCTGAATTTCGGGGGGTATTTCTTTCTCGGAACTTCGGAATCGCTGTTGAAATTGAATGATCAGTTTCATCTGGTCCATTTCCCCGGTGCGATCGCGTATTGGAAACCGTCCCTCAAGAGTGGCAAGCTATGATCACATCCCTTGACGCAGAGATCGAGAAACGCATAAATCGCATCGAAACCGTGCCCGCCGTTCCGGCCATACTGCTGCCTTTGCTCAGCATGCTCAGGAAGCCGGATGACGAAGTCGACATGAACGAAGTGGTGCGGCTGGTGTCTTACGACGAAGCCATCGCTGTGCAATGCCTGCGCATGGCCGGTTCAGCTCTGTTTGGCCTCGCGCGTCCCCCGGAATCCGTTTCGGCGGCTGTGTTGAGTCTGGGGTTAAAGCGGATCCAGAACATTTTGCTCGCCACCTGCATGGGAGAGATCCTTCCTGCGAAGAAGTGGGTCCTTGATCCGGTGGGATTCTGGAGGCATTCGCTGGGCTGCGCCATGGTGTGCCGTAAGTTCAGCGAGAAAATCGGCGCTGCGGATCCCGATAAGGCTTACTTGGGAGGGTTGCTGCACGACATCGGATTTCTGGCGAACTGCCTCGCCTTCACCGATGAATTCGCCCCAGCGGTGCAGCGTGCCTGCAACGAGCAGATGCCATTGGACCAGGCCGAGCGGGCCACGATGGGCTTCACCCATTGTGAGACTGGGCGTGCCTTGGCCAAGAAATGGTGTCTCTCCGGCGATATGGTTCAGGTGATCGCGCATCATCATGCTCCCGCGATGAGCGAAACGGCTCAATCGCTGGTAGCTTTGGTACACCTGAGTGATCTTCTCTGCCGCATGCGTGGCTTGGGATATGGGTACTATGAACGACTCAAGGCGGACCTCATCTTTGATCCGGCGTGGTCCATTCTGTTACAGGAGCACCGCAAACTTGAGGGTGTGGACCTGGCGTGGTTCACGTTTGAGATCGATGGAGCTGTCACGGAAATCTACGAACTCGTGTCCGCCGTGTTCGCACCGGCTGCGGCGCGAATCTAACCGCTCGGGCCGACCCACCCATACCTTCAGGGAAGCCCAGGAGAACCTGCGCCAAGAAGCCAATACTCGCTGCGCGCGCCCATTCTCCTTCTCTCGGAGGGCGTCCGGGACCTAAGCCAAAAAACCATTTAGTATTAAACAGAGCAGAATTCTGATGCCTGTGGCTCACGTTCTCTGAGGGCGCCCTGTTAGCATGGGGTCGCTCCGTCTGGCATGTAACTCCGTAGACGAGAGAAGGTAACAAGAAATCGGTAATCCGATTGACCAGGAGAATCCGCACAAATGGAATCGAGGGTCTGGGCGAATTCCGGCAGCAAGTCACGGAGTACAAGTAGCATGCGCACTGGCGCTCGTCAGAGCGGAGAAAAGCGATGAAGGATTCCGGCACCAGCCGTGTTCGCTGGTTCCTTATCTTCTGGCTCTTCGTACTAAGCGCGGTCGCATTCCTGGATCGAGTGAACATCTCGATCGCGGGCAGTTCCATTGCCAGGGACTACAACTTGACCAATGTTCAACTGGGATGGGTGTTCAGCGCGTTTCTAGCAGGCTACGCTCTATTCCAAACCCTCGGGGGAAGGCTGGCAGACCGGCTGGGACCGCGCCGGGTTCTGGCCGGGGGAGTAGTGTGGTGGGGGGTATTTACGGCGCTAACCGCCGCGGTTCCTCACGGCATGAAGGACGCATTGCTCTTGTTCGTCTCGATCCGGTTTTTATTTGGAGCGGGAGAAGCAGTCGTCTATCCGGCGTCCAATCAATTCGTGTCCCGCTGGATACCGACCGAAGAACGCGGGATAGCGAATGGGTGGATCTTCGCCGGGGTGGGCGCCGGGGCCGGGCTGTCGCCACCACTGATCACGTTCATCATGCTGCACTATGGCTGGAGGGCATCGTTCTGGGTATGCGCCACGATTGGGTTAGTCGTGGGGCTCGTGTGGTTCATCGCCGCACGGGACACTCCAGCTGAGCATCCGCGTGTTTCAGCGTCCGAGATGGCTCTGATTCGTTCGGGTCTTTCTCCCGCAGCCGATGGCGATGCGCGGGCCCGGCAGCTGATTCCATGGGGAACCGTTTTTAAGAGCAAAGAAGTGCTGGCGATTACCATCAGTTACTTCTCGTTCGGTTATGTAGCCTGGATATTCTTCAGTTGGTTTTATACCTACTTGGCGCAGGTTCGCGGACTAAACCTGAAGGCGAGCGCGGTTTACGCAATGCTTCCGTTTCTTGCCATGTCGGTATGCTGTGCGGTCGGAGGCACGATTAGTGATCGGCTTACACGCTCACACGGTCCGAAGATTGGGCGTTGCTATCTCGCGTCGGTTGTCATCACGCTGGCGGCTGTATTTCTCGTGCTCGGCGCCGAGGTTCACAGCGCACGGTTGGCCAGCGTCGTGCTTGCGGGAGGAGCGGGAGCCTTGTATCTGGCGCAGAGTTCGTTCTGGTCAGTGACCGCTGATCTTGCCGGCGCATCTTCAGGCTCGGTTTCAGGGTTCATGAACATGGGTGCGCAGGCTGGCGGTTGGCTGACTGCCTGGCTTACGCCGGTGATTGCCAAGCATTTCGGCTGGACGGCTTCATTCCTGGTAGGGGCAGCCCTTTGTTTGACAGGCGCGGCAGCATGGATGTTCGTCGATCCCAAACGAACCCTGGAGGCGACCGAGGTACGCGATAGCACGGATAAGCAAGCGGTGCCGGTTCCGCTCTCCAAGACGTATTAGGATCGCCCCAAACTCCCTGCTGGTCTTGCGGATTTCTGCCGAAATCTTTGTCACAGCCTGCGCTGGTTGCAACCAGTCTCGCCGACGCTTACATTTAGTGACCCTGAGATTCTTTGGTGGAGGATCTGCGTAATGATTTCCAAGCGGCGGGTGTTGTGGACGGTTACTGTCACGCTGATTCTCGCTACCAGCCTGGTGCAAGCTGCCGAGACCTACGAAGTGACGCTGGAGCGGGGCGTGAGTATCAGGATGCGTGATGGCGTCGTTCTCCATGCGGACATCTATCGGCCGAAAGCCGATGGCCAGTTTCCTGTCTTGCTCCAGCGAACACCGTATGACAAGCGCAACAGTGCGGAGTTCGCGTTTAAGGCGGCCGCGCATGGGTTCGTCGCAATCGTTCAGGATGTTCGGGGACGGTACTCGTCCGACGGAGAGTGGTATACGTTCAAGCACGAATCTTCTGACGGGTACGACACGGTAGAGTGGGCGGCGGCGCTGCCTTACTCAAACGGGAAGGTAGGCATGTGGGGCGGCTCCTATGTGGGGGCCACACAGATGCTGACCGCCATCGCCCACCCGCCGCACCTGGCCGGCATTTGCCCGGTGGTGACGGCGAGCAATTACCACGATGGATGGACTTACCAGGGCGGAGCATTCGAGCAATGGTTTAACCAGTCATGGACTTCCGGGCTGGCGCAAGACACACTGAATCGAACGGTGGCAAAGAACACTAACGCCGTGCTTGGAGCACCGAAGCTCCCCCTCACCAACTATCCCCTGTTCAATTTTTCCGATCCCTCGGCCGTGCCTGTCTCCACGGGCGCGCTGGCTCCCTATTTCCTCGATTGGCTAGCTCATCCCAACTACGACGAATATTGGAAGCAACTGTCGATCGAAGAACACTACGCTGACATCACCGTTCCTGCGCTCCACATAGCAGCCTGGTACGACATTTTCCAGGGCGGATCGCTGCGCAACTACGTCGGCATTAAAGCGCACGGAGGAAGCGAAGCGGCACGTCGTGGCCAGCATCTCTTCGTGACCATTGGAGGACACGCTGGCGGCGGGCGCAAGATCGGCGATGTTGACTTTGGACCCGCCGCCGCTGAGTTCGATGAAAATGAGCTGACCTTGAAGTGGTACCAGTACCTTTTTCAGGGCGCTCAGAACGAATTTGCCGGTAAACCGGTCAAGATTTACGTCATGGGCGCCAATCAATGGCGGGAAGAGGATGACTGGCCGTTGGTGCGGGCGCAGAACGCAAGGTATTTCCTGCATTCCGCGAAGAGTGCGAACTCGCTCCGCGGAGACGGCGGTCTTTCCACGGTAGCCCCGCGATCGGAACCGACCGACCACTATGTGTATGATCCTTCGAATCCCGCGCCAACGATCGGCGGTCCATTGTGTTTTGATGGGCAACACCTTGCGCCGTGGCCCAGAGATCAGCGCCCGGTCGAAGCTCGTGACGACGTTTTGATCTACACCACACCTGCCTTTGCTCAAGACACTGAAGTCACCGGACCGGTCAGTCTTGAGCTTTTTGCCCAGTCGTCGGCGGTGGACACCGACTTCGAAGCCAAACTGGTGGACGTGGCACCCGATGGATTTGCGCAGAATCTGACGGAAGGGATCATCCGGGCCCGGTACCGCAACTCGCAGGAGAAGCCGGAGTTGATGAACCCGGGGCAGATTTACAAGTTCGTTATCGATCTGTGGTCAACCAGCGATGTGTTCCTCAAGGGACATGCGTTGCGTCTGGAAATTTCCAGTAGCAACTTCCCTCGTTTCGACCGGAATTTGAACACAGGCGAAGTGCAGGCGATGGCACAGAAATATGTGTCAGCCACAAGCACGATTTATCACGATACCGAGCATCCTTCGGCGCTGATTGTGCCCATCGTGAAGTCTCACTGACCCAAGTTCTGTGATATGGTCATCGCCAACTTACGGCGGGTTGCCCGCTGGTTGGTATGACCTACATAGTTCCCATGACGACCGGCCTTGGATATTTCAGCTCTTCCCCACGCGTACATCCTCGCGGTCGCGGCCAGACTCTTTTTGGCTGTTTACTGGCTGTGGTCTTTCTCATGCTGATCGCCCCGTCCTGGGCGCAGCCTGGTCCCGGGACCGTGGACATTCAGGTGCACGTGGACCAATCCCAGGGTCCACTCCCACCGATCTGGAATTATTTCGGATATGACGAACCCAACTACACCTACGCTTCGAATGGCAAAAAGCTGCTCGGCGAACTGGCAGCGCTCGGGCCAATGCCGGCCTATGTTCGGGTCCACAATCTTCTGACCACGGGCGATGGCGCTGCCTCGTTGAAATGGGGATCCACGAACATTTACACGGAAGATGCGGCGGGGAAGCCGATCTACAGTTGGGTGATCCTGGATCGGATTTTTGACGCTTTTCACGCAGCAGGAATCAAGCCGCTGGTCGAAATTGGGTTCATGCCGCAGGCGCTGTCCACGCGTCCTGAACCCTATCGCCACAACTTTCCGCAAGGATCGATTTATACCGGCTGGGCGTATCCTCCCAGGGATTATCAGCGGTGGTCGGAGGTCGTATTTCAGTTTGTCCATCACCTGCGCGAGCGCTACGGTGATGCCGAAGTGAAGACCTGGCTGTGGGAAGTTTGGAATGAGCCCGACATCGATTACTGGCAGGGGACGCCGGAGGAATATTTCAAGCTTTACGACTTCAGCGTCGACGCGGTCTTGCGCGCGCTTCCCGAGGCTCGTGTGGGTGGCCCGGACAGCACTGGCCCGGGCAATCCGAAGGCGGCAGGATTCTTGCGATTATTTCTCGACCATTGCGCGCACCAAAAAAACTACGTGAGCGGAAAGACGGGTTCGCAGCTGGACTTCATCAGCTTTCATCCCAAGGGATCGCCGAAGTGGCAAGGCGATCACGTGCAGATGGGAATCGCTCGTCAGCTGGCTGCGATTGAACGCGGCTTTCAAATCGTCGCGTCTTTTCCGGAGTGGCACCGGACGCCGATTATCCTGGGAGAATCGGACCCGGAAGGATGTGCGGCGTGCTCAGCGCGGAGCAACCCGCAGAATTCATATCGCAACGGCCCTTTGTACGCGGCCTACACGGCGGAGGCTCTGAATAACATTTTCTTTCTGGCCAGCCGCGAGCACATTAATTTCATGGGAGCGGTGACCTGGGCTTTTGAATTCGAGGGCCAGCCATATTTTGAAGGCTTTCGCACGCTGGCAACCAACGGGATCGACAAGCCAGTGTTGAATGCTTTCCGGATGTTTGGGTTGTTGGGCAACGATCGCGTTAGTGCGGCCAGTTCAGGAGCGGTGCCTTCCGAGGAAGTCGTGCGCGACGGAGTCCGGGGACGGCCCGACATCAACGTGATCGCTACACGAAAGGAACATGAAGTCGAGATCCTGATCTGGAACTATCATGACGATGATCTTCCGGCTGCCACGACTGCGATCGAGTTGACGGTTAGTGGGATCCCCGCAAGAACAAGCCGTGGTTTGGTGGAACACTTCCGCATCGACTCCAACCACAGCAACGCATTCGCGGCGTGGAAAGAAATGGGATCGCCGCAATCGCTGGCTGCGGGTCAACACGAACAACTGGAGGGCGCGGGACAATTACAGCTTCTCACGTCCCCGGCCTGGACTCCGATTACCCATGGCACGGCACATGTTCAGTTGACTTTGCCCAGGCAAGGGATTTCTTTGATCCGGATTGGGTGGGAATAGCCTCAAGCCTATTCTTGCTGTGCAGCCTTGACCACCGCGGAAAAATCTTCATCGCCGTAACCTTTTGAAATCGCCTTTTTGAACACGGCTAGTGCGGAGCTAGCGGTCTGCAATGCAAGTCCGTGGTGAGAGGCTTCATCGATTGCGTACCCGAGGTCCTTCGCCATCAGACGGAGATGGAAATTCGGAGTGAAGTCGTTTGCGGCAGCGCTGGCTGCGGCCCTCTTGACGATTCCGCTTCCTGGAGCGCCGCTGAGGAGGATGGATTCGGCTTTCGCGCGGTCAAGTCCTCCGGCCTCGATCAGAGACACCGCTTCCGCGAATGAAGCCGCTTGCACGCCGCACATAAAATTGTTGATCAGCTTCATGAGCGCGCCGCTTCCAGTGGGACCCAGATGAACCGTTTCACGACCCAACGCTGAGAGGACGGGTTGAACCGTAGCGAGCGCCGAGGCGGAGCCTCCCACCAGGAACAGAAGCTCGCCTGATGCTGCATGTGGTTTGGTGCCGGTAACCGGAGCATCGAGAAACTCGAATCCCCGTTGTGCGGCAGCGGCAGACAGTTCCTTGATCCAGCCTACGGTGAGGGTGCTGCATTCGGTCAATACGGATCCGCGAGTAGCTCCCGCCAGCGCGCCATTTTCACCATGCCATACGCTCTTCGAAGCGATGTCGTCCGCGACCATACTGATGATGACGTCTGCGTGGGATGCCGCTTCACGCGGTGAACTAGCGACGAACGCGCCGGCGGCGGAGAATGGCACAGCCTTATCCGGATTGCGGTTGTAAACAGCGACCGGGAAGCCTGACGAGAGCAAGCGGCTCGCCATGCCGCCCCCCATGATTCCGAGTCCGAGAATTGCCACACGTGGTTTTGACATTCGAGTCCCTTATCCCAACGGAATTGCACTGCTTATACGGTCAGGCGTCTCGGCGACATGAACTGGATTTCGCAGCGGGCGGCCGAAACCCTCAACTGCGACGTGCATCACATCCCCGTCTCGCAATTGGATGCCATCGGCAAAACTGAGGCAGTCGGTTCCGAAGAAATGAACGTGGACGTCCCCCGGGCGGCGATGAGCTTCAAATTTGAAATGATGATGTTCGATGTTCTCCAGGCTATGGCACATTTCTGCCACGCCGCTGCGGAATCCCTTCGACCAAAGTACATCGCAAGCGCGTTCAATCTTCACATCAACCGACACCGACTCGAAGTCAGGGTCAACCACAAGTTCGGGACCGAGCGCGCATGTGCGCAGCTTCGAGCCTGCCAGATTGAGATAGTTTGTCTTCTCGAATCGATGATCCGAAAATTCGTTGCCGCCCGTCATTCCCATGCGGCGCGGCCGGCCGTCGGGGGCGATCAGATAGACGCCTGCGATTTCCGCTTCCTCCCCGCCATCCTGCGCGTAGGGCGGAATTTCGAGCGGCTCGCCGTGCGCACGCAGGGCGGCGCCCGTACCTTTGTAAAACCACTCCGGCGGCGTCCCAATACATCCTGGCGCCGGGCGGCCTCCTTCGATTCCTGACTGGAACATTCTCATGCTATCGGTCAGTTCCTCATCGGTGGTGGCGTGCATGCTCTGGCGATTGCGAGCGCTGCCCAGATGGGTCAGGCCGGTTCCTGAAAGCAAGCAGCGAGCGGGCTCGTCGGGATGGTCGATCGGCGGTAGGATACGCCATTCCGATTGTCCGAGGTAGATGGAGTCATAGTCGAGGAGAACGCCCGTCGCCCGCTGGCGTGCCGCATCGCTCAGCTTCGAGCCTTTGGCGATGGCCGAATTCGCAAGCTCGTAGATTGAACGGCAGCCGTCGAGCAGCCGGAGATGTGGCTCTTCCACGATTGCCACTCGCCGCGTCTCGCCTTGTTTGAGCTGAATAAGCCGGGTCATCGAATTGGGTTATCGCGTTCTCTCTAAATTCACTCGGTGACTTCGAACTTGTCGAGCGCAGTCTCGTTGATGGTCAGACCCAGGCCTGGAACATTTTCATCGAGATCGATGAAGCCGTCGCGTGGTTTGGGTTCGCCGTTAAAAATGTACCAGAACAGCTCGTTGCCAACTTCCACGTCAACGACGGGAAAATACTCGGCCATGGGCGAGTTCAGACTGGACATGACGACGTGATAGTTGTGCATCTGACCGGCGTGAGGAATCACCGGCACTGAATAGGCTTCTGCCATCGCGGCAATTTTACGGGCCTGGGTGATGCCACCGACGCGACTAGTGTCGAACTGGATGTAGTCCAGCGCACGGGCTTCCAGCAGGTCGCGAAAACCGTACGTGGTGAACTCGTGCTCGCCGCCCGCAATCGGGATTCGCCCGTACGACTTCAACTCGGCGTAGCCGTGCACATCGTCGGGGATAACTGGCTCTTCCAACCACCTGAGGTGAAAGGGCTCGAGCAGCGGCAGCATTCGTTTGGCATAATCAAGGGTCCAGCCCATGTAGGCGTCAGCCATGACGTCGATGCCGTCGCCAACTGCCTCACGCACGGTGCGCACCAAGGCGAGATTGCGCTGCATGCCGGCAGCGCCGTCCACTGGCCCCCAACCAAAGCGCAGCTTCATCGCCCTGTAGCCGTCCTTCTTGTAGCGTTTCGCTTCCGCTTCGAGCTCGTTCAGCTCGACGCTATACAGCCGGCTGGCGTAAACCGGAATTCTCGGCTTGGTCCTGCCTCCGAGCAACCGGTAGACAGGCTGTTTGGCCGCCTTGCCCAGAATGTCCCATAACGCAATATCAACGGCGCTGATTGCAACCATTCCGATGCCCTTGCGGCCGAAAGCCATGGTCTTGCGAAACATGTTCTGCCAGAGGAATTCGGTATCCCACGGGTCGCGGCCGAGCAACAGAGGTTTGAGATAGAGGTCGATCACCTGTTTTGTGACCTGGGGCGCCAATGCGGCATTGCCGATTCCGACCAGCCCATCGTCGGTAAAGATTTCGACCACCAGCCATCCATGAAAGGTAAAGGTCTGCATCGAAGCTTCGGGCAGCTCCAGCAAATCCATGGGATTGGTGCAAAAGTGGGGTGGTAAAGGGACGGTTCTTCCACGCCAGCGAACTACGCGGGTACGAATGTCTTTAATTTTCATCGAAAATTCTCATCAAGCACCGAGATAATTCAACTTTCGCGCCACCGCCGGAGACGGAATGGCGGGAATCGCGGTCAAAATGATCATGAAAGCAATCACATGAAAACTTCCGGCCAGGCTGAAGACCACTCCGTAGCCGAAGCCGTGATCCAAAAGATATCCGACCAGCTGTCCAAACGCGATTCCGCCAATCGCGCCACCAAAGCCTACCAGTCCGGCGACCGAACCGACTACGTTGGCAGGGAAGAGGTCTGTGGGTAGCACCATCACCAGGGTCGACCAGGATTGCTGTCCGAAGTACGCCAAACTGAATATCACAAGAGCCCAGGCTACAGGAAGCCGCGGAACCAGCAGGATGGAGGGCATGACCACCGCGCTCAGTCCGAGCGCCAGCTTTCTGGCCACGCCCAGCGAGAACTCGCGCCTCACCAGATAACTCGAAAACCAGCCACCGAGAAGACAACCAACTCCGGCAGCGGCATAGGGAATCCACGCATACGTGCCCACCGCTTTGACGTCGAATCCACGGGCATCGTAGAGGTATTTCGGAAGCCAGAAAAGATAGAAGTACCAGGCGGCATCGCTCAGGAACTTGGCGCCCACCAATCCCCAGGACTCACGAATCCGTAGCAGATCAGTCCAGCGCGGTTTTTGCGAGTCACCAGGAGATGTGGACGGGAAAACAAATTGTTCGCGCTCACCCGGGGTGAGCGCGGGATGATTCTCCGGCGAAAAATATGACTGGATCCACCACCACACCCAGAGCAGACCGAGTCCTCCGGTGGCCACGAAAATCCATCGCCAGCTGGAATAGCTCAATACAATGGCGATCAGTGGGGGTGCGACGACCGCCCCCACCGCCGTGCCGGCATTGATGATCCCCATCGCGGTGGCGCGCTCTCGCGCCGGAAACCATTCCGCCACCGCCCGCGTGGCCGTTGGAAAGCCTCCGCCTTCTCCCATTCCGAGCAGAAACCGGCTCCCCATGAGCATGGCGAAACTGGTGGCCAGAGCATGGCTGGCATTGGCCAGCGACCAGAAAGTCATAATGACGGCGAATCCTCTTCGCGTGCCGAGCGCGTCCGCCAGCTTTCCTCCGCCGGCGTACATCAGCGCATAGGAAAGCAGGAATGCGGATTGCAGAGCCGAGAATTGCTGGTTAGAAAGCGGAATGTCCTTTCCGATCGCGTGAACGGCGACCGGAAGGGTCTGGCGGTCGAGATAGCTGATTGCGATAGCAACGCTAACCAGGATGGCGATTCGCCAGCGCAGCAATATTGTCGTCCTCGATTCAGGTGGTTGCGGTGGAGGTGCCCAGGGGCATTCTATTAGACTTCGTCCTTATATTTGCGCCAGCCTTCAGATGGCCCAACCGCCATCGATGACGTGGATCTGGCCCGTGGTGAAGGCGGACTCATCGGAAGCCAAATAGACCGCCAAAGCCGCAACCTCCTCGGGGCGCCCCAATCGGCCCATCGGCTGCCTCGCAACGAAATCGGCGTGGCCCCTATCCACATCACCCTGGGCGGCCCTTCCCCGGTCCAGGGAAGGGAAATCACCGGCTCCCCGGCAAAATGAATTTCAACAAATGCAC